>Ga0209777_10000288_pt1 | contig 85881 bp, 135 predicted proteins | sample FrelakmetHBP12HB_FD_187147 | JGI IMG/M metagenome (GOLD analysis project Ga0209777, IMG submission 187147) | Freshwater lake sediment microbial communities from the University of Notre Dame, USA, for methane emissions studies -HBP12 HB (SPAdes)... | ecosystem: Environmental > Aquatic >...
CACCTCCCGGACGTGCCCCGACTGCGGGACGGAGAGCAGCGAAAGCCGGAGGGGAGAGAACTTCGAGTGCGTCTCTTGCGGACGCAGAGGAGACGCCGATCATATCGGAGCTCTGAACGTTCTCGCTCGGACCCTTATGGCCGTCGGGAGCGTAGAGTCCCCGATGCAGAAAAGAACAGTTCGCGCTTAGTGTGAGACGATTAAGCATGGATTGTCCAACTCTGCTTTGCGGTCCGATCACGTCAGCAAGGAGAAGATAGTCGATGAGCCGGCCTCTTAACAACATGACGGACGTGGTCGACGCCCACAGGCTTCTTCTGTTGTGGGTTCCCAGGAGGTTTTCCAGATGGAAGCGCGTGTCGTGGGGCGTCTGCTTGGGCAGGCTGTGGCTGCAATGGACTCCGGACTTCAACAACTCCCTTGATGCATCCGGAAAGCTTGCCATGTGCATTCCGCGCGGCCCTGACCGTCCCTGCACTTGGTGCCTGGGTCACGGTGTTCAATACGACGCGGGATTCATTCGAGGATATCAGCATCAGCTTATGGAAGAGCCGTCGGTCGTCGGAAATTGCCCGCACTGCAGCGGAACGGGAGATGAACCGATCGTGAAGGAATCAGCATGAAATTCATCATCCTGTCCGCATCAATGGTCCTTCTGATGTGCGCGGCCTGCAGCGCATCCATCGCCGTCGTCGTCGCGTCCTTCGTGGTGAACGATCCGGCGTGCATTGCCGGCGGCGTGTACGGCTTCTGCATGTCGTTCTTCATGCTGGGGCTGCTGCATTCTGTCGGTCTGACATTCTCGCGCAGCGGCACAGTGAACGAGGGACAGACTTCGGAGCAGCCGTCGTGAACGCGCCGATATGGTGCGGACATTGCAGGAAGAAGCAAAAGCACCGCATCGGAAACACCGGCGAGCTGATCTGCATCCGCTGCGGACGCTGGCGTCCTAAACCACAAGCATCTCTCCGATGAACCCTTCCCACATCTCGAAGTGTTCCGAAACCGCCGGCAAGTCTGCGGCACCGTACGCCGTCTTGCCGACGCTCCTGTAGAAAGGCACGTTGGCAATGCCATGGAACCTGACCATCGCCGGCCTGAACAGAGACAGGGAAACCAGGCATCTGGATGCCAGGGCGAATCCCTTGTGTTCGGACACCATCGGGATGACGTCAGGCCTGCCGATCAGCGTCAGGATGCTTTTCGCGACGGCGACGCGCTCGTCTGAGGAGTCGGCGAACGCCGCCAAGGAGACGATCGCCGCTATCTGGTCGAAAGGAAGGTCGCCGATGACGCCGTCGGATCCCAATATCCATTCGCCGACGTGCTTCAGGACTTCGTCCCTGCAGCTTTCGTCGCGCATCAGGCTCATGACGGCCGCCTTCTGGGTCGGCACGATGTCGACAAGCATGGGCATGCTACAGCCCCCCGATGCTTCATTCCGCAGGAAACAGAACGGTTCCTTTGGGTGTTGACAATCGCAGCCTGTTGTGATAGCCTACTTTTGTGTTCATTGGTGGGAGGCAGACATGGCGACCAGACGCAAAAAGACAGCGACGTACGGCAAGCATTCGTCCACGAACGAGGATCTGCGCTGCGCCCAGAACTTGGCCACGGCCATCTGGAAAACTCATTACCAGAAGGATGTTCCGGGATGGAAGCCCTTGAACACCATCTTGGGCGTTCTGACGCAGATTGACAATATGGTCGCCGGACTCCAAAAGACGCAGAAAGCATCTGCCCCAGCGCACGCGGCCGACTGCGCCGTTGTCGTGAACGGGAGGCATGATTGTTCATGCGGCGCGGACGACGCACCTCATCGCACCCAGATAGACTCCGTTGTCCGCCATCTGGCCGACGGTACGATTGAAAAACGGACGAGGGAAATCTTAAACGAAAACGGGTCTATATGGGGACGCACCCCAGAAAACATCATCAGGTCGCTGTTCTATGCGATTTCCGAGGACTACCACAAGTCGGGGACACAGCGTGTTCCAGATAAAGCACCAAAAACCAAGACAGAACCCACTAAGCAGACTTTTAAGCCGAATGGTGAGCCGTACGGAACCTACATCCTGTCCATTGGCGACCGCTTTATAGAGTACGCCTTTAGACTGGCGGCTGGGTCAGGCCACAGTATCCAAAGCATATGGGAAGGGATCAGAATGGAGTTCAGAGCGTACGACTGCAACGAAGTGAGGCGGTCAAATGTCCGCGTCAACGAGCGTGCTGAAATCATTGAAGAACCAGGGTGGAAAGACAAGCTCTTACAAGGCGACAAGGAGCTTTGTTCAACCTTTATCATTTCCATCGACGATGGGTTTGTAGAGTACGCCTTCAGGCTGGATACGGATGGAAATACAAGCAGCATTAAATCCATTTGGGACAGGATAAGGAAGGTATTCGATGCTGAAGACTACGGTGGCGTCAGGCGATCGGCTACGCGTGTTACTGGCACCAAATTAGTCGAAGACCCAGAATGGCGCAATCAGCTTCGATTGATGGGGCACCAATCATGACAATCATGAAATGCAGGGTATGCGGAAAGAAGCTTGGTGCGAGAGACGAATACACCATGGAGTTCTGGAGCAGCTGGCCAGGAGTCAAGCCACCACCATGTAAAGCCTGCTGGAAGAAGATAATGAATCGCAAGATGGTCGCGGACAAGACATATCAAGCCGCTCAAGAAGCGGCTGATGCCGCATGGAAACTAAAATCTTCATGTCAGCATGTCTGGCACAGGTCTGGCGAAGACATTGAATGTTTCGTCTGCGGGGAGGACGGAGGCTGGTGGTGCCCCGAGTCCAAGGACGGACGATGCGTATATCCAGACGACGGCTGCGGAGAAGAATGCGTAAAATGCGGCCGGCCTTATGCAAGAAACTAGGAGATTCCAGATGGTGTATTTTCTATGTTTTTTGGCATGCACATGGGCATGTGCTGCAGCCGCCGACGGGCTGGTGTTTGCGGTACTGTACTTTGCGCACAAAAGACAACTAGCCCACATAGCATAAGGAGACAAGCCATGAAGCAGCTTCCCTATCTTTTGGAGCGCTGGGAACAGGGACAGTGGATTCCTGGCGACCGGTTCAGAACCATGAAGTCCGCGATGGAGCACGGAAACAGCTTGGGAATATCTTTCAGGGTGCTGCCGAAGAAGCCTACTAGAGTCCAACGTCCGAGGAACGACGAACCGCCATGCGCCTTGTCCGCGGTGATCGCCGAGGTGGAATCCGTCACGAAGGACGCCAGAGGCAGGACGCACGTCTCGCTCCGCATGAAGGGGTCGACGGCTGACCGGCTCGTCGCCGCCAAGCCTAGGCTGGTCAGGGTGTCATTGTAGCATTAAGATGTGCCGCATCGGCACGGAGAGGAACGACATGATCTGGAAAGCCCCACGAAAGAGGATGTAAAGATGGTGCTGGACCACTGCGGCCCGAGACGTCTTCCTAACGCCAAGAACAAGACCACGGAGGACGCCGCCAAGGCCTGGATGAAGGGGCTTCTGGACAACGACCGCGGAGCCGAGGCCATCACAACGGCGATCATGGTGGTCTGGTACGCCATGACATGTCACGAAAAGTGTCCGCATTGCGGCGAATGTGTCATCGTCAGCACGACATCCACATCGGAGGAAAAACGTGAGTGAAGAAATCAGATATATGTGTTCCGAGTGCCGCCAGCTGGCCGGCAAACCGTTGGCAGGATTCCGTACAGTTAATGAGGTCGGCCGAAAATCCTGCGACAACTGCGGCAGCAACAGGGACGACCTTAATGTGGTCGGCGTCGAGGTATACGACAGCCTGATGGGCGCCGCCAAGAAGCCTAAAAAAACCGCACAGCATTCAGGATATCTTCTGAATTGTCCGCTCTGCGGCGGCAAGCCGTACCGCAATGAATCTCTGATCAGTACGAAGGTTCCTAAGCCCAGAGAGCTTCCTGTATGCGGAACAGGCGGCCTTCACGAAGAACAGCAGCACTGCTACGAGCTGGGCTACCGCGAGGGCGTCGCGGCTCTCCGCAAGGCCCAGCGCGAGCGTCTTGCGCTTGCGGCGGGTTGGGGAAGTGCGGACGGAAGCACGACGCATGTCTCGTCTGGCACCCGTATCGGAACGACATATCCGATCCGCAAGATTCCTCCGGTGCCGAGCGCGACGCGGAACATGCCGTTCAAGATACGACCAGTAAAGTGAGGGGAGAAGGCCGTGATCGAGTTTTTTTATGTGCCAGGAATCGTGCTGGTCTCCGTCGCTGTAATCGGCGGAGCGCGGCAACGCGGAAACGAGAAGCGGTCGTGGAACAACGGCGTTTGTTCCGAGTCGGGCAAGCCGTGGAAATGCTTCGATGTGGACTCGCAAGGCGGACGCGGCTACTCGGACGGATGTGGTCATGCGACGTGGATCAGCTACGCGGTTGATCGTATTGCGAGCATGCCGGATCACAACGCCGACAGCAAAACAACGGAGGACGCTGTTTGAACGCAGTCATTAAACCGTTCGAGTTCAGGATAGTCCGATCGTTCTTCGGCATCGGATTCGGAGTGGAAAGGCAGACGCAGCTGGATGACGACTTTCGCGTACATCGCGCGATCCACTGGAAGGCGTTTTTCGGTCCGATAATCATCTGCGGAACTATCAATTTGGGGCATGGAGGGAAGAACGCCGAAGGAAGGCTTGAAAAAGCCTGAAAGGAAATCATGACGCCGATGCAAAAAACACTAACTATGGTTGTGACATTTACATCCGCTCTGGTCGCATGTGCTGTTCTAGTCACCCTCGCGTTTTGGTTCTGTGACAAATGTGGACCAACAACCGTCCAGACGACATTCGCCCAGTCCCAGACCAACCAGTTGAGCGAGATGAGACTTGTCTCCATGGGGCCATCCGCCAGCGCATATGTGGTCACGATCGACGGTAAGGACTACATTATAGTTGCTGGTGGCTGTAACGCGGTGTCCGTATGCCCGAAGCAAGATGCATCTGCCGCTGTTCAGAAGAATGACGACTAGGAGGCGACCATGACAGCGAATCAGGACACATCAGCGGAACAAGAACAGCCTGTCGCGGATCCTTTGCCGCACACCGGCGATCGCCCTACCCGCTGTCGCCTATGCGGGCAGAATATGTTCTACGTCGGCGACCCGCGCTACGAACCGGAGGTCCGCATTGAAGCCCACCAAGGAAGGCGATGTGTCAGCGAACTGTATGCCCACGCCGCATGCTGGATGGAACTGATGGAGTCGTCGAGCTGTGCCAAGAATCCTGAAGTCCGATGGCCATGCCCGCAGTGCAGTGGCACCGGGACGATCGAGATTCAGGTCGGGGAGGAAGATGACCCGTGCGCCAATCTGTGCACGTGCGACGAATGCGGCGGAACAGGGGAATCGACTTTTTAAAGGCGATATGCCATGGCAAAAAAACGATACGTTCCGTTCATGGAACGCCTGACGCCCGAACAGCGTCGTCGGTTCGACGAAGGAATGGCGCGGCTGCGGAGACAGTTCATGAAAAAGATGCAAAAGGGCGCCGCCAACGGTGCGTCCTGTGCTGTTCCGCCTTGCGACATCTGCGGCAGGGAGCAGGCCGTTCTTGGGGGGATCGAGTTCGGGCCGCCCAGGAAGATCGTCGGGCTGCCAGGAATGTGGTGCCGCAAGCTGCACGTGTGTTCCAGATGCACCAGGGACTCGGAAGGAGCATAGATGGCCGTTGTCAGAAATCAAGCTGAACTGGATGACGCGATTGCGCGCGGCGAGGACGAAATATGGATCGACTCCGATCCCTGTTCCGGGGCCGTCGTCGTCGAAGCGGACAACAATATGTTCGTAGCGGTCCACAACAGCTGGGTGGCGGCGATGGGCGGCAGCATGGTCAAGGCCTACGACCATGCCACCGTCAGCGCCTTCGACTCCGCCAGGGTCAAGGCCTTCTGCGACAGCCAAGTGTCGCTGAACGACGGCAGCTGCGGGGAACTGTTCGACTCCAGCCGCGCCACCTTCCTGTCATCCAGATGCGTTGTACGCGACTTCAGGAGCGGAAATGTTCCGCCAACTCCGGCACGTTCTCCCGCCAGCCGCGACTCTCTGTCCGTGGCTGCCGAGGAAGCCGAAAGGATGCGGAAAAAATGTGCACATCAAGAATGTAGTATGACGGAAGGTGACCTGATTGAAATGCTGCACCGAACAAACGGCGACAAGATATGCGTTCCTCAGTCTTTGGCTGTAGCCTTCCTTAACCAGCTTGAGAAGGACGGAACTCAGGCGGACTGCGTGATGGAATTCGACCGCGGTTCATGCGCGATCACGAAAAGAAAGAAGCCAACAAGTTCCTGCGGTAATTCTGACGTTATTTCCGGCGAACAAAGCAAGGCTTGACTTGGAGTCCGGATTCCGGCATCGTGCGCTTTTGAAAGGGGAACAACCATGAGGCTATGCAGAAAATGCGGAGCGAAGCTGGCCAGCGCGAACGAGGCGGACGTCTGCTTCTGCCATCCCGAGCACCCGAACCATGCCGTGTCGAGCGCGGCGCAACAGGCGTCCGAAGACGACTGCCTCCCGGAACAGGAGACGATGTCGTCGTGGAGCAAGGTGGAAGAAAAAGGCAGGCTGGGAAGGGAAAGAAGGGGAAGATGAGATGCCGGCGGCACAGCCCTGAAGAAATCAAAGCCCTTAAAAAACGTACGGACTGTGACGCCTACGCCGACCGCCTGCGCAGGAAGGCCATCCAGGACATAGCCGCCATCGATCCTGACGCCCCGGTGCTGAGAAGGCTGATGCGAACGGACGGCGAAGCAACGGCAATACGGTCGGTTTCCGACGGCAAGCTGATGGGATGCCCTTTCTGCGGGGCGAAGATCAAGAGAAACGACGTGGACGGATGGTGCCAGCCGTGCTGGTCCATCGTACACAAGGACGACTGTTTTTTTGTCGGCGGCAGATACCGAGACGGACTCAACATGCATCTGGATCAGGAGAGCGTCAAACGCTGGAACCGGCGTTCCGTGGCGTCACAATCTTCAGATAAGAAGTGATGTGTAGATGAACAAAAAAGCAGAAGACCGAGATGAACCCCTGAGGGATCGCATAGGGAAGCTTCCGCATCCGAAAACCGCCGCGGACGCCTTGAAGGCGATACTTGGGATCGCCAAGGACAAGCGCGGCCATGTCCTGCAGGACGAACATATCGGTTGGCTGGAGCTCAGGCTGAAGGCCATCGGCATTATCGCCAAGCGCGGGCTGAACGTGTCCGAACGGAACAACACGGGGCGGTGCCTGCTGTGCGGAGAGAAGATCGATGCCGCTAACGGGCATTGCTGCGGCTGCAACGTTCCGCCGATGCCCGCGTCATCGAAGGGCAAATATCGATGCGCGGTGCGCGGCGTAGTGGCATGCGAATTCGAAAAGCAAGGGGCATGCACGTTCGACGCTGGCAAGGGCGTCGGATGCGCCAACAAGGTGAGTGCTAGAAAATGAGCGCGGACAGCAAAAATCAGGACGGATCGTGTTCGTGTTCCGTGTGTGCGCGTCTTTGCCGCGACAACCCGGGCTGGATGTCTCCCGAGGACGCGTCGGCGGCCATCGATGCGGGCTTGAGCCGCCGCCTGATGCGCGACTGGCTGGAACCATGTTCCGAAGTCGGCAACAAAGAACGCATATTCCTGCTGGCTCCGGCGTCTGCGGGATTCGAAGGCAGGGACGCCCCGGAGTTCGACCTTTATGACATGTTCTGCAGCAATGTGTCAAAGGGGAGATGCACGTTTCTTAAAAACGAACTCTGCGAAATCCACTACAGCGGCTTCAAGCCGGTCCAATGCCGCCGGAACTACGGCTGCCGCAAGGACGGCTATGTCGTCGACAACTATGCGGCGGCCAGGCTTTGGAACACCGAGGCCGGATCGTCCGTTCTGAAAAAATGGGAAACGTCCTTGATGGCCGGCAAGAAAGGGATGACGCCGTGACTGACGACGATCAGCGAATCGGAGGATCCGCAGAAAGCAAGACGGGTCCTGGAACGCATCATGAACTCGACGAGAATTTCGACAAGGCTGGAGCGGACCACATGAGCGCCGGCGGCCTTCCTGACATTCTTCTGCGCTTCTTCAGGGCCTGGCAGCGTGCCGAATCTCACCGAGGATGCTACTCGTGCTCCGAGCCTCACGACTGCAGGTGCCCGAAGGACAGGGGGACTGGCGATTGCGTCTGCGGCAGGGACGAACTGAACAAACTGGCCGACGAAATCGAGAAGCTGTGCGACATCGGAGACGAATGATGCAGTCCTTCTACGCCGTCAAACAGAGCATCGGATACTGCAGCCGCAGCAGGTTCAGCCTAAAATGGTGCGCGAACTGCGGAAGCAGCATCGAAAGAAGCTCATCCACCATGTGCTCCGAGCACGCTTTCATGCGAGTCGCCTGGAAGGGGTGTTGCGCCAAGTGGAGGCCGACGATTGATGCGGAACGGAGGCTTGCTAATGTTCGTCCCGACGCGCGGATCCCGCTGTACCTTCCGACTTGACCTTCTGGATCAGTTGTGCTAGATTGTGCACTGTTCTTTCAACCGAGCCAGTCGCCATGAACTTGACGTACGAAAAAATCCTGAACGCCGCTAGGCGGCTAGGAGCCAGAGGCTGGGATATATTGGCTGCCGGCATGGGGGCCGAGGACGGACAGCAGTTTCGCGATGAAGTGAACAGGATTTGTCCGCGAATCGAAAGCTACTTCATGTTCCATAGGTGCTGCCACAGGGCTGAAGAATGCAGGGACCGCTTCGAGATGATGCGCTGGCGCTACGATGCGCTGGCGGCCCTGGTTCAGTTTCTGGGATTCGGAAGCGTCGCGTTCAATCGCGTCGAGGAGAGCAGCCATGAAATCGACGAACAACGATCGCATTAGGCGCCTGGTCGGACGGTCGCACGGCCAGCTGTCGAGTATCAGAAGCAGGCTTGCGTCCGCCATATTTCCGCTTTCATGTCTTCCGGAAAACAAGAACCGCCAGAACGCCATCGCGCACGCGATTCAGGCCATCGGCCTGGCGCAATGCTCCCTGCGGGATTTGGAGGACTGATCGCTTGAAAGCCTGGATCACAAAGTAGTTGCCTTCTCCATGGAAAATCATGGAAGGCTTTCGAGGACCGCAGGGACTATAGGCTCCTGCCCCGCCTCCGGCCAATAGAACTTGTCCGGATGCGGACGTGATCCCTTCGATCTTGCGACCGGAGGCAGCTTCAAGGCGATGTTCAAGGAGGCGTTCAGATCGGCGTCTGATGAAAGACCACACTTGCCGCACCTGAACTTCTCTCCCTGACGGTTCGCCTTGCATGTCCATCCGCACTGGGAACATCTCCGGCTGGTGTAGCCAGGCTGGACGAAGGAGATGCGGACGCCGCTCTCCTCCGCTAGAGACTCTAGCTTCCTTCTGATTGCCGGATACGTCCAGTGCGACATCTTTCTGCTCGTTCTTTTTCCCCTTCTCAAATGCTTGATGTTCTCCAGCACGATTTCCTTGACTCCGCCGAGATTCAGGGAGTTCAAGGCCCAATGGATGTGGTTGGCCCTGTGCCGGACAGTCCTCTCGAACCCCTTGCCGCCCTTCTTCCTGCGGCAAAGCCTTTTCTGAATCTTCTCCAGAGTCCATCCGTGCCGGTCAGGAGTGCTGAAGGACCCGTCGCTGGCATAGAACACCTTCTTCATTCCGATGTCTATTCCCAGGCGTTTTCCTTCGATTTTCTCGGGGGGTTTCGGAAGGTCGAAAATGAAGGTCGCCTTGTTCGCGCCCAGCCTGACTCCCTTCTTGATAGTCCCTGCAGCCTTCATTTCGTTGAAGTGGATGTTGCTTTTCAGGGGGGCGACGACCTTCATTTTGCCGCCCAAGGACGTTAAAGTCAGCCACATGTCGAAGGTTCCGCTGTTTTTCTGTTCCAGCCTGGCGAACCTGGCGTCCAGTTCTGGCTGGATGGAGGACGCATTCGGCTTGGACATGACCGCCTTCTCGGCGATCCTGGCCAGCTTCCTGGCCTGCTTGAACTTGCCTTCCTTGTTGAGCTTCTTGACCATGTAGATGCGCCTTTGATGCTTGGACTTGGTGCCTCGGACGATCCCCGAGGCCTGCTTGGCTGCCGCTTGGACGGCTCTCGCTGACAGCCAGGTTTCGGCCTTGTCGGTCATGTCTTTGGAGAAAAGAACGGGAACCTTTTCGGAGTTCCAAAGGATGTCGATGAAGAACTGGACGATCTTCCTGTACTCGGCGATGAACTCTCCGATCTTCCGAATCTTGCCGGAATTTGAGAACTTGAGGGAACATTGGGAACTGCGGATGATCGTTTTGCTGTTGACTTGGTCTTTCATCTTGTGGTATATTTCATTGCAACAGGGAAACAAACCTTCCATCAAACGAAAATATTTTCTACGGAAGGCGTGAAGGAATATGATACGCTCTGACGGAGGGCATCCATCATGAAGCCTAAATGCGACAAGGATCTGCAGGACGAGCTCTTTAAGGCTGTCCGCGAGGAGGTCGCCGCCGCAAGGAAGCAGCTTGGCCTCCCTCCCGCCCAGGACAAGATTCTGTCCAGGCTGGAGTATGCCATATGGGCCAGGCAGAGGGCAGCCATTAACCTTCCGCCGTCGTGCGGATACGTCGCCTGAAAGGAGATCGTCGTGCGCAAAACTAAACGCGAGAAGCCGGCGGATACCGCGGCTGAATATTGCGAACAAATTCGCATCCTGAAAGATGGCCTGGAACGGATCATCAGCATGGAATCTGTTGTGGCCGGCTTGAGGCCCGAACTCTACGGGCATGCCGTCCGCATTGCCGAGGAAACCTTAGCCAAGCTGTCTCCGACGATCTTCTCGAATAAGGAACAAGATCACAGATTCTCCAAATAGATGTTGTTGCGAACAGCATTTTGTGGTAGTGTCTTAGTGGAAATCGAACGGCGAAGAAGGGCACAATATCTTTGAACGCCAAAGAAAAAATCTCGGCAGGCGCGGATTGCGCGGCCGGAAAACAGATGGAAAGGTGACGATATGAGAGATGACACGAAATTGGGAATCGCCGCCGTTCTGTGCTCGATAATTGCTGTGTTCATGGCTGGGTGCCAGATACAGCAGAATGTCGTTTCGAAATACCAGTTTGAGAAAGCGTACGGGTACGCGTGGTCTTTGGCGGACAAGTCGTCCACCATCGAGGCGAAGGCGAAGTACATTGCGGAATTTGTTGAAAAACTGGAAAGCAACAAGGCGGATTTTTCCGCGAATAACGCTGTCTGGCTGAAAACTCCTGACAACTCTTTTGACATGAATCTGGCGGCCCTGAAAACCTTGAACGGAAGGCTGCATGAAATCATGACCATGGATGTCAAGTCGTTTGAATATCAGACGGCCATCAGCCAGATCACGGCGCAAGAGCAGGGAGAAGCCCACCAGCTGATTAATGTCGTTTTTGGCTGCTGGGTTATGGCATGTCATCCGATTGTCTGGGAATGGTTCGAGCTTCTTTGGATGGCGCTTTGGGTGATCATGCTTGTCGCGGCTGTCGTTTTGTGGATAGCGGCAGCAGATTAAAGGCGTCGTTTCCTGATAAATAGGACAGCGATGAAGGGCACAATCTCTTGAACGTCAAAAAAGAAAAATCGAAGAACGCGGTTATCGTCGCGTACGCGGTTGTGTTATTAGCCATCCTTTATCTGGGGATCACCCAGTTCATATGGCAGGTCCGCAATCCCAAAGCCAATTCGACGACGTTCATCACCAATTTTTCCGACGCCGTCCGATATCATAAGCTGGACAGGTTCCAATAGGAGCGCATCTTGAAGATGTACGACATGTTCCGACCCATCCGTGCGATGTTCGCGTGGGCAGCCAGGGCCGCGATCATGACGGCCGCAGCAGCCGGGCTCTTCTCGATGACGGCGATCTTCTGCCTGTGCGTTGCCTGGCACGCGGAGAACCGCCAGTGGATCGTGCTGGCGCTGCTGGCATGCTCGTACGCCGCTTTCATCGCAGGAATTTTCAGCAAAAAGTAGCCTGCCGCTGCGCGGATCGGACGATCCGCTGAAGCGGGCAGGATCATCGACGCAAGAAGGGAGCAACGCAATGATGGACGCATCACAGATAGCAAAGGCAGCCCGCGAATGCGGGGCCACGAGCTGGGCGCTGCTGGCTGACGACATGGGAATGAAGGACTCCGACGAGTTCCGCAAGGAAGTCCTGGCCGCCTGTCCGGAGATCGAGAGCTACTTCCGTTTCCGGCAATGCTGCCGCGAGGCATCTGGAACATTCGACAAGTTCATGCGGCACCAGTGGAAGTACGACGCCATTCAGGCCCTGGTCGCGTTCCTGAAGGGCAAAGCCCCCGCAATCCCCGTCGAGCAGATCGACAAGCTGGCCGCCGAGCCTCCGAAAAGAAAGCCAAGAAGAATGAGCTTCGATCTCGGCTGCGAGGTTCCCGTCTCCGAGCCGGAGGAGCCTCAGAAGAAAGCGGAAGGCTGCTGGGACGACAGCTGGGAGCGCGTGGCCGATCCTGCGGTTCCCATGAGGCCCAGCAAGGGTCTCAAGAAGGACTCCAAGAAAGGATCCGCATCGATCATCATGTCGAAGGGTGCCTTCCTGAGGCCGTGCCCACCGGAAGACGTCGAAAGCGTTCCCATGCGCGACCTGATTCTCGGATACTCCGAGGAGACGTACATGGGACGGCCCATCGTCGTCATCAAGAGGTCCGAGGGAGGCGTATTCGGCTGTCCGCCGTCGAAGCGGTCGAACGCCGTCGGAATGACCCTGCACAAGGGGGTCCTGAACCATTGCGAGATGCGGACCCACTATCCGTCTCCCTACTGGGCGGTCATGGACGAGATGAGCGACCGGCGCGAGGCCGGATTCGCGAAATGCGAGATCGTCGCTGCGGCGTCCAAGCGCTGCGGAGGAGGGGCGGAGAAGGCCTGCGAGATCGCCTTCAACGTCCTGCGCGGACACCACAACCATCCTCGCAAGCGTTCGGCCGGCCTGTCGCACATGGTGGAGTATGTCGGCCCTGGAAGAGAGATGATGACCGTCCGCGGCAGAACGTCAGAGGAGACCCTTCAGTACTTCGAGTCGATGAAATCCGGCAAGATTCATCCTCCGAAGGAGGTTCCGAAAGCGGACGTGTCTCAGGAGCCTGTCGCGGTCATGGCGTCGGCGGCGATGAGGAACGACGGGAACTGAGAATAGCCTGGGAATATCGAGATGAAAATCACGAAGAAACTGGTCGAGGCCGCCGGATTCGTGCGCATCAAAAATTCGGATAAGACCACATTGTGGATGCTGCAGTGGAACACTCAGGTCACCTGCCTGAAGGGATACGGGAAATTAACCATGCTCGTCGGCTTGGACGAGAAAAGCCAAGAATGGACGTTCAGGATTGCCACTGAAGAAACTTCAGAAAGGATAGCGTCTATTCTGTCGCTGGAAGGTCTGTTCCGCGTCATGGTCACGCACGCCTTCAACATGGGGGCCGCCAGCAAAGAACATGACCTGAGGACGTGCCTGGGGATTTCGCAATGAAGCAGAATATTAGAGCGGAAGTGTGCAAGGTCGAAAAAGGAGACGCAGATTGGCCTCCGCTTCAGATCGACGCGTTTGCCGAGTGGCTGTCAAAAAAGGCCGACGAAATCCCTGAAGAATACAGAAAATCCGCCATGGTTTTCTTCGGAGGGTACTACAATTCCGGATCGTTCCGTTCGTTCTTCGGAATCGACTACGAGAGGCCGGAAACGGCTGATGAAGAGTTATGGCGGGAGTCGGAAATGCGCGCGCAGGAAAACCGTCAGAGAGAGCGCGATCTCGCGGAGCTGGCCCGCTTAAAGGCGATGTACGAACCGGAGTGACGTTAGCCATGGAAGAGATGCTGACATGCAGGAAGTGCGGCTGTCAAACTTGGATGATCTTTGCCGACAGGGTCAGATGCGTCCATTGCGGATGTGACTGGTCGCTCAGCCCCCTTCGCCTGATGGATCGGGAAGCGGACAAGGAACCGGAGGGCGTCGTCAGGGAGGAGCATCCTGGACAGGAACGTCAGCCGCAGGCGCCGAACGGCGCCCAAAAAGACGCGCCAACGAAGAGACAGTCCTTATCGTCCCCCGAGTACTTTTCGGAGCATGTTCTTCCAAAGTTGAGGCCGACCAGCGACGGGTTCCAGGCCGCCGCATACGCAAACTGGAGGCCGGAGGCGTCCAGGTTCTGGGACGACGAAACCCAAAGGCTGTACGTTCTCTGGCTCAGGGCGCTGTCGTCGGTCAACAACGCGATATTGTCGGCCATGTCGGATCAAAAGGGAGAACATTATGCGGAAAAAGAACGCCAAGAATAGCGCCTGGGACGCCTTCTGCCGCAGGCTGGACGGCATGCGGATCGGAAACGTGGCCATCAACCGTTCCACGGCCGTCAACGACACCTGGCTGACCGTCTATTCCAGAAACAACGACAGGGATGTCGACGTCGACGAACAGCTGTCGTTCTCTCCTCAGGATCTGCTGAAGTTCTGTCGTCGGATCATGGACGTGGCCGGCAGGACGGCGCCGAAGCCGGAGGCGGAAAAACGGGCGAACAAAAAGTGCGCCAAAAACGTCCCAAACGACGGCAGCCAAGAACCGCCGTTCGTGGCCGACCGGTCAAAAATCAAGCCCTACGACGAAGGCTTCGAGGCCGCTGAATGCGGAAGCTACAGGACGTCCTGCCCGTACGATTTCGAAACTCCTGAAGGACTCATGTGGATGGAAGGCTACAGGAAGGCGGGAGGAGAGGATTGAATCGGCTTCTCAGGTCCATCTTTGGACTGGTGTGGCGGCGGCACATGAAGGGCTACCGCATCGTCAAGGTTACTGGATGGCGATCCTGCGTCTTCGATTCGCCGAGTGGCCAGCGGATGCGTGGAACCATATGCCTGTTTCCGTGGGATTGAGGAAGCCATGCAAAGCGGACAAGAAACATCGAGAATGTTCAAAAACCTGGATTGCGCGTGCATCGACTGCCTCGTGGCCTGCGGGGACGGCGAGATGCATGACGACATGGTGTTCGCGTCCTCGGCCAAGCAGCACGCCGAAGAGGCCAGAAAATGGCACGATCGATGGGCGGAGAAGCCGTACGCCAATTCCGAGCTCAAGAAGATGCTGTCCAAGTTCAGCCTATTCGAGCATCTGGACGAGGAATACCTCGTTTTTAAATTCTGCCCCAACTGCGGCAAGAAAATTGATTGGGACGAACTGATTCCTGCAGATGCGGAGAAAATCGCGACTTCCACTAATCCTTCCGAAACAGGTCTGACTTCGTCTCCGTCCCATCCAGCAGCGACTTGATGGCGGCCCCCACGACGTCCACCGTCATGGCGTTGCCGACCTGCTTGAACTTCTCGGATTCGGGGACGTCCAGGCCGTCATAGAAGTCGGGCCTGATGCCCTGCAGCCTGCAGGCCTGCTCGACCGTCAGGCGCACGACCTTGCCGTCGACCTTGTAGGAATCCCAGTTGTGGCGGTCACCGTAAGGGCTGCCCCGGCCTCCGACCCTCAGGGTCCACGCCAGGCTCCTTTCGACCTTGCCGCCCATGACCTGGTCCAGCGTGTACAGGAGCGGCCTGGGTCCGGGAGGAAAGCGTTCCAGAGGCTTTTCGGACTCCCCCAGGACGCCGACGACGTACACCCGCCTGCGCATCTGCGGGATCCCGTAGTCGCTGGACTGTAGGACGGCGTGCCAGGCCGAATATCCGGCGTCCTTGATCCTGCCGAGCATGTACGCGAACGTCTTCTTTCCGTTGTGGCTCAGCAGGCCCAGGACGTTCTCCATGATAAACATCTTCGGCCTGGACGCGCTCAGGACTTCGGCGAACCTGTCGAACAGCCTGCCCCTGCGGTCCGACAGGCCGCGCTGGTGGCCGGCGATCGAGAACGCCTGGCAGGGGACTCCGGCCACGATCAGGTCGCAATGCGGCATGGCCGAGACGTCGACCTCGTTGATGTCCCCGTACAGGACCTTCGGGGAGAACCGCGCCTCGATGACCTTCCGGCAGAACCCGTCGTTTTCGCAGGACAGCTCGTGGGAGAACCGGATCCCCGACTTCTGCAGGGCCATGATCGGCGTTTCAATCCCTGAAAAGAGAGTTCCGACTTTCAGCATGCTTATCTCCCTAGCAGCGGCTTGGCGACCGACAGGACGTTTTCGTACGCCCTCTGTCCCGTCAGTTCCCGCATGTTGAGGATCGTTGTGTAGGCCCACTCATATCGATCTCGATAGTTGTTGTCCAGCATCATCATTGTATTTTTGTCGAATTTGATCTGTCCTATCGGCACAACGCGGTAGAACGACGGATTCATTTCCATGTACCGGCTTGTTGACGGCGTGTCCAGATAAGTGTTCAGCAGGCCCATGCGCTTGAAGGCATCCTCGTTGCGGACATCGATGATGTGAATCTTGCAATCCGGAAGCCCGTAAATGATCCCGTTGGGATAGCCGCATGCGCCGTCGACCATCTTCGTGGCGGTGCCCGACATCGAACATTTTTTGATGGTCTCCAGCATTCTCATGACTATGCTGGAAGCCCCCATGTCGGCATCGTCGATACCGGGATTCTCGGCGACCATGATGTCGACCAGCTTGCTGAAGGACTGCACGCCCTTGCGCGTCAAGCGGATGGCCTCCATCCGGCACAGTATTCTCATGTCGCTTGTTCCGATGACCTGACCGATGCCCTGTCGCATTCCGCACATGATGGGGTCCATGCGCTTGAAGAGCTTGACTTGTTTCTTCGGGCTTCTTTCTTTCACCATTTCATCGATGCTGACATCGTCCAGAGGAACGACCCCGAAGACGCTGTTGGTGTGGGCGGACGCATTCAGCGGAGACGGATTTCCTCCCATCGTTGATCTGATGAGAAAAAACTTGTCCCCTTCGTTTAGGAACCGCAGCATGACATCCGCCTTATGCCGTGACGAAGCCTTGCATCTTTCAAAAAGTTTGATTTTCTTGAGCAATTCAACGCTTTGCTCTGAGATGGGGAAAGCCCCAAGCTTGCAGGACCTTTGCCTGCGCTGCGTAACTATGTCTCTGAACAGGCTTTCTACGGGAACGACCATCGGCCCGTCTATGTCGTCGTTCCAAACAGATATCGGATCGCATCCGAACTCGGTGAACAAGGTCGTCCGTCCGTCTTTGGTCCATATGTCCTGTTCTTCCTGATTCGTCAAGGACGGAACCCCGACGGCTTCGAGAGGACTAGGATTGTCGCAAATGATCATCTTGCGATGGGCTTTAGGAACTCCTATGTTGGCGATGCAGGCCGCATCGATCCTTGCCTCCTCGTGTTCACCCATGTTCCTGCACAGCTCATCGCATTCTTCCATAACCACCTCGTGCAGTCATGATACAACTATTCAGGTAAGATCGCAACCATAAAAAGCAGATCGACGTCCGCAGCTGCGACTCAGGACGAAAGGAATTCTGATCAGAACCGCTTCACGGAGATTGAGAAGGCTTTCAGAATTCTTTCAGGAATCTTGCGACGGCGATGTGGAAGGCTTTCTTCTCGATCTCGGATCCGACGAACCGCCTTCCTTCGCGGGCGGCCGCAAGCATGGTCGTGCCGCTGCCGGAGAACGGGTCGCAGACCAGGTCGCCCGGCTTCGACCACATCCTGATGCAGCGGATCGGCAGCTCGATGGGGAAGCAGCAGTCCCAGCCGTTACCTCGCACGAAGGGGAAAGTCCAGACGTCTCCTGTCCCGCGATTCTTGCCGAACGGATCGTAGTTGTTGAAATGGATTTTGGCCCCGGGCCTGGTCAGGACGAATATCTTCTCCGAAACAGGATACAAATATTTCGGCTCGTGGTTGTGAGTCGACAACCTGTCCCACCTGATGTCTTCCCGGATAACGATGCGTCCTGACGCCACCAGAGGAAGAAGGATTTCCTCCGGCAATATGACCCCTCCGTTCCTGTACGACTTACGGCGGCGGTTCTTGTGGTTGTAGATCATGACGCCGTTTTCGGCCAGTACAAATTCGATGCAGAACAGGATGAAGTCCATCTGTTCTTGCTGATAGCGGTCCTCGTCTTTAAAGTCAGGATAGCTTCTGACTCCGCCGTAGCTGCGGCGGTCGAATTCTCCGGCGGATCTATCGCCTCTGGCGACGGGGCCTCTCGTGCTGATGTTGTACGGAGGAGATGTCACAATCAAGTTGACCTTGTTTCCCTCACCCGCCAGAACATCCTTGAAGTCGCCCCAATACAGCCTGCATCCGTCACGTTCAAACATCTTGCTTTCCATCACAGTTCCTTTCTGGCAAATCAGCCCTTGCAGCCCAGAGGCTCCAGTTCGCTTTCAAAAAACGCCACGCTCAGCCCGCTGGTGACGTCGACGATTAAAGCTCCGTTCTTCGGAATGAATCCCATGACGGTTCCTGTCTCTCCGTTCCAGGCCGATTCGCCCTTGATGCGGACACGCTGTCCGATCAGGCGGTGCGGAGGATCGTTCTTGTCGTTATGCGGATGCTGAATATCTTGCATGGCTTCCCTTTCTTTTCAAACACAATAGCACATTGTCTGCACCAAGTCAACCTATCATCCTGTTCAGGTCGTCCCCGGAGATGACTGCCACGCCCAGCTTGACCGCCTTGTCCTTCTTGCTGCCGGAGTCCTCTCCGACGACCAGATAGTCCAGACCTGAGCTCACGGACGGCTTGAAAACGCCTCCTGCAGCCTCTATACGGGCTTGGATCGAAGATCTGGGGCTGGACAGCGTCCCCGTGATGCAGAACGTCTTGCCGGCCAAGGGAAGGCCTTCCTTGGGCCTTTTGACCTTGACTCTGCATTCTAGTTCCTTCAGTAGCCTGATTTCCTCATTCAAGCCTTTCTCAAGAATGCGAGACCTGGCAGGTCCGACTCCCTTGATGTCCGAAACCTTGGAGCAGAAGTCGGAGACGGACATCTTCCCGGAGACCAGCTGCTCCACTGCGTCGTGACCTTCCATCCCGATGCCGTCGAAAGCATCCCTGAACAGTCTCTCTCCCCAGCTTGGGATGCCCAAAGATGCCATCAGGGACTCAGCCTTGACCTCGATGCCGGACACAGCCTTGATCCAATTGGCCGATTCTCCGTCGCCGAACCCAGCCTTCTTCAGTGGTTCCGTTCCGATCGAAAGCAGGTCCCAGCGGTCGTTCACGATCCCGGCGGCCACCAATGAATCCACTGTGGCCTCGGCGATGCCCTTGACTCCCAGCTTGGTCAGCATGTGGATGGCCTTCTTGGAGAATTTCACGGGGCATTCGTCGTTCGGACACATGATGTCGCTTTCAGGAGTCCCGTCGGCGCCTGCGGCCAGGACGACCGGCGAATTGCAGGACGGGCAGAATGCAGGCTGGTTGATATTCCTCTTCTCGGTCCTCTTCGAGACGCCGACCAGCTTGGGGATGATCTCGTTGCTCTTGCAGAAGACGATCTCGTCGCCGACGGCCACGTCGCTGGCCCTCAGCCAGCCGAGGTTGTTCAAGGTCATCCTGGACACCACCGACCCGCCGATCTCGGTCGGTTCCATTACGGCTACCGGGACGATCCTGCCGGTCCTGGACGTCTCCCATTCAATTCCAAGGATTGTTGTCTCTGCCTCTTCAGACTTAAATTTGTATGCTAAGGCCCCTTTGGGATATTTGCCCGCGACCCCTGCGGCATTATATGCCCGAATGTTATTCAGCAGAACAACGACGCCATCGGTTTCGTAAGGATAGATTGCGCTTCTGGTTGCCTCAATCGCGTCTGCTACGGTCTGTTCTCCGTTCGTGTCGGGAACGTTAATGACCAAATACGGACAAACATCGAATCCCAGCTGGCTCAGGAATCGCATCTCGTCCGAATGAGTTTTAATTTCTGCGGATTCTCCACAAACCAACGATCCGTAAATTCGATATGCGACGAATCGGACTTTCCGTTCTGCCGTTACGTTCGGGTCAAGTTGCCTAACAGACCCCGCTGCCGCGTTTCGGGGGTTTGAAAATGCGCTTTCTCTTCCGCCATAACCTGGAACAGCCATTATCTTGAAATCCAAGACGGATATGAATCCCTCTCCGCGAATTTCAACGGAGCCCTTGTAGGGTATTTGAGAGGGAACACCAATAATGCGCTTGGAGTTCGCAGTAACATCCTCTCCAATCTCGCCGTTCCCCCGCGTGGCTGCGGCACACAAAACACCTCCGTCATATGTCAATGACAGGCTGAACCCGTCGATTTTAGGCATGAACAAGATTTCCGCACCAGAGAACTTGGCAACAACATCCTGCGGAGAACGACACTTTGGAAGCGACAACATCGGCACACGATGTTCAATTTTCCTTCCGAACACGTGTTTCCCCATCTCCGAAAAAACAGCATCATCTGGGTTCAGCAGTCTGAGTTCCGCGACAAGGGCATCGTAGTCGATGTCGTTAATTTCTGGCCTGTCCAGGTCATAATACAGATGGTTGTGGCGTCGAATTTCGGAACGGAGTTGTATAACGCGCGGTAGTGACGTCTTTTTGTCTGTTTTCATGGCGACAATGTAGCACAATCAGGATAAGAAGTCAAGAAGCAATGTTGCTTTTGACGACGTCTATCTGTTCTGGGCTAAGGAAAATTCGGATGAATTCGAATTGACTTCCTCGCTGTTGTACAAATTGCCTTTTCCTGTCTATTTTAGCCAGATAATTTTTCCACTGTGACCAATACTTATTGTAACCAGTTACCTCAACATATTTGTCTTCGTCTACCAGATAGAAATCATACCTGTGATTACCAAGCCCATCTGGATATTTACGGTCATGTAGAAACCTGATGCCGTCGCGCCTATACGAAAGATAAACATGCGCCTCCACATAACTATCATCGCCGAGATGAGGTTTCAACTCACGCCCTCCTGCGGAGGGCAACTCAACCGCAGTGGCTGGGAGTCCGTATTGTTGGGCGTTTCAACTCACGCCCCCTTACGGGAGCGACAGAACCTTTTCCTGTGGACATCGAAACAGTTTTAACTCACGCATGATGCGGCACAACTCCTAGACAACTTCCGAATCGTTATACGCCGTTCGCCGCATCGGATGCAAGTTTTAATTCGCCCCTGTGGGGGTGACTCGCCCTGCGGTTTCGTCGTACTCCTTCCGGATGTTTTAACTCACGCCCTCCTGCGGAGGGCGACCCAGCTGGGCCATGATCGCTTCAACGTCCGCGTCGTTTCAACTCACGCCCTCCTGCGGAGGGCGACCTTCCATGGGCATGTCATCGGGGCCGTGGCTGTCGTTTCAACTCACGCCCTCCTGCGGAGGGCGACGCGACCAGCTTTCCGTCCTCGCCAGTCTCGGAGTAGTTTTAACTCACGCCCTCCTGCAGAGGGCGACCCAAACGGGCGGCTGCACCTTTGGCGGTCAGGTTTCAACTCACGCCCTCCTGCGGAGGGCGACCGCAACAGCCCTTTCATGTCCGCAGACGTAACCGTTTTAACTCACAACCCTTCCCTCGGAGGGCGACTAGGTTGCAAACTTGTGAATCGCGATCTAGTTGGCGTTTCAACTCACGCCCTCCTGCGGAGGGCGACCCGATCGGCCGACAGGTTGATCCGCACGTTGGGGTTTCAACTCACGCCCTCTTGCGGAGGGCGACGCATGCTGTAGTGCAGATGGGTCTCGTTGGGGCAGTTTCAACTCACGCCCTCCTGCGGAGGGCGACCCGTTATCGGAATAAAATTCCGCCGCGATGAAGTAGTTTCAACTCACGCCCTCCTGCGGAGGGCGATTGGACGTCCAGGCCGTGACGGTGGCGGATGACGGCGTTTCAACTCACGCCCTCCTGCGGAGGGCGATAGGAGTGGCATAGGGTGGTGTCCAGGTGTCCCTCGTTTCAACTCACGCCCTCCTGCGGAGGGCGATCTAGTATCTTCTTTAATGCTTGTTATCGCGTCAAAAACATTCGATTCCGCGAACCACTGTTGTTTGACCGATGGCTTTTTCAATTTTCAAAGAACTGACTGTCACAACTCATTATGCGGCAGCCGCAATCGTGCCCCCGCGAACCTCCCACTGTTTTTGAGGCAGCTTGAGGTTCGCGGATGCCTACTGTTGCTTCCTACTACCGCATCTCGATCAGTTCGACGCCCGCCGGCATCCCGTCGGTGTTGACCGAAACGTCGTAGTCCTCGAACGTCCGGGCAGGGATGCCCAAGTTCTTGCGGACGATCTTGACGCGCTTGAACAGGCTGTCGGCCGTGGCGTTACCCAATTTGTTCGCGTGCTTGAACACGAACAACTTCTGGGCCGTGACCAGACCGCGACTGGAACTGCGATCGAGCTCCCACGCATTGAGCAGGGCCTCCCAGAACAGCGCGAGATCCTCCTCGTCAAACCCGGATTTCTCCGCGTAAAACGGCAGGATGAAAACAGGGATCGTGAACAGGGCGTAGAAGAATTTGGACTTCCTGCCGATCGTCCTGTTATCCCCTTCGAGTTCTGCCGCCTTTTTCTCGTCGGTGACGGCAACCCTCGTGATGGCATACGTCACGGGGACTACCGGGTCGACAGATCTGCTGTCAGAAAGCTGAACAGCACCGCGGACCTGCCCAGCGTTGACCTTGCTGGACATGACTGCGCCGAACGTTCGGACATCCCAGAAGTTTCTGCACATCCACTCCTTGGCCTCTTCCGAACTGCCGGTTCCGATGCGCGAGGGCCTGCGTCCGGCCTTATCGTCGGAATCCTGCTTGTCCTCTCCCTGGCGTACGACGTCCTCGCGTCCGATTCCTGCGAACGCGCGTTTGTGCTGCAAGTTGAGGACGGCTTTGTCGGCGACGTAGATCTCGAACCGTTTCTGGCCGGCTACCAGCGGACCATGAAAAGACGAGTCGTCGGCATCGCCCCGCGCACAGGCGACGTAGTCCCTTATACGGCGCCTGTAGTGCGGTCCACTACCCCATCCGTTCCCCGTTTCGGAATCGGTATGCGGCGACCCTGTCTCGTCCTGATTCCCCCCCGAATCGCAGGCGTCCAGCAGGAGGAGTGCATCGTATCGCGTAGACACGATGCGGTTTGCACCGGATACCGGTGCTTGGCTCTTTTTCTTCGTATCCATAACAGAACTCCTATCTATAATTAACGACACAAACACTACTGCTCTACTGCAACCAATGACCGTCGTAACTCAACACCAGCAATCTGGCGACTAGGCGTCGGTGCTATCCGACGCAGGTTCCTCCGTTCCTGCCGCGTCCGGCACATTCATGTCATCACCGCAGCCGTCGCCGCGGTCGTTGTTCTGCGTTTTGTTCTGCTGATCCATCGCAATTTTTCTGGATTTGATTTCCTTTCGTTCGCGAATTTCGTCGAACAGAGACCGCCGCTGATGATAATATCCAACGGCAAACGCTCCCCGGTCGGCCTGAGATAGGATGGGCGGAACGGTAGGTGGCAGTTTGTCTGCGATTTCGGAAAAAATCCTGTCGAAATGCGATGCCAACCCCCCCAATTTGTTCATCCAATGATTTTTCATTCCCATCACATATCCATAGGCGGTCGCAGGGGTCGTCGACAGCGCGTCGTAGTGCGTTGAACGTATGCCACACCGCACGTCGCGAATCGCCATATACTGCAGGTGTTCGAGGACCGCCATGGTTCTCCCCAGCAGATACCCTATGTTGCAGTTGTTTTTGTCCAGACCCACGTTAACCTCCTGCACAGTTGTTGTGCTGTTTTGGCGCGGCACGTTGACGATCGATTCGGCAGACGGCCTCAGCCTGTTTGTTCTGTTCAGAAATGCCTTAACAATCGCCGCCCTGAACCGAGTAACGTTCTCCAACAGATTCCCAGAACTCCCCTTCATGGACTGTTCGGATGAAATCCTCTGAAGAACCTCGTTGTACAGTATCGCGGGATACTGGGATCCCGTCAGGGCAGCCGTTAGAACGTCGGATTTGATGCCAGGAGGCAGTTTTTTATCGCCTTTCCTCGGCGTAACCGCCAGCAGAATCTTGGACAGAGGTACGGCCTCAGATTCCTCTGGGCGGCGCACGATGTTCATATCATCTAGGTGCTGCCGTATGTGCCGAGACATCTCCGCCACGGTTTGGGACAGGAAAAAATCGATCCTTATCCTCGTTCGATTAAGCGACATGCCTAGCACATAAAACATGGTGTGATCAGGGTCGGGGTCGTCAGCCAGTGCCCCAGAATGCACAGAACCATACAGGCTGCTGACCGCTCGTGCATTTCTGCCAGGATCGTCAGCGGGAGAGTCTCCGAATATATCCAGGAGGTTTTTTTCCAGCGAACATCTTTCCGCCGCCCAAAACACAACCGTGGTGTCTCCGATGTACAGTTTTTGCCTCGATCCCCTCGACAACAGATGTTCCAGTGCATTCGCGTATTTTTTGGATGTCTTGACGCCGATCGGGGCGTTGTCGCCCTGCAGCCTCCCATGAGATGTGAATGCAACCTGATTGAAGCATATCAAAGACGGAACATTCTGCGACGTTCCTTTCGATGATGCGGGCGGCTTAATCCCGCGTATCGGAGGATGCAGCCTGGCGATCGGACCGTACTCCCCAGTCACCATGCATATGCCGGATCTGACGGAGGATCCGTCGCCGGGCAACGCCGTTGAAACGGCATCAATTACGCGAGGACGTTCCGTAACCAGACATTTATCTCCTGACAGCCGGAACGACATCACCACGCAACCCGCATCCATCAGGCGTTTCCAAGCCGGGAATTTTTTAAGGGCACCAATTTTGTCCTGAATCTCCAGGAATTTCTGGACGGCCACGACGCCCGCGTCGTCAATTTTCAGCCTCTGATGGCGGACTACGAACGCAGCATGCTGTCCGCGGTCCCTCTCGCCAAACAATTCTCCAATGATATACGGAGGGAAATCCCATAGCAAATTCGGATTGATGTTGCCAGACCGTTTGGCCTCGTTGGGAACCAAAAACTGTCGGGCGATTAGCTCCTGTTTTTTGGTGAACGCGTTCATGCGCGATTCATAGGTACACTCCAAGTCTACTGGAGTCCCATCCGCATCCAGAACGATGACGAACGGAACGCACCTGCGTTCGAATCCAAAGGGGGACACACCCGATTGTGGATCCAGCGACAGCCTGTCGTACAGATCGACCAATGCTCGGATATACATGTTAATCACCCTCCACGCTGTCTGACACATCAGCAACCTGTGTTGCGGTACGATTTTCTGCCAGTTTTGACGGCCTGATGATCTCTGGGCTATGCCTGTCCGGGATCATCACTGTTCCATGATCCATAACTGCGTGGAACCACAGCGGTTCAGGACGAACGTCGCCGCTGTCCCAGTCATAATCAAAAAACATGATACCGAGATCCCTGCTGTCATTAATCGGCGTTGCCGGTTCCAAATTCGGATCAACCAACCTAAAAAATGCCGGAAATTCTCGGTGTCCCAGAAACGGTTGATGATGGCACTGACCCCTAGACGCACGCCGCCGAAACATATTTTCGTATTTTTCGCGTGAAAAATCTGGACGGCGCTTTTCCGGGGGAACAGCATCAGGAATGAATTCGAAATCGCAGTAGATCCTATAGTGGACGTCCATCAGGACGCTTGACGATCGTCGTTCCCTGCATTCCGACGGGTATATGGCGATGCGTTTCCCGCTATTCATCGCTGTACGAATTTGCGTGACGGAATGCATTAATTTAACCTCGTTCGTATGCTGAACCTGACGCCTGATTGGGTTGAGAACATCAATGCGGGATACTCCCCAGACCATTCCCGGTTTCCAGCAAATGGACGCTATCAATCCTCGGCCGCCAGACGGAGTCATGACATCGTACGATGTTCGTTCTACTCTGTTTTCTGGACGAGTCCAAATTGCCCAGGGTCCGTGTACATCTAAACAGAATTTATCATTCATGTTACTCAAACCTCCACCTGCTTGTTTGTTGTCATGCCAGCATCATGACACAGTTCGTTCGTCGAGTCAACAGGAAAATCACATTTTTTTGAGTATATGTCTAGGCCGGTTTTTTCGTCGTATCGCAGAGTACCCTGAATAACGAATGATGGAACCGTATCAGTTTCAACTAGCCGTCCGTCAGCCAGCATCGGCTCGGCGACCGAACGAGGTATCGAAACGGAGCACCGCTGAAGCTCCCGCAGAAGCTTCCTGTCTATTTCTCCGTTCCGTATTTTGGAGATCAGCCGTTCGCCGTCTCCCCACCTGACGATTACGTCGACGTTATCTTCATTGATGAACTTAAATGAATGGCCGACGGTACGGAAATGGATGTCTAGGACGTTCGTGCCGGACGGCCTGAGATCGCGCAGTATGCCGGACCCCAGATCGTTGGCCGCATGGTACAGGAGCTCGTAATATCTGACGCATGTTTCCGGGAGGAACAGCTTGTCTGGATCCGTCTCCCTCAATATCTGCCGGGTCGCGAAGATGCCCTTCTGGATCATCCCAGGAGGAACAGGAGACGGCGACACGAACACGCGCAGCCTGCCGGACTGAGCCGTACCCTCGCGGTTGCATCGCCCTCCCAGCTGCAGTATGGACGACAGTCCGGACATCTCCCTAACAACGTCGGCGTTGAAATCGAAATCCGTTCCCGACTCGATCAGCTGAGTGCTGACGGCTCGGATGCCGCGCCCATCGTCAAGGCTGTCGTGCATTTCGGAAATGGTTTTCGACACATGGGCTCCCGCCATCAGCCGCGACAGATGCACCGTGTCCTCCGGCATGATGGAACACAGGTCGAAAGCCGCTCGCCTGCTGTTGACGACGCACAGGACTTGACGGCACTTGGAAAGTTCGTTCGCCACATCGGTCCAGGAGACGGGGGCATTCAGATCAGCCGGAAACTCTATTTTAACCCTGCGCGTCTGTTCGTATATCGTCGCCGCGTCCTTCACAATCTCGTGCGGTTCGTCCAGAACGGCACATCCTGGAGGGGTCTTCAAGAACGCCGGAGGGGTAGCCGTAGAGATGACTGCGCTAACCCCGTAGTCTCTCGTCAGCTGGTTGATGGCATCCACGCAGGGCGACAGCAGGTTGACCGGGATGTTCTGCGGCTCGTCGAGGATCACCACGCTGTTGACGATGTTATGCAGCTTCCTGCACCGCCCAGGATGGTGCGAGTAGAGGGACTCGAAAAACTGGACGTCGGTCGTGACGATGATCGGGGCATCCCAGTTTTCCGACGCCAGAAGGCTGCCGACAGTCTCCAGTCTGCTGTCAAAATTCGTGTGGTGTTCGATGACGTTGTGCCTGCCGAAAATTCTCGACAGCGTGTCGGCGTGCTGTTCGATGATGGCCGTATACGGCACGACGATGATCAGCCTGCGTTTGCCGTGTGCGACGCAGTGATCGAGCCCGAATTTAACTGCCGCCAAAGTCTTCCCCATTCCTCCAGGGGCTATCAGGTAAAAAACTCCTGGACGAACCGTGGCTGCCGCTCCGCATGCTTTCAGGACGACACTTCTGAAATCGTTGACATTCCCGACGGACGACGCGTATTCCGCGGCCATGTATGCGTCCAGCATGATCCTCAGTTCCGCGACCGAAGAGAACCGCAGCGGATCCCTCATGTCCGCGAGTCCAGGATTGGTGAACCGTTCCGCGTCGAGCCGGTCTGCGTCGATCAAACACGAGAACAGCATCCGTATCCATAGATGCATATTATCTCTCTTAACGAAGGACGGCAGACGATTCAACGGGATCATCTTTCTTCGGTATTCGGCCACGAGATCTGCAGGCAGCGCATCCAGCAGCCCGCGGTCAGCATCCATCCTGACCATTAACGATGCGTTGCCGGTGTCGTTAGAAAAATAGTCTGGTATGCCCGCATGATGCCCCAAAATCGCATACGCCAGCGCTATTCCTAGCGGCATGTTTTTCCTGTTGAGATGCAGACAGGCCAGGATGGCTCCGGCACTTGAATGGTTGACTATGCGAACTGCGTCGCCTGCAGGAATCTCCAAGGCGCGCAGAAAATCAGCGCTGGCCTTGCCGATGTCGTGAAGGAGTCCGAGGTTGTATCCCCAGTCTCCAGATCCAAACGGTTCGGAAAACCCTCGGCACAATTCTGCGGTCGACAGCGAGTGCTGGCGCAGCGTTTGCCATCCTTCTCGCGGACCATCGTTGCTGCGGGCATAGTAGATTCCGCCCATACCGTAGCCTTTCTTGCGGAACTATATCGGGAGCCTCCGTCCCGCCAAAACCCGCCTTCGCAACTCGCGCAGCAGGTACGCCAAATCGCGGTTCGACGCCAACAGCATACACCACTCGGCGATCTCGTCCGGGTCGAGCATGTTCCTGACATGGCACCTGACCGACATCAGCAGGCTGTAGACGCCGGCGGACACGAACATGTCGCGTGGCTCTACAACCAGGTTGCCGTCATCGTCGACGCCGCACAGTTCCTGCAGGGCCAGAGATATGGCCTCGCTGATGCTCCTGAGCGACGAGAAGCTTGGTGCATCTGCGACATCGCAGACCAGATCAAGTTCTCGGTTAGATATCATCATGGCTGCCTTTCGATTCGGATGGACTCGACCTCGTTGCCGAACGCATCCCACCCTGGGGCCGATGTCCGTGCGAACATTTCCAGCTTGCTGGCATCCGGATAGCACTTGGACAGATATTCCCTGACGCATTCAGGCTTGCGGCTGTGAATATCGCGCTTCTGCCTGATGACCGATCCTATTCTCAGGGCCGGAGCCGGAGGAGAGAACGAGCCTTTGGTGCCGACTAAAATCAGTTCGTGCTGACCCCTAAACCAATAGCCCATTCCGATTTTTATTTTGTCCCACACGGCATGGCTCTTGTACGAGAAGCCCCACGCTTTCATAACCTGCAGCGCCTCCTGCAGCTTGGGTGCCGTGGCCCACAGGTACAGGACCGCATTGTCGTCGGACGGCACGATCAGCGTGCATATCTCGTCCACAGTCATGGTCGGATACTGGTTCTCGATCTTCCGGCTACCAGATTTCGAGAAGTCGTACCGCCACGGAGGATCGGCGTAGATGACCTGATATGTCTTTGGCATGCCGTGAATCTAGCACATTGATGGAACAAAGTCAACAGGAATATGGGTCGTTCTCGCGGAACAACACTTCTGGACCGCATCGAGATTCAACCGCAATCTGGAGACGGCATCATGAAAGTCGTACGTTCAGCGTCGGGAAAGGATATGCTTGTGGTTTCAGCCAAGGAATGGTCAGCCATCGGAACCGAACTTGGCTGGCTGAAAGCCGCCGAGCGCGTCCAAGTCGACGGAAAATGGTACGACGAGGATGAACGGGGCAACCTAATAGAAATCGATGTTCCTGCCCAAAGAGCCTCAGCAAGTCCGAAATCCAAGTCGTTTCCTGGAATGGATATCACGTTCACAGAGGGCGAAACCTACGCGAACTGGTACGGAGAATATCGAGTCGAGAAGATCAACAACGACGGAACCATGGACATCAGATATCTGCAGGCGTTTCAGCCTCAAGTCATGGCAGGAGATGTCAAACGGTATCCGATGCTGTCGCAGGCCGAGACGATATCAAAGGCCCGCAGGGAAAGGACGATCGATATTGAAAGGCGGCTGAACCTCAATCGCATCAGGGAGTTTTCCGGGTCAAGGGACTTTTTCACGCTTGGATACATCGCCGCCAACGGATACATCAGCGCCGAGATCGGACCGAAATTCCACGAAAGGTTCCCCGCGGTGTACAAAGATGTCACGGGAGAGGATCCTGCTGTTCATCTCGACAGGGGCTATCACCTTTCCCCGAACGACGCCCGATGGAGCTACACCCTGAGGGTCCATCTTCCGGTTCCGGAACCCGATATAGCGAACACCTTGTCGCTGCCGCAACACCACATGAGAGGCGAGGGAATCGAAATCAACGACAATGCGTTTGTTTGGGGGCTTCTTAAAAGCGGATTCAGGCTCGGGAAAAACACCGAAAACATCGCATCGATAGCGGCGGCAGTTCCGGAACGGGAACGCGAATCGTTTGCGTCGGGGGCCAGCGCCTAGCCTTTTTTCCGGCCCTTTTTCTTCGAGTCATCAGCCTGTTTTCGGTGATCGCAGAACCCGTATCGCGTATGCCACGTGTTCGGGTCCTCGGCGCATTTCTGGCACGGATGATCCAAGACGGCGGCCATCTCGACGAGCGAATAGCCGTCCTTGTCTCCCGCCAGCGTATGCGGATACGGGCTCCCAAGGCGCTCTCGTTCCGCGTTCAAAAAATCCCAGACGTGTTCCCCCTGTCCCTGTCCGTTTCCGAAAAACGTGTGTTCGAACCGCATGACGAAGTCGATCCACGAGCAGAGGAGGACGGACAGTTTGCGGTCCTTGAAAAAACCTTTGTCGTAGACGATTTCGCAGCGCCTGAGGAACTCTTCCTTTGTCATTTTGTCCTCCTACATTCCTTCTCCGTCGTCGCGGTCGGAGCCCGGCATCTCAGAATCCGGCAGGTCGGCCACGAATTCCTTGCGTCGTCTTCGGTTTTCGAACCCGCAGGACTACCGACGATGCTTCTTACGGGGTTCGACGTCGAACAGGTCGGCGACCTTCGCCCTGGCCTGCGACGCGCGGCACTTCATCCGCTTGGCGCACTTGTAGTACGACAGATGCCCGATGGCCTTGTACCGAATCAGGGATTCGGCTCGCTTGGGACTCCATATAAACTTCCTCTTCATCTTTTCCTCCTCGTTGTGCTTCTTCCTGTTTGCTTCAAACATAGGCACGATAGCACAGGCAGACATGTCCGTCAACATCAAAGAACGTCGTCATCGTCGTCGAACAGCATGGACACGTCGAACTTGGCCGCCTTCTCCATCGCGTCCGCCAGGACGGCGTCGTCCGTGACCTCGGTGGACGACACCCAGCATTGCGGATGCATCCACTGATTCTGGCCTCCTTTGCCGTACGGCTCCAGTCCCATGTCGGCGCAGAACCACTTCTGCCTGGCGCCGTCGCGCTCGATCCATATGGACGGAGGCTCCACTCCTGAAGGCGCGTCCTCGTACGCCGGACCGACGTAGGAGAAGTCGAATCCTGTTCCCGGGGAGGCGTGCAGCCTGTATCTGCCGCCTTCTTCGAGATCCTTTCTCCCGATGCGGACGTCTCGGCCTCCGACGACGTGCTCTGAAGGCGGCTCCTTGCTTTTGGACAGCATCTGGCCGCACAGAAGGTCAAGCCGCCGCACAGCGGACTCCAGGTCGGCGATCAGGATCGTCTGCCCGGAGGCCGACGCCGAGTCGATCAGCAGCCTGGCCTCCCGCAGGACTTCGGAAAGAGCCCTGGCTATCTGTCGCTTGATTTCCAAAGTGATCCTCAGCGATACTTGCTTTCCGACGCCGAACCAGAACTGATGACGCGCAGCACGGCGCGTTCCCGGAACTCGGACAGGCTCGGAGTCCCGGCAAACGAACAGGCCATCTGGATGCCCTCGCGGATCCTTTCAAGGACGTACTTGACGTGCCCGCGGAAGACGACCTGCCGCATGCTGCCCTCGACGAACTTGTTGTCGCCGCCTGACGCGACCTTGTTCTCGCCGCTGGCCGATCCTCCGAAGACCTTGTAGAAGCCTCCGCTGCCGTCCTCATAGACCTTGCCCGGGGTCTCCGTGGTTCCCGCAATGAGGCTGGCGACCATGACGGCCTGCGAGAACGCCAGGGCTTTCGGAACGTCTCCGATGTTGCTGATCCCTCCGTCGCTGATGATGGGGATATCGGGATGCGCCGACGCGATGCGTTCCAGGGCCTGAAGCTGAGGCACTCCGACTCCCGACGTCCTGCGGGTCTGGCACGCCGATCCGGCTCCGATGCCGACCTTGACGATGTCGGCGCCCCATTGAGACAGGTCGTTTGCGCCGGCCGGCGTGGCAACATTTCCGGCTATGATGACGATATCCGTCCCGTACCTTTTGCGCAGGCGTTCGATCATGTTCCTGACCATGATATGATGGCCGTGAGCCACATCGATGCATATCAGGCTGGCCCCGGCATCGATTAGGCAGGCGCACCGTTCCGCGTCCTCAGGCTTGACACCGACCGAAACGCCCAACAATGGATGCTTGCCGTAAGGAGCTTTCACCGCCAGGCCGATATTGGCCCCCTGAAGGTCTCGCACCGCCTGTTCCACTGGGACGAACCTGTGAAGTATCCCAAGGCCTCCGGATTGGGCCATGGCTATGCACATGTCGGGGCCTGTGATGTTGCGCATGTTGGCCGATATGACGGGGAGGTCGAGATGCAGCGGCCCGAGTTTCGACGAGACGTCGACGTCGTTCCTGGACAGGACCTCGGAATACTGAGGCTCGATCATGACGTCCGAGAAGGATACGTCTCCCGTTCCGTAAATCAGTTTCGCCATGGCACTTCTCCTATGCTGTCGGCGTTTGGACGTCGGATTGACAATGCTCGTTGTTAACACCTGTGTCAACTGCCGACGTCGTCTCTTGGACGAACAGGTGAGGCTTCTGCATGCGGGACGCATATCCGTCCTTGCATTTCCTGCACGAATCCCTCAGGTCGGCCCTTCTGGCGATCGACGCGACGAACTCCCATTTCGGGAACATTGATTCTCTGATCCTGGGCTTCTTTGATATCCTGAGCCCGGTCTCATCGAACTCCATCAGTCCGTCGTCGTCGGAAAGAAGATCGGAAGGCACAATCCCAGCCGGAGCCACGAAATAGAACTCGTGAGAATAGGCCATGGCCATCCACCGCTTGTCCGAATTGAGCAGCTCCTTCCTGCAGTCGGACTTGGACATCTTGATCTCGAAGGCGCGACGAAGAAACGGGACAGGCCCCCTGGACGCCCATAAGCTGATCGCCCATGCGTCCATCCTTTGTTCGCGCGATTCTCCGTAGCTGGTGCCCAGGCGCAGTTCGGGGATGAACGCCCACCCGAGAGCGGAAGAGTGCATTTCAGACAGGGCCGCCATGACGGATGCCGTGTCCATCGGCTACTCCTTGGCTATCTCGTCCACCAGCCCCCATTCCAGGCACTGGTCAGGACCGATCCACAGGTCGTGGCTCAGTATCTCGTCCAGCTTTTCCGCCGGGATCTTGGCGTACTTTCCGTAGACGGTCTTCAGCTTATCCATGATCCGCTTCAGGTTCTCCATCTCGTCCTTGAACTCCTCGAACTTGCCCCAGAAGCCGGAGGACAGCTGGTGGATCAGCATGAACGAGTTGGGGCTGATGATCCTCCTGGTGCCGACGACCGAGATCAGGCTTGCGGCGCTGGCGCAGCATCCGTCGACAATCGTGACGATCGGGACGTGCTTGCGGACCTGGATGATCTGGTCCATGGCGGCCAGCCCGGAGAACACGTCGCCTCCGTAGCTCATGACGTGCAGGAAGATCGGATACGGCTTCTCCATGTCGCGCATAATCTGGTTGTTCTTGATCTCGCTAACCTTGTCGCGCAGGGTCTTGTTGAGCGTAAGAACCTGCACACGGTCGACCTCGGAGTAGAAATAGATGTGGTTATCGGAGACCTCAAGGGCCTTCGGCTCCTTGACGTTTTCCGTCTCGTGAGTATGCAATTCTCGATCCATGCCGTATTTCCATTTATGCATTTGGCTCCTTGTGTGTCTTCTGTTCATGCCGTCTGCAGCCCCGTACCGTAGCCGCCCTTACGCTGCCGTCCAGAAATCCTGTCGATATCCCTGCCGATCTTCTTGAGCTCTTTGGAAATTTTTTCCGCCTTGCGCATCAGGCTGGCACGGCTTCCCGCAGGATGTTTCGGCTCCTTTGTCGTCCGCTTAGGGTTCGCGCCGATCATGTCAAGGATCAGCCTCAGGGTCCCGGTAGCCTGCCTGGAGAACCTGTCCATCCCTTCAGCGATGTCGTTGTGCCCGAGATTTCTGAGGATGCTGGATGTTGAGTACAGGGTCGAGTCAGGATCCTCGTCGCCTTCCTGGTCGACGAACCCGCATTCCGAAACTCCGGTGACGAGGTGCAGCTCCGCCGGGCCTTTGCCGTCCTGGACGAGCCATCTGACGATCCTCTTGGCGGCGTCCTGCCTGGATTTGGCGCGTAGCACGAGGCGATTGGCGCCGTTGGATGCGTAGAATTTCCTGCCAGGCGTCGAAACCGCTGGACGGGGCGCGTTGTCATTCGTCATCGGAATTTCGTTTTCCATATTCTAATCCCTCCACGAGCCTGCGGATATCGTCCATGCGAAGTACGACGCCACGGCAGCGAACAGCGCCACGCCGATCGTCCACGACCATTTCCCGAGCAGCATAATCAGCATCGTTCCGACGACCGACGCCACCGAGAACATCAGGAACATCACCAAGAAAACAGCCAGAAACTTTAAAGCGTGCCTCATTTTTCCCCTCCTATTGACGCGAAGAAAAAATCCAAGAAAAATATGCCGACACCACAACGAACAGGGTCACGCCGGCCAGCCACGCCCATTTTCCAAGCAACACGAGCGCGCCGCCTCCGAGGCATGCTGCGAACAAAAGCATCGCCATCATGCCGAAGAACGCCGCAAGAAATTTAGCTGCACGAATCATAGATTTTGTTCCTGTTTGCCCTTCTTCAGGCACGCGGACAGCATCTCGGCTATTTCGTAAGGCCTGTACTCGCGATTCGTTTCCATGCCCCTGCCGATGTACTTGTACCATCGGACTTCCAAGCCCGTCGGCTTGTATCTGAAATTGGGCTCCGAATCGTGGAGCCTGCACCATGGGCAGTCCTCGTTTTCGCACCAGCAGTAGGGGTGCATCATGAACACGTCGTTGTCGACGATGGTCCCGTATTTCGACGGCTGCAGTCCCGCCAGCTCGTCATCGGGCGCGTGAGCCTCGGCTATCGCCCTCATGGCGGCCTCCAAAAGATCCGTGCGGCATCCGCCCGCGGCGCCATGCGGCATGACGTCAGCGTCGGATGCGTCCTGAAACGACTTCGGGCAGTCCTCCGTTCCCGATTCGGAACAGGATTCGCATGACGGGCGCAGCTTGCCGCAGACTTCGACGTCTCCGCGGCGTCCTGTGATTTCAAGATCGTCGCATATCTTCTGGACAAGGCTGTTTTTTCGCCTCATGTCTTGTTCCTCCCTCACGTCTTGTTCCTCAAGAAGGATCGGCCGCGCAGGGCCTGCGCTTGACGGCTATAAATCTGTCCTTCGACTCCTTAAGCACGTCCCATTGCGGCTTCAAGGACTTTTTAAGATAGTTTTGGAGCTTCGCCACGGCTTCGGCAGACGGCGTCTCGCTGTCCTTCGCCGGATACAGCTCGACGACCATCCGGCATCCGATCTTCGCGGCCCTGGACAGCTCGGACAGCAGCTGCTTCCGCTCGCCCCTGCTCAGAAACATCATGACGTACGTGGCGACGATCAGATCGACGGTTCCGCTTCCTACAGGAAGATCATCCTGTCCCAACGCAACTAGATTCTGCCAAGCGTGCTTGTAGCTTGGATTCATGTCGAAGGCGCCGATATTCCAGAAGCCAAGGCTGCGAAGAAATTCTGAGTTTCTTCCGTTCCCGCAGCCAACGTCAAGAATGGCAATCGACTTGTCTGCCCCGACAATATCCGCGACGTTCTTGCGGATGTAGGGAGTCGGCCCCTTCCTGCCGCATCTCACGCACCATCTGTCGAGCATATACTTTCGGCTCATGCCGGCCTTTCGGTTGTGCCGTTCGTCGTCGTCGGAATCAATGATGCCACAGGATGGCGCCCAAGTCAACGCCCAAAAATCAGCCGCCAGAAGCGGCCTGCGACTTGACGTACAGGATCATGTCTCCGTCGCGCTTTTTAAATCCGCAGGACTCCAGCACCGACCTCAGCGCGTTGAGCTTGGGCGAAATGTGCTCGATGTTGCGCTTGGAGAAGTTCACGAGGTTGGCCAGGACGGCGCCACCGGGATGGACGGCGTCCCCGATGACCTTCAGCGCGCGCTCCGGATTCGGAAGATGCTCGATGACGTTGAGCGCCACGACCATGTCGCACCTGGGAACGGGGGGATCGATCCCGACTCGCGTCTCGACGGACGTTGCGTCTATTCCCAGGCGCCTGGCCGTCCACGACGCGAAGTCCAGCATCGGCGTGCCGATGTCGATCAGCGTCAGATGTGACCGCCTGCCTAAATGCCTCAGCGTCAGGCAGGCCGACATCGACTTGGCTGCAACCCCGCATCCGAAATCGGCGATCTCGACGACGTCAGAACCCCTCGACGAACAGCTTATGACGGCGGCCTCGATCACGGGACTCTGCGACATGTCGCGTATCCTGTCGTCATGGACGAACCTGAGGATGTGCCACCACCATTGGGTCTTGTACAGCAGCTCCAGGCCGCGGTTAGTGGAGTTCGGGCACAACGGCAGCGACAGCTCAAGAATCTTAAAGTAGAACCTTCTGAAATCAATCCCGGATATGCCGCCGTCGAACAGATTGTTGGCCCTTCGAAGCAGCTTGCGGATCACATAGGGATGGGTTCTGGACCGCTTGGCGCTCCAGGCGCAGAACATGTCGATGAGGAATCCGCGGTTGGCCGCGCATGCTGGAAGCATGTCGGGCGGAGCGTCCTTGTTTGCGCGCTTCGATATGCGCCTTCGTAACATCAAGAATTCTCCCACCTGCCGCCCTTGTAGTCCCAATGGCGATGGTCGTATATCTTGGCGATGACGTGGAATCCAATGACGTCGACGGCGAATTCGAAGCCGGCATGATCCATCCTCCGGGTCAGGCTGATCCTCAGCTCCGCGACCGTGCTGTTCGGAGGGAACTTCCCGGCCTGAAGCTCAAACGACTTGTTCTTGGACAGCCTTTGGACGACTCCGAAAATGCTTCTGCCTATTTTGAAGGTTTTCACGCCCACCTCGTCATTTTCCGATGATGTTCGGGTTGATCGACGCGGAAATCCTGGCGGCCGCCTCCCTGGACGCGGCCCATTTCGACCGCGCCGCATGATATTCTCCGCGGGCTTGTACGCTTGCCTCGGTTTCGCCTATGGTCCCGAACAGCCCCTCGCGAAACGTTCTCAGAGGGGGAACCGGCGGAGGGCCGGCGACAAGATCGCCCATTGGCTTCGCATCCTGCGGAACGGGTATCCTAGGTTCCTCGACCCAGTAGTTTCCCCTCAGGATGTATGCTACGACCGAGTCGCCTTTCAGCACGAAATAGAAGTCGCCTTCTTTGGCGTCTCCGCCCTTGAACTTCAAGCTGTTCTTCGGGAATGCGGAAAGCCGTTCCCCGCACTTAACTTTGTCAGCCGCCGACCGCAGCATTTCTTGGATCTTGGCGCCGATCAGGACTCCTGCGTACAGGGCCAGCGGAACGGCCGCCATCGCCAGGGACATCAATGTATGGTCATCCATCGCGATCATGAAGTTCGTCCTTTCTTGAGCGATTGGTCTCACCATTCGCAGACGCTAGGCTTGGGATCCGTTGCTCTTTCCGTTTCCATTGCCGTTCCTTCCGACGATCTTCTTGTAGAGTTCCCTGAACTTTATCTCCTCGGAATACATGTCGCCGAACTTCTTGGCCATGCCGGATTCGACCCATAGCTGGAACGCGTCGCCCCAGGACATGTCCTTGTGCATCTCGTATTTCCATTTCTCGACGCACTTCATCTGCATCAGCAGGCGATGGCTCTGGTGCGCCTCGACCAGGAACTCGATCAGCGTGCAGTAAGGGTCGTCCTTGCTGTGGCACTCGCAGTCGCCGCAGATGTCGTACAGGAACTGCTTGAATTCCTTCTTGTTCACGGAACAATTCCATGTTCGCGCGCGAGTTTTTCAAATCGTTCTTGTTCATATTCAAGAGTGGTTTCTGGTTCCTTCTTCCATTTCCAAAAACATTTCCCCACGCCACAGAATGTCCACTCTTCTAGGCACATAGAACATTTAAATGCCTTTACGGAGACCTCGTGATCCGAGTAGGCACTCAGCGCCGTTCCGCAACCCGAATCAAAAACGACCATCTTTGACGGGTATGTGTGCGCATATTGCATCGTGCTCAGTCGGCAGCATCCTCCCGTAAACACATCCAGAATCTCGATGAGAGGATTGGGGGCAAGAACGTCGTCGAAAATAAGGCGCAGAGATTCCCTCTTGTTCATGGTGTCTCCGTGCCGATTTCTCCGACAAAATGCGGTTGCTGATTTTCCAATTGTTCAAATCGTCTTTGTTCAGCGGTCCGCCTGTTCATCCGCCCCAACTGAACGGCATCGAGATAATCAGCGACTTTCCATCTCCAGAAGCACTTTCCAGTTGGGCAGAATGACCATATCTTCTGACACGTTGGACACTCAAACATCTTGTCGACGACGGCATGATCTAAAAAGGCATCCAATGCTGTTCCATCGCCGGCATCAAAGACAATGTGTCGCGAACCAATATCGCCTATATGCAGCATCGTGCTTGGATGACAGCACTCGTCCAGAAACAAGTCCAGGATTTTAATGCGAGGATTCGGCGTCAAAACGTCGTCGAAAAGAAGGCGCGGACATTCTTTCTCGTTCACGTTTTTCCTCTCCAGGGCTTTGATCCTTCGCGATGCTGGTGTCCCTTCCAGTCCCAGAAGCATCTCCCAATATCGCTGAACGACCACCATCGTCCGCATATCGAGCATTTGAAACACTTGTGCGGAACCGGATTGTACAGACAGATCGTCATCGCGGTTCCGTCTCCGCTGTCAAAAACGATGAAATGGGTGTCGCTGTTGCAGGCAAATGTCATCGTGTCGTGCTGGCAGCACTCTCCAGAAAACAGGTCCAATATCCTGATATGAGGATTCGCAACCGCAATGCCCTCGAAATATGAACCGCTGTCGCGCGAGATTCGAGGTTCGAAGCATTCGTTTGTTGGCGCGTTGCGCATTTTAACCCGATCAGCCTTCTTCATCCTTGATGTCGTCGTTCACGGGCACCCATCCGTAGACGAACGGCATGTCGCTTCGGTAGTTCCGGCCCTCGCGATCCAGGTCGTCGCAGTCGTCCGCGGGCCTCATGACGCGCTCCCACCGCCTCGAACAGCATCGTTCAGCGTCAAGCGGAGATCCCCATTCATGAAGGCCCGTCCTGCATTTCACAGCTTTTTCTCCTGAGATTGTGCGGCTTTCGACCTTCTTTTGCTGTCTTCCGCGTCAGCAAAACCGCACATTCTTCGAACGACTTCCGCCATCCACTCGGCGTCCTCCGGTTCCACCGCCCACCGATCCGTCTTGACGGTGACATAGAAGCCCGCGCCTGAATCCTGCAGCTCGAAAGCGATATCCTGGCCGCTCTGGTCGTCGGAGTTCGTGTCGCTGTCCTGGCAGAACGTAACGCTCATGCCGCAGATCGACACGCCCTCTGGGCTGTCGGGCAGGATTCCGACGCCATCATGCGCGGCGGGTTTTCCTTCTGGTTTTTGATGCTTGTCGGCCATAATTTTCAGCATTTCTTACGTCCTTGTGCGACGCGTCCTCGGGCCACACGAACACGTCCCCGTTCTCGGCGATCTTGCGGTCCTCGTAGGGCGCCATGATCCGCCTGTACCACTCGTCCGCGGCGTCGAGGATGACCCCGTGAATGGCGCTTCGCCGGCTGTACGAAGGCTTCCCGCCGAGCAGGAAGCGGAACGCCAGGCGGCATACGATGTAGTTCAGGACGCCGGCGACCGCGGAGACGTCATCGGTTCCTCCCAGCATGGTTTCGACTACGCCGGCCAGCGCGTCGATATTTTCGTCAATGAATTGGCGCTGCTTCGGATCGATGTAGGGCATCTTACCGCTCCTTTCTTCCAAGATCGCATTGCGGAAAATTCCCCATCAGAAGCTCTTCCTTGGTCGGAGGATTGCCAGCGGACAACCCGTTCGGCTGTCCTGCGGAATAGCCGTGCTTCGCCGCCATGGATTTGGCGGACTCGACGCTGGGCGAGATGCCGCTCCAAAGGTTCCCGTTCCTGTCGCGATAGTCCCACTGGACCAGCGTCTTGCCGCTAGCGGACCGGTAGGTTTCGCAGGCGAACTCTCCCAGCCCTCTGGTCGTGCTGACGCCGTTCTCCGTCAGGCTCATGCCGCTCCTTCCGCCTAATCCGTGTTGGGGTCCTTAAACTGATTGTTCTCGACGATGTCGAGAATCTTCCGCACCGCAGGAACGTCAAGCACGACGCCCTCCTTGTCGGTTTTTCCGTGCGGGAATATCGTCATGGTGCGGACGCCGTCCTTGCCGGACTCGATCCGCAGCACGTGGTCGTCAATATGGAAGTCTATGGCTTCAAACACGGGACACCTCCTGTAGGCTTTCTCCATACGCCTTTTCTGATCTTCTCCATTCCGGACATGGCATCCTGCATCGGCATGCTGGCCTTGACATGTATGGCGATCTCGTCGGACGATTCCGGGAAAGGGCTGTTTTCAACTATCAGGCCGCCGGGCTTGAGATGACGGATGAACCTCCGCACCACGACGTGATAGTTCGGAATATGCTCCAGGACGTCCATGGCGGCGATCGCGTCGTATTCCTTCTGGATGCACAGCACGGGGTCGAACAATCCGGCCCAGTAGGGCCGCACCTCCTTGACGTTCTTCAGCTTATGAAGTTCTGCGCGAAAGGCTATGAAATCCGCCTGCAGGCGGTTGATCTCGACGTAATCGACGCTGATCCCCCGCTCGGCCATGCCGATTGTGTTGCATCCCGCCCCGGCGCCGTAGTCCAGGACCTTCCCTTCCTTGATGACGTCCAGAACTGGGGAACATAGGTGGATCGCGTTCGCGAAAAGGTAGGCCGACCCGCATCTGTAGAACCATGACAGCTCGCGTTCGTTCTTCGGGGCATACCAGCTGAACTCGCTTTCGTAGTTCTTCTCTGGGCTCCGCAGCAGATACGGAGCCATTTCGTCGATGGAAAACCCGGTGTAGGCTACCAGGTCGGCCAGAACGTCGGCGTAGCGAGGGTCGCACCTGATCTCTTCCAGAAACGAAGCATCAAGTTCTATGCGCGAAAGCCTGACGCTGCGTAACGGAGCAGGCTGCCCTCTCGGATCGATTCTTTTGCTGCGGTACATGGAGGAATGTTCCTTCCGTGGATCAATCAGCGTCGTTTCTTGTTCGGCCTTCTATTCCACTCGGATACCAGCATCGTGGTGTCAACCCCTGACAATCTTCCTTCATGAAGTCGTCCGCCATCGACGTCGGATGATATGGTTGCCCCGCATTCGCAACACATTGGGCGACAAAGCAAGTCTGGATCGTCGTCGCGCTCCTTATCGGAGACCAGATCAATGTCCTTGCAGCCGCAATGCGGGCAAGGCTTCAGTGTTTTCCTGATGGCGTCGATGTCAATTTCAGGATAGACTTCCGTCGGAATTTCAATCCCGATCCACAGTCCTCTATCGGGCCAGTTGGCTTCAGTGTAATTGGCATTCCTGAGTTCTGGTCCGTTTCCGACGTTGACAACGTAATAGGCCACCCATTTCCATGGCTCGGATTCTTCCAATGAGCCGCGCCAGAAATACCAGCCTTCGTTTTCAGGCCTTCTCGTAGTCCACTGCTGCATCATGACGCACCTCCGTCAAACGAACATCGCCAGGCATTCGTACTCCTCGGAATATCGCACCCCGCATCGCGTCAGCATGACGATGTCGTCATCCGTCGCCGCCCGCGCCAGCTTCTCGCAATCGACGCCGAGAAATATCTCGTCGTGTTCCGCCGCGGAGACGATATCCTCTGAAGACGGAACCAGCTTGTCCAGCAGCAGGAACGCGCACACGTCGGGACGAGGATGCAGCTTTTCCGCGACGCGGTCGAACTCCAGGAACTCTTTATCGTGCTTGTCGAACGCCGATTTCAGGTCGATCATGGATTCCCTCGTCGCTGGAAACGCGGGGCCGGCGCCTGACGATCAGGAGCCTTTCTTTCCCGCGTGCTTTGCGGATGAAGGCCTGCGTTCCGATTCCTGGCGCTGCTTGCGGCGCTCGGCGCGCTCCTTGTCCTTCGCCTCCTGGGCCGCCTTGGCGTCCGCCTCGGCCTTCTCGGCGGCGGCCAGGGCGTCATCGATCTGCTTCTGCCTGGCCTTCTCGTCGTCCTGTTCCTTCTTGATCCGCTCGATCTGGACCTCGACGGCCTTCAGCTTCTTCATGTTCTCGTCGGTGGAGGGCTGCGTGAAGAGATCCTTCTGGATCTCGTGCAGTTTTTCCAGGCTAGGCTCGTACGGATGCGGCATTGCTTCGTCCCCTTTCGTTGCCTCGTTCTTAATCCGAATCGTTCGTCGAATAGGAAGCTACCACATTGCCGAAGGGATGTCAACTCGGATTTGCTACAATCTCATGAGACCGCTTCTTGGCGGGATCGGAGGCACAGGCGACTTCCATGGGCCGTTTTCGACGCCGTCCAGCACAGCCATGCCGTCGTCCCAGACAGCATCTATTGCCGCCTGATCTGCTTGGGCGTCCCTGGAATCGCCGCGTTCGCGGATGTATTTCTGGTTCGCAAGGCAGTTTAGAATATGCTCGAACCAGGATTTGTTGACGGCGATTGTGCGGGGCATGAACAGCTCCTACGGCTTCTTGCCCTTTGATGCCGGCTTGAAGGGAAGCGTCTTCGCCATGAAGCCTGCCGCCGACTTGTGGCCTCCTCCGCCGTGCTTCTTGGCGATCGCCGACACATCGACGTCCTGCTTTTCGGAGTACAGGCTGACCGTAAACTGCCTGCCGTCGTGGACGTAGGCGACGCAGAACGGATACTTCTGCATGCGGTCTCCGAACCCCATCGAACCGAACCTGTACATGTTCGCGGCGAAGCACTCGTGGCCTTCCAGTTCGGTTTCGTATCCCAGCTGCTCGCAGAAGTCGCTGCAGTAGGCGTCCCGGTAGGCGATGGCCGCGGAGCCGGTCTCCAGCAGCCTTTCGATCGACTGTTCTGCGGATTCAGTCCTCTCCAGAAGAATATTCCACGCGTACGAAGTCGGAGACTGATCCTGGGTCTTGAAGCCTTCGTAGAACCTGAAGCAGTCCGGCTTCAGCTTCAGGGAGAACTTGTCGTAGTCTCCGATCAGCTTGACCGCCGTCGGCATCGGTTCGTCGGGAAAGAGGTGCTTCCAAGTCAGCTCGCAGGCGGCCATGCTCTTGTCCTTGAAGTCGCGTAGCCCTCCGACAGGACGGCCGTAGTCGTAGTCCCTGGCGGTGGCGTGGTGGTCGATCCACACGATCTTGTCGGTGGCGTCCAGTATCGGCTTCATGTCCTCGGGCTTGAAAGAGAAGTCGACGATGAACACAACCTCGCCCTTCTTGACGGCGTCGTTCGGAAGCTTCTTGGCGTAGTCCATCTCGCAGAAACGGAGATTGTTTTCCTCCAGCGATGACGCGTCCTTTGACTTCTCGAACCATCTCTTGACTATCGCGGCGGAACATCGGCCGTCAGCGTCGTTGTGATGAATGCAGATCATGGCTTTCTCCTTGTGCTAACAGGAACTCGGCTCTGAACTCAGGAATAATAGTACCACGAAACCAAGCGCGGAGGCAACATGAAAATCGTCACGGGATCAGACGGGAAGAAGTCGTTGACGCTGAACAGGAGCGAATGGGAGCTGGCCGGGCTGAAGGCTGGGTGGCTGGAGGTCGACGCCAGCCTGGACGCGGGCGACGTGCTCGTCAAGAAAGCCGAGGGCGGCTGGCCGAAGAAGCTGAAGAAGGGCCGCTTTACGACATACTGCAAGAGTCAAGGATTTGAAGGCCCGTGCAAGGCATGTGCGGAAAAGGCGCTGCAGAGCGACGATTCGTCAGTAAGAGGAATGGCTTCGTTTTATATGAACACGGTCAAGCCGTGACGAGGCTGTCTGGGATTCCCGACGCAGCCGCAATCTTCAGCCTGATGTCCCTTCCGTATTCGATTTGGTTGAGGGTCTGAGCCGCTTCCTCCGCTCCGAATCTTTCGGCGGCAATCTTGACGGACTCTGAGATCAAGCCGAGAAAGATATCCTTAAGCGACCTCATTGCGGAAAGCCTCCAGATATATTGGCGAGCCCCGTAATACTGGCTCAGACTGGACAAGGCTTTTTCTTCCGCCACGGCGTGCCTGTTCTCGGGACGCATCAGAACCTCTATCCTTTCGCCATACGGAATATAGGACACCGAGACTGGTTTCCCGTCCTTCTTTTCCACGGTGCAGAATCGGTTCCATGACGGGCTTCTGTCCAGCATGTCCAAGTGGGAAGAATATCTTGCCCTCGCCCTGTCCAGTTTCTGGTAGGCTATCTTGGCGAAATCCTCGTTGTCGATGAAGGCGAAGACGAGCACGTCGCCGCGCGAGCATACCTTTTTGACTTTATCTACATAAGGAACCGGAAGCCCGGTGCCGTCGTAGAAGATCATCCTGCTGAAGTCCTTTCTCTCCACGTATATCTTCCTGAAAGCCGCCAGATCCAGTATCTCGTCGTCTGCGTAGCGGACCGTTTTTCTAGTAACCAAATTGACGTACCCGAACTTGTCGGCTTTCGACCTCATTAGGTAGGCTTCTCCTGCATCGCTGCAGAACGGCTCCGACGTGAAGGAGTCGGACGTCTTCAGATCCTTTTCGAAGTCGCCCTTGTTGTCCAGATACTTCTGCTGTCGCATCGTCATGGCGCCGTCCTCATCCCAAAATCCCCTGCCTCAGCAGGAACGCGTGCAGCTTGGAGAACAGTTCTTTGCCTTCCGACAGATAGAACTCGTTCTGGGGAAACTCCTTCCACAGCTTATGGAACGCCTGCGCGCATTCTGACTTCTCCTCGTCCGTCAGCGACTCTTGGAGAGGCTCTGTGGGCTTCCTGCCGATGGCGTTTACCGGGACGCCGTCAGCCTGGAACTCAGTCGCCACTCCCGAGGCGGTTCCGGATTCGGCGTCCATCATCCTCTCAAGGCGCTTGTACGCGTCCGAAGACTTCTCGGACTTGTGGACCAGCCAAGACTCGCCTCCGGAGATGGCGACCTCGTACTCGTTCGTGCCTTCGGTGGCGCCCATGAAGGTTCTTATCCCCGCTCCGGCGTCCATCGCCCTGCTGACTTCGGATTCCGTCATCAGCCTTTTCATCTCGGCGTCCTCGCGGTTGTGTCCCTGATTTCTTCCAGCTTCCGTTCGACGGACTCGGCTTCCATGCGATAGGACATGCCGAGGTCGTAGTCGCCGTCCAGTTCGCTGGCGATGGCCTCGTTCAGCAGCTTGGTGTGCAGCTTGATGAGGACGTCGACCTGGTCGTCAGACAGCCCGTCTTCTTCTGGAAATTCTGTGTTCATGGGTGGTCGCAAGACGGATCTCGTTCAGGACGCATTCCAGGAGGAACCATGGACGCCCGAATCTTGATCATGTTGGCGATCCAGACGTCGAGCCGGGTCAGCGCCTGGGCGAACCTGGCCGGCGACACCGACGTGATCCCGCCGAGCGGGCTGTATCCGTCGGCCATCAGCTTGTTGACCTTCTTGGCCAGGCCTTCCATGGTCGAGTCTTCGACGACCAAGTAGTATTCGGGTTCGGTTTTCGTAGCGGAATCGTCTGTCATGGCTGCTCCTTTTTCTGAGACGCATCCCAGTCCTTATCGTAGCAAACTGCGTCGTCGAGATACGGCATGTTGTCGAAATCGATGTCCTGCAGCATCTTGTGGTATCTGACGATCTGGTTGAGGGTCGGAATTCGATCTACCCATGCGGCGAAAGCGGCATCCCTGTCGCCATAGTCGCCTTTTTCGTCGCGCTTGAATCCGCACAGGTCGTCATAGCGTTCGCAAGACATGGACTTCGGCTTGCATTTGAACACAATGTAGAACGAATGTCCGTGGCAGTCCTGCCCGTCAGCCTGCATGTCCTGTCGTCCTTTTTCAAGCCCCTGAACGGCCTCCTGTTCGGATATCTCTTTGATGCCGTCCTCGCGGTAGAACGTGAAGAACGTTCCGCACCGGCTGCACTGCATCAGCCTGAGAAGCCACGAGCCTACCCTGTAGGGGACGACCTCGCGAGTATCGACGACGTCGGCCGTCAAGCATTTCGGGCACGTGACGACCCGGAGTTCGGAGTCGTCCCTGCGGACGGTGTAATAGCTCACGGTTTTTCTCCTGATGTTCCCAGAAGCTTTCCGCATTTCTGGCAGACCAACTTTTCTTCCGCGCATTTTCTGCACGGAACGGAAAACGGGATCTCGCTGAAGGACGACCGTCCGTGCTTTTCGCAGACGCAGTCCCCCATGACCTGGCTGCCTCCGCAGTTTTTCCATTCGTCGTACCGCTTCTGATGGGCGGCGCACAAGATCATGCCTGTTTTCCTGGAATCGCCCCGATCGGGGATGAAATCTGATTTTTCGCGTTCGTTCATGCCTGAATTCCAACAAAAACCAGTTCCGCACGGCGCATTATACCCGTTCGGGATCTCTTGGGCGGACGACGTTTTTCAAATTTTAACCTCGCTGTCCGGTTCGACATACGGTCCGTGGATGTTAATCAGCCTAAAAAACACATCAGAGTCGATAATGACATGGCCAGGCTGAACGCCAAGATCGCGTTCCTGTTGGGGGTGAGAATGCAGACGAAGTGGCTTGGGAGGTTTGGGAGAATTGGGGCTGCCGCATGCGGAGCATTTATCTACCTTGGCGCCGCACTTCGTGCAGACGTCGAACAGATACTCCTTGCGGGTGCGCTTGGGCACAACCTTGTCGTCGATCGCGCGCATGTCCAGGTGCGTCATCATCGTCCAAGCGGACTTGATGGCCTTCAGAGCTTCCTGGTCGACCTCGCTAGTCTCGTTGTAGCGCGGTTCGAAGTGATGCCCGTTTTCAATGCAATCAGGCTTCATCATTTTGTTCCTTCCTTGCGACGAATTTCGTCGCTTCTTATTTCGTATCCGATCAGATCGGACAGCCCTCGGCCGCCGTCATCGCAGCTGCACGTCATCATCATCCGGACGCGCATGCCGCCGTCATTGATGTCGTCGCGTCCCGTAACCGCCATAAATGCCAGCGTCCTGTCGCCGATATCTTTGTCGCACTCGCATCCGTCGCTGATTTTTCCGCATCTGCGGCATCTGTACCGGAAAACGGAAGTCATGACTGGCTTGCAATCAGGTTCCGATTTGTCTCTTAATTTCTCTGCGAAGGCGTTCGCGTCGTCGCAGAACTCCTGCAGTTCTTTCGGCGATGCCGACTTGAACCATTCTTTAACTGCCGCCCCTATCGCCGGCTTCAGCGTTCTCTTTGTTTTCATCGGCAGTGGCCCTCCGGTTTCCTCGGAACTTTCTCTCCGAACACCTCTTCCCGAACGCAGTCGAGCTCGTTGGGGCGGTTTCCCTGCCAGTTGCGAGACGCATTGGGAGTCAAGGACTGCACAAAAACGCGGTGCTTTTTCCTACCGATTTTCCATGACCATATGACTCCGTGGCTTCGTTCTTTCGGCATGTGACGGGAACAGTACGCTTCGACCTCGTCGCGTCTGGTTCTGTAGTTGGCCAGGTGCATGTCGATCGGCCTGCCGCATTTAGGGCACTCTGCCATGTAGATGTCGCACATCTCGTCTCTCCTATTCGTCTTCGACGATTCTGATCTTCCCGCCCCGCCCGCCGATCTCGAACGTCTCATGCTTCGGCTTGCCGTAGTCGCTTCCGATGACGGAACACGGGACGACTCTGCCGTCTCGGCAAAGGTGCTCCGATTTCTTCCCTATGTGGGTATGCCCAGACGCTATCGCGGCGATCTTGTCGAACTTCTCCAGTTCCCTGCCCAGCGTCCAGTTGCCGAAGTATTCCGATCCTCTGGCGCCGAAGGACTGCGGAAAGCCTCTTTGTTCGGGGAAGACTGGGACGTGAGTAGCGACGAATATGGACTTGATGCTCGCGTCGTCGTTCAGCTTGGCGATCCTTCCGCACAGGGCGTTCCTTACGTGCTCCGAGAACTGGACGTCGCTGCGCTGCCAGTCGATGTAGTTCCCGTCGTTGTTGTATTCGCCCTTCGTCTCGGCGAAGTACTCGTCGGACATGCTTGAAAAAGCCGTGTCGCGGGCGGAGTAGTCGTACCAGGCTACGGATCCGACGACGGCCGTCTCGCCGTCCGAAACGAATCCGTCCTCCAGCCAGGCCATCTTCCGCTTGCGCGTCTCCTCTGGAAGCCTTAAGCTCCAGAGCTCCTCGGATCCGATTGCGCTGAAGATCGTATGCCACAGGTCGTGGTTGCCGGCAAGGACGGCGACCGTCTTGGCGGACTCGGAAAAGACGTCCAAGGCCGTGCAGAAGTTCTTCAGCGGGCATCCGACGTCTCCGGCCAGGATCAGGACGTCTGGGAGGTCCTTGGCGACCAGCTTGGCGGCCTTCTGGGCTGCCTGCTTGGTCAGCATCTCCATGTGCAGGTCCGGCAGAACAGAGATTCTCAAGAGCGACGCCTTTCCTTCGCCTTCAGCGGGGCCATCTGCACCCAGGTTTCTATCAGATTGTTCTTTTCCCAGTTCCAGGTCACTTTCGTGTCTCCGGCGGTCGTGCAGATGACGTCGTGCGGATTAGGGGAATCCATCATTGACTTCCTGACGGCGCTGATCTTGTTCTTCTCGTCCTCCGAAAATCCGTTCCACTCGTTCGCGAACCGCGAAGGAGGGGCGCCGCACTTCGCCAAAACGGAATCCTCCTTGATCGTCTTCCGCACGCCTTCCCCGTCGTCCTTAAGCTTTTTTCGGCACCACGGGCAGAAGCGGAACGTCTTGCCTGCGTACTCCCATCCGTGGGTCCAAGCCATGGTCTGGGCCGCAGCCAGGGATTTGATCCCGATCTTCCATTCCTTGCATGAGCACTGCATCAGGATTCTCCTTGTTGCGGCTTCAGTCCCCAGATGAACGCGTCCTGCAGCTGGCTCCAAGGTTTTCCATTGAACTCCACGCATGCGCGGGAACCGTCGTCGAAGACGGCCGTGACGCAGCTGTCCTTTTCGTGCCGGATAAGCGCCCTGATCTTGTCGACGCTGACAATGACGTCCTTGCCGACGATGAACTTCGGGTACGCGCAGACAGTTTCTTCTTTTCTCCATTCCATGGCGGCTCCTTTCTATTCCTGGTAGGCCGGGAAAGGCGGCTTTTCAATCGGCACAGGAGGATACATCATGTTCGGATTGTCGTCGATCCACTTGGCGTACTTGTCGCCGTCGCAGATCGGCGCGGGATAGGACGGCAGCGCGTTCCATGTTCCGCAGTAGTCCCCGTACGACTCTGCCTTGACGAACAGGAGGGCGTCCACGCTGACGACGTCGCCGGCCGCGAACGATCCTCCGACCCGGTCGAGATAGTCCGACATCTTCTCCCTGTCGTACACGGCCATGTTGAGCCGGGTCGCGCTCGGCCTGTAGATGTCGGCCTTGAAGACCGCCTTGATCGGACAGCCGGAGAATGTGACCCTGTAAGTCGAGTCAGCGCTGTCTTTCATCATCATGGCGCTGACCTGATTGGCGGCGATCATGATGACCAGCGACGCTATAAAAAGCATCCCTACCATGGCCATTCGGATGAAAGAACTTCTCCTGCCGTTCCCGTTGCCGTTTCCTGCCCTCATTTTGCGTCTCCTTTTTGCGTCCTGTTTTCCCTGCCGGCGAAATGCGCGACGATCAGGGCGTTGGTCCGCTCAATCGGCGTGCCGTCCTGCCAGCATGTCGAGTCCCATTTCCAGTCGCCGTCGCGGCCCTTCGACACTCTGCCCCTGCCCTCGAAGGCGTCGACCTGGCCCGTGAAATAGGCGTATTCCAAGGCGGCCTTGAGAAGGATCGTTTCCTGGCGGGACGCGCTGTGAATGCAAAAAGTTCTCGGTGCGTTCGTCGCCGCCGAAGATGCTTCCACTGAATCCCCGTCGGCAAGCAGGAAAATTCTGGCGCATCTAACGGCCCCGAGCATGAAAACCGCGAATACGATGACGGCCGCCAAGCCCGCCGCGCATCTGCCCCCGTCGCTCAGCCGCCCGATATCTTGCTTGATGTCCATTGCCGAACCAGCTCCTGTCTTCGGATAATGTACAACAAATCAGCGCGCTCGCGCAACTAAATTCTGCGCGCGGTTTGGAGCCGGTCACGACAGCAGACGGTCCAGCTTGTATCTGATGACCGCGCTGCCCTTTCCCGACATTGACATCCATGCCGCGGCTACCTCCGGGATGAACGTCGTCGACAGGATTCGATAGCCGGACTTTTCGTAGAGCACCCAGGCGTACGCGTTGGCGCCGTCCTTGTGCTGCATGTTCCCGCGCACCGCAAGGTGACCTTTTCCAGATGCGGAAAATCTTTTGTTGCGCATTCCCATATTCTGATCACGCTCCATCCCATTGACCGCAGCAGGCGGTCGTTTCTTCGGTCTCTCTTGACGTTGTTCGACAGCTTCCTGTTCCAGTAAGCCCTGTTCTGCTTCGGGTTCGACTTTTTGCATCCGTGTCTGTGCCAGAAGCAGCCCATGACCTGGACCGCCGTCCTTGTCGACGGGACGACGATGTCCGGAGTCCCTGGAAGATCGGAACGGTGCGTGTCGAACCTGATTCCGGCGGCCCTGAACGCGTTTTGCACGGCGATCTCCGGCTTCGTGTTCTTCGACCTGATCCTCGAAATCACTTCGCTGCGCTTTTTCTTTGAGAAGATGTCCACCATCGTCGCTCCGCAAATGTGTTCAAGCACCGCAGTATGGTACGGCATGCCAAGCCAGATGTCAACCAAAAGCAGGTATTCATTACTGCGTCCAAGAACAATAAGGAGATGAACAAGGAACCTAAATCCAAGCCGTTCGTGCTCGTGCCCGAGGGCGCGGCGCTGAACTACTCTCCAGTTCCGATGAAGCCTCCGGCGACGGCGTACGAGTCGCATGACTGCGCGGCGGAATCCGAGGACGATCGCGAGACGTGGATCAGGCGAGTTTCAGGCCGAACGCCCAGATGGATAAGGAGATGACACATGGCCGCGATACAAAAAACATGGAGAGAATCCCTGGTTGAGAAGCTGCTCAGCGGCAGGTTCCTCCTGACCGTCATGGTCGGATTAACCTTCTCGTATTTGGCTTGCGTCAAGGTTCTCGACAAGAACGACGTGAAGGAAGTTACCCTGATTGTCATTACCTTCTACTTCACCATGAAGCGTTCTGATGGCGCCAACGCAAACGGGAACGGCGACGGAAACGGTAACGGAACCGACCCGGCGAAAAAGCCGTAGGCCTAAGCCTTCTGCGCGATGATGTTGTCGATCAGGCCGTACGCCTTGGCATCCTCGGCGTCGAACCATGCATCCCGGTCGCAGTCCTTCTCGATCCTGGAGACCTTCTGTCCCGTGTGCTTGGCCATGATCTCGTTGAGCTTCGCCCGCAGCTTCAGCAGCTGGTCGGCCTGTATCTTGATGTCGGACACCTGCCCCTGGACGCCGCCGTGCGGCTGGTGGATCATGACCCTGGCGTGCGGCAGTGCGAAACGGCTTCCTTTGGCGCCGGCGGCCAGCAGGACGGCCGCGCCGCTGGCGGCCTCGCCGATGCAGTACGTCGAAATCTTGCATCTCAGGAACTGCATGGTGTCGTAGATGGCCAGGGTGTCCGACACGATGCCACCAGGAGAGTTGATGTACATGCTGACGTCCTTGTCCGCGTCGTCAGACTGGAGGAACAGCAGCTGGGCGATGACGGAGTTGCTCATCTCCGAGTCGATCGCGTCCCCGATGAATATGATGCGGTCCTTCAGCAGCCTCGAATAGATGTCATAGGCCCGTTCCCCGCCGGAGCTCTTCTCAACTACGATCGGCACTAGTGACGACATGGGCGTCCTCCTCTTTCTGTTTTTTATCGGCTTCATTCACCATCCCGACGAGATCCCTCATCTTGGCGGCCTCCTCGTAGCGCTCGTCATCGATCGCCTTTTGCATCGCATCGCCGGCCTTGTCGATGATGTTCTTGCGCTGAGCCGCGACCCTGTCCTTCCTTCCCAGCAGCTTGGCGTCCGCATAGGATATGAATCCCGTCACGATCGCACAGAACGTGCAGAAATGATCCTCGCCGACCTTCATGTCGGGCGGATTGACGACACGCTTGTGAAAGTCGGCGTCGTTAACCGTGCATATGGAACAGGTCGTCATGCCTTGGGTGTCGCTTTCTCGTCGAAGAAATCTGGTCCCACTACTGTGACCCATGCGGTCTGCGCGGCGTCGCGAAGCTGATGTTCAAGCGAATCCCAGTCTAGCTTAGCCTTCGCCTTTTCTCCGAGAATGACGGCCCTCAGAAGGCACCCCCGCTGCTTCGGCGTCAGGGGCTTCCATTTCGTCTGCGTTTTGTACCATTGGTCGAATGAATTCATGCTTGTTGTCCGCCACCGTGTGTTGATTCGCAGCACATCGTAGCCGAAATTTCGACGACAAGCAAGGACAAAATCCTTCTTTGCGGTTCGTGTTTTCGTGCACATTGGTGCCAAGAAAAATTGACAAAAAACTATTATGCGTTGGCGCTGATTTTTTAACAGGAAGCGGACAACAAGTGTTGAATAATGGATCGTCGAGTGATTCAGGACGATGAAAACAAATATCAAAAAATGCGACGCAATCGCCGCGGAAAATTGTACAATGGGCGCACGTCAATCCTGGGTTGGCGGCAACAACGGAGAATAGACAATGACGAACACCGCGGCGGTCCACTCCAAAGATGAGGTTCTTGCGTCGGCTGTCAAATACTTCAACGGCAACGATCTTGCGGCTGAAATCTGGACGAACAAGTACGCCCTGCGCGACAACAACGGCACGTTCATCGAGCTGACCCCCGATGAGACTCAAAGGCGCCTTGCCAAGGAATACGCCAGGATCGAGAAAAAGTATCCGAATCCGCTGTCCGAGAAAGACATCATGGATCTATTCGGCGGGTTCACCTATATGATCCCCGCCGGCAGCCCGCTGTTCGGGGTCGGCAACCCCTATCAGTTCATCAGCCAAGGAAACTGCTTCGCGATCGGAACGCACGACAGCTACGGCGGCATATGCAGGACGGACGAGCGGATTGTGCAGATCGCCAAGAGGCGCGGCGGAGTCGGCGTCGACATATCGCCCATCAGGCCGAAGGGCATGCCGACGAAAAACGCGGCCCACACGACCGACGGCATCGTCGTCTTCATGGAACGCTTCAGCAGAAGCTGCAGGGAGGTCGCGCAGGCCGGACGGCGAGGAGCCCTGATGCTCACCATCAGCGTCCATCATCCCGAGATCATGAACTTCATCAAGGCCAAGTCGGATCTCAAGCGCGTGACGGGCGCCAATGTGTCCGTCCGCGTCACTGACGAGTTCATGAAGGCCGTCAAAGAAGGCAAGACGTACCAGCAAAGATGGCCTGTGGACTCCGACAAGCCGTCCGTTTCTTCCGACGCCGACGCCAGGACGGTCTGGAACGAGATCATCATGCGGGCGCACGCCAACGCAGAGCCAGGCATCCTGTTCTGGGACACCATCATCAGGAACAGCCCGGCGGACTGCTACGCCGACCTGGGATTCAAAACGATGTCGACAAACCCTTGCCTGACCGGGGAAACGCTGGTGTACGTCGCCGACAAAAGGGTCGCCGTATCCATCGAAGATCTTGCGGAAAATGGCAAGGACGTTGATGTGTTCTGTTGCAACGACAACGGAAGACTGTGCATCAGGAAAATGAGGCATCCGAGAATGACCAGAAACGGCGCCCCTGTCGTCAAAGTATCGTTCAGCGACGGATCGCGCATCAGGGTGACGGAAGACCATAAATTCAGGCTGGCAAACAAGACATACAAGCAGGCAAAAGACCTCGTCGCAGGCGACAAGCTTACAACGCTGCTGCGACTGGAGTCCGCGCCGACCGTCTTGGCGGACGATCAGGAACAGTTCCGCGAGCCGATGGAAATTTCAGGCGTCGAACAAGACGGAACCGCTGACGTGTACAGCGGAACGGTGGATGAATTTCACAACTTCTTCGTCGGCGGATTTGCAGGAGAAACCAGCGGGAAAAAGCGCCGGCTGTACGTCAACAATCTCAATTGCGGCGAACTGCCCCTGAATTCCGGAGGATCTTGCCTGCTGTCAGCGATGAACCTTTCGGCCTACGTCAAGGACCCGTTCACGAAGAACGCCGAATTCGACTACCGGAAGTTCCGCGAACACGTCAAGATGGGCCAGCGCCTCATGGACGACCTGGTCGACATCGAGCAGGAAAGCATCGACCGCATCATAGCCAAGGTGCACGACGATCCCGAACCGGCAGATGTCAAGAGGAACGAGATGTCCCTGTGGAAGGAAGTCAAGGAGACCAGCATCAACGGGCGCCGCACCGGACTGGGAATAACGGCCCTCGGAGACTGCCTGGCGATGCTGGGAGTCAAGTACGGCAGCGACGAGTCGGTCGAGATCGTCAAGAAGATCTACCGCACGCTGCGCGACTCCTGCTACGAAAGCTCCGTGGAACTCGCCGAGGAGCGCGGCAAGTTCCCGATATTCGACGCGAAGCGCGAAGTCGGGCACCCCTTCCTGGACGCCCTTCCCAAGGCCCTAAAGGAACGCATGGCGAAGTCCGGAAGGCGCAACATAGCCTGCATGACCACCGCCCCGGTCGGCACAACTAGCAACATCGTCCAGCTGGGAACCACGGGCATGTACGGAACGACTTCGGGATTTGAGCCGCTGTTCATGGCGAAATACACCCGCAGGAAGAAGATGTCGTCTGACGACCCGTCAGAAGCGGACTTCACCGATGAGCACGGCGACCGCTGGAAGGAGTTCGAGGTGTCCCATACGGGAGTGCAGGCCTTCGTCAAGATCACGGGCAAGAAGGCGGACAGCAGCCCGTATGCGGGATCGGAGGCGGAACAGATCGACTTCGTCAAGAAGGTTGAGATGCAGGCTGGCGCTACTGTCCTTACTGACCACGCCATCTCCAACACGATTAATTTGCCGGCCGACGTCTCCGTCGAAACGGTCGGCAACCTGTACATGAAGGCGTGGGAGTCCGGTCTCAAAGGCGTGACCGTATACCGCCAAGGCAGCCGCGAAGGCGTCATGATAGCGTCCAAGGAGCCGGGACGCGAATGCGACGAATGCGACGAGGCCGCCGAGAAGCTCTCCACCCTGTCGCAGAAGGGATGCCGCCCGACCAAGGTCGTCGCCGCCATGTCCCCAAAAAGGCCGGAGATACTGGAATGCGACATCCACAGGTCGACGGTGGGCGGAGGGCACTGGGTGTTCATCGTCGGCAAGCTGCACGGCAGGCCGTACGAGCTTTTCGGGGGCGACAGCAAGAACATCGAGATCCCAAAGAAGTTCAAGACGGGATGGGTCATCAAGGACGGCAAGGACGGAGACAGAAGCCTTTACGACCTCGTGCTGGGAGACCTAAAAAACGAGGAAGAACGCACCACGATCAGGAACATCGCCAAGGTCTTCAGCAACTACTCCCACGCCCCGTTCGGCAGGCTGGTCAGCGCGGCCCTGCGGCACGGCGTCCCCATCAAGTGGATCGCGGAGCAGATCACCAAGGACCCCGAGGGTGACATGTTCAGCTACCACAGGGCGCTCGCCAGGATCATGAAGAAGTACATCTTGGACGGAGAATCCAGCGGAATGGAGTGCCCCACCTGCCACTCGGACAAGATGGTCTACAAGAACGGCTGCGCGGCGTGCATGGCCTGCGGGCATTCGTCGTGCTCATGACGGCCGGACGTCAGGCTTCTCGTCCTCGGGTCCGGAGCTCCCGCGCCCGGCCCCGACGTAGGCCCCTACGGACTTAAGCACCTCGATGTTCTTGGCTCTTGTAGCCTCCATCCTCTCCTGAGGATTCGCGAGGTATGCCTGCTGTCTCGGGGCGGCGTCGTCATCGATCGAGACGCCGATCTTGGCCCGCATCTTCGCTTCCACTGCCTCGAAAGGAACCGGCTGGTATCCCCAGGCGTCGACGCCCACGTCGAACATCAGCTTTTCAGGTCGTTCAGGAAGCCTTCCGTGGCTGTGCCCGTGAAGATGCCAAGATCCGTAGCAGGAGCTGGCCCATGTAACCATGGCGTAGTGCGACATCGTCACGTCCTGCTTGACTTCCGACTCGAAACCTCGCTTGTTGGTCTTCATCCTGCCAGTTCCGATGCACTTCCGGCATCCCATCTCGTGAACGGACTGGAAATGCCTGTAGGCGTCGTCGTCCATGATGTCGATGGACCCGTTCATGCCGACGAAGGCGTCCCAGGCGGCGTCCACAGCCGCCCTGGCGACGGCCTCCCGGCTCATCTGACCGTCGCCGATGTCGGAGACGACCTGGCGTACGATCCTCGATGCGACGGCGTCGTACTCGCTGTCCTCCGGACCGAACAGGCTGTAGCAGCCCTCGTTCATATGGTCGTGATTTCCGAGGATGAGCACCTTCCTGCCTTTCAGCCTCTGGATGAAGCTGCGGTGCCTGTTGAAGGCGAAGTCCCCCAGGATGAACACCCGGTCGTCCTTGCCGACGAGCTTGTTCCAGGCGTCGACCAGGGCCTGGTCGTGGGCGTCAAGGTCGTCGCGGGATACGGAGAACGGGTAGTTCTTGCCCATGACGTCAGGCTGGGACGGGTCGTAGTTCGGGTTGTCCTTGACCCACGGGCGCCGCATGCAGTGAATAATTATGTTCGAGTGATTGAAATGGGTATCAGCCGTGAAAAACGTGTTCAAATTAAATCTCCCCGTCGTCTTCGTCCAGACCGTCGTCCAGCCAGCCGTCGATGACCTGCAGAAACGCCTCAAGCTGCTTGCGGCTTGACACAGCGCGTATCGCGGCGATCATCTCGTCGGCCGTAGAATCGTCCACGCCGTAACGGCGGCGATACCATTCGACGGCGTCGATGGCGTCCTGCCTTTCCAGCTCCAGCTTGGTTTCCGAAGCCGACAGCATGTTAGTCGGATAGTCGTTCATGGTGCGCTTCCTGAGGATCCAAGATTCTTGTCGGCCAGCTCCCTGGCTTCCTTGTACAGCGTGTCCGCCTTCTCGGCGTCGGGATGCGACGGTATCTTGCTTTCGTCCGCTCCGGCCTTCATCTCGGCGATCATCTCGTTGGCTTTGCTGACCAAGCCGTCATACTCCATGTCACCCGTCCTGATTTCCATCAGCAGCTTCAGCTGGTCGCCATGAAACCTGACGATTGGTTCTCCATTCTTAATGATGTTGATACCCGACATCAGCAGTCGGAAGCAGTGCATCAGGTTCTTGCGGTCGTACAGGAACTTCTTGCCGTCGGTGTCCTTCCATCGGCTCTCGTTCCGCTCCTTGCGCCACGTCCAGTACTTGCTCCAGTCTTTGACGGCCTTCTCGAACGCAGGCCTGTCGTAGATCAGTAGGCCAATGCAGCGAAATTCATCCTCAAGAGGAATCGACTCGCACACCAGAAAGTCGTCTCCCCTGAAGACGCCCTTGCAGGCCACGCTGTCGCGGTAGTCATAAAGGCGGTAGACGTTAGTGACCCTCTCCAAAGAGGCCACATGAAACTTAGAAAGGTCGATGGACGACCGCCCTTCTTGACGACCAAATCCCAGGATTAAAGCATACGACAGCGGAACTGGACGGTACGGATTAATTGCATCTGGCCCAATGGCGGTATCTGGTATGACCCAGCAGAAATCCTCTTTGACGGGCTTCTTCTCCGGGGCGGAATTCATCACCATTTTGTTTTGCCCAGTTGCCTTTCCGATCTGCGCGTTGGCATATCCGACGTGGGACATGACAGCCTTCTTTGTGATGAACAGATTCCTGTTGGCGATCAGCAGCTCCATGACTGGAGACATAATCCTGACGCATTCCTTCGGCGGCCAAAACAGCTCGATGACGTTTGGATTACACTCCATGGCGAGGTCGAAGAATTTCTTGAGTTCGAAGTATTTGAAGTCCTCCCTCTCGGATGATACCTCTTGCTGCGGGCTGCAGGCGCCGATGCATAACATGTCCCTGGACGGCAGGCAGAAGACGCCGCGGACGTCCTCGTCGGACTCGGGAAGATTCGTTCCGTACATGCGGCTGCCGCTGACGACCTCGTAGGCGATCAGGCCGGACTGCTTGAGTGTTTCGACTGTGAACGGCTTGCGCATTGAAATTGCACCCTCTCACGCACATGAAAGAAACAGTGGTACTGTATCAACAATATGCTTGGACGTCAAGAAGTTAAAGAAAGCAGGCTACTTTCCCGGCGGAGGCGCGGCGCGTTCTTCGATTTCGATGCCGCGTTCGATGCAGCATTCCTCCATCTTGAGCCTGTGGCTGCGAGGCCTGCATTGCGGACAGGAAACGGATTCCGAGTCGTCCACAGAAAACATGACATCTACTTGTCCGAGCCCGTGGCATGTCGGGCATTCTCCCGGCAGTGTGCGCCAGTCTTGTCGTTTCTTTAACTTTGATTTTTGCATGCTGAATGCCTCCTGGTTTTTCGCTTGCTTGGCTTACCATCGGCGCCTAATGCGAAGACGATGTCCTTCAAGGCGTCCTGGTTAACGAATCCGAGAGAGGCGTCGAATTGGGGTATCTTTTTCCCGGTTTTCTGCTGCTGCAGTTTGAGTTCCAGGTCCTGGCCGCATTCAGCCCCGATGGCTCCGACGCTGCACTCCTGGTCAATGCTCCTGATGGTCCTGTTGTCCTTCTCCAGGATGACGGTCACTCTCCAGGTCACGGCGTCGGCAGTCAGCAATCCGGTGCTGACTCTGATACTGGACGGCCTCAGGCCCATGACGTAATTCAGCGCCAAATTGTTCCACGGCTGTCCCCACAAAAATTCAAGCTGCGGAACCACGTCCCATGCAAATGTGCCTCGATCTGGCGCATTGACGCGGGTGCCGTTGCTCCCCAAAAATTTGTCGGCTTGTTCAGTTTCGTAACACGAGTTGTCGTCGGACGGAAGATAGAAAGGCCCAGTTGATTCTTCTATGGTCCATCCAAGCTTGATCTTGTTGGCGTCATCGTGCGGCAGCACAGTGATATCCTGGCGGATCGGAAACGCCCCGACATACTCTCCTGGCTTCACCGCAATATTAATATGGTCCGCTGCATCCTTGTTGTCCATGTGACGTTCCTTCTAGCTCAGCGTCTTCCCCTTGCTAGGCTGGCTGTCGACCCGAGCCCTGATCCACAGCCTGACATGCACGTCCAAAGCCTCGAAGAAGTCCTCCGATATCCTCGTCATGTTCTGCCTGACGTGGGATCTGGGAGACCTCTGGCAGTACCCGAAGGTGAATGATCGCACCGCCTTGCGGTTTAGCAGAGGAGTCCTGCGGGAGGCGCAGACCTCGTCGTCAGAACTGGCCTCGGAAGGCGCAGCAGGTTCCGCGACTTGGCTGGCCCGCATCGGTTCCTGATCCATTTTAGTCCCCCTTGTCGGCTTCTAGCTTGGCGGCGATCTCGCGCTCCTTCAGAACGTCGGACGCCTCGGAAAGTATCCTGGAAAGTTCCTCGGCCGACGCCGACGTCAGGCACACCTCGTCCCCGTAAACTTCGCCCGACGACAGCATCTTCCAGGCCCACCTGATGCGTTCACGGAATCCCATCGGCCTCCTGAAAGATCTGAAGAACACCGCCAGATAGGCGTACGTGTCGGACGGGTCGTCGAACACCTGAACGGCCACGACCTCGGACGAACAGTCGCACCTGACGGCCTTAAAAATCCTGTCCTTTTCCATGGCTACTTCCAGACATCATCGTCGTTCTTTAGCCTGCCTGGCGCCGTCGGATAGGCGTACTGAGGTGCTTCTCCGCCGTCATCGTTCGCGAATCCGGATACCGTCTTGGGGGAAACGAGCATGAAGTGCTTCTTGACGGTCTCGATGGCCTCGACGACGCAGTCCTTGACCTCGCACTTCCGCCTTTTGGCGGTCAGGGCGGCCGTCCTGTAGATTTCCTCGACGTGCGCACCCGTCAGCTTCTTCTCCTCCTTGGACGCCTGCTGGATGAGCCCTTCGGGAGCCGGGAATCCCGCCACCTTCTTGAAGATGATGTTCAGCTCCTCGGTCGTCGGGAAGTCGATCTTGATCTTCCTGTCGAAGCGGCACGGCCTCGTGATAGCGGCGTCCAAGACCTCGGGCCGGTTCGTGGTCGCCAGGATGACGGTCGGCTTGACCGTCTCCTCGATGCCGTTCATGGCCGACAGCAAAGGACCGATGATGCGGCTGTTGCCTGTGCGGCGGTCGGCGGCTACCAGGTCGATGTCCTCGAAGGCGATCAGGCACGGAGCCAGATACTGGTTGATGAATGAGAAGACGTCCTCCACCGAGTACCGGGAGAACGACGCGTCCGAGACGTGGACGCAGGTGATCTTCTTTTCCTTGAGCGTCCTGAACATGGCCTTTACCGACGTAGTTTTGCCGGTTCCAGGCGCCCCGTGCAGAATGATGCCCCTCTTCTTCGTGATCTCGGACATCTCGGGGTTGGTCAGGAACTGGATGACGTTCAGGTCGTACTCGTACAGCGTCTCCTTCGGAAGGATCGCGTCGTCCATCTTCGTGCTGGGCGTCGGGATGAACTCCACGCCCTCGCTGGCGAACATCAGCGTCTGGCCCTGGTAGAAGTTGTGCTGCTCCATGACCTTCCTGTACTCTGACTCGATGACACCGAGGCTGATGCGGTTCGGAGCCGCCAAGGAAACCCGGTACACCTCGTCGAGCTGCACGGCCTGGATGACTCCGTGATGCTTGTCGCCGCTAGAAGACTTGACGACGATCTCGGCGGTTACGTCCCTGAAGACCGTCGTCGTCGCGTTGACGCCCGTCTCGATGGAGTGCGTGCTGGGAGGATTGGCGAGGTTCCTGGCGTCCCTGGCCATCGTGGCGAACTGGTTGACGAACAGAGTCACCGCGTACTTCGCCAGGTTCTGCTCCGAAGACTGGCGGTATACCTTGGCGACTCCCGAAGCGTCCTTGAACGATCCCGTCAAATCGACGAGGTTAGTCGTCTCGTCCTGCACCTGACTGTTTTGAGTGTCCATGGCGTCCTTTCTTGCTATGTTTCCGAAGTCCTCTACCGACACGTTGAAGTGGGCGGTTAATGAGCGCTTGGCCCTTGAACTGATAGTCGTCCTTGTGCCTGACGCATTGAGGACGCCGCGGGCCTTTCTGCTTTTTCCTGACATGAGTTCGTTGACCACCTTGCTTCTTTTGTGCTTCAAGACGAAGGCAAGATACTACTTTTCCACTATGATGTCAACATCCTTTCCGCTGCGGCGCATGGTAACGTCGAATTCGGCGCCGAGCTCGCGCAGGGCGAACATGACGGCGACGCCCAGCACGCCCCATCCGTCGTCCCGGATGTCGGATATGGGCACGGCCAGCTTGACGGAGGCGTCTCCGACGAAGCGCCACTTGATCTGGTCGGACGCGATATTGTGCTCCTTGCAGAAGCTGGACAGGCGCTTGACGTCGGTCATGGTTCTTCTCCCCTGCATTTCTTCCCGAGATATCCGCCGTGATGCCTCAAGCCGAACTCCTCCTTGGTGAGGTTCCTGACCCTTGAGCAGCACAAGGCCAGCATGTCGGCGATGATCAGCATGATCAGGATCGACGTCGTCGGCGCCAAGCCCAGATGCCCGGCCTCCTTGATGTCTCCCATGTCCAGGACGATGTCGCTGGCTTCCCTGACCGGGCTTTCCGGATGCGACGTGACGGCGACGATCATGCCGACCGAAAGCTTCCTGGCCAAGTCCATGGTCTCCAGAATCTCCCTCGTCTTGCCGGATGTCGAGAACACGATCAGCATGGTGTCTTCGCGTATGATGCCGACATCGCCGTGGGAAGCCTCGGCCGGATTAAGGAAGCACGACTGCATCCCCAGCGAGCAGAGGGACGACGAGCATTTCCTGGCGACGTGGCCGGCCTTGCCGAGGCCCGTCGTGACGATGACGCCCTTGCAGGAGAAGACGGCGTCGACGACGTCATAAAGCCTATGGGGGATGATAAAGCCGTCCAGGGCCTTCTTGGTATCTGAAAGGAATGAACGAGCTTCCTCTGCGGCGTCGAGATAATCCTGGCTGTTCATGCCGCCATTATACAACAAAGCTGGCTGGCGAAGTGCGCTAATTTTCGGAATCGAAATCCGGGACGCTTTTCGCGCGATCCTTAGATCCTCGGATAGCCTCGTAGGAAAGCGACGCCAGCACGGCTCCGATGACTGGGCCGACGACATACAGCCACAGCACTGATATCGCCCCGCTTCCTGCGAAAAGCGCCGGGGCCAGAGATCTGGCCGGATTCATCGATGCCCCGCAGCACTTCCCGGCGGCCAGACAACCGAAGCACACTGCCGCGCCGATCGCCAGCCCTGTTATGCCTGACGGCAGCCTTTTATCGGTCGCGACGGCCATGATGACCAGCATCAGGAAGAACGTCAGGACGGACTCCATGAGCAGAACAGACGCGGCAGGCAAAAGCGGCATGGTTGCGCCGAACGATGCGGCCGAAGCCGCGGCGCCGTACGTGGCGGCATGAACGGAGCTTGCGGCGATCGCCCCGGCGCACTGGCTCAGGATGTAGGGCGCGACATGCCTGACAGGAAAGCGGCGCACGGCGGTGAAAGCCAAGGTGACCGCTGGATTGAAATGAGCTCCGGACAATCCCCCGAACGCGTATACCATGCACATAACTGCCGTTCCGAACGCCAGCGCCACGCCGACATGGGTGATGTCGGAACCGGCAGAATGATGGGCGATGCATGTTCCGCAGCCCATAAAGACGATCGCGAACGTCCCGATGAATTCGGCGGCGTACTTGCGGATATGTTTTGGAACTCCGACCATCGTAGGCCACCTTTGGCTATCGGATGACATATTTGATTCTGCAGAAATGCAGGGCCTCGACGATCTTCTGCATCCTGAAAGCCGGCCCCGACAGGAGGGTCTCGTTCTTCGACCGCGACAGCTTGATGTCGTGCTGGGAACACAGGGACTCTACCGTTCCTAAGATCAGACCGGTACGCATGTCCATGATCTGCATCTTTCTGCAGTCTCCAGGAAGAACGACTGTTCTCTTCGTGCTGAAAAGCTTGTCGTTGATTAACATCGGCTCCCCCGTTAGGCCGTCACTGCGGCCGCGGATCTTTCGACATATTCCAGTTCCAATCCAGACGACGTCATTCTCCATCCGCCTATTTCGATCAGACCTCGATGAACCCGGTTGTGGCAGTTCGGACACAAATTGGCGATATTGTTGGGATGATGAGGATCGGAGATTTTTCTTCCCAGGATATGATGGCCGTGCAGCAGCTCAGGCATGCGGCAGACGTCGCATAAAGCGCGCCCGGAACGGTTTATCCGCCGGCGGATCCTGTGGCTGATTTTGTGGTGCATCGATTGTTAATTCTTCGTCCGCGTTCCCCAAGCCTGCATGTCTGACCAAAGGGCATATTTAGGCCTCATGGACGCGCAGGATGCCCCACGAACGACCAGAACATTGCGGCTGGATTCGGAGACAGGGGAAGGCGTCGGATGATCCGTAAGGCTTGTACAAGGCGCATTCTTTTGCCCATTGTGGTCGTTTTGGGGCGTAAGCGGCAAAAGATCGCCCATTATGGCGGATGGCTGGCTACATCTTTTTGGCCGAATCCTTCTCGATCATCAGGATGTTCGGCTGGGGGTTTTCCATCCCAGGGTCCGGAACCAGAGCCACTGGCTTCACTTTCAGCTCGTCGTCGAAGGACAGATGCATGCTGTTGCGGTAAGCCATGACCTCCTGAAGGCTGCCGAACGGCACAGGGGCCTCGATTCTGACGGCCGTAGGCCCTGTCCCCTTTCCTGTCGACACCTGGCAGTTCTTGAAGATCGCGATGTTAGGAACCGTTCTTCTGTCAATCAGGAAGAAGCCGTGAATCTCAAGCTTCACGGAGCTCGGCCTGCGGAGCCCGGCGATGTTCCGCATCCAGCCCCACGGAGTGTGGGGGTTGTTGTATCCGCGGTCGCCCTCCTTGAGGGAGTGCCCTGCCAGTATGTCGTCCTTCTTGTCCTTGTCCATGCCAATGTCCTCTATGCCTGCGACTGGGCGAGCGACGAGAGATCCTTCAGCAGCCCGTGAATTATCGCCCTGTCGCCTTCCGTCTTCGCGTTGGTCAGCGCCTTGTCGAACACGTTCTCGAACCCCTTGGACGGGAAGACGAGCACCTCGCCGTTCTTCTCCATCTCCCCGAGCATGTTGGCCCTGAGAGTCATGAGCTCGACCCACGTCTTGACCAGCTTGGTCACGGCCCCCGACCGCATGTCCCTCGCCTTGGCGGCCGACATGCCCTTCGACCCCGATATCTCAGGGGTCGATGCCAGGCACTCGATGACCATGGCCATCGCGATCTTGATCTGGTCCATGGTGGACATGTTGATGCCGCTGAGGCTGGCGATCTTGGTCAGGTACTCGACCTTCCTCAGTTCCATGTCGCCCTTGGCCATGTGGTTCTGGACGTGGTTCTTGACGGCGGACGGCGAGATGTTCTCGTTGACGGACAGGAAGAACGCCGAGATGCGCTCCTCGGAGTTCTTGGCCATGATGTCGGAGCTGTTCCATATCTTCTCCGCCTCGGCCCGCTTCGGGCTGCAGCAGAAGGGACAGGACGGCTCGTGGTACGTCCCCCCGCCGCTGATGCTGATCATGGCGGAAAGCATCTCGGCGATCCCGCCGACGTCAGTGCCGGCGATGGTCGAGCTCGGAATCGTCGCAATTTTGTTGTCTGGCTGGTCTGTCATATGGGGATTATACAACAAAACTAGAGCTACTGTTCCAAGGAATGCGGAGCGTTGAAGTCGGTTTGTTCCTCAGGCTTCCGAGGAGGAAGGCCGGCGCAGTATCCCACGATCGAAGACGCGGCCGTCCTGAACATGTCGCGAAGCTGCCAGTGGTTCTTTCCGACTACCGCAACGATGAGCTCATCCAGCGGATCAATGTCGGGAGATTTCATGCCCCCTACGCCTGAGACCAGAATGCGGCATGCCCTGAGTACGTCGGCGGCCAGAGGCCTGCGTTCATGTCCGACGCAGAGGTTCTTGGCGTTGTCGATCAGCGCGATTGCCCTGGCGGCCCATTCTGGATGAATTTCAGGCATGTTAAAGCAATACCAACTTTATGGTTCATTCAGCGGCGGCCGTCCATAAACAGCCCTGTTCGCCAAGGTGCTGTTGGTACTATTCCAGGCACCCAATGCTTCATCTTCGGTATTAGCTGGAGTGCTATGTGCACCACATTTAGGACACCAAAAAGAATGGCCACTGGCGTCGTAAATCTTTTTTGGCAACAATTTGCAGCTAAAGCAGGGGGTCAACTGCGGCGGCACCAATCCAGACTGTTTACTTGTTTTAATCCATCCAGCATCTCGTCCAGCCTTTTCCCACTGCGCCTTCGATATCGTGATCTTCATGTTGGATTCTCCTTGCCGAACTATTCCAAGCTAAGTGCTTGAGCCTTCCCGGGCGCCATAAAGGCTAACGGGTTCCCGCTGGGGGTGTTAATTTTTTTGCCAATTCCTTCCCACAAATTTTTCTTCCATTCCCCCATGCCGGAAACAGCCTGCTGCAGTTCTGGGTTTTTATTCAATGCGTCAAACAGTGGTTTTAGGTTTCGATCATCGGGGTTCAAAAAATATTTCTGACCCATGACGACCAAATTGGCTGTTATGGGATAGTTGCCGCCAACAACAATCTCAATTTGGGCGGGTAACGTAGACGCAGTAAATGCTTGCGCATGTTTTTCCATCCACCCGGCGTCCATTCCGGCCTTTTCCCACTGCGCCTTCGATATCGTGATCTTCATGCTGGATTCTCCTTGTTCGGTTAAATCCTGACGATTCTCGACACGGACATGGACGGGGCTACGGACGCGGCCTGTGACTCCGCCTGCTCCCACGCCTCGGTCTCGCTGGACGCCTTGACGGATATGCCGATGTCGGATCCGGCGACCTTCGACCCGTCCTGGTCCTCGAACTCGACCTCCCACTGTTGGTCGGATTGGGCCGGAGGCTCGGCGCCGATAATGATTCCAGAGACGCAGGATGCAGCCATGACGTGGTCGAAGCCGTCGATTACGAGAAGCTCGACGGTCTCGTCGCTGCTGAGGCCGTCATCGAGATACTGGCTGGCCAAGACGCGAAGCCTGTCCCTTCCGCAGGACTGGTCCATCGAGTCGAACTGGTCCCGCAGGCTCTTGAGGAAGATGCCCCTCTGTATGCTCCTGCCGGTTCTCATGCCCACTATTTCAACGCCGGCAGGCTCTTCCCCTTCAAGCGTCCTTTAAAATCTGCCAGGCGACGTCGTAGTCGGACGTGACGTCCTCCCACAGGCCCCTGCGGGGGTTCTTGACCATCAGGCGCCCCTTGCCTTCGTCCTTGACGTAGTCGATGGCTTCGGTTCCGGAGAAGTCGGCTTTGGCGACGATCCTTCCCTGCATGGAGAAATTCTTGCCGCTGCTGGATCCCGATATCCATATCCCGATTCCGGGCCTTCCGTCCTTGGCCTTGCCGACCGTGATCTTGTCGATCTTGTGGGCCGCATACAGGGTCTTCGTGTTGACGGCGACCTTTTTGGCGCATTCCATGGGATCGGCGGCCGTGATCTGCTTCAGGCCGGAGGAGTACTGAGCGGGGTCGAACGTGCCTGTTTCGCCTCCAAGATCGCGCACGGACGCCTCGATCTTCCTGATGGACGACACAATGGCTCCAGCAATGGCCCTGTCCTGGCATACTTGGGCGTACTTTTCGGACAGGTCGTCCTTGACTTCCAGCATGGCGGCGACGGCCTTCTCGCAGGCGTCGTGGCCTCTGGATTCCTTGGGGAGCTGCAGCAGAACCGATCTGCCGGCGCCCTGCTGGTACAGCGATTCCGGAGGGGATGACGCCGGAAGGCGTCCTCCGCCGTCGTCCTGCGGATATTCCACGCCGCCCATCCTGTTCTCGAATCCCTGCCACATCATCTCGCCGACGTCGAGGATGTCGCGGTTCTCCATTATGGCTTCCTTGTTGTAGTCCCTCAGGTTGCCTTCGGACGATACGACTGCTTTAGGCATGTTGGCTCTCCTTGTTTTCCGCGTTCAGCAGGCTGTAAGCGATATCCCTGATTCCGTCCTGTTCCAAGGCGTTCATCATGGCGTATGCCAGCGGGCAGACGGGGCATTTTTTGTCCTCTCCGTACGTCCCGTTGCACGAGTTGTTCCCGCAGCGCGGGCAGCGTACGAACAGGCCCTTGCACGTCTCGCACCAGGCGACTTCAAATTTTCTTTCCTGAAGTTCGGAATCAGAAAGAGGGTCATAAGGCTCGATGTTGTCCTGAATTTCAGCCATCTTATTGCACCTAAGTTTCCAGGATGTCGAAATCCTTGCTGCCGCAGTTCGGGCATCCGGAATGGAAGTTCTCCTCGCGGATGACGATCTCGCAGTTGGCGCACTCGCACATCCTCGCCTGGCTTCCGACCGACGCCTTGATCGCTTCGAACAGCCCTTCGCCGATGTCGCGGCCAGACTGCGTCCTCATGGTCGCGATCTGAACCTGCAGTATGGTATCTTTGTCCATGCAGCCAATTATACAACGAAACGGGTCTGAAAACCTAGTTTAAAAACCAGGCGGCGGAAGGTTTTCAGGCTTAAAATCAGGAATGATCAGTGGATAACCGTTTCGGAAACGAAAACCACATGGCAAAAGCAAAGAAAAAGAAGCTGCCATCCGTTCCTCGCCTGAAGCGAAAGGCGCTCCAGCTTTGGTACAAGGCCGTCAAGGACATGCACGGCCACGTCTGCGCCGTGTGCGGGTCCAAGCATCCGATGCTCAACGCCCACCACATCGAGTCCAAGACCAATTCCTCCCTGAAGTTCGACCTGGTCAACGGTGTCGCCCTGTGCCCTGGATGCCATGCGTTCGGGCACAATGCGGCGCACAGGACGATCTTCTTCTACGAATGGCTGGCCAAGAACAGGCCGAAGGTCATCGAGTACATCCGGACGAAAAGGGACGAGGTTGTCGATCAGGACAGGGAATGCATGGAGAAGATCATCAAAGAATTGTGCTTGCCGCCTTCCGACGAGATATTGACCGTCATGAACCTTCCGAGAGTGGAGATGGACTTGTCAAAGGAAAGCGAAGCTGACGACCAGAATATCCCCGATACCGTCAGCCCTGCTTCGGCATCGCCGGAATCTCAGCCGCCTGCTTGACCAGTGCGTCGTCCTGGCTTCCGTCGTCCGAGAACTTCTGAAGGTCTTCTTTGGTCACTCCGGCTTGGGCCGCGACCAGCATCGTCATGCCCGCCGCGTCCTCGGCGAACCTTTCGGACAGCGTCACGACCGCGCGCTTGTCCCCCGCTTCTGCGGCTTCGACCATCTTTCCAAGAAGGCTGACGACCCTGGCGAATCCTGCGTTGATTGCGCCTGATGGCATTGTGTTCTCCTGTTACCGGTACGGCTTTCTTAGCGCGCCGCTTTTTGTGCAGATTCCGGCATCCTGAAGAAATTTCAGGCATGCCTTCGGCGAACGGACGAGCTTCTTTCTTAGCGCATCCATCTGCCTGATCTGCTTTTGTACGTCTGTTGACATGGAAATACGACTTCGTTATTCGCCCGTCAAATCCAGCAAACCTTTTTGACGGCGTCGTCGAAGATGCGGTCCTGGTGCTCCGACCCGGCTGTTCTGGCCTCGTCCATGGCGTCGAACATCGCGGCATACCGTCTCATGGACACGATCTTGGCTTCCTCGGAACCGCCGCACCTTCCGATCAGGAAGTCTTCGACGAAGGCGATGATCTCCGACGCCCCCCTACCCCTCAGGCTCTCGACGTTCCTGGCGCCTCCGTCAAAATCAGGATTCCAGCAAGACGGATGCATGTCTCTCCCCGCCCGTGCAGCGACGGCGGCCTTGTCCGCGGCCTCCGCCGACGGAGAGAACGCCGACAGCGACCCTTCGTTCAGGGATCCGAACGTCTTCAGGGACGCGCCGATCAGCTGCCAGCGCAGCTGCTTCATGCACAGCGCGTACATGAGTTCGTAGGGCTTGCCTGCTGACAGCATCCTGTTGGTGGCGGACATGACGCTGTCGTATCTTCCCGAGTTGAACGCCTGGCAGAAGCGCCACGTCTCGTAGTCGGACGACACGGGAAACGCCATGCTTTCGATGTCGTCCTTGGACACCACTTCGGAGTCGACCGACGCCGATATCTTGGCTGCCTCCCCGTAGATGTACCATCTTTCGGGAGGCCCCATCATCGCCAGGCTTTCGGCCGCTGATTTTGACACTGTCTTGCCCATCGCGGAGAACGACTCGACGACCGTCTTGACCGCCTCCTGCCTGGATTCGGAAAGCTTGAGCGACGATATCGCCGGCTCAAGCATGACGACCTCTCCGCATTCCCTGCAGGCCTTGACGGCGCTCTCCCACGACTTCCAGTTGCCGCGGACGACGTCGTCGACGTCCATGAGGATCAGAAGATTGCCAGGGGCGACGTGGCTCAGGATGTCGGGGACTGACTCCCTGAATTTGGCGGTGTTGACCAGGCCCCTCAAGACGACGGCCTTGGGCGATCCGTTCCACTCCTGAAATGAAATCTCGGCGTCCAAAGCGGGAAGCGACTCATCCATGAACTTCTTCTGATACTTGTGCTGCGGCACCTCGAATTCGACCCACCGGGACTGGTCGGATGATCCGCCCAGCCTTTCCTTCTTGACTCTCAGCATGCGGTTGACGACGAGAAACTCGTCGCCGCAGATCAGCAGCACCTTAGATGGTCGTTCAGTGGGCATGATTGTTACGTCGCTGTTCCGACCTGTCGTCGCAGATTCTCGTGAACCAAACGCCCATGCCGAATATGCCGCCTACAACTAGCACGATTCCAAGCGCCAACATGGTGACCTCCGTTCTGACCGCGATCATCCTGGTTTTATTTTCCGGCCTATGCGGTTAGATTTAAGAAGCCACATGGCCAGCCTCCATTTCCAGCTTGGCAATTCTGGATTAACACACAGCAGCTTTTCTCCGCACTCGTGCCAAGCTTCTACTGGGGCGACGCTGACACTCTGCCGGGGCTAAAGCCCCGCAGGTTCTCGCATCAACGGAACAGGTGACCTGGATGCGCAATGCGCCTCCCCCTCCCCGTCCCTCCGCGAAGGCGGTGTCCCCGCCTTTGCAATCTGAAGTATGTTTTTCGCCGCATTGACGTCCCGGTCGTCGACGTATCCGCATTCGCAGACGTGGGTGCGGACGGAGAGGGCCTTCATGACCATCCTTCCGCATCGGCTGCACTTCTGGGACGTCCATTGCGGCGGCACCTTGATAAACCTGCGTCCGGCTTCCTCCGCCTTGTACGCAAGCATGTTGTCCAGCATCCCCCAAGAGGCGTCAAGAATTCCCCTCGACAGGCAGTGGTTCCTGACCATGTTCTTGATCCTAAGATCCTCGACGGCGATCATATCGTAGCTGTTGACGTAGTACCGGGAGATCTTGTGCAGGCAGTCCCTTCTCTGGTTGGCGATATGCTCATGTATCCTGGCGACCTTTCTGGCGGCCTTCCGTCTTCGATGGCTGCCCTTCGTCTTTCTGGCCATTTCCCTCTGCGCCTTGGCCAGCTTGGACATGGACTTCTGGAAGCTGCGGTGGTTCTTCCATGTCCTGCCGTCGCTGTCAGCGACGAGATGGGTCAGGCCCACGTCCAGCCCGACGTATTTTCCGGTAGGCGGTAGAAGCTTCGGAACTGACTCGCAGGCGCACTGCAGATACCAGCCAGACGGCCTGCGGATGATCGCCGCTCTCTTGAAAGCTCCTTCGATCGGCCTGTCCTTGACGATTCTGATTGATCCGACGGTCCTGTCGGCCGAGAATCTTCCGTCCTTGATGCGGTGGGTCGCGTCGCGGTACTGGATCGAGTGCCACCTGTTCGCAGACTTGAACCTGGGGAAGCCGACTCTTTCGCCTTTCCTTACTCCACTGAAGAAATTCTCGAAGGAACGGTGCAGTCGGTCAAGAGTGGTGTCGATGACCACCGCGGGAATCGACGGATCGGTCGTCTTGTTGTGGCTCTTGTCGTGCCGGAAGCGGTTCAGGTGCTTTCCCGTCTGCGCATAGTGGTCGAGGAGCTCCTGCAGTCCCCTGTTGTACAGTTCACGGCTGCTCTTCAGCAGCTCCCAGAGGCGCTGCTCCTGCTTCCTGGTCGGCCTAAGCTTGTATTCGTACACTTTCATGTCTATAGTCATTTATTCTTGAGTCGGCGTGAAAAACCCTTGCACCCGATAACTTTTTTTGATATCCTTCTCGACATGCCCGCCTTACCGCTGGGGCTGAAGCCCCGCAGTTTGCGGCGGGAAGAGTTTTATCACATGGCCGCCGCAATCGATCCCTATCCCGCCGCTTTCGGTGACATGGATGCTGGGGGCGTAGTAGTCTCCAGAAACCTTGCGCCACAGCTCCCTGTCCGTGTTGTTCTTGGCTGCATTTTGCATCATCAATTCTCGCTGTCGAATATGGCCTGCATCAGATACACGAAGCTGCCGTCCTGCTACTGTTAACTGTTCTTGTTTCCTGCGCCCAAATCCGCAATTAACGACGAAAACTTTCAAGACATCTTATCATCCTGTCAACGTCATGTTTTTTCATTCCGCATCCTCCGTCATGTTTCGCTGCCGAACATGGCCTACCGATCGTTGTTTCGGAAATCTTACACCCACCTAGAATCTTTTTCAACGACTATGATGCGTACAGGCTTCCATCGGCTCGGTTCAAGACATCCACCTTCGAGTATGGATTCTCTCTTGGTATTCGCAATCGTGTCTGGCATCGTCTCTCCGGTTTCCATGTTCCGCATGATCCATGCGAAGAATGGCAGCACGGGACCATTAAAAGTGTCGGCTGATTTTCTCATGGCTGTTTCCCTTTCTGATTAGGTTTCGCTGTCGAACATGGCCTGCATCAGATACACGAAGCTGCAGTCCTCCTGCGAGTCGATCTTGACCCTCGTTCCGTCCTTCGTGAACGCGATCCTGACCTTCGACCCGCCGACGTGCTTGACGGCGTCGTTGAAGTAGGCGGTCGACAGGCAGATCTTCTTGACCGTCATGTCGTCCGCGATCGGCTCGCAGTCGATGTCGGCCGCCACGTCGAACATGGACTCGCCGACGGCGCGCGCCGAGACGGACACGTGGTCGTTCTTGGGCTCGAACACGTAGTAGCTCCGCGCGGGGTTGACGCGCGCGACGTGCTTCAGGCCCTTGGCCAGCTCCGCCTTGGCGATCTCGATGCTCGACGCCATCTTCAGGCCGAGCACGACCTTCCAGTTCGGGAACTTGCTCTTGATCGCGTCGTCGACCATGCTGATCCTGACGGTCGTCGTGCCGGCGTCGGACGCCCCCACGATCGTCATGTGCAGGCCGTCCTTGTCCTGAAGGATCGAGACGTCCTCCCCGTCGGCCAGGACGGCCACGGCGGGAGTCAGGTACGCATAGTCGGCCAGCAAAGCTACCGGCAGCGACAGCGACTTGAGCCCGTCCTTCGGGATGAGGGATATGGCGCACCGATGACCGTCCGTCCCGGCGCAGTGCAGCCCGCCCTCGTGATCGGCGATCATGACCTTGTTGTTGATGCCGGCAAAATGCTTCTGGTCGACGGCGAACGACACCGCGTTGTACGCCTTCCTCAGAACTTCCGCCTTCATTTCGGCTACCGCAGGCGATTCTGGAAACGCGGGACGTTCGAACTGCGACGCAGGATACGAGATGATCTTACTCCTGACCTTGGCCTTGCCTCCGGCAACGTTCGTCACGATCGTGTCGCCGCTACTCTGGACGCTGGTCGAGTGGTCGAGCTTGTCCTCCCCGGGATTCGGGGTGAAGCTGACGCCGATCGTCTCGTCGTCTCCCGAGTCTCCGGCGATGGCCGCCAGATCCCTGACCGGAATGCAGACTTCGCCGGGCTCCTGGACGGATAGCCCTTCGCCAGCCTGGACCTGATGCATGGACGCTACGGCCCCCGTAATCGACGACATGAACGTCACGGATCCCGATGCGGCCTTGACCAGGACGGACGCCTTTGTGGCGTCCTTGATCTTCTCGTCGCCGTCTCCGTCGGTCGGGATCATGGCGGCGATGCCGCCGCGCCTTACCAGATTCTCCAGAACTTTCTTGCTTGCCGTGAACTTCATCGTTAACCTGCCTTTCTTGCTTCTTGTGCTTGCGTACAATCGTACCACGTTTCGGCGTCAAATGGCAACATTAATCTGTATCCAAAAACGGTGTCAGGCTCCGCTCAATATCGGCAGCATCTCTCCGACGGCGTCCCCGAACTCGTCCTTCATCTGGCACGCCTTCTTCCTGATCCTCAGCAGGGCGTTGTCGATGCTCTTCTCGTTGCAGCGGATGGCGTGAGCCCTTCTGATGTTCCTGGCTATGTCGCTGTAGGACAGCTCCTTAAGGTACTCCATCAGGACGATCCATTCGAACCCGCTCAGCTTGGACTTCATCGCTCCGACGGTCGTAGCCATCGATTCCGAGCTGCAGATATGCTCGAACGGCATCTTGCCGCCGTTCTCGTCCGTGATGACGTTGGACAGCTGGCAGTCGTCGTCGGGATCGGACTGGCTCGGGCCGTGGTCCAGCGATATCGCTGTGTTCATCGGGACGTCCTTCTTGCGGTTCCTGGACGAGTTCAGGATCGTTATCAGATGCCGGTTGATGCACATCTTCGAGAAGTTCAGGAACGACATGCCCATCCCCGTCTTGAAGCTGGGTATGGCCTTCTTGAACAGCGCGATCAGGGCCTCCTGGTACATGTCGTTGTCCTCGTATCCCTTCACGAACGAGTATTTCTTGAACACAAGCCCGAGAATGTACTTGTGCATGTAGGTGACGATCTTGAGGAAAGCCTCCTTGTTGTTCGGGTTCCTCTGAATCGCCAAAGCCAGCCCGTCGAGCTCCTTCTGGACCTCCGCCGGCGTCCCGACCAGAGGGTCGCTGACCGATTCCAGGTCGAAAACGGTGCGGATAGCATCTCTCGGCTCCGCTTTCGCCGCCTTCTTCCCGAACAATGACGCCTTGAACCGCTTGCGGTTCTGTTTCGACGACGGCTTTGCAGCCTTTGCGCCGCCGACTGGCTTTTTCTCGATCTTCCTTTCCGTCTTCTTTTTTGCCGGTGCACGCCGCATGCGTTCCTCCTGGGGAACGGATGCCGCGCATGCTTCTTTGTTGATCCGGAAATGCTACTTTTGTGCCGCGTCTTTCTTCTTCGTAGGTGGCTCGGAGTTGACAATGAGGATGCATCCGATCAGCGCAGCCTCCAGTATCCACCTTTCGTTTATGTTGACCGCCATCTGCTTGTCGATCCTGCTGAAGGCCCCGGACATCTTCATCAAGGCGCCCTCGCTGATCTTCTCGCCGATTCTCTCAAGCTCCTCGATCTCGCCCTCGTCCAGATCCAGCAGGCTGTCCTTGCCCCTGCAGTACTTGAGCGTGAAGATGTTTCTCAGGATGTCGGAAACCCCGGCAAGGACGGACCGCGGATCGACGGACGCCATGATCAGGTCGTTGACGATCTTCAGCAGCCCGGCGGGGTTCTGGTCGGCGACGGCCGACACGATCTGGTACATCTTGCGCCTGTCGGGGGTCCCGAAGAACTCGCTGAAATCCGAAGCCGTGACGTTGCCGGACGAGTAGGCCGAAATCTGCTCCAGATTGACGTAGGCGTCGCGCATGCTGCCGGCGGACATCCTCGCCAGAGACGTCGCGACTCCGGAGTCCATCTTGATGCCCTCGCGCTCGGCCACCTTCGTCAGCCGGTCGGCGATGGCCTTGGACGAGATCGGGACAAGGTTCCATCTCTGGCACCTGGATACGATCGTCCCGAGCATCTTGTGCGGCTCAGTCGTGCAGAATATGAAGACGACGTACGGGGGAGGCTGCTCCAGAACCTTCAGGAGGGCATTCTTGGCCTCCGTGGTCAGCATGTGGCATTCGTCGATGATGTATATCTTCTTCGGCAGCGAATGCGGAGGATAGTAGGCCCCCTTCTTGATGTCCCTGGCGTCGTCGACGCCCCCGGAGCTGGCGCCGTCTATCTCGATGACGTCCGACGCGCTGCCGTTGTGGATGGACACGCACGACGGGCACCGCCCGCAGGACTTGTCGCTGCCGGACTTGCGCTCGGGGCACGTCATGATGGACGATATGATCCTGGCGATCGAAGTCTTGCCGAGGCCGCGCCTGCCCGACAGAAGGTAGGCGTGGCTGAGGGTGTTCGTCTTGGCCTGCTTGGAAAGCGATCTGACGACGACGTCCTGCCCGATGACGTCGGAAAGCTGAATCGGACGGTACTTGTTGTACAAGCCTGCGCTGTGCATGGTGTAAATTCCTTTCTCCGCGCAAATTATACCACTTTCAACGAAAACGCAAGGAGAAAATTGCAGGCAATCTACATGTGTTTTGACGCGGCTTCGACCACCGCCTTGCGGAAGGAGTCGATGTCGGACGAATTGAGCACGTCCGTCACCTTCAGGCCGATCCGTTCTGAGTCCGACTCGAAGACCTGGTTCGGAAGCTTGCAGATCCTGATGATCGCGCCGCCAGAAGACAGGATCGCCTCGTGTTCGTTCCTGAAGAACACGTCGTCGAACACAACCCTTTCTGCCTTCTTGGGAACCGACTGCATGGCCATGTTGAACCAGTAGTCCTCCCTGATGGCGCGACCGCGGCGGCATACGGCGTCGATGATGCGCCTGCCGTTTTCGTTCCAGACGCCGTCCCATTCGGCCAGCTTGATCGCGGCGGACATGACAGGAGACAGCAGGCTGCAGTAGTGGAATCTGAGGCAGTCCTGAAGGGCTTTGGCGGCCGTCGTCTTGCCGACGGGCTCTCCTCCCCATTCGCCTCCGCATATGCCTATGATGATTCTGCGCATGATTTCATTCTCGTCTCTTCAGATGGTTGTTAACGAACTCGTCGGCGGCCAGATGAAGCTTCTCTATCGTCCCGTCATTCTGGATGATTTGGACGCACTCTGAAGACAAGTCGTACGACTCCAGCGGATGGTTTGCAAATCCGCCTTTCGTGGTCGCTCCGCATCCTGGCCTCGATATCATCACGAGCTTGAACGTCCTGCCGTCCCTTTCCGACATGGCTTTCAGGAACGATGCGTCTTCGGTGGTTCTGACATCCGGCACAACAAACCTGCCCGTCTTTCCCGACAGGTCTCTCTCCCAAAGTATCCTGACCCAGACGTCCTCCCCGAACCATTCCCTGAAATTGAGGGCTATGTGCTGCAGCATCTTTCTGGCCGTCCAGCCCTTGAATCCTGGGACGCAGTCCTCCCTCTTGTCGCGGTCATATATGTGGCTGGACGGAATGCCCATGGACTCAAGGATTGCGTTCATGGAGTCTTTGATCTGGACCCTCGTGAAGCCGTGCTTAATGCGCAGCCTCAGGGCGAAGGTGTCCTTTCCGCTGCCCGGCTTGCCGCATATTCCTACGATGGGAGAAGCGTCCATACGGCTGTGTCGTTTGCGCCTGTGAAGTTTACGGTTGATGTGAACGGGCCGGTGCTGCCGGCGTACGTCGACGGAGTAGGAACCACCTTCAGCCTGAACTCGTTCCCGCCCAAATTGAACATCAGTTTCAGGGGGGTCAGCCCAGGGGACACTCCGACGCTGCCCGTGGGGTCGTAATAGGTGATGGACCCGCTGACCTCCTGCATGCCCAGCCTGAGCCTGTAGGGGTGCGGATAGTCGGTCCTGCTGGCGGTGTAGATCGGGATCACCGCGTTCCTGACGGAGATGGAGAACGACATGACGCTCTGCGACGTTACCGACTCCAGCTCGACTGCGCAGTTGTCCCAGGTCAGGAGCTTGTCGCAAGTCCTGTCGGTCGACGCGCCTGTCGCGTACGAGAATCCCGAGCCGACGAACTCGGCGGAATACGATGCCGTCCCGGGCGCCGGCACGTTCAGCGTCATGGACGCCACGACCGCGTTGCTGATCGTCGATGTCGCCGCCGAAGTCCCGCCCCAGAAGATGAAAGCCACCCCTTGCGACGTCGCCTTGGCCGCATGCGCCATCAGCTTGGCGCACGTTCCCAGGCCGTCGACGGGTCCCGACGCGCTGCCCTTCGGCAGGGCCATCGAGTACCTAAATATCTTCTTCTGGATGTTAACGTCGCCTCCGCCTCCCGATCCCTGCGACTTGGTATTGCCGCTGATGACGTCCTTGACGCCGAGAATATGGTCGTAGAACAGGGGCCGCATCTCGTCAACCGCGCTCATCTGGTTGCAGAGGACGTACCCCCCGTGGCAGCTGAGCTGCCCCATGTACGTCATGTGGATGTTTCTTGGAATCGGCATGCCTTTCTACGCCCCCAAATTGGCCTTGTATCGGCATTTCGGATATCCGCTGCACCCGATGAACTCTCCGAACCTCGACTTCCTGACGAGCAGATCCCCCTTTTCGCATCTCGGGCACTTCTTCCCGGTCTTCTTGGGCGGCTCCTCCATGACGAACGTGCCGTCCTCCTGCATCTTGAACTTCGCTTTGCATTTCGGATAGGCCGAACAGGAGTAGAACGACTGGCCGATGCCGATGCGCTCCGTGATCAGGCCCTTCTTGCACGCCGGGCATTCTCCGAACGTCTTTATCTCCCTCTTTATTTCCTTCGCCTTCCTGACCTCGCCCTTCAGCTTGTCGTAGAACGCGGTCATGACGTCCAGCATGGCCTTCCTGCCGGACGCTATCTCGTCGAGGTCGTCCTCGACGCCGGCGGTGAACTTGATGTCCATGAAATGCTGCTTGAACGCAGGGATCAGGAAGTCGCATATCTTGAAGCCGATCGGCAGGGCGACGAACGCCGTGCCGTCCTTCCTGACGTAGCCCTTCTCCTGGAGCGCCTTCAGGATGGAAGCCCTGGTCGAGGGCCTTCCGACGCCCTCGGACTCCATCTTCTTGATGATGGAGCCGTCGTTGTACCTGTCGGGGGGCTTGGTGGTGTGCTTCGACAGCTTGACTTCCTTCCTGTCCAGCTTCTCGCCCTTCTCGGCTGCGGGAAGCGACGTGTCGTCCGGCTTGGAGTGCTGCCAGATCTTGGCGAACCCGTCGAACTCGATCGACTGCCCGCTGGCCGTCAGATCCCTGCCCTTGCTGGCCTTCACCAGATACGTCGCGGCGTTCAGGATCATCGGGGTCATCTGCGACGCAATGAAGCGGTCGCGGATCAGGACGTACATCCTTTTATCGTCCCCGTCCAGCATCCCTCCGTCCTCGTCCAAATGGGTAGGGCGTATGCATTCGTGGGCTTCCTGGGCGGCGGCCCCGCTTTTCTTGTGGTAGACGTTAGGCTGGTCAGGAAGGTATTTAGGCCCGAATCCGGAGATCATGTTCCTCGCCGCTTCAAGCGCCTCGGGAGCGACGTGATACGAATCCGTTCTATGGTATACGATATGTCCCGCCTCATAAAGACCTTGCGCAACCTGCATGGTCTTTGTGGCGCTCCACCGCATCATTGACGAGCACGCGGACTGCAGGCTGGAGGTGTCGAACGGCGGCGAAGGGGAGACCTTCTTCTGCGAACGATCGATTTCCGAGACGGAGAACTCGGATTCGTTCAAGTCCTTGACCGCCTTGTCGGCCTCCGCCTCCTTCGTGAACCTGTTGTCCTTCGTCTGCGGGACGACGACCCTGGCCCAGAACTCCCCGTTCTTGCACGCCAGCTTGGCGTCGACATGCCAGTAGTCCTCGGGCTTGAAGGCGTCGATCTCCTTCTGCCTCTCGCAGATCAGGCTGAGGGCGATGGACTGCACCCTGCCGGCGCTCGTCCCCTTGGCGACCGAATACCACAGGATCGGGGACACCCTGTAGCCGATCAGGCGGTCGAGTATCTGCCTGGCCTTCTGGGCGTCCACGAGATGCATGTCGATGTCCCTGGCGTTGGCGATCGCGTCCGTCACGGCCTTCTTGGTGACCTGGTCGTACGAAACCCTTTTGCATTTCCGCTGGGATGCCGACGGCAGGAGGTCGTACAGATGCCAGGCTATGGCTTCCCCTTCGCGGTCCGGATCGGTGGCCAGATAGACGATCTCGGCCTTCGCAGCGGCGGACTTGATCTTCTTGACGACTTCGACCTTGCTCTTGGATACCTGATATATCGGAACGAAACCGTTCTCGATGTCGATGTTTATCCCCTTCGGGGGTATTTCTCTGACATGGCCGATAGAAGCCTCGACGCAGTATTCCGACCCCAGGAAAGACTTGATCTTCCTTGCTTTTGCGGGGCTTTCTACTACCAGAAGCTTCATGGCGTTCTCGTAAGTCCTTCGATGGGCGGGAAGTCGGCTTCCACCATTTTAGGCATGACGGGCATCACCTTTGATTTCTCCAGCCGCTGCGCAAAAACCTGCTTGAACACCGAATAGTCCCCGTCGCACCTCCCCGAACTCAAGAACCACCACAGCCAGCGAAGATTGATGACCCCGTTTGACACAGATATGTAGTCTTCATTGCCCACTAAGAAGTGGGCCGCATCGATGGCGAAGGGCATGAACGTCTCATGATTGTGGCGCTCCTCGTCGGTCAAAAACGAGTCGGCATTGAACGGGCCGAACATTCTCGCGGCGACCCTCGCCGCTGATATGACGGACTCTTCGAAGCTGTTTTCCGTGACCCAGAATCCCTCATATGCGCTCCAGTCGCGGTATTCGAAGTCGCATCTCGATGAGAAGTCGTTGCCCATGTAAACATAGATCGTCGCTGAAATGCCGAAAGCGACATGGTCGTATTCCCACGGCTTGCCGAAGTACCTTTCGTGCGGAACATGCAGGGCGAAATGCGGCTCATTGACGTCGTCGCCGTCCTCGATCAAATCTGCAAACTCGCCGAATCTGGGGTCGGATTTTTCCACGTGCACGCCGTCATGCTCTCCGATGCCTTCCTTGCATACGGGGATCATCCAAAACGGGGCGTCGAACAGCGAACTTGGCCTGCCAAGCAACCGCTTGACTGGATCCCAATGCGTCGCGCTCAGGATGTTAGTCGTCATCGGAATCGACAGCGCGGGATGGTCCCTCAGGAAGTCGAGGGCTTTGCAGACGAGCCTGCGCCGGTTCGCGGCGTTTTTTTGTGCTTTAGCGATGTCCTCTGCCGAATACATAATCTTCTCCTGTGTATGCGTCCATTTTGCTGGTCAGCTGATGACGTCAATCTTTCTGTCTTCGTCAAACTGTCGGTTCAAAGCTTTCACCGCAAAGCGGACCATGTCCTCGTCACCCCAAAAACCCTCACATATCCTGCTGTCACACCAAGACGTTTGAGATACGCGGGGATTAAAACGTTCTCCTATTTCGTATGTTATGACGCCATCGGATTCGATCAATACCCGATAGACGAAGTGCGGCTGTTGTATCGGCTGGTGTATCGCGCAATCAGAAACACAGTCCTGTGGCTTGTCTTGGTGGTTCTGCTGGCAATTATCGGGATGCAGCTCCTCTGGAAAATCTTCGATGGGGATGAAGCCGATTTGGCCGGCTACTTCTTCCTTGACGGCGAAGTTTATCGCCGCCTCGGCATCGTGCCGAGATTGGTAACGTCTTGGAGCAAAAAAACAGCCTATGCCATCAAATTTATCGTCTCCTACTAGACTCCACTTAAGGGATTTGGGGAACAAGCCGACCGCAACCTGTTTCGCAACGTGATATTCTATGCCGTTGGTCGTGATTCTGAACTTCTTGCGCGCCTCTCGAATCATCGACTGATATTGTTCCGCGCTGATTTTTCCGTTCATGGAGGTTATCCTTGGTTTTCCAGCCGCTAACACTGTCGTTTTTATGTCGCCTTTTGTTTCGCGTCCAGGTCGTTCAAGGCCCGTACAGCCAGGCAGACCATCTTCTCGTCGCCCCAAAATCCCTCGCACACCCTGCGATCGCACCACATGTCGGGAAACGAACGCGGGCTGTCGCACTCTCCGATTTCAAAATGCCCGCTGCGAAATTCTGCGTCTTTAACCGCACGATATACGAAGCGAGAATCGCCAGCAGGCAGGACGCCATGATCGGCTTGGGGCTTGTTGGAAAATTCTGGCCGCAGTTCGTCCGAGAGGTAGCTGACTGGAATGAACCCAATTAGGTTGGCTACTTCAATTTTGATTGCCTCCGCCATCCCCGCGTCGGCCTCGTTCTTGGAACCGTAATATGTGATCACAAAAACCGGATAAACATATTTGCCCACGGGATCCCATTTCGTTTTTCTTGAAAACACGCCGTATGCTACCAGTTTTTCGACCCGATATCTGCGCCCGTCTGTCGTGATCCTGAATTTTTCGGATGCGTTCCGAATCATCGTCGCATATTGTTCCGCGCTGATTTTTCCGTTCACGGCGGCAATGATTTTGGACGCCTCTGTGTTGGCTTTTCTGGCCTCTTCGGTAATGATCGGCCCAAGCGTGCCCGCATACCATTCCTTCATGTTGCGCTCCCGATTAATTTTCCTTCTCGAACTCGTTGTTTGACGCCCAGAACCAGTACGCGACCTGCGTGATCAGCATCAGCACAATCTCGACCAGATAGGCCCACCCTGGCGGCTCTATGGAAATGTAGTCGAACTTCGACCAGTCCTTGATCTCGTAGTTCCTGACGACCTCGTCCCTGATTTTCTTCAGAAGAGAACCGTCGATCGGCCCGTTCAGCAGGACGGTTTCAAGGTTCCTCTTGACCGTCGCGCGTTCCGTCCATCCGAAAACATACGACCAAGAGGCGTTCGTCTTCCCTCCATAGCACAGGACGAGGTCGTTCTTCTTGCCTCCGATCCATTTGGCTTCCTGCCACTTTCCAAGCTGGCTGTCGAGGCTGTCGAATCCGACCATGATCAAATTGACTTTCTTCATCGGGCCGAGCTCGGCGTTCAGCAAATCCCACTGGAAGATGCCGATCTTCGACGGCGCCGTTCCCAGCAGCCTGTCGGAACGGAACGGGTCGCTGTTTCCTGGATATCCGAAGACGGGAATGTCCGCAGAGACCTTGGCGAATGAGAACACCGTGGGGGCCGCCTTGATCCTGTTCTTCCATATCCTCGTGGCCGTCACAGGCTGCACCCATCCCGTCTTGTTGCGGGCCACGTAGATGTTCGGGTCTCCGCTGTCGAACCCGGACTTTCCAGGATTTTCAGTCGCGATGCCGCCAAGCTTGGCGGCCAAGGCGTCGAAGATGTCTTTCGATATCGGAATCGCGTCCAGAGTGGTTTCGGCCTCCCAGTATTCATCGTGGGTTCGGTAACGAATCTCCGTGTGGGTCTGCGTATGTCCTTTGGAATCGACCGTCGTGACGATTTGAGTATATCGTTCGACCCACTCCGGATAATGAACCGCCCTCGTGACCTGTCCGGACCACGTCTCCGTGTCGGACGTCATGCCCCAAATGGCCGCGGCGTGCATCAGCGCCGCAACAGCCAATCCGACAGCCACTCCGCCAAGCCACTCAAGCCAGACGATCTCCTGGCGCAGCATGTAGAGAACCGCACCAATGATGGCCGGGATCAACGCGATGAGATATAGCATGTACATGGTGATCTTTGTTAATCGCTATCTGGCGGCTGTTCCACGCCCTTGATAGCCTGCCAAACGCGCACTTCCTGATTCTCGACGTTCAATATCCTCTGGCTGATGGTCGCCAGATCTAGTTGCATGCTGGACAGTTTGCGGTCAACGTCAACCAGCAGAAAGCTGATGCGTATCAGGACGACAAAGGACATGCACACGAAGATCGTTTCGAGTATCTTAAGCGCATTCATCGAACTGTCGCCTTGCATCGTAAACCTCTGTTTATGTCTGATCGACATGCCCGCACTTGACGCACCGCAGTTCCAGTTCCGCAAAATCGAACAGCCATTCGTGATCACAAACTAGGCGTTTTGGAACCCCGAAACCACGATAGAACTTCCACCGATCATCGCTGGTCTCGGCCGATATTTCGTCCGCCATATCGCGAATATCCTGTGGACAATCAAGGATATCCAGCACTTGCGTATTTGTCTGGACGCCTTCAGTTCTTTTTGTTTTGGAACACATTGACGTCGTCGTCCTTACCCGTCTTAAAGGCGTCGTCGGTCTTTGACGATGTGACAATTACGACGTCTATCGGCTTGCGGCCAAGCATCGACAGAATGACGCCAGACGGGAATCTTCGAAGAATCCTGTCGTGCTCACGCTTGAGATCCAATAGTTCCTTCTGGCGGAAAGTAAACCCGTCCCTGGAAGACGTGATGATGTTCTGCAGGTTGTTGAATGTGGATGTGTCGACGTTCGGAACCGACTCCTGAATCCACTTCATGATCAGGCCTTCGTTTCCGCCGCTGTTCCTGGCTTCGGCATGCTTCGTAAAGATGTCCAGCAAGGCGTCCTTCTGCGCCTGAGTGACCTGGGCCACCTGCGAGATTTTCTTCCACATGTTGTCATACTCGCTTGTATTGTCGCGCTGCTTTTGTTCAATAGCAGTGCGCAGGTCGACCTCGGTGTTGGACGTCCCGACGACCGCTCCGACGACCCACAACAGCGCGCATGCTACGATTAGAACGACCCCGATCACGATGGCTTTTGCGCTCATATTGACCCTTTCTGTTGCCTATTGACCTTGCCTTCTTGTCCCATATGACGAAGATGAATATAGTAGAAACACAATCGAAAGTCAAGAACGATTTCGCAAGGAAATGGAAGCGGCTTTAAACGAATAACATGTCAAGGAACGCCCCGCATGAAGCCGGCAAACCGCATACCTCTAGGAGGCAAGATCGCACTGATCGCCCCCGCATCCGGCGGCGGCATGGACAACGTCGCCGAGGCCTGCAACGTCATCAAGAGAAGGGGATTCGTGCCCGTGCTGGGCGACAACATCAGATGCCTAAGATCTCGCGGGATGTTCTCGGCGACTATGGAACAGAGGATCGATGAGCTGAAATGGTCCGTGGAGGACAAGGATATCGCCGCGATCTTCGCCATCCAGGGAGGCTTCGGATGCGCCCAGCTTCTTCCGCACATCGATTTCGGAAGGATAGGAAGCGCAGCCAAGCCCATGATGGGATTCAGCGATTTTACGGCGCTGAACAACGGCATCGCGGCAGGCAGCGGGCTTGTGACGTTCAACGGCCCTATGGCGGCCATACGGCTAGAACCATCGTCCGAAAGAGCCGGGGACATCACATCGCTGGACGACGCGATCGCCCTGCTGTCAAGCGAAGACGCATGGAAATCCTTCCCGTTCACCAAGATGGCTGGCGGGGAAAGATGCGTGTTTCCAGGCAAGGCGTCCGGTACATCCATAGGCGGCAATCTCAGAACTTTGGAATGCCTGATCGGAACCAACCATTTCCCAGATCCGACAAACTCCATCCTGTTCATGGAGGATGTCGGCGTCAGCGGATATGATCTGGCTATGATCCTCCAGCACTTCAAGCTTGCTGGCATTCTGGACGCACTTTCAGGCGTCGTGATCGGCGATTTCGTAGACGTCCCCGACGAGGCAAACCCTGGTGATCCGTCGATAGAGGACGTCATCGTCGATTTCTTCAAGGACGGACCTCCCTGCGCCTGCGGCTTCAAATTCGGTCACGGCGACATGTGCGCCTGCATCCCGATCGGAGCGGAAACGAAGTTGGACTCAAACATCCCGTTGGTAGAATTCGAGTACAAGATGGCCTAGGACGCCCTACAGCCAGCCGTCCTTCCAAGGAGGGCATCGATATGCCTTGCACGGGGTCGGGCGCTTTCCGTAAGGTATTATGCAGCCTCCAGGGCCGCAATACGGGCAGGAGTCCGGGTTAAGGCCTCTCGTAACGACCTCCGCCTTCAGGCGTTCGTTTCCCGGCTCATGTATGGCGTGGCAGTCGAACAGTGGGTTCGAACCGTTGACGAATAATCTATAAAAATATTCATTTTCTTGCAGGAGTTTGGTATAATGTCATGGAACAAACAGGGAGACAAGACTGGGAAGCGCATAAACGGGGCGGAATAATGCAAGAACTGAAAGACAAGAAACTGAAGGTTGTCAGGGTCTCCAAGACAGAATTTGAACTGGATACGGGGGATGTCTATCCTATTCCCTTCGATCTCGGATATAAACCTGTTCTCGCTGAATTTCAGCGGTTCGTCGACGATTCAAGAGAGCTGATTCTTGAGTTCATTAAAAAGTCGCAAGAGGACACGAGGCGTGGATAGGCTTCTTCACATATCAAAAGCGGCAGAAATCCTCGGAGTGGTTCAGGCTACTCTCAGAAAATGGGACGAGTCTGGCGCATTCAAGTCTATTAAGACAGAAGGCGGGCACAGAAGGTACAGGCTCAGCGACGTCAATGCTTTTATGGGACATAAGGAAGAACCTGTTCAGCAAGAGATCAAGCCTGTCTGCATCTACGCAAGGGTCAGCAGCCACGAACAGAAGCAGAAGGGCGATTTGGACAGGCAGAGCCAAAGACTGTCAGAACATTGCGCCAAGAACAAGTACAAGGTTGAATATATCATCAAGGATGTGGGTTCAGGACTGTCCGATGCGAGAGCCGGCCTCAATAAGCTGTTCGGCCTGGTTCTTGAGAGGAAAATTTCCAAGGCGGTAATCGAGCACAAGGACAGACTGACAAGGTTCCAATTCAATGTCCTTTTCAGGTTCTTTGTCAGCTATGGAGTGAGCATAGAATGCGTAGAACATCTTTCATCCGACGACGAGAATGAACTGGCCAACGACATCATGATGCTGATGGCTGTGTTCTCCGGAAAGCTGTACGGAAAAAGATCCGCCAAAAGAAGACAGGAAAAGAAAGAACTGGCAAGGGCGATGAAGAAGAACGCATGAAGATTACTCGTTCATCCAAGTGCAGCCTGAAGTTTTTGACAGCAAACAAGCGTCAGGAGCTTGCGTCCGTTCTGAACGAATACGGCCGCGCAGTCAACCACTTCATCGGCCTGTTCTGGGAGAAGCCTGTCGCCAAGGCTGGACTTCTTAAGGACATCGTCAACTCCTCCGATTCGTGGCTGTCGGCCAGGCTGAAGAAGGTCGCGGCAA
>Ga0209777_10000289_pt1 | contig 85865 bp, 79 predicted proteins | sample FrelakmetHBP12HB_FD_187147 | JGI IMG/M metagenome (GOLD analysis project Ga0209777, IMG submission 187147) | Freshwater lake sediment microbial communities from the University of Notre Dame, USA, for methane emissions studies -HBP12 HB (SPAdes)... | ecosystem: Environmental > Aquatic >...
GCCCTATCCGGCAGCTTCGGGCAGGTGCTCGGCATGGGACCCGGACGCGGCATCGGCTTGTTATTCGTCTGCATGGGCCTGCTACTCACCCTGGTTACAGCGATCGGTTGTTTATCCCCACGCCTGCGCAAGGTGGAAGAGGAGCTGCCGGATGCGGTGACTGCTCAACCGGCTCGCCCTGAAGCAGACCTACAGGCGTTGAAGCCAATCCCCGCCACAGATTAGTGAAACAAGAAGGAGACATAACATGGAAAAAACACTTGAAGGTACTTCGCACGGAATCGCTAGTAACACTTCCAATAGCTTCCTAAAGCGAATGGGATGGGGGTTTCTCGGAGGGCTGGCTGGCACGCTGGTCATGGACCTCCTGCTGATGGGAGCCCTGCTGGCACTCGGGCAACCGGCTGTGATGTGCTTTTCCATCGTCGGAGATACGGTTGCGCGATTCCTGGCGCTGTTCGGCGCGCAGATCGCAGGCGGCGTTCCAACCGGCGTGGTGACACACTATGTGGTCGGTCCGCTGTTCGGCATCCTCTTTGGAGGAATTGTGATGATGTTGCCCGCCCTTCGCGAGCGCACCCTGAAGAAGACCTCGCTCGCAGCATTCGTGTATGTGGAGCTCCTCAGCCAGCCGATCCTGGTAACAACTCCCATCCTGCTGAAGATGAAAACGCTCGCGACCTTGCAATGGTTCGGCGGGTCCTTCGTCATGCACCTGATCCTGAGCATTGTTCTTGGCGTCATCGTGGGGTACGGGCTGAGGCCGGCACCCCTGGCAGCCCAAAGGAGGGCCTGATGCAGTACAACTTAAGCACGAAAATGAAACCAGCATACCGCACCTGCGGCCTGGATAACCTTTTACGCATGGGCCACTGCGCTCCGGCTGTGATGAAGACCATACTTGATATCAACCAAACCAAGCGGGAAGACCTGGTTAAGTTGATGGGCGGTATGCCCGGCGGCATCGGTAATACTGGCTTTGAATGCGGCGGCATCACTTCTCCGCTGGTCCTCTTGGGCCTGCGCTACGGCCTGGGGGAGATGCAGGATGGCCTACCGCGGATCTTCGACCTGGGCCACGCTTATTTCCAGCGTTTTTCCGATGAGAACAACGCCTCATTCTGCAAGGTCATTCAAACCCCTCGTTTTCCGGTCCGCTGCATCCAAGCTGTCTGCCTTTCACCGGAACTACTGGCTGAGACCCTCAATAGCGATCACCGACCGGCTATTCCGGCTGAACAGAGGAAAGCTTTTTCCTGCTTGTATGGTCACATGAAACAATGCAATTTCCATTGCGCCCATGCCGTATTCCAACAATTGGAAGATGCCCTGCCGGTTAACCATGAGCTGTTCGATGCTGCTTCTGCTTTTATTGGCGGAACCCTGTTCAAAGGAATCACTTGCAGCGCCTATACCGCGGGCGTGATGGCCATTGGAATGAAATTAGGCGAAATCGAAAACAGCTACCTACGGGTGACTCGTATGTTGGCACTCATGGTCAGCGGTGGAAACGCGTTTACGGAAGATTTGAATAAATTCAATCGAGCCCTCAATACCGGGCACCGCCTTTCGAAATGGTTCCGCACCGAATTTGGAAGTACCCAATGCCAGGCCATCACACAATGTGATTTCTCATGCAAAGCCGGTGTTGTGAGATACATAGCTGATGATGGTGTTAGCAAGTGCCGCAGGATTGCCAAAATGGTGGCAGAACAGGTGCGAAATATCCTCAATAAACCTGAATAAGGCCTGCTACAATATGGAATAGCGAAAGAGATGCCATGAAATTCCATTACCTGGCAAAAGGGATTATCCTCAAGGAAGGGAATGTGCTATTGCACATCTAAAAGAAACGGATAATATCTTCCCGCAAGTCGGGATTCGAGTCGCTACAAAGAGAACCTCATGAAAAAAGAAAAATATCCGATCCTGGAATTTGATGATACCCAAGTGGCAAAAATAGAGCCATCCGCATCCCATAAAAAAACCGAAGGATATGAATATTGTGTGATCATTTTTTTCCGTGAAGTCCTTGAGACCATGGAAAAGGATGGACGGATAAAAGTGGTAAGGTATTTGAATTGTGAGACCCTGGATATCCCGATCTATGAAATGATGTACATGGGGAAAAAGATTCATTTGTTCCTGGGATATTTAGGTGCGGCCGGATCTGCTGCTTTCCTGGAAGAATTGATCGCGCTTGGATTCAATAATTTCATTGTCTGCGGCGGCGCGGGAGTACTGAGGAAAGATATCACCGTTGGGCATCTGATCATTCCAATTTCAGCGATACGAGACGAAGGCGTTTCTTATCACTATCTTGCACCCGCCAGGGAAATTGAATGCAACCCTGAAGTAGTTGGAAAGATCGAACAAGATTTCAATAAATACAAGATAGCTTATATTAAGGCAAAAACCTGGACTACCGATGCATTTTATCGAGAGACAGAGAAAAAAGTAGAACTGAGAAAATCGGAGGGCTGCGTCACAGTGGAGATGGAAGCGGCGGCCTTTTTTGCCGTGGCTAAGTTCAGAAATGTAAAATTAGGCCAGATTTTATATGGTGGAGATGACCTGAGTGGCGTCGATTGGGATAGCAGGAAATGGCATGATCGAGCTGATATTCGGAAAAATCTTGTAGAAATTTCGATCAGAATTTGTTCTTCGTTGTGATGAGATCGGACATCTTCCTGATAACAGGAAGTTCGAGTGAGGAGGTTGGAAAATGAGCGAACAATCCCCACAACGCAGCCTGGAATTGTTCAGGTCAGGTTTTTTCTGTGCAGAGAGTGTGCTGCAGGCAATCGCGGAAAGCCAGGGCATCCAATCAGAGCTGATCCCCAGAATTGCAACCGGGTTTTGCAGTGGCGTTTCCCGTACCGGCGGCATGTGCGGAGCGGTCAGCGGGGCAATTATGGGTATTAATCTCGTTGCTGGCAGAAATTCATCGGTTGAATCACTCGAGGCCAGCTATGCCCTGACTCAAAAATTGATCAGTCGTTTTGAAAGCCAATATGGTTCTATCAATTGCCGCCAGTTGATCGGTTGCGATCTGGCCACCGAAGCCAGACAGCGGTATTTCATGGAAAATCATCTCATGGAAAGTTGCCTGCAATATGCAGAGGGCGTAACAAGCATGGCAACGTGGATTATTGCTGAATCCCAGCATTCAAGAACCACCTGACCGGAGCTCCGGCATAGGAAATACCCTCTCGACTTTCTAATATCCGTATATACAACACCCCCTTGGAGGCATTGGAACATATAATCCATACTTTTTTCCAATAAAATTCTCAGAAGCACGTAATTTCGAAGTCGAGATCTGAGATTTCAAGGATGAAAAAATCCGCCTTATATGGCGGATTTTGCGTTCTGGCTGCCCAACAGTGAGCATTATCTGTTGATGGTTGGAACGTGATGAAGCTTTCGAGAGAACTGGCTTTAGCGTAGTTCATTCCTTTTTAATAGGGTGAATCCCGCTTGTCGGATGTACGCTGTGTTGTACGCCATCCGATAACTCGGACAATAAAACGCATGTCAGTATTTACGTGCTACTGGCCGGGTTTCCATTGGCTCAACGGCGTAAGTTGTATCTGCTTCGAAAGATCATAGGCCGTCGTCACGTCGCTGTCGCTTTCCACGAGCACACGTCCGAATACAAGCACCGAATTGTTCGGCGAGGATATCTGCGTCATGCCATTCGGTACCTGTCCTTTCCACCCTCGTCCCGTAATGAGATAATTGCCCGCCTGAGTGCCGGTGGTGCGTTTGCCAACGTAGGCAAAATTCGTGTTTTTCGACGGATCAGTGAACTGCACGCTGTAATAGCGACCAGCCATGTCCGGAACGTGCAGAACTTGCGGTCCTTTTGAGAGCTCGAGCCAGCCAGCCGTCATGAGCGTGTCGCGGTTAACGCCAGTAGTTGCCAATTTCGAGGCCGAGGCTGGCGGGTGGAGAGGATCTGCAAAAAACGCTTGGGGCTGCGTATAGAGCGTATTGACCGGGATGGGACCGTCGCCGAACCCTTTAACGAGGATCCCTCTCTTGAACACGGACAGCAGCATGCGCGGCCAAAAGTAGATGAAAAGGAACCAAACCGCCATCATGACCGAACCGAATATAAGCAAATGCTCGTATTTCATATACATCATCTCACTTCGACAACCGGCGGCACCGTATACTCGCCATGCAGGATGGCCTCGCCGGGTATGTACACGCGCAGCCAGAGGATGAACTTGCCTGAAGCCGCGGGCAGCCAGTTGGACTCGCGCCCCGCCGGAGCCGCGTTCTGAATGTAAATGTCGACCGAACCGTCGGGGTTTGGCGCTAGGCCGGTACGATCGCTGACGCTGTAGCGGTTGATCGGATTCGCCACAAAGTGATTTCTCGCATCACCCATCGTCAGCGACCAGAATGCTTTGTTCGGCGGAAGTCCTCCTGCCGGAAAGTGCATCACGTAATCGTTCACTCCGGAGAGCGCATGCTTCGCGCCATCTGTGTTTGTCCACCAATACATCGCCTCGTCCGGTACGTTCACCGGGCCGGGAAATAACTGGGCGTGCGCGGCTCGCAGCAACATGCCGTTGCCGGGCTCGCCTAATCCGAACATGGTAATCCAGCCGTTAACCTTCGTGGCCTTGATCCTGGCGTAAATTTGAGCCGAGACAAACGCCATCCCATAGCCGATGAGGAAGCCTTGCAATACGTCGGTACGCACAGTTCTAGACCCGGTAAAGAAATGCCCTAAGACGAATGAATTGATGATGAAAAAGGCACATATCCCGCCGACGAGTGTCGCCAGGTAAGTGGATGTTTTGTTCATATTTTTATTCTATCACTTTTGGTTCAGCGGCATGAGTTGACCCTGTTTCGCAATCCCATAAGCGGTCGATACGTCGCAGTCGATTACCGCGAGCACGCCTCCGATCACGAGCATCGTTCACCACTAGGCAGTTCAGGTTATCAGCCCTCTCTCGACCTTCTATTATCCCTATATCCAGTAACCCCTTGGGGGCACCTATTTGTACGGCAGTAAGGTTGTAATTGTTGATTGGGGGTAAATCTTAAGATTAAACCCCTTTTATCTCTCTTACCTTGGTTTGGAAACTTCTTGTGATACCAAGTTAGCCACAATTCCATAGGCTGCATCAGTCAGGTGGGCTTGATCCTTGTTAAAATATATTAAGTCGGTTGGGTCTTGCAGTTCGGGTGCAGCCGCAACGTCAGCTAACCCATCACAATAGTTTGCATGGTTAGTCCGAATCCAGTCATTAATTGCAACTTGTATATTCTTATAGGCAGTTTTATCACCTCGTGGAAGGACAGTAAAAGCTATGATCTTGAATCCAGCTGCCAGATGTTCCTGCCAATAGAACTAAAGGTCTTTGGTAAGGGTAGAGATCGGCGTGGCTTGATCATTTGAGCCTATCCATACAAGGAAGATAAATTTATAGGGTAGATTTACTAATAGCCGGGAACTTCATTCACCTTATGGCTCATGTCCTATGAAAGTCCATAACACGCTCCAGGCAAATGCAGGGTGATGTGAGCAGGCCTAAAACTACGGCGTTGGGGTCGAAACGATCGTAAAATCTTTCAGCAGCGCATCGCGTACGGCAAAATAAGCTGGCTTGGGATCGAAATTCGCATCGAACATGAGCGAGGCGGCGTTCGGGTCCATCGCATAGATGCCCCAGGTGGAGAAACTGTCGCAGACTCCCGATTCAAGGCAGGCCTCTATCATGTCCTGGTAAATCTTGGTTTCAATGTTCAGCTTTTCGGCTTGTGTACCGGGCAGCCGTACCATATACACATCGAACTCGGTGATATAGATCCGTACACCCAGGGATGCGAATTTTTGCATGGTAGCGATCACGTCTGCCTTCTGCGACGGGACGGAGGTTTCAAACGGCTGGAGCAGGTGCATTTGCATGCCGACCACATCGATCGGGACGCCTTGCGATTTGAGCTGCTTAACTGTGGCATACATCTTGGCCACCACTCCGGAAGAACCCGTATCCTGAGATGACTGGTTGTTAACGTCGTTGAGGATCAGGACGCCGTTCGGGTCGGCTTGCCTGGCCGTTTGGAATGCCAGGGCAATGTACTTCGGTCCGATCTTGTCATTCCAGAAATCCATTCCCGGCGTCCAGGAGCGGATGGTGGCCTCGTTCGCAATGCTCCATTCCTGGACGCGGCCTTTGTAACGACCAACAATATCCCGGATGTACTGTTCCATGAGCTGGATATATTCATCCTGCGAGTAATGGCTGTTCTTCAGCCAGGCGGGGAGGTAGTCGGGGTCACCCCAAAGCAGGTGGGAAGCGCGGATGCGCCAGCCGCGCTGCGAAGCGTAATCCACGGCCCAGTCGAGAGCGCTGAAATCATACTGCCCCGGACCGAGCCAGATGCCCGGCGAGGAAAATTCACTCAGGGCGGCCAGGCTGAAATCGCGTTTCATGATCTGGCAATAGCGCGGTTCGGAGGTCCTATAGTTCAGAAATTCAGTGCCGATCGTCAGGTTGCGGTGGGCAGCCAGTTCTGCCAACCCTGGTTGGGTATAGTAACCATCTTGGGCCTCTGACCAGGTGCCGGCGGGGGTCTCCCCGATGCGCAGTCCTTTAACCGTGATGGACGTTTGCGGCCCGTTGGTCGTGCCGATATACACCACCCCCTTCGGGAAGAGACCATTGGGCAGACTCAGCTCGGGCCTGGTGGTCAGGTCCACGGTCTGGACCTCATTCCCGGCTCCATCCAGAATGTGGATAATCTTCCCTTTCGGCTGATCGAAGACGATCTGTATACCCTGGTCGGTCGTCAGAGGGAGGTTAATGGATAATGCGTAGGCATCTGACCTACCATCGCGGACGCCGAGGGAATAATGGCCCTGGTTAATTCCCACATCCATGCGGGCCATACCTTGCCACCAATTGCCAGTAGTTTGCTCCGGGATACCAAGTACCTTGATGGCCGCGCCGTTGCCCCCGGAGGCCTGCATGCTGGTCATCTCAATTTTCAACGGCGCCACCAGCGCAATAGAGCTGCTCTCGGTGTCTTGATAATTATTGCTGCTATTCGAATAGGTAACAGCATCTTGGGAAGAGTCGTACGAGCCGAGCGTACATTGCGGCTGGTAGAGCAAAGCCAATGGCACCTGGTCTGCGGTCAATGTTGGGAGGCCGGAGGGAAGCGAAGAAAGCGCCTCTTTCCAGACGTAACCGGTGGTTTCCTGGCCGTCGATCATGGTCTTTACCTGCACAAAGTCCCCGTACATCGCCAGAAGGGTCACCGTCGCGCCAGCGTTCAGGGACGCGACGCTATCGAAGTCCGCGTTGCCGGGACCACTGTAGAGCGAGGCGTCCTGTTTCAGCGTTGTGGATGGAGCGGGGGTGGCCGAGGGCATCGGCGTATTGGTACCGGCAGGACCGGCGGTGGCCGAAGGCGCCGGCATCAACGTATTGGTACCGGCAGGACCGGCGATCGGCGAGGACGTACCGGCCGGCGAACAGGCAGAGACCAGAAAAATGACCAGAACAAGGATCGATCCGATTTTCTTGGACACTTAACTCACCTCCAGGTCGAACATAGAGATTTACCTACCGAACTGGCAGGATGGAAACCCGCTATTGAAGATCAACTGGCGACCTGACACTTGTAAATCGGCAGGGTCTGCGATCTTGTTCAGCATTTGCTCCATAATTTCATTGGCAATTGGCTCGCGATCTGCAAAATAACGATAGAGGGTGACCTTCGTAATGCCTGCTGCGCGGGCGATCTCCACTATGCTGGTTTTTTCTAAACCTTTTTGCAGGAAGAGCTTTTCCGCAAAAGCCAGTATGCTGGCTCTCGGCTCGATCACCTGGTGTTTGCCGTTCTGCCTGTTATTTGCTGACTTTGAAAAGGATGTTTTCATATCAATTTTTGAACCCATATCTGGGGCCATATTACCAGGTTACTGTAAGTTACAGGTAATAATACTTTAAGGCATAGAACGAGTCAATCGGGGAGTTTGCCCATAAACACTGCTTCAGTAAATATTTGATACTGGAAGCATGAGAGAACCTCATAATCAGTTTTAAGCCGAAGGCTACTTACCCTCTCGACTTTGTAATATGCCTATATACAGTATCCCCTTGGGGGCAATACGATATACGGGTGTTCAAAAGGCCGTCACGGTTGATTGGATCTGGTGATCATGCAGAACACCCGTCGTGTTATTAACGTAGGGAATGCATCCCGCACCATGGGAGTCACCCATTCGAATACTCGTTAACAGCTTGACAGGTGTTCGTGATTCCATTCAACCCATTCCCAACTTTGGACGTAATAAACTATCTAACAAACTCGCCCAGTGGCTCATGAGCCAACATGAAAAGATTGCTTGATGGAAACAGATCATAAGAGAATCTCATCTAGTTTATAATAATATTGACAGCATAATTCCACACTTAGCCAGGAGATCATGATTACAAACAAAAAGAACAAACTTGGCACCTATTTTATATTGTTCCTATTATTATTGGCAACGGCTTGCAGCCTGCCCGGGGGAGTCACCCCGCCATCCGGGGCAATGGCCGATCAGACGGTGACGCCCGCATATCCGCTCCCATCAACGCCCATCATTCCTGCTACCCAAACGATCGTGTCCGCTACTCCGCTTCCACCAACACCCACCATTACTGCCACGTTCATTCCACCTGATTTGCCGTTTTATATCGATTGCACAGCCTTGGTTGCGGATCGCCAGGCTGCTTGCGACCCCTACCTGGCTTATACCCGCGATAAGGTTTATCCCATTTTACGGGATGTGACCGGGGTTTCGCTTTCCAAATGTTATTCGAAAATCACCTACACTATCGTTCCCCATTTAGACAACGGGGAGCTTGGCGGCAATTCCGGTGGCGCCGAAATAACCTATGCCGCAGAAGTCAGTATTGAAAGTTCGATCCCGTTTGACGTCCACGAATTGATCCATTCCATCAGTGACTGTTCGGGTGCGCTGGATGCCCATGTTTTTCATAAATTGTTGATGAATTATGTCTATGACCAATTGAATGACCCCCGTTCAGGCGCCTACGTCGTACTCAATGAATACCAGACCACAAATTTCCAACGCCAGCTTCTGAATGAAGCCAAAACAGCTACTGGTCCGGATTTGTGGAGTAAGTGTGATGGGATTTTGTCCAACCAGGTGGAGATGACTTATTTTCAGAAAGGCGACATAGCCAGCATCCAGCGCTTGTATCGCAGTACGATCCCACCCCTTCACCTGGACAAACAACCAAATGCCACCCTCCTCTCCATTTGGGATGACACCAAAATAGCCAGCCAGGTGGAAGCGGTTTTGGAAATGCTGAAAAAAGACTACAACGACAGTATAAATGCACCGACTTGCGGTTATTAAAGCCCTTTTATGTGGGTTTAAATTCCGATATTAATAGTATCTGCTCAGGCCCGCTTCTTAAAGACCTGAGCAGATACAAACTCATCTTGATATTATCCGTATATACAACACCCCTTGGGGGCATCCAAAAATCCGCCATTTCTGGCGGATTTTATATATTAACACTCAACGGTTTGCGTTAGTGGCGGTGGGGCGGGCGTGGATTCTGTCTTAGAGCAGAAAAAACACGAATCCAACCTGCCCTGGCGGAAAGTCCAGGGAAAAATGTTTGAAAATGCCGCAGAATCCCCAGCGTCCATTGCACGCTATGTCGGGCGGTTTAATTTTCTATTACGCCTTTTGTGGTTCGGCGCAAGATGGGCGCGTTCTCATCAATCGGGAACACCTCGTCCCGACCGACGATCCGGCCTGTGCCACGCCAGCGGCGAGCTCAGCCCTCAGCTCACCGCTTTCTTCACGAGCGCGCTGATCCTTGCCTCTTCGGTGGCAGTCAACTCCTTCAGCGCAAAGGCGGTCGGCCACAGGGCGCCTTCGTCGAGGTTCGCCGTGTCGCTGAAGCCTAACGTGGCATACCTCGTGGTGAACTTCTGCGCACTTTGGAAGAAGCAGACGACCTTGCCGTCCTTGGCATAGGCCGGCATCCCGTACCAGGTTTTTGGCGAGAGGGCTGGCGCGCTGGCTTTGATGATCGCATGGAGCCGCTTGGCCATGGCGCGATCCGGTCCCTGCATCGCGGCGATCGCCGCGAGCACGGCGCTTTCCCCTTCCGCCTTGTCCTTGTTCGCGCGCGCCTCCGCCTTCAACTCTTGGGCGCGAGCCTTCATCGCGGCTCGTTCCTCATCCGTGAATCCCTTGGACGTCTTGCTGATCGCCGTGGCGCTTTTCCTGGCACCGCCCGCCAGGGCAGGTGTGGCGGACTTTTGCGTATCCTTCTTGGTGGTGCTATTACCTTGGTTCATGAGAATCTCCTTCTATTTGTTTGAATTAGTGTACGATATGTGGTGCCATAAGGCTCCTAATGTGCTTTAGTGTAGATTCCCCGCCCAGGAGGGCGGGGATACACTTGTCGTGACTTTAACCCTTCGACTTTGCAATCATCCAAATGTTGCCATCAGGATCCTTAATGCTAAACCACTTGACCCCGGATCATATAGGTCATCCTTTCTTGGGACAGCCGGTTCACACATAAAAAATCAGCCTTTAGGTTATATGAATAATATAGAAAGCTGATTATTTCGTTTTCAGCTACTTATATTCGGGAAGAGCAGCAAAGGCCTTCTTTGTTTTCATATACCACCCCATTCCTGATATGGGATTTTTCCACCTATCCTGCATGCTCTTCAGGGCGCTTTTGTGCGTTTCATCACCCTTTGCGACCATTTCTTTTAAATGCTTATCTTCCGCTTTGATAACCTCATCGGCGGTATTTCCATGGAATGGGAGATCACATGGTCCACCCATTTGTTTACATGTCATTGTTTTCATTAGTCTCACCTCTTTTCATATCTTTGCAATAAGCGAATTCCTACTGCAACTATCAATATTATGCTTTATAATAAAGATACTCGAATTCTAAGGTAATACCTTCAAGCTGTCAAGAGGACAAATATGACAAAATTTAGCAAGAATGTTCTTGTGAAGCAAGTCAACTGGGGTGCAAGTGAATATGGCATTAGCATGGTGCTTTTTCGCCACGCTGTTGGCGGGATTCTCGGCATTAATGTTACTGATATGGCATGCCTTGCCCTCATTTTCTCCAAGGGCTTGGCCACTCCTTCAGAGCTGGCCCGGTATACTGGCCTGACCTCCGGTGCGACCACGGCAATGCTTGATCGTCTTGAGAAAGCCCACCTTATTGAGCGCCGCCGCAATCCGCAAGACCGACGGGGCACACTTATTGTTCTAACAAATGAAAGGACACAAGAACTTGGTGATATGTTCGCTGCGGGGAGGGAAGCAATTGATAGATTGACCACGAGTTATACTGAAGATGAGTTGGAACTTATATCCAACTATTTCAGTAGGCTCGTCATTCTTTGGACAGAAGAACGGGAAAAGCTCTTATTACGGAATAAAGCGAAGTAGTAGTTTTGTGAGGCTAAAGCGATGAAACATGGAGGCGAATGCTTACCCTGCTTTCGCTTCTGTCGTCGCTACGACCGCGCTGAAGGGCATTTCCTCTTTCGATGCTATTTCAAACCTTTTCGGCGCTCCGTCACTGCCCCTTGCCGCCGGAGTGTGAGCAGATACATTTCAACAGCTTTGCTAACAAACCTTAATCTTTGGTAACTTTCAATAATTGGCGTAACTGACATTGCCGGCAATGTAGTTACGCCTTTTTTTTGGTGGAAAAATAGATTTGTCTCTCGTACAGTTAGGGTACCTGCTTAAGCCCGATGAGGTTATTACTCTCTCACCCTTGTATTATCCGTATATACAGGACCCCCTTGGGGGCACCATGTGGACCAAATGGAAGATAGATTCCAGGTGGTCTTTTTGTTTCCGACATATCCCAACCCTGCAGCGAAGAAAATCAAACATTCCCCTCTCCAGCGTAATGGTCGAGACAGAAAGAGACCTGGAACTGGGAAATGATCGTTGAACTAAGAACCCGTCGGGCGCGGCACCAGTTTGATCGTCGCGGAGCGCGCCTCAGGGCTGTTAATGTGGTCGACGCTCGATGGATAACGACAATATTTTGCAAGATAGGCGGCATCGATCTGCTTATTGATCTCGAGACCGGCCTCTTCCAGGAAGGTGACGTCTTTCTCCACGCCGCCAGCTTGGATACGGCCTTCGTGCCGTGATTGAACGCCACGGAACCAGGCGGAGGTGCGCCCATTCACGGAGCGGACATACATGTCGTCGCCGAGGCGCACGACCCAGATAATCACCGGCTTGCGCAGCGTGCCATCGCTGCGGAGGGATGCAATTCGCAGTTCTTCTGCGGTTCCGATCTTGTTGAGTTCGTCGCTTGTCCATGCAGTCATCGGAATACCTCTTTTATCAAACATCCATTTTCCTGCTGCCCAGCCACTTCACCATCTCAGGGTTGCGGTGATCAAAGAAGCTACTGGTTTTCGTATCTAAAGTTGCAACCGCCGTAACATCTTCCGCACTTAATTCAAAATCAAACACACTGATATTTTCGATCATCCTTTCTTTGCGGGTTGATTTTGCAAGCGCGATAATGCCTCTTTGGACAAGCCAGCGGAGAATGACTTGGGCAACGCTTTTTTTGTGCTTGGCGGCGATTGATAGCAGGAGTTCATTTTGAAAAATATTATTCTTTCCCTCTGCAAATGGACCCCATGCTTCAACCTGAACGCTGTTGTCTTGTAAAAACATTTGCGTGTCAATTTGCTGTTGGAAAGGATTAACTTCAATCTGATTTACCGCCGGCGTTATTTTGTTATGAATCATCAAATCCATGATTCGGTCAGGATGAAAGTTCGAAACCCCGATTGCCCTGACTTTGCCTTGTTGATACAGTTCTTCCATCGCGCGCCATTCACCATACACATCGCCGAATGGTTGATGGATGAGATACAGGTCAATGTAATCCAATTGCAAGCGCTTCAGGGAATTTTCAAGGGCTTTTAGTGTGCCTTCGTAGCCATTGCTCTGAATCCAAAGTTTTGTTGTGACAAACAATTTTCCTCTTGCAACGCCGCTTTGTTTGATTCCTCTGCCAACCGCCTCTTCATTCTGATAAGAAGCGGCCGTGTCAATATGGTTGTATCCCGTTTGAATGGCCTCAACCACGCTTCTTTCACATTCGTTCGGATCAGTGATTTGAAAAACACCAAAACCGAGAATAGGGACTTCAACGCCATTGTTCAATTTTACAGTTTGCATAATTTTCTCCTGCTGCGGTTAATGGTTTTGCTCTGGGGTAAGCAACTTGGTGAACGAGAGCGACGCTAACTTCCAGCTACCATCTTGCTGCACATACGCTTCTGTAACCATAAAGGGATTGGTGACCTCATTGCCGCCGACCACGGCTAGCAGCGTAATTCTGTTTAAAAGGATGGCAGTTGTGCTAATGATCTTCACCGATACTTCATGGATATCCGCTTGCTTATAGTGAATCCTGCCGCTTTTGATGATCTCGAGCTCCTGTTCTTTTCCCCAGGATCCGCCCATATGGACAAAGACAGCCTTCTCATGAAAGAGAGCGTCCAGGGTCTCTACATCGCGCTCCGACATCCAGCACCATTTCTCCTTGGAGAGATTGATTACTTCTTGTTCCAGGTTTACATTTTGCATTTTGACCTCTAATACCGGTCGCCAACCACCTTGATCTGTGACATGGCCTTTTCGATCTCACTGAGATCATCTGACGTCAATTCGACCGCAGCCGCTCCGATGTTCTCCTCGAGACGCTCGAGCTTGCGCGAGCCGGGAATGGGCACGATCCAGGGTTTTTGAGCCAGCAACCAGGCTAGTGCAATCTGTGCCGGGGTGGCTCCCTTCTGTGCAGCGATCCTCTCAAGCAGATCAACTACCACCCGGTTTGCTCTGATAGCCTCTGGCGTAAAACGGGGATTGCGGCTGCGGATATCGGAGCTATCGAAGGTCGTGTTCTCGTCAACCTTACCTGTCAAGTAGCCCCGGCCTAGCGGACTGAAGGGCACAAAACCGATACCGAGTTCCTCGCATGTTGGTAGGATGGCCTCCTCAACGTTTCTCCACCATATCGAATATTCGCTTTGCAAGGCAGTCACGGGTTGAACCGCATGGGCGCGGCGGATTTGTTCGGCGTTGGCCTCGGAAAGCCCAAAATACCTGACCTTGCCCTGCTGGATTAAGTCTTTCACCGCCCCGGCCACATCTTCCATCGGCACATTCGGGTCAGGCCGGTGCTGGTAGAACAGATCGATCGCTTCGACGCGGAGACGTTTGAGCGAAGCCTCGGCAACCCGTTTGATCTGCTCTGGCCGGCTGTCCTGGCCAACTCTGGGACTCGGCCCGGTGATGGGATCATGCTTCCACCCGAACTTGGTGGCGATCACCACCTGCCCGCGATACGGTTCAAGCGCTTCGCCCACCAATTCCTCGTTGGTGAACGGCCCGTACACTTCCGCGGTGTCGAAGAAGGTGATGCCGCGGTCGACAGCCGAGTGCAGGAAAGAGATCATCTCCTGCTTGTCCGTCGGTCTATCGCCAAAGCTCATTCTCATGCAACCGAGTCCAAGGGCTGAGACTTCCAAATTGCTGTTTCCAATTTTACGCTTTTGCATTTTCTACACTCCTGTTATTTTGTTATTCAGATGATATAAGGGAATTGATATTCATTAATAAACTTTAATAGTCATCCCTTTTAATCCTCTATTGGAATCATTTCCTTCTCTTTTTTCAGAACAGCGTTTTCATACCCTTCAATTTTGTGGTCCAGGATGTTCAGTGTTTTTTGCATTTCTTTCATCCTGGCTACAAGTTGCTCCCGCTGCTCTTTCAAGATTTCTTTCCTGGCTTCAACGGTCCTATCGCCCTGTTGAACCAGTCTGACATATTCGATCAGCACTTCAATGGGAAGTCCCGCGCTCCGCATGCACTTGATGAATTCAACCCGCCGTAAATCAATTTCGCTGTAATCCCGTATGCCGCTCGCATTGCGATTTACGGGCTGGAAGAGTCCAATCCGTTCATAGTAACGCAGCGTATCCGACGAAATAGTATATCGTTCACTTACTTCTGCGATTTTCATAATTTCACCTCTGGAAAATAGTGTACCACCTGGAGTCGACTCCAAGTCAAGGGTTAAATTAACAGGAAATCATCACATTTTCAAGTGAATTGTATCAATCTCCCCCTCTCGGCTTGGCCACATATAAAAAACCGCCATCAAAGGCGGATTTTTATATGTATGTTACCAATCCATCAGCAAGCTAGCTTTTCCTCTGGGCGAGAAACATATTCCCCTAACCCTGCGGTCGTTCAGTCCTCAAGAAGCTTTTGGTGGAAGACTGAGATACCCAACCCAATAGCGAAGAAGGCCTCCAGTGCATACCAGATTGGTTCATACGTCAGGACATAATTCATCCCCGCCTGGTATCCCTGGATCAAGAGATTGCCGCTCAAAGGATATACGTCACTGATAAAGAAATCAACGAAATAAGCAACCAGGAGCAGCGACAGGCCAAGCACGAACCACTTAAGGCGGCGTTTTTGCCCGGGGTCCACGCTACGAACGTACCGGTAGATGATTGCAAAGAACGCACCACCAATAAAAAGGATATTGGGGAGAAGATCGAGCGGGCTTGGCCAGCTACTTGGATTCAAGAAAATATTAAGGTCGAAGGCAATGAGAAAGCCGATAGGAACGACCAGCACTGCCAGCCAGAACATCCAGCGTGGCTTAACCTGACCATCTGGAAACGCGTAGATGACAACCACTCCGCACCACAGCAACCAGGCAAGCAGTTCTGCTGGGAATTTCATCCATGGGGCGATCCCAACAGCCCAGGTGAAAAGGGGGTTATTCCAAATACCCGCGGCAGCAAACACAGACAAGAGGATCGCCATGAGCACAGCCATTAAGCGGTCGCTGTAGCGCCGAATCATCAAGAACCCAAGGATAAACAGCGCCAGGCCGCCCAGGATGCGCGCGCTGGTAAAAATGAGAGCGTAGCCCGCCAGGCTCAAGCCGGCATGAAGAATCACATCTTGATAATTGGCGTGACTTTGGACACCCTCCGGCGTCATTCCGGTAAAATAATGGGAAGCCTGGGCTGCCGGAACGCGATCCCACACGTTCAGGCTGTATACACTCAAAACAAAAGAGAGCAGGCTGACCAGGGTGATTGAAACCCAAGCGATCAAAGCGATCGCTCGTGTAACACCTGTCAACCGTACTCCCAAGGAAAGGTTGAATTTACGGGTTGGGCCAAGTTGTGAGAGTTCACTTGATGAATTCATTCCATTATCTCCTTCAAAAGAAATCCTATATAAAAAATAATTATATCATAAATAAGATAATAAATGTCTTATATAGTCAAAGAGAGATACCCAACACTCTCTCGGCTTTGTATTTCCGTATATACAACACCCCCTTGGGGGCACTACTAGATGCAGGTGTTAGCAGGCCGTAACTGTTGAATGGCCTTATGACTATGCAGAATACTTACTTAATTATTAACCTAGAGGATCGCAACCCGCGACGCGGGATCTGTTAATCAAAACACCCGTCTTTTTTAGACGGGTGTTCGGGGTTCCATTGACCAGCACGCGCCGGATTGTTTCTTAGAGGACCACTATGAGGTCCGCGTGGAGCGTCGCCAACGAGTCGCTGCCGACCCAAACGTCGAACGCTTCTGCGTCCTGGATCCACTTACCGGCGTTCGTGCTCCAATAGCCGAGCTCGGCCGGGCCGAGAAGGAAGCTGATCGTCTCCGTTTCACCAGGCTTGAGCGTGAGCCGCTCGAAGCCCTTTAACTCACGCATCGGACGCGAGTCGCTGCCGGCCTTCTGATGGATGTAGAGCTGCACGACCTCGTCACCAACGAGCGAGCCGGTATTGGTCATATCGGCCGTTACGGTCACGGATTTTCCCACCTTTACCTGCGAGGCGGAAAGCTTCAGGTTGGTAATCGCGAAGGTCGTGTAACTGAGCCCAAAACCGAAAGGATAGAGAGGGGTCGTCGGGCCATCCCAGTAGCGCGAGCGGTACATTGGGCTGTCCTCAGGCTGGTGGGTCAGGTTGCGTGCGTAGTAGAGCGGCGAATGGCTGCCCTTGCGCGGGAAGGTGACTGGCAGCTTGCCGCCCGGGTTGACTTCCCCAAACAGGATATCAGCAACGGCGTGGCCGCCCTCACTGCCGGGCTCCCAGGCCTCAAGGATCGCAGGGACGTTTTCCGCGGCCCAACCAATACTGAGCGGACGGCCGTTCAAAAGGACGAGTACCACCGGCTTGCCAAGGGCCACAACAGCCTTCAGCAGCTCCTCCTGCCGACCAGGTAGATCGAGCGAAGCGCGCGAAGCAGTTTCGCCGGCCATATCGGCGTTTTCGCCGAGAACCATCACGACCACGTCCGCCAGGCGCGCCACGGCCACGGCCACCTGGAAGGCAGCCTCGGCCTGTTCGGGTGTCTCCACGTCCTTTTTGGTCCCGGGCAACATTTCTTCGAAAAACGAACCAATGTCGCGGCGGATGTCGGGGCCGGGTGCGAATTCAACATTCGCTCCCGGGAGCCGGGCGCGGATACCTGCGAGGACCGTGACGGCAGCCGGCGTGTGGCCGAAAACCATCCACGAACCTTCCGTGGCTTCCATCGAGTCTGCCAGGGGACCGATCACGGCAACCTTCTTCAGGTCCTTCGCGAGGGGAAGGAGGAGGCCTTCGTTCCGCAAAAGCACCATCGACCGCTGCGCGGCGAGGCGCGCTTCTTTGCGGTGTTCGGGCAGTGCGACAACCTGGTCGAGTTTTGACTCGTCGGTGTACGGCTGTTCGAAGAGCCCCATACGTATCTTGATGGCGAGAATGGGGCGCACGGCCGCTTCAATGTCGGAGAGCTTCAGCGTGCCGTCTTCAACGAGCCCGGCGAGGTGGGTCGGGTAGGTGCCACTGGCCATGTCCATGTTAAGACCCGCGCTCAAGGCGCGGAAGGCTGCGTCGCGCCCGTCGCGGGCAAAGTTCTGGATGACAAGGTTCACGACGGCCATGGCGTCGCTGACGACGAAGCCCTTGAAGCCCCACTCGCCTCGCAGGACGTCGTGCAGCAGGAAGCGGTTCCCGCTCGCGGGGACGTCGTTGAGGTCCATGTAGGCGCTCATGAATGTCCCGACGCCGGCTTTCACAGCGGCCTCGAAGGGCGGGAAGTAAACGTTGCGCAACCTGCCCTCGGGTAGGTAGACCGAATCATAGTCGCGACCGCCGTCCGCCGCGCCGTAACCCGCGAAATGCTTGGCACAGGCAATGACACGGTCGGGTGCACCGAGCGACGGTCCTTGGAAGCCGCGCACCTGGGCAGCCGCCATGGCTGCACCCAGGAAGGGGTCTTCGCCGGCGCCCTCCACGATGCGGCCCCAGCGGGCGTCACGCGCGATGTCGAGCATCGGGCCGAAGGTCCAGTGCAGGCCGGCAGCGCGAGCCTCCCTGGCGGCCACGGTCTGCGCCCGCTCGGCAACCGACGGATCCCAGGACGAGGCCATGGCCAGCGGCACGGGGAAGACCGTGCGGTAGCCGTGGATCACATCGAGGGCGAAAAGGAGCGGGATCTTCGACGGGCTCTCTTCAACGGCAATCTTCTGAAGAGCGTTGAACTGTTCCGTATTGTTAAGCCAAAGGACCGAGCCGGCTCCACCCTTGCGGATGACCTCTGCGGGCTCCGGCCCTGGGAAGAAAGGAGCGCCGGCAATCTGGGTAAGCTGCCCGACCTTCTCCTCGAGGCTCATGCGTCCCAAGAGGGCTTCGACCCGCGAGGCCACCTCGGTTTCAGATATGACACTCATAGTACCTCCTCCGTGTGACGCCATGCTCCGATCCCCAGTGCGGGCCGACGTCAACGACATCTGCAATCATAATGGCACTCAGAGCCAAAGTCAACTCTGTGCTCCAATCCGGGAATTCGCTGGCATTTAAAGATTTTAGGCTGAGCATCAGGCATATGAACATCGTCAAGAATCAGCGGAGTAAGACGACGAGAAGTTAAATCGACGGATACAGCATGAGCAGGCACCGATGGGGAGATAATCCGGAACACTCCAGGCAGCTTGATGTTTTTCCCTTTTGATTAATTTTATGGAATAAGGCAAACATTCAAGTGGTGGACAATGCCATCTCGCTGGAAGATATGTTTGCTATTGACCGAATCCAAAACATGACCTTCAATCTGTTGGGTGCTACCATCGGTCAGATATACCTGAATGTAGGTTTCGTTTGAAGCTTGGAGTATTACCGGAACCTGGCATATTGAGTACGCAATGGAACCCGCCTGCAATTCCATTGCCTGCTGCTGTCCATCAATACTCCAATAAGAGCATACCTTGGAATCAGCAAGAAATTCCTTCCTGTCCAGCAGCAGAAAGTCAAACTCCAGATTACCGTTTTCGATGGAAAATCCAAGTTCCGCCTGGCGGATTAGAATTTCTTCTTTGACCATCCCGGTCATCCCTGGTTGCTTGGCTCCGCGGCCTTTCGGTGTGTGTGAATAAGGGTCCGTAGGGAAAGCACCGTAAACAGCAGGGGTCTTATTGAAACTTTGTCCTTTGCAAAGATCAGCATATTTTTCCAGTAAACCCCGGGTGGATGGTTCACTCCTCGTACGCCGGATTGTTTCCTGCACTGCCAGTATTAGCTTGGAGACCATGTGCCAGTAAACGCTTCCCAGGCCCTCATAGGCAAAAAAGGTTCCAGAGCGTCCGGTAAATTCATCATGGTTAAAAACATCTTCAAACAATGCCTCGATCTGTGCAGCCTCAGCCTTTACCAGTTCTGCATATTGAGGTTTGCCTTGGAGTGCATCGAGACATCGCCTCACATCTTTCAAGTTGCGGATATGGCCGTTGAAATGGTAGTTACCATTTTCATCCCTGGTGATTAGAGTATGATCCTGCGCCCTTACCAGTTCCAAAATAAGCGCCAGGCCACTTACCTGGGCTGCCGTAATACAGTTCTTCTCGAGAAAACCCGGTAGATCCCGATCTGGATAGAGTATGTAACTGTGCTGGTCGGCCCGGTACAATTTGCTTTGTCTCATGCTCTCCAGCAGCGCTAACGACTCTTCACCAGATAGCATCCCTGATGAAAGGATGGCAACCTGGCCTTCCAACATTTCATAGAGATGGCTGATGGATGCAAGCTTGGGATCGAGATGCAGAATGTTGTAAGAGTGATACAAGCTGTCGCTGCGTTTGTTTGCGAGTAATGAATGATCGGCATATTGCAGCACCAGATCGAGAAATGCGACCATATCCAGGATCGGAAGTTGCGTCAATTCGCCTGAGACCCCATGGGAATAACAGTTCCCGCGATAATCACTCCCAGCCTGACCCAGCGCGTCCATCATGGCGCGCCTTTGTTTGTCATTGAAAGAATTATTGAGCGCGCTCCGGTATCGGACCAGGATTTGGGATATCTGTAAATAAAGGTCTTGAACTTCCCGGCTGATTTGAACTGTTCTAAGGGCACTCTGTTCCAACAACTGCTTGTAAAAAAAGATGGTACGTCGCAAATAGCACAGGGTTACAACCGACAACCCTTTGCCAACCAGGGCATTGTTGGCATCATTCCATTCGGGGCGTTGGGTGTTCATCCAGATGCCGCCTTCCGGGACAAAGTTCACCAGCTTGGCGAGCAGCAGGGTGAGTAGTTTTTCTGCGAGATTGGCAAGGAGGATTTTCCCGGCGTGCGTAGATGTCAGTTTACCGTCCGTTCCGCGTTCCTTCACCCGCAACTCGATCTCCCGTTCCAGAGACCAATCAAAATCAATGGTATTGTAAGGATCGTCCTGTATATCCGTATAAGGTTTGATCCGGTACGGAACATTGGAATAACTGAAAATTGGTTGGGCAAGAAATGCTTGAAGCTTGCCAGGATGCACTCTGGCACTGACCTCCATCAGTTTTTGGAGATAGATGATTTGGTGGTCACCCCAGTAGCCAATATTCGCCCAGGGATTGCCGGGTTCTGGAAGTTCCCATTCGATCCCCTGGCGAGTAATTCGATAAGGGTTATACCCATCTAATGTTGTTGCGTTCAGGAATGTACAAATCATACTTTCAACATATTCCGGATAAGAATAGGCGAGAGCTTCCCAGTTTTGAAAAATATCGCGCCAGTTCCCTTCATAACCCAACTGCTGAGAGCCATCATCTTTTTTGATATTGATTGCAAAGCGATTCCAGGGGCGGCTGGGGTCACCATGTCGTCGGCTGAACGATAGGGGCAGGTAGGCATAACTCAAGCGGATTAGATCTGCTGAACCGCTAGCTTCCGAGCGGGCTTGAAGGGCGGAGATAGAAATATCAGGGGGTAATTCGGAAAAAAAAAGTGCTTCCTCAACGAGAATCGGAGGATTACGAACCGATAAAAATTCGACAAAATCTTGTTTGTGAACCTGGTATTGGTCAGCGAAAAGACCGCCGCGCATCTCGTTGAACATGACGTTCGCAAAATGGTTGGCGCAGCGAAGTTGACTTTGGGAGACCTGCCAGCCATCGGCGCTGGCGACGATCTTCTCCAAATTTGTGTTATTCGATCCAATGTCAGATTCTAGGGTATTTGCCAGGTTGGCCCGATTTTCTTTTAGACTTTTTACCAAACGGACGATCGAGGCGCTATCTTGGCTAACCTCTGCCACCAGGTGCCATGAGTGTTCCATATTCGGAGCAAGGTTGAGGGTGGTATGCACAAAATATGCACAACGCCGCCCACGAACATCCGTTTCCATTGTCACACCCATGCCATTGCGAAAGGCATCAAGTTGCACCGACGAGAGCAGATAGTCCACCTGATCAAGCCCAAGCTGCATAACCGTCGTTGCCAGTAGCGACTCGCTGGGTTCAGCCAGGTCCGTCAGGGTTGAATTAAGTGAAAAGATAACCAGACCGGTTCCAGTATCCAGTTCACTACGTTTATAGGCATCCAAAAGGGGACTGAATATATTCTGGGTCAAGGATGTAATATTGGCGGGTAGAATATTCTGAAGACCATCGACAAGCTCGATCTGGCAGGGTGACTTCCCCGAGTTTTGTAACCAGGTCGTCTTTACGAAGCCAAATGCATCACTGGTTCGCCAGGTATAACGATAGGTCAACCCCAGACTGTGGTTAATTTCTTCAAAAATCAGCACCGTGCCAGCCACATTTTTGTAAATATTGCGTTCGATGTGATAGATCCCTTGTTGCCGCACTGAAAATGGCTCCCACGGGCTGGTCCGTTGTGTGCGTGTGACAAGGATTATCGCCTTGTTTCCAGTATTTTCGCTATTTTCGGTCAGCTTATCCTCTGTGTAGTAGGGGAAGAGAGACTGTTCGGCGCTGATCCGACCAGCAGAAAGACCTCCGCTTGATGAGATAAAGAGCCAGTGATTGGAACTGCTTACGATGCTCATAAAGAACGGCTCTATGGCATCATAATTTTGGATTCTATAAAATATTTCGCCCCATATGGTGACATACTCGCCCTTGACGGTTTGCTCTGGCTCCTTTTGGGCAGTGCCACCAACGAAAATCGGAAGTGTTTTATTTTTCATAATAGGATTATAGCATGTCGAATGTGCTACAAATCTCTATGCTCTTTTTCGGGAATGCGGAAATGCGCGAGTATAAAGCAAGCCAAGAGAAAATGCCTGTTCACCTGTAATCTCCCTCGGAGATTACAGCATTTGTTGTGAAGGCGTAATTAACCTGCATGATTCACCACCCTCATTATTGATATGTAGAATTCAGGGCTTCGGTACAAATATAACTCTCTCAACTTTTGATTATCCGTAAATACAATACCTTCTTGGGAACCACGAACATATGATCCATTTGTTCCATGATAATGCGCCTATTTCTATGGACCATTTTTAATTCCAACATCGGCTTATCATTGCCACCTCTCTTGTTGTTGCCAGGTTTTTGAATTATACTTATCAATAATCATTATCTATAAAGATTATCTATCAAATACTACTCCTATGCCTGATCCTAAAGTCCGATTTGATGTGTTGATCGCTGCTCTGAAAGAACGCTCTTTCCGGCTGACACCCCAGCGGGTCGAGTTGGTGCGCTTGATTTCCGCCAGCGAAGGCCATCCCAGCGCGGCGCAGCTTTTTGCAAAAATCAAAACCCAGTTCCCAACCATGAGTCATGCTACTGTCTACAAAACACTGGCTCTGCTCAAGGAAATGAAACAGGTATTAGAAATCGATCTGCGGGATGACAGTCACTATGATGGCAATCGCCCTTATCCCCATCCCCATCTGATTTGTATGCAATGCAGCAAGATCTTGGATGGAGATATGGACCTTGATCCATCATCTATCAAGAAATTAGAGAGAACTTCAGGCTTTCAGATTATTCGCCCCCAAATTACATTTTACGGACTCTGCCCCGATTGCAGACAAAATGGTTCATGAGCATTCTCTTTTTTTCAAATTAAAGGAGAATGACTATCCGTTAGTAATTGTTATTTAAAGGAGGTATCAAAACATAAATGATGCTCACATTCCCCACCTTGGTGCAAGTTGATATATAAAAAATCGTTCATTCCAGTTCATAAAAGGAGATTCCGATGACCAAGAAAAAGAACCTCACCACCGCCGCCGGCGCCCCTGTACCCGATAATCAAAATGCTATGACTGCTGGCCCGCGCGGCCCCATGCTGATGCAGGACGTTTGGTATCAGGAAAAGTTGGCTCATTTCGACCGGGAGGTGATCGCGGAGCGCAGGATGCATGCCAAGGGATCGGGGGCTTTTGGCAAGTTCACTGTTACCCATGACATCACCAAGTACACGAAGGCCAAGATATTTTCCGCAATTGGCAAGGAAACTGAAACCTTCATGCGCTTTTCCACCGTCGCCGGGGAACGCGGCGCAGCCGATGCTGAACGCGATATCCGCGGCTTTGCCATGAAGTTCTATACTGATGAGGGCAACTGGGATCTGGTCGGCAATAATACTCCTGTCTTTTTCCTGCGTGACCCGCATAAATTCCCTGATCTCAACCGTGCCGTCAAACGCGATCCACACACCAACCTGCGCTCCAGCCTCAATAACTGGGATTTCTGGACCTCCCTCCCCGAGGCACTACATCAGATTACCATCACCATGAGCGAACGCGGCATCCCGTTTTCCTACCGCCACATGCACGGCTTTGGCAGCCACACCTTCAGCATGATCAATGCCAAAAATGAACGCATCTGGGTCAAGTTCCACCTGCGCACACAACAGGGTATCAAGAACCTGACCGATCAGGAAGCGGAATCGATCATCGCCAAGGACCGCGAAAGCCATCAGCGTGATCTGTTCGAGAGCATTGCCAGGGGTGATATCCCGCGCTGGACGATGTTCATCCAGGTAATGACCGAAGACCAGGCCAGGAAGATGCCCTATAATCCCTTTGATTTGACCAAGGTTTGGTACAAAAAGGACTTTCCACTGATCGAGGTGGGTGTGCTCGAATTGAACCGAAACCCGGAGAACTACTTCCAGGATGTGGAACAGGCAGCCTTCAATCCCGGTGCCGTGGTTCCTGGAATCAGCTTTTCACCGGATAAAATGCTGCAGGGTCGCCTGTTTGCCTATGGCGACGCGCAACGCTACCGTCTGGGCGTCAACCATCATCAGATCCCGGTCAACAGCCCCAAGTATGCTCCTGCAAATCCATCCCACAGGGATGGTCAAATGCGTGTGGATGGCAATGCCGGCGCGACCATCGGTTACGAACCAAACAGCTTTGGCGAATGGCAGGAACAACCCGAATACAAAGATCCCTCACTGGATCTGTTCGGCGCAGCGGACAGCTGGAATTTCCGCGAGGATGATTCCGATTATTACACCCAGCCAGGAAAATTGTTCCGCTTGATGAGCAAAGCTCAACAACAGGTGCTGTTCGAGAACACGGCCCGGGCCATGGGCGATGCACCCGAATTCATCAAGATCCGCCACATCGGGAACTGCCTGAAGGCCGACCCGGCCTACGGCAAAGGTGTCGCAGACGCACTCGGTATCCCGCTTGAAAAAGTCAAGTGACCCGCTTTTTTCATAGACCACGGCGCAAGCCTTACAAAGCCATGGATTTGACGCTCAACAAACAACCTCAATATTCCACAAAAAGAAAGGAAATCTTCCCATGAAAGGCAATGATAAGGTTATCGAAACTTTGAACTCACTTCTCGCTGACGAGCTGACTGCCGTCAGCCAGTACATGGTCCACTCCGAGATGTGTGACAACTGGGGCTACGTCCGCCTGCATAAGGCAGTGGAAGGCCGGGCAGTGGATGAAATGAAGCATGCGGAAATGCTGATCGGTCGCATCATCTTCCTGGAAGGCAAATCCACCGTCAGCAAGATCAACCCCATGCATATTGGCAACACCGTCGAAGACCAGTTGAACCATGATCACGAATCCGAGGCCGGGGCAGTCGCGAACTACAATGCTGCGATTGCACAGGCCGGGGAACTCGCTGATAATGGCACGCGTGACATGCTCACCTCCATCCTGAAGGACGAGGAAGGCCATATTGACTGGCTGGAGGCCCAGAAGGACCAGATCGCCCAGATGGGCATCCAGTTGTACCTATCCCTGCAGGTGAAGGAATAGCTCTCCGGTAAACCCATTTTGGTAGCATGAAGGAACCCTGCTCCTTAAGGAAAAGACCTTATCTACCCCGAAAGTAACAGGAGAAAAATAAATTGAAGAATGTGTCGATTTTACAATGGACAATACGGGTTACTGGATTGATCCAATTGATTTTAGGGATCATTGTTTGGACGGGAAATGCTGATTTTCTCATTATTTGCCATATCCTGGTCGGCTCTATTATGGTGATTGCACTATGGGTGCTGGCCTACATGGCCTTGCGGGCAGGAGTTTCGAAGTGGCTGGTGATTCTTGCGGCTGCATGGGGACTGATTCTCCCGATTTGGGGATTGGCTCAAGATAAGCTTCTTCCAGAGACTGGTCATTGGATTATTCAAGTTCTGCATCTGTTGTGCGGGGTTGGCGCAGTTGGAATGGCTGAAATATTAGTATCAAAAATGCGCAAGAAAAACGCCTGATTCCAAAGACAGCCTGCTCAATCGCCCAGATGGGCATCCAGATCAACCTCTCGCTGCAGGTCAAGGAATAGTCGAGAATCTGGCAATCTCCGGGCAGCCGGAGACCGGATCTGAATATATTTTCACTTGAAAAACGACCTCTTCTGTCGATCCCAGAAGAGGTCGTTTACGCTGTCAGTGCGAAACCGGTTCGATCAACCCAGGTCGGTACTCACGCCGGCAATCGCAGACGGACCTGGAGCTGCGATCGCCGCCCTGCCTTTTTCTGTTAGGAACCAATGTTTGACAATCACCTGGCAGGTGTTGTTGACCGGACAGTCTGGACAACCTTTTTGAGGCTCCTCGCAGTCCATACCAATCTCCTGCAGGTAGCCTTTATTGGTCAATTCGTTTACCATCCGGAGAACCATATCCGGAGAGATATCCATCGAACGAGCAATCTCCAGCAGGGTTTGTACCTCTCCGGCTTGGATTGTCTCCAGAAATTGTTGAAGCATCTTAGAAAAGCCTCCCGATCTGGAAGACAGCGACCGCATATTCGAGTGCCAAAGCCAGCTGCATGCCTACGCTGGTGGCGGTCCATTTGGTACACTCTCAAGCTTGCAAACGCGAACGATCTGAACGCTGCTCTTCGGCCGTATTTCTGGCCTGGCCACTGACCTGGACGGATTGTTTGCGCACGGCAGCATAGTCGCCCGCGAGTACAGCATCCCGGTGGTGATGGGCACCAGGACTGCCACGCAGCGCATCCGGGATGGTGAGATAATCACCGGGGATGGCACGGCAGGGCGGGTCGTGCTTAATAGAAATCAGGACTCAACTTTCATGCAAAGAGGTAACCATGTCGCAATTCATCCTGCCTCTCTCTGACCTTAAAGCCACACTCGAAACCGTGGGCGGAAAAGGCGCGTCGCTCGCGAAGCTCTCCCGAGCCGGATTACCAGTGCCAGGCGGTTTCCACCTGACCACGGAGGCTTACCGGTGTTTTGTTGCGGACAATGGGCTCCAGTCCCGGATATTTGCGGCGATCAAGGCAGTCGACCCCGCACTGCCGGCCAGCCTGGAAGCGGCTTCCCGGCAGATCGGGGAACTCTTCACCACCGCGCCGATCCCAGTGGAGATCACCGCCGCCATTTCCGCCGCATATGCAGGCATAAAGGATGCTCCCGTGGCGGTACGTTCCTCCGCCACTGCCGAGGACCTGCCAAGAGCCTCATTTGCCGGGCAGCAGGAAACCTACCTGAACATTCGAGGGCAGGATGCCGTGCTGCAGGCTGTCAAACACTGCTGGGCCTCCCTGTGGACCGGGCGCGCTATCGCTTACCGTGCAAAGCAGAATATCGCGCCTGAAGATATCGCGCTGGCGGTCGTTGTCCAGGAACTGGTACTGGCTGATGTTGCTGGGGTGATGTTCACAGCCAACCCGCTGAACGGCCGGCGTGACCAGCTGGTAATCAACGCTGCCTGGGGCTTGGGAGAAGCGGTCGTCTCGGGGGCTGTCACCCCCGACACAATAATAGTAGACAAGTCCTCGGGTCGGATACTCCGGCGCGCGATCGCTGGCAAGCAGGTCATGACCGTCCGGACGGATTCCGGAACGCGCGAACAGCCCGTCCCCCGTCCCATTCAAAAGAAAGCGGTGCTTTCCCGGTCGCGGGCGGAGGAACTGGCCCGCCTGGGAGGCAGGATCGAAGACCTGTACGGAATGCCGATGGATATCGAATGGGCCTTGTCTCATGGCAAGTTTGCCATCTTGCAAGCCCGCCCAATTACGTCGCTGCCGGAGCCGCCACTGGATTGGACCAGCCCCAACCCCAAAGCCCTCCTGATGCGCATGAGTTTCGCCGAGTTCGTACCTGGCGCCGTTTCGCCATTGTTCGCCACTCTCGGTGTGCCGATGGCCGAGAAGGCCGGCCAGGCCTTGATGGGCGAATACATGGGGCAAATCGGTTCAGATGGCTATCCATTCGCGGTGGTGAATGGATATGTGTATGTTGGGATGGTCTTAGGGCTAAAAATGGTGTGGGCCATGGCGGTCGCGCTGATGCGGGGAGCCGTACAGAAGATGCTCAAGACCAGCCAGGTGCGCTGGACGGCAATGACCGAAAAATACCATACAGTGGTTGATCGATGGCAGGGGAAGGTGCTTGCAGCACTTTCCCCCACAGAGCTATTGAAAGCGGCGAACGAGATCTTTGCCTGTACGGCAGAATGTTACTCCGTGGCCCAGGCCGGCCTGATCCCGGCAGCCTCTTCCAGCGAACTCTCCTTCAGTCGTTTCTACAATGGCCTGGTCAAACACAAACATGATCCGGAGGCCTCAATCTTCCTGTTGGGTTTCGACAGCCTGCCCCTGCGTGCCGAGAAGTCACTGTTCGACTTGGCCCGGTGGATAAAGGAACAACCCGCGCTTGCCACTTATGTGCTGGGATCGCCGGCAAAAGTTGTGTGTGAGGCGCTGCAGGGCGGGGCGTCACCGATCGGCTTGAGCCCCGCTTGGGGTGAGTTCCGCTCCCGCTTCGAAGCCCACCTGGCAAATTTTGGGCACACCGTCTATGATCTGGACTTTGCTAAACCGGTTCCCGCCGACGACCCTGCGCCGTTGGTCAAAACACTCACGGCCTATCTGGAGGGGAAAGGCAGCGACCCGTATACCCGCCAGCGTACCGTGGTCGAAAAGCGCGAACAGGCGACGAGGGCGATCTTAAAGCGCCTCGACCCGTTGCGCAGAAAATGGTTCCAAAAGCTGCTCGGTTGGGCGCAGGAAGCTGCCCCGAAACGGGAAGACTGCATCGGCGACCTGGGGCTGGGCTACCCGGTTTTGCGGAGGGTTTTTGCCGAACTCGGCCTGCGATTTATGGCAGGCGGGGCAATCAGCCAGCCGGACGATATCTACTGGCTGCAGGCCTGTGAGGCCAAGGAGCTCTCGGTGGCTCTGGAAAAGGGTGAGTCCCTGCCCAATCTGACCGGGCAGGTGGAGCAGCGCAAGGCCGAATGGCTGCGGGAACACGATGCTACCGTCCCGCCCATGCTGCCGGAGGATTCCTTGATTGCCAGGATGGCGAGGCACGAACATAAACATGTCGACCAACTGGAAGGATTTGGGGCGAGCAGCGGGCGGGTGACCGCCCCGGCATGCGTGTTGCGCGACCCACACGATTTTGGCCAGATGCATCCGGGCAACGTGATCGTAGCAGTCACCACCACACCGGCCTGGACCCCGCTCTTTGCGATTGCTTCGGCGGTTGTCACCGAGATTGGCGGACCGCTCAGTCACAGCTCGATCGTGGCGCGTGAGTACGGCATTCCGGCAGTACTCGGCACCGGCACGGCTACACACCGGATCCACACCGGGCAGATCATCACAGTCGATGGTACTGCGGGTAGAGTCATCCTTGGCCATGACGAGCAGGTCAAAGAATAATTTGATTCCTTTATTTCTTTCAGATAAGCTTGTGGTGTGGTAAATGGCGCTTTGTCGGTTTTTACCTTGGATTCGGTAAACTTGATGGGCATTGTTTCCGGGTAACAGAATAATGGAATAAAATAGGGATATACTTTCATACTCAATTTGTCCTCAGAGGAATATTTCCATGAATCAGGAACCATCGCCAGCATCATCTTATTGGAGCCGTACACCCGAAGACCTGTTCACTGCCTTGCAAAGTTCCAAGGAAGGCTTGAGCAGCTCTACGGCTCAAGAGCATTTGAACAAATTTGGACGGAACGAACTGCAGGGTCATAAAAAGACAGCTCCCCTGCTCCTTCTCCTGAGCCAGTTCAAAAGCCCGCTTGTCCTCATCCTGGTTTTCGCGGCCTTGATCTCGGTCATCACTGGCGAATGGATAGACGCCAGCATCATCCTCGCCATCGTTATCGCCAGCGCCGTCCTGGGATTCGTCCAGGAGTACGGCGCCAGCAACGCGGTCGAAAAGTTACGCAGTCAGGTGACCCTCAAAGTCAACGTGCTGCGCGATGGGAAACGGCAAACCATTCTGGCCGAAGAGGTGGTACCCGGAGATGTGGTGCTGTTATCGGCGGGCAGCATCATTCCCGCGGATGGGGTGGTCATCCAGGCGGATGACTTCTTCGTCAATCAGGCTGTGCTGACTGGCGAGACCTTTCCTGTAGAAAAGAAGGTCGGAATCGTCGTCGCAGGCGCCAGCCTGGCCGAGCGGACGAATTGTGTCTTCATGGGTACCAACGTGCCCAACGGCAGTGCCAGCGTCCTGATCTGCGAGACCGGCAAGGGTACCGCCTTTGGCGAGATCGCTGAGACGCTTTCCCTGCGCTCACCGGAAACGGAGTTCGAGCGCGGCATCCGCAAATTTGGTAACATGCTCAGCCAGGTGATGATGCTCCTGGTGTTGGTGGTATTTGCCATCAATGTATTCTTGAAGAAACCGGTGGTGGACTCACTGTTGTTCGCTATCGCTTTGGCCGTTGGCATGACCCCCGAGCTTCTGCCGGCCATCATCAGCATCACCCTCTCCAAAGGGGCGCAGAGCATGGCCAAAAAGGGGGTCATAGTCCGGAAATTAGCCTCGATCGAGAACTTTGGCAGCATGGATGTGCTCTGTACCGATAAGACCGGCACGCTTACTCTGGGTGTAGTCAGCCTGGATGGCGCCCTCGACCCGCAGGGCAATCCTTCTGACCAGGTTTTCTTATCCGCCTACCTGAACGCCCATTTCCAGACCGGGCTTGCTAACCCGCTGGATGAAGCCATTCTACAGCACGCCCAACCTGTGATCGGGCATTTCACCAAGACCGAAGAGATCCCCTATGATTTTGTGCGCAAGCGCCTGAGTATTGCCGTTCAGGATGCCACCCAAAATAAATCGACCTACACCCTCATCACCAAAGGTGCGCTGGATAATGTTCTGGAAGCCAGCACTCATATCCAGGCAGAGGGCCAGGCTGTTTTATTGGATACAAAACGCCTGGATGCCTTGCAGGTGAAGTTTGCTGAATGGAGCGAGCAAGGCTTCCGCGTGCTGGGAGTGGCAACCAAGGAAGTTGCTCCGCAGGCGGAATATGCTGTCACAGAAGAATGCGATCTGACCTTTATCGGTTTCTTGCTATTCCTGGACCCGCCCAAACCGGATATTCAAAAAACCATTATTGATCTGAAGAATCTGGGCGTAACTCTCAAGGTGATCACCGGCGACAACCACCGGGTGGCTTTGCACGTCGCCCAGGCAACCGGATTGCCGGTCACGGGGATTGTGACCGGCGCTGAGCTGAACCAGATGCGCGACGAGGCCCTCTGGCGGCGGGCCGACCAGGCCAACCTGTTTGCAGAGGTGGATCCAAACCAGAAAGAGCGCATCATCTCTGCTTTACGAAAAACCGGTCATGTGGTGGGTTATATGGGCGACGGCATCAACGACGCCCCAGCTTTGCATGCCGCTGATGTGGGCATCTCGGTCGAAAATGCGGTTGATGTAGCCAAGGAAGCCGCTGATTTTGTGCTTTTGAAACAGGATCTGGATGTGCTGCGCTTGGGGATCGAGGAGGGCCGCCATACTTTTGCCAATACCTTAAAGTACGTGTCGATGACCACCAGCGCCAATTTTGGCAATATGTTCAGCATGGCAGGCCTTTCGCTGTTCCTGCCATTCCTGCCGCTGCTCCCCAAGCAGATCTTGCTGAACAACTTTATGACCGATTTACCGGCCATGACCCTCGCTACTGATTCAGTGGATCCGGAAATGGCGGCTGTACCACGGCGCTGGGACGTGAACTCCATCCGTAATTTCATGATCGTTTTTGGCCTGATCAGCTCCGTCTTCGATTACATCACCTTTGGCGTCCTGTTGCTGGTGCTGCGGGCCGGTGAAACCCAATTCCGTACTGGCTGGTTCATCGAATCGTCGCTGACAGAGTTATTTATCCTGCTGGTTGTCCGCACCCGCCGGTCCTTGTTCAAAAGCAAACCGGGGAAATGGTTATGGATCAGTACTCTCCTGGTGGCTCTTGCCACTCTGATCCTGCCTTACCTGCCCGGGGTGGGTCCCATCTTTGGGTTTACACCCATCCCACCCCTGATGATGGCGCTTTTGTTGGTCATCACCGGCCTGTATGTGGTTGCCAACGAGATCGCCAAACGGATCTTTTTCCGCAAATCTCGTTCCTGATTTACTTCATTTGAATGTTGCCACGAGCCGGGTGAGTGTGGTATCTGGCATGTTGAGAAATCAGGATTCGCGACATCCCTTTATCTTTGGATTATCTGTATTGACAACACCCCCTCGGGGGCATTCCTTTATACGGGTGTCGCAAGGTTGTCACGGTGGAATGACCTGGCTAACCAACCGAACCTGCTCTAAGCATCCGTAGACTTGGTAATCCTTGCCACCAAAACTGGTATTTTGTTAAGTGATTTTCGCGTTTGTGAAGGTGCAGCAATCCAATTACAAAGCGAGAATACCCCCAAAGCAGATAAGTAAAGTGTTCTGGGAAAAGAAGTTTAATCCTTAAGAATGTATTTATATATCCATCTTCCAGTTTTGAAAGGCATGCAATATAAGCTTGAGTACCACATCTGTTGGGGGATTATTCGTTACGCGCCGCTCCGCGAAGCTCCCCAACTCAGAACCAATGCTTGTTAAGGGGGGATGGTCTTAACCGTCCATAATTGGCTTTCCCTGTGAGCTGATAGATTCGTGTGGGCTCGATTTTCTTATTACCCCGGGGTGAAACATCTCAAGATCAAGTCAAGCAAAGCATCAGGTCTCAAGGGGTTTATTAGGAATAAATTCGATTTTTACATTTCATGATAAGATTCTGTGGCTTGAGCCTCGGATGATTTTTCGTGGAAGCAGGCGGCCGACTAAGTTTTGTTATTATTATTTGCCTGGTGTTTGGAGAAATCAGGGTGAAGAACAAAATTAAATCAATCTGGTTCCGGATCAGTTTTCCTGAAAAAACAGCCCCATTGGTCATTCTGACCGCGATGCTTTTAGCCTTTGGGATTTACATACCCATGACCGGTTTCTATTGGGACGACTGGCCGATTGTGTACTTGGCCCGCACACACGGGAATTTCTGGCAATATTATCAATCTGACCGTCTGTTTATGGCTTTGCCGGAAATTGTATCCGTTTTTCTTTTTCGCACGAATCCCTTGGTCTGGCAGATTGCTGCGTTCCTGATCCGCTGGGGTGTGGCAGTGTGTTTTTGGTGGTGCCTGCGGTTGATTTGGCCGAAAGCAAAGTGGCAGACTTTGGGGACTGCATTGATCTTTTCAGTCTACCCGGTCTTTACTCAACAGCCGTTAGCCATTACATATAAATCGCATTTCGTCACCTTTTTGTTTTTCTTTTTATCCATGGCGTTTATGTTGCTGGCTGTCCGAAAACCCAAATGGTTCTACTTTTTAACAGGCCTGGCATTATTGAGTGGTGCTGTCCACTTGCTGATTATGGAATATTTCTGGGGGTTGGAACTACTCCGGCCTGTCTTTCTATGGATTATTCTTTCGGAAAGCAATGAACCTTGGAAGGACCGTCTCAAATCGACGATCAAAAAATGGCTCCCATATCTGGGCCTTTTCGGGTGCGTATTGATCTGGCGTTTCTTATTCCTTCATTTGAGCTCCGATCGTAACACCCTGACCACTCTGATAGGATTAATCCAATCTCCCTTTTCAACCCTGAAAGACCTCGCCCAAGTGGTCTCCCGGGATGTTCTGAATTTACTTATCAGCACTTGGGCGCGGGTGGTGGATCCCTTGTCAATCCAGGTTGCATCGCTCATTTCTGTGGCCTCCTGGGCGCTGGTTGTCTTGGCAGCAATCCTGATCGGTTTTTATCTTTTTAAATGGAGGCCAAGCGACCATGGTACCAACGCATCGGCCTGGGGGAAAACAGCCATCCTGGTCGGAATTCTTGCAGTGCTGGTAGGCATGATCCCTGTCTGGGCCACCGACCGGATGGAAATGGGTGGCATGTATTCTGATCGCCTGGCCATCCCCGCTATGATTGGGGCAAGCCTGTTTGTGGTTGGGCTGATCAATTTCGTGTTGTCTGAGCATAAGCACAGGCTCATACTGGTTGCAATGCTGGTCGGCCTGTCAGCTGGGACATTTTTTCGCTTAGGGAACGAATACCGCAGGGATTGGTTGAATCAAAAGGCCTTTTATTGGCAGCTGTATTGGCGGGCTCCAGCAATCCAGCCTGGTACGGCGCTGCTGACAGAGGGTGGAATTTTTCAGTATGTTACGCAGTATTCCCTTTCAACGGCGATCGATTCACTTTACCCGGTGCCGAATGGGACCACGGATTTGCCATATTGGTCCTTCGAATTGGATGACCTGAGCGCTAACGGTATTGATGCAAACAGCCTCCAGCAAGGCGTTATTTTGAGAGATACGGTGAGGTCGCTTTCATTTGGGGCCTCCAGCCTCAACAGCCTGGTTATCTCCTTTCAACGGGATACACCACTTTGTTTATGGGTGGTGACTACTGCTGATTCTAACAACCCCTATCTTGGGACCTACACAGCCCAATCTCTTGCAGTAACGAACCTGGAACGTATACTGCCTGAGCCCACCGCATCCAATTACCCTGATCCGGAAACCTTTGGTAACGAACCCCTGCACACTTGGTGTTACTTCTTTGAAAAAGCCGATTTGGCCCGCCAGTTCAAGGATTGGAAAATGGTCGCCAGTCTTGGCGACCAGGTTACCGCCCTCGGTTATACTCCAGGAAATTCCTATGAATGGATTCCATTCATTGAAGGATATATTCACGAAAAATATTGGGACCAGGCCTCCTCCCTGACATACGCAGCCTATGAGAAGGTTCCAGAACTGGAACCAGCCTTGTGCGATGCCTGGTCCCGCGCGGTGAGCAGCATGACCATAACGTCGGATGATAGCGCCCGGGTAGAACAGACCATGACCGCCCTCAAATGTGGTAAATAGATATTTATCCAAGCTAGATCTCGATTAGCGTATAACCCAAGTTTCATTAAGTCGGTCCAGGACCTGCTATCAGGCTCTCCGATGTCCATGGATCGGGAATCGTTACCCGGCCTGGGAACTGGGTGACGATCTCCCTGCCCGATTTTTACGGACCATATCGCCTTCAAGCTGAACATCAACACGACCGGTGCGGCCATCCCCCTGCAGGTGGCAACACCTACCCCAACCACCCCAGAGCCCATGACTGCCGACTTTCTCGCCGGACATCCAACTACATCATAGTGAAGTATACTGAGTGCTGGGAGTATGGGTTAGACCTGTATTCAAAAAGGATTACATGATGAGCGACGGACAAAAATCACAACAAGATGAGCAAGAACAGGAACGCATCCTACGCCAGCAGGAGCAAAAAAACCTTGAGCAGGAGCAGGCGTTGGAACGAAAGCCGCAACAAGACCAGCAGCAACTTTTAAACCAGCAGCAGGAACAGGATCTGAGCCGCCGCCAGCTGGAGCAGAAGCAACTGGAGCAGCAGCTGGAGGAGAAACGAAAACAGCGCCAAAAAGAGCAGAAAGAGCTGGAGGACCAGCAGAAACGCAAACAGCAAAAGGGTTAGCCGGGCGCCTGCGGCCTCCTGTCCGATAAACGATTTCACACTTATTGGTTCCTCATCGCGAGAGTTCTTATCCCCGACCCACCCATGGGTACTAAAAAAGGCGCCTCCTGCCTGGGACGCGCCTGTAGTTTTTAATTGTGAGGCTTCTTCCATCCGAGTCAAATACCCAGTCTCTCCCTTTCAGCTTCAATGGCCAAAGCCTTTTCCTTTTGACCGGCCAATACATAGGCCCGGGCCAACTGCCTGTATAGACCACGGATATCTGCCTTGCTGGGCATTTCAGACGGCGAGCCTTGCTGCATGGACTGGCGTGCTCGCTCGAAATGAACGATAGCCTCGCTAACGGCAGCGAGTTGCAGGGCATCGCGCCCTGCAGTCAGGCTTTGATGAAAAGCGGCCTTTACCAGCCCGGCAGCCAGCGCATGGTGGGCCAGTACTGCTGCCGAGTCTCCCGCCGCTTCTAGCATTTCCAATGCCCGCCGGTGGAAGAGTCGCCGCCGCGCATCCCCGGTTTCGGTATACACCACATCCCGCAGCATGTCATTGGTGAAAATGTACCCGCTGGTCATGCCTGGATGTATCGTTTCCAGGAAAAGACGGCCGCTGATCAATTCATCCAGGGCGGGTAAGGCCAGGTCTTCGCTCACGTTGGCGATAGTGCACAGGCGCTCGAAGGTAATGTGTTGATCAAGTACGGCTCCTCCCGATAACAGGCTGAACGCATTCGGGCTGAGACGATTCAAGCGTGAGCGGATCACAGTATACACTGTGGACGGGACGCGCACTGCTTGGTCAAGGTCGTGTTCAGCGTCCACTTCAAAGGTCCATCGGCCCTCCGCATGCCGTTTGGGTTGCAGAACGCGGCGTTCGAGCAGGTCCTTCAAGGTCTCCTGCAAGTAAAAGGGTTGACCGCGTGTTTCATCGTATAACCATTGGGCGAAGTCGGCGGCTGGCGGCGACAGGATGGACAGCACCATTTGTACTGCCTCCTTTTCCCCCAGTGGTTTCAATTCGATATGGACCGGCGTCAGCTCCCGCGCCACGCTCTCGAGCCACTGGGCCAAGCCTTGTGGGCCGCCCGCTTGCAGGGGTTGGGTCATTGGGTGCAAAGCATCTGACCGCAGGCTCGCCAGGAACATTACCCGTACTGCCCTCTCTTGCGAGCGTCGGATCACATATTGCAGCAGGTCTAGGGTCGCGCTGTCTGCCCACTGCAGGTCGTCCATGAAAACCACCAATGGAGCTTGGTTGGCCAGGGCTGCTGTTATTTGCGTAAATGGCTCGAAGATCTGCATCTGGCTTGCTTCAGCTTCTTGAGGAGAGCGCACCTTTGGCGGAAGAGGCAATCCCGGATCGTGTACGCCCAATTCCGGCAGCAGTTGACCCAATGGGGACATCCCCACATCTTCCAGCAGATCTTTTGGCAGGTTTTCCCGTTCAAGCCGCAGTCGCAGCGCCTCAATCAGGGGCTGGAATGGCAGGTGGCTGCCGCTCTCGAAAGTGCGTCCGATCAACAACTCTGCCCCCTGTGCACTCGCCCAGGCCAGGAATTTCCTGGCCAGGCGAGTCTTGCCGATCCCGGCCTCGCCTCGCAGCACCACGAGCTGAGGCTGGCCTGCAGAGGCGTCTCCAAAACATTTGACCAGTACCTCCTGCTCCCTGGTTCGCCCGGCAAAGAGATTCCCCAGAAATGCAACCGATGTTTCCGGCCTGAGCGGCGAAGGTCCGGCGCGATGAACGGCAGCTTGCACTGGGGGGGCTTGTGTGCGAATGCTTTCTGCCAGTGCGATCGTATCCGGCTCTGGTTCGACACCCAGTTCAGCAGTTAACATGGCGCGACAGGTCTCAAAGGTCTCCAGCGCTTGCCCACGCTCTCCGGCTGCAAAATGCGCCCGCATCTTGCTGCGGTAAGCTATCTCATTCAGTGCATCCATGGCGATCCAAAGCGATGCGGTTTCTGTGGCTCCGGCAAACTCGCCCATCGCAAACTGGATTTCGGACAGCCGGTCGAGGATCAGACTCATGCGGCGGTGCCAGACTTCGCGCTGAATGATCGCCCAATCGTCGAAGGCTGGCGCATCCCCCAGAGAGAATCCGGCCAGAAAATCACCCCGCTGGCAGGCGGCTGCTGAATGTAATAAAGGCAGGCTGACCGAGCCATCCGGCAGCATTCGGCTTGAACGGTCGGCGCGTGCCAGGGTGTAAGCTTGTTCAACTATTCGCAGGTCAAGGGTGATGTTGGCGTCTGGATTCAGACCCAGTGTATTGTGTGCAATGGAAATAAAGGGGGGCTGGGCCAGGCCGCTCGCCTGGCGTAAAACCTTTTTCAGGTGGCCGAGCGTGTTGCGAAGAGATGCATAGCTGCGCTCTGCATTTGCCTCCGGCCACAGCAAGGCAGCCAGATGCTCGCGCGGCTGGTCCTTTGCCTCGAGGGCCAGGTAGAACAGCAGCGCCAGGGTCTTACGGGTGGGCAATACCAGCAGGCTTTCACCCAGGCGTACTTCAGGCGGTCCGAGTGCGATCAGGTGCAATGCTAGGGGCTGGTCTTCCATCCTCTGGTTCCTTGTGACGCTCTTGAGACTCTACTAAATTATACTAAAAATAGAATTGAATGAAAAGATAAAAGTTTCGATTGCGAGCGTATAAAACTTGGAGAGCTCCTGATGTCTGGTATCGTTCTAACATTCCCCATTCTGGCTGGCAAAGTGGAAACCTGGAAACGGTTTTGCCAGGAATTGTCAGGCTTTCGTCGAAAGCCGTACGAAGACTCGCGCCAGCGGCTGGGCATCACACTTGAACGGCTGGCGCTGGTGGAAACTGCTTTTGGGGCTACGGCCATGACCACCATGGAAGCTCCCAACATAGACCAGGCACTGGGCCAGATCATCGCATCGGACAATGCTTTTGACATCTGGTATCGGGAACGCTTGCAGGAAATGCATGGCATTAACCTGGCCGGATATGAGCAATTCTTGGTACCAACGCCGCTCCCGAATAATCAAGAGGTGCATTTTGAGTGGCCGGTGAATTCCAATGCTGGCGGTTGACAACCGCCAAACCCAATTGAAAGTGTTTTTTTTCATAGGATCCAGAGGAGGATCAACCCATGAATAAAGATGTATTCGAAGGCAAGTGGAAACAGATCCAGGGCGAGGCCAAGTCGTGGTGGGGCAAACTCACCGAGGATGATCTGAAGCGGGTCGCAGGCAAGTTTGATGTCTTCATCGGTTTGCTTCAGGAAAAGTATGGCTACACCCACCAGCGTGCGGTCGATGAGATCGATAAGCGCGTCTCGGCGTACGAAGCTGGCCTGAAAAAGACAACTGCACCTCCCCCCGGCAAATAATTGCATGGGTGCTTTAATCCCTTCCCGAAACGAAGGGCAGGGATCAATCAAAACGGTATTCCGTGAAACTCGAACATTCAAATAGGAGATCAAAATGAACATTCTAATATACCTGATCGTTGCTGCAGTGATCGGCTGGATCGCGACCGAGATCATGCATGACCGCTCGAACCTGCTGATCAATATCATAGTGGCCGTTGTAGGCGCATTCATAGCCGGCTACTTCCTCAGCCCCCTGTTCCATGTCCCGGCAATTGGCGTTGGTGCGATCACTGTTCCATCCATGCTCATAACCCTGCTGGGTTCCATCATCCTGCTGGCACTTGTCAATTTGATCCGCCGCAGACGATAACGGTCAAATAATCCGTATTCCTCCCCTAGCGGGTGACAAGGCCGCTGGATCCAAGGCCCGCCACTGATTAACGTTCGAAAGGAGTACCACCATGAAAATTACCCATAATATAGGCTTTCTGTTGTTGGCAATTTGGCTCATCCTGTATGGACTGATTGCATTGCTCAGCTTGAGTTTTGCAGGCTTGGGCGTAATTATGGCGATTCTCGCCATCGCAGCCGGCATCTTCATCCTGATCGACCGCTAGGTCAGCTGCCACCCGGTCACGCGACCAGGTGACATTCAATCGATCTTTCAATAGATCAATCAAAAGGAGAAATCTCATGTTGTGGACCATTATCGTGATTCTGTTCATCCTGTGGTTGCTCGGCTTTTTTGGCCGGAACATAAGCCCCAGCTTCCCGCAGACCGGCAATTGGATCCATGTTCTGATCGTGATTGCCGTCATTCTGGTTGTCTTGCACCTGCTGGGTGTAGTGTAACCCCCCTACTTAGACGATCGCACCGGGTTGGTTGAAGCTGGTCATAGCTTCGACTTGCTAAAACCGCAGCGCTATCGACCACCCGGTTTCATGGCCGGGTGGTTTGGATGGTTGATGATGTTCACCCCGGCAGAGGTGTAAGTTTTTATCTCTACCATGCGATGGATAAGTATCCATTGCATGACTACAACAGAAAAACAATCTACATAGAAATGGAGCTCAGTATGGGAATACTTTCCTGGATCGTCGTTGGCTTGCTCGCTGGCTGGTTGGCTGGGTTGGTCGTAAAAGGTGGCGGTTTTGGGTGTATCGGTGACATCGTTGTTGGTGTGATTGGCGGATTGTTGGGAGGCTTCCTTGCTTCCTATTTCTTCCATATCGGTGACCCGATGACTGGTATCAACCTGTCATCCATCTTGATCGCTTTCGTCGGAGCTGTGATATTCGTGGTCATATTGCGCCTTATCACTGGAAGAAGGGCTTAAAACAGGCGGCTGGGCCGCTTCGAGAATTGCAGGTTCCCTGCCGGTGACGATTCCGCCCTTGCTGTCTACTTACCAGGAGAGTCCATTTCAAGGCTCCACCCCATTGGTCCAAAGATGGCTGCGTCCTGCTAGGCACCTGCCTTTGTCTTTATCTAAGACTTCTTTTTCGTAACTATTCAACCTCCCTCACCTGACGGATTGGAACAGACGATCGATGGACATCGTTGTACAATCGAAAAGGGACAATAGGACATCCTATGAATTCAGATAATCACAATCATCGCGCTATATTACAAAGTATTGCCCATCGGGTAATGCTCGAGCGGGGTCTGCTCCCCGATTTTTCCAGCGAAGTGCTTGCCGAGCTTGGAAGGCTTCAGCACCCGGCAACATTCGAAGGAAATACAATTCGTGACCTTCGACAGCTTCTGTGGGCTTCCATCGACAACGATGACTCGCGTGACCTGGACCAGCTGAGTGTTGCCGAGGCGCTGCCAGGGGATAAAGTGAAGATCCTGGTTTCCGTGGCTGATGTGGACTCGCTGGTCAAAGATGGTTCTGCCATCGACGAGCATGCCCGCCATAATACCACCTCGATCTATACCGCCGCCGAGATTTTTCCAATGCTTCCGGAAAAGCTTTCCACCGACCTCACCTCCCTGAATTTCAACGCGGAACGCCTATCGATCGTAGTTGAAATGGTGGTCGATGCGGATGGAATGGTTCGAGATTCTGATATCTATCAGGCCCGCGTCACCAATCATGCCAAGCTTGCGTACAACAGTGTAGCCGCCTGGTTGGATGGCACCGGTAGCATGCCGGAGGCCATCACGGCAGTGCCCGGGCTGGATGAGAATCTACGCCTGCAGGATCGGACAGCCCAAAGGATGAAGTATCTCCGTCACACCCATGGGGCGCTGAGTCTGGAGACCATAGAAGCCAAACCTGTATTCGATGGTGATCAAATTCGGTCTCTTGACATTGATGAAAAGAACCGCGCCAAAGAGATCATTGAAGATTTCATGGTCGCAGCCAATGGTGTGACCGCTCGCTATCTCTCAGCCAGGAAATTCCCTTCGATCCGTCGCGTGGTACGCGTGCCAAAACGCTGGGATCGGATCGTTGAAATTGCCGGGGAACATAAGATCGGTCTCCCGGAAAATCCAGATTCAAAGGCGCTGGAGGATTTTCTCGTCAAGGCAAAAGCAATGGATCCCCTGCGCTTCCCTGACCTTTCCCTGATTGTCATCAAACTTTTGGGCTCCGGCGAATACGTTGCCGAACCCCCTGAAGGGACTGCACCCGGACACTTTGGTCTGGCGGTCAAGGACTATGCCCACTCGACAGCTCCCAACCGCCGCTATCCCGATCTGCTGACCCAACGCTTATTAAAAGCAGCCATAGACAGCCAGCCTGTGCCTTATCCATTGGACAAATTGGATCTTCTGGCAGTCCATTGCACCCAGGCGGAGGATGTTGTCAACAAGGTCGAGCGCCAGGTGGGCAAATCCGCCGCCGCGCTCCTGCTCGAATCGAGGATCGGAGAACAGTTTGATGCCATCGTCACGGGCGCTTCGGAGAAAGGTACCTGGATCCGGCTTTTCAGTGTGCCCGTCGAAGGGAAACTGGTGCAGGGTTTTGAGGGCTTGGATGTCGGAGGACGTGTCCGGGTACAGTTGATTATGGTGGATGTCCAGCGAGGATTCATTGATTTTAAAAGGACCAATTCATCGAAGCATTAGGATCGGTATGCTTACAGTTGTCCAAAATCTGAACGAAGGAGCCTTCCTATGAAAAAGCAGGCAGGATTGTGGATCGATCACCGCAAAGCCGTGATCGTGATCGTTTCGGAAACAGGGGAAGAGATCAAGGAAATTACATCAAATATGGAGAAACACATCCGCTTCACTGGTGGGTCAGCTTCGCAGGATGGCTCAACAGAAGACGTGCGGGACCGGCAATTTGGGAACCATCTCAACAGCTTCTACGATGCGGTTGTTGCATTTATACGTGGTGCAGACACGATCCAAATATTTGGTCCGGGCGAGGCCAAAGGTGAGTTGGTGAAACGTCTTGAGCACGATGGAGTGAAAGAACGCATCCTTGTCGTTGAAACGGTCGACAAGATGACCGATCGTCAGGTCGCCGCGAAAGTTCGAAAGCAGATTCTGCCGTAGAGCCTATGAACAAGGATTGATAAAACTATCAATCTGAAACGGATGGATAAAAGAACCGTGACGATCAGGTAAGCAACACACAAGAATCCTCATGTTAAGAAACTCGCTACAAGCAACGTAGAGGAGAAATTCTATGTTACCAATCGGTGATGATAATAGTGCTCGCAGAACGTTTCCAGTGGTCACTTATGTCTTGATCGCCCTGAACGTCCTGTTCTTCTTTGTGGAACTTAGCGGTGGGGATCCTTTTATTGAGAAGTGGTCCTTTGTCTCCAGCCGTTTCCTCGCCAACCCCGGTGCTGATTTTCTAACACTCTTCAGTTCCATGTTCATGCACGCTGGGTGGGTTCACCTGGGGGGTAACATGCTTTATTTATGGATCTTCGGCGATAATGTGGAAGACCGTTTTGGGCATATCAAGTTCACGATCTTTTACCTCCTCTGTGGTCTTGCTGCAACTTTTGCTCAGCTAGCTTTCAGCATTGGGTCAAGCATACCGAATTTGGGAGCCTCAGGGGCGATCGCGGGAGTGCTCGGTGCTTATATTTTAATGTTTCCTCAGGGAAAGATCAGAGTTTTAGAGGGTCAACAGGTGATCCAGGTATCTGCACTGATCGTCATCGGATTATGGATCGTCCTGCAGTTCTTTAGCGGCATCGGTTCTATAACCGGCTCAGCAGATACGGGTGGCGTGGCTTATATGGCACACATCGGCGGTTTTGTTGCAGGGTTTGTGCTGACCTTCTTATTGAGAGGGAATTCCGCCCCTCGGCTGACGGAAGGATAAAATACTGTAGTAGCCGGATTGAAAAAGCGTTGATCTGGAAAAGCCCAAAGTATCCGTCCTTGCAATTGTAACTGTGGCTAAGTTGACCGATCACTTGGTCACCACGAAAGTATAGGCTCATTTTAGAAGTGAATTGGTGTATATAATGAAAAAGAACACCTGCCGCCGAGTTGCAACTCAGCGGCAGGTGTTCTTCCCGGCAAGGGTGGCGCGGTATTGAATTGGCTATTCTTCCACCAGATCAAATCCCGGCGGTGCTCAGAGAATCAAGCAGTTTGGAGATCAGCGTGGTCAGTTCGGGGTGGGTGACCTCGAAATGTGCGAGGGCGCTTTCCAGGCGCTGAACAAGGGATGGGTGCAATTGGACGGGGTGTTCCTCCGAACGTTCAAGCAATGCGCTGATATCCCCTTCAAGGGCGCGTAGCAACTCCCTGCCTTTCTCGTCAACCGCCTGGGTTTTCTTGATCTCATCGTGAAGTTGACGGAGATCTTTCCGAAGCTCTTTATTTTCCATTTCCTGATCCATGGGGGCATGCCTCCTTTTATATGTCGATATTTTATTCTAGCACGAAAACGGCATGATAAAGTAAGTCTCACTTGGAAATAAAGAGAGCTTACAAGCGATTCTTGCAAGCTCTCGGCTTGGTTATTTGCGTCACCTCAAAGAGGAGGCATACCTGCACAGTGATAGATGCTCTACGGAAATGATGTCTTCCTACGTGGATGATATTCCTTGCAGGGTTGGGCTCTGGGTTGGATTTAATACTATTAGAATACCTAGGCGGCTAATTGCGGCGCGTTCGTACGCTCAAGGCAAATACTGCTAGCGCGTACATGGCAACTGCCAGTGCCAGGCAGGCCAGGATGCTGGTGCTGATTGCATTGCCGTCCCAACCCTTGTTGAGCAAAGCCCGCATGGCTTCCAGAACATAGGTGATTGGATTGAGCTTGGCAGCCACCTCCAGCCATCCTGATAGCAGCGCCAGGGGCACGAAAGTGGGGGCGAGGAATGTTAGAGGGAAGAACAGGAAACTGGCTCCCTGTGTGGCGGCCGCACTCCCGCTCCCAAGGGCAGCCGAGACCGTGAAACCGGCAAAACCGATCCCGAGCAGCACTCCCAGCCCAACCACTGCCAGTAAACCCAGGAAGCCGGTCGCCGGTTGGAGGCCCAGGAGCAACCCCACGGCCACCACAATGGCCGCCTGGATCCCAAGGATGACCGCGCCGGCAAGGATCGGCGCGAGCAACAGCGCTGCCCGGTGAACCGGAGTCAGAAGCAGTTTATCGAAATAACCACGTTCGATATCACGGACCAGATTCTGAGCCGCGATGCCGGATCCGGAAAGGGATCCGCTGACGATGGATAGTGGCAGGATGAATCCCAGGTAGCTTCCGCCAATCCCGGGGATGAATCCGGCTGCTTTCCCCAAGGTTGACTGGTAAATGACCAGGAAAAAGATACTGATCGCGATTGGAGGCAAGAGTGCCTCCGGCGTGCGCAACAAGCTTGTCAGAGAACGCACGACTAAAAGATAGATATGCACGGGAAGTGAAAGAGGTTTTTTCGCGACCGGGCGCGAGGCGGCAATGTCAAGTGTTTTTGTGTTCATTATTTATTTACCTCCACCCGTCGATTGGAACGGGTTGATTTGGGTTGGGCGACCTCCGTGGCAACGAGGCGCTGTCCAGTGACCTGCAGGAAAACATCATCAAGGGTTGGCTGTGTCAGAGTCAGAGAAATCGGAGCCAGCCCCGCATTTTGAAGCTGGGTGACCACGGTCGGAATGGATCCGGCTGCCTTGCTCAAATAAAGTCGGACAGTTTCACGGTCCAGTTGTAACCGATCCCCCGTGTGTTCAAGGGTGGACCGGCCCTTTTCAGCAAGTTCAGGAGTATCAAAGATCAGGTTGATCGACTCCTCGCCCATGGCCGCTTTAAGTTTTGTAGGCGACCCTTCGGCGGCGATCTGACCGGCAACGATAATTGCAACCGTGTCGGCGAGTTCGTCAGCTTCTTCCAGGTATTGCGTCGTCAGGAAGATGGTAATCCCAAGCTCGCGGTTCAGTCGGCGAACTTCCCCCCACACGTCCCTACGACTTATGGGATCCAGACCGGTGGTAGGTTCGTCCAGGAAGAGGATCTTGGGTTGGTGTACTAGTGCCATTGCCAGGTCCAACCGGCGACGCATTCCGCCGCTGTAAGTGCTCGCCTGGCGATTTACCGCATTTGAGAGCTGTACGAGTTCTAATAATTCCTTCGCGCGGGCCGTTGCGTCAGACTTCGAAGCGCCGAACAACCGTCCCTGAAGGACAAGCAATTCCATGGATTTCATGAGGGGATCGATGCCAATTTCCTGCAAGGCGACCCCGGCCACGCGCCGGACCTCGGTGGCCTGATTGACTACATCGAAGCCTCCAACTAAGGCACGGCCGGATGTTGGGAGGGCTAGGGTGGTCAGGATCTTGATGGTTGTGCTTTTCCCAGCACCGTTCGGGCCCAGGAAGCCAAAGATTTTCCCTTCATCCACTCGAAAATTGACCCCATCGACTGCGGTTACCTTCACCTTACCCGGATAGGATTTGACCAGATTTTCAACCACGATCTCTCGATCTTTCATTTCTTCCTTCCTTTCTCAATCGCCAGTGTTTCTTGGCTGGTTTATTGTTTATATGACAGTTGTAATCCAATTTATCTAAAATGTCAATACAAAACATGTGCAATAAATATACAATATATTGACAAATCCCCAAATTCACTCAAGAATTGGACGCACCTGGCAGGTGTAACCTTTTGGATTAGATGGGTTTTATGAGCATTCGAGTGGGTGGAAATCACAGAATTTTAGAAAACCAATCTCCCGGTATTGACTAACTTTCCTTTTCTTAGTAAAATAGTTTCAATTGTTAACCATTAACAATATTAATCAAATTCTTGCAGAAGGAAAAATGGACGCATCAACTCGTTCTTCAGAAAAACTCAGGCAGGCGGTGGATGGTTTCTGGGAAACATACCCCCCGCTCTGGCGCATGATCCAGGCCCACATTCGCTTGGTGGCGGTGGAACAGTTTAACATCACTGTGGAACAATTCCACATTCTTCGCCACATCCGCAGGGGACGCGATTCGGTCAGCGCCCTTGCCGAGGCCAAGAATATCAGCCGCCCCGCAATCAGCCAGTCTGTAGACTTGCTGGTCACCCGGGGATTCATCATCCGTACCGTGAACCCGCAGGACCGCCGACATGTAAAATTGGACCTGACCGCTGACGGTAATGCCCTGATGGATGCCATCTTTGGCGACACCCGCCAGTGGATGATGAAAACATTCTCTCTTTTGAGCACTGAAGAGATCGAGGCCTTGACCTGCTCGATGGAATCTCTTAAGAAGATTCTTTGACCCATGAACCAGGTCTCTAAGCTTTTTCGATTTCTCAAGCCTTACTGGAAAAAGGCAGTCCTTTCACTGGTCTTGCTGACTGCTGTCGTCATCATGGATCTGGCCATCCCGCGCCTGGTGCAACGCGTTATCGACCAGGGTATTAATGCCCACAATATGCAAGTGGTCGTGAATACCTTCTTCCTGATGCTCGGCATTTCAGTTCTGGATACCATCTTTGCCATCGGCAACAACAATTACTCGGTCCAGGTCGGCGAGGGGGTGGCACGTGATCTGCGCGAAGCCATCTTCCTGAAGATCCAGTCCTTTTCGTTCGGGAACTTTGACCGGCTGAAGACTGGCCAGTTGATGGTGCGCCTTTCCAACGACTCTGGCGTGGTCCAGCGTCTGTTCCAGATTTCCTTGCGCATCGGCACGCGTGCCCCGCTCCTGATGATCGGCAGCCTCATCCTGATGTTCAACACTGCTCCGCAGTTGGCAATGACCATGCTGCCTCTCCTCCTCATCACATCAGCCATCATCGCGGTTTTTAGTATCAAGATGGGGCCGTTGTTTCTGACCATGCAGCAGAAACTGGACAGGCTTAATAACGTCCTCCAGGAGAATATTGCCGGGGTGCGTGTGGTCAAGGCCTTCGTACGCGCTCGCCACGAAGGCGATCGCTTTGAGCAGGCCAATGAGGATTTCACCGAGCGCAACATTCGGGTGGCGCAGCTCATGTCCATCTTGAGCCCGATCCTGACCTTTGCCCTTAATATCGGTATCGTGATCGTTGTCTGGTCCGGAGGCTTGCAGTCAATCCGGTTGGGCAACCTGTCCACCGGGCAGATCGTGGCCTTTGTTAACTATTTACAGACCACTGTCGTCCCTTTGATGAATTTGGTCAACCTGGCGAATATCTGGGCCGCCGCCATCGCTTCAGCGGGGCGCGTCAACGAGGTCCTGGATGCTGTCCCCGAGGTCCAGGATGCACCGGATGCCATTGCCTTGCCTGCAACCGGCCGTCCACAAGTCGTTTTCGAGAACGTCGGCTTTCACTACAACGGTTCGACGGACGGGTCGATCTTGCATGGCATTACCCTGACCGCCGAACCGGGTCAGAGGGTAGCCATTCTGGGCGCAACCGGGTCGGGCAAATCCACGCTGATGAACCTTATCCCGCGCTTTTATGATCCAACCGAAGGACGCATCCTGATCGATGGGGTGGACATTCGCCATATTCGACAGGACTCGCTGTTGGCCCATATTGGGATTGTTCCACAGGAGACGATCCTCTTCTCAGGGACGGTTCGGGACAACATCCGCTATGGCCGCCCGGACTCAACAGACGTGGAAGTGGTCGCTGCGGCGAAAGCAGCCCAGGCTCACGAATTCATTTTGGAACTGGATGACGGTTACGAAACCCACGTGGAGGAGCGCGGGGTAAACCTTTCTGGCGGACAGAAACAACGCATCGCAATCGCCCGTGCTCTCCTCACCCGACCGTCAATTCTGATTTTGGATGACAGCACAAGTTCGGTGGACGTGGAGACCGAGACAAAGATCCAATCCGCGCTGGACGACCTGATGAAAGGTCGTACCAGTTTTGTGGTCGCACAGCGCATCAGTACCGTACTGAAAGCCGATAAGATTGTTGTTATCGATAAGGGGCAAATCGCCGCTGAAGGCACTCACCGCGAATTGCTGCAGTCCAGCCCGATCTACCAGGAAATATATGCTTCCCAGTTGGGAAATGGGGTCAACGGAGAATAACCATGGCAGACCAACCCACCACCCAACCCAATGCCAGTGAGATCCGTTCCCAGATGATGCGCGGAGGTCCGGGCCGCCCCGGCAAGATCGAGAAAGCGCGCGATCCGCGCCGGGCGCTGGTACGGCTGATACCATATCTCAAACCCTACAGCGCACTTCTGGTTGTCGTCTTTACCTTCATTCTGGCTTCCACGATCCTTGGGCTGATCGGCCCTTACCTGATGGGCCAGGCAATTGATAAATTCATTGACGTAAAGAAGATCAGCGGTCTGGGGACACTTGCCCTGTGGATGTTGGTCGTCTTTATCCTTGGCAATCTTTGCGACGCGGCTTCCGGCTGGATAATGGCAAGCGTCTCGCAGAATGCGCTTAAGGGGGTGCGTCATGACCTCTTCGGCCATTTGCAGACCCTCGCGCTCACGTTCTTCGATAGCAACACAGCCGGCGAATTGATGAGCCGTTTGACCAATGATATTGATGCCATCAACCAGGCTGTCTCCCAGAATGTGGTCTCGCTCGTTGCCAGCCTGCTTTCGATGGCCGGAATTCTGATTGCCATGTTCCTGATGAATGTCTGGCTGACATTGGCTGCTCTCGCAGTTGTGCCATTGATGCTCTGGTTCACGAATTTTGTTGCCAGGTACACCCGCAAGGGTTTCCGAGAACTACAGAAACACTTGGGCGAAATGACAAGTGTCACCGAAGAGGCTATCAGCGGGCAGCGTGTGATCAAAGCCTTCCGGCGAAACGATTCGGTGATCGAAGCCTTCCGAATATCCAACCAGGATGTGTACAAAGCTGGCGTCTATGCCAACTCCTTTGCCTTGCTCCTGATGCCTCTCACCAACCAATTGGGCAACCTTTTCGTGATCACCATCGCCGGTCTCGGTGGCTGGCTGGCGCTCAAGGGATTGGTGACAATTGGAACGATCGCTGCCTTTATCAGTTATGGGCGCGCTTTCGTTAACCCATTGCGGCAATTGTCGAACATCTACAATGCCATCCAGGGAGCGCTGGCGGGGGCGGAGCGCGTCTTTGAGGTGATTGACACAAAGTCGGAAATAGACGAGGCACCTGAGGCCGCACTGCTGGATACAGTACACGGACATGTGACCTTTGATCACGTTCAGTTCAGTTACACCCCCGATAAACCGATCATCAAGGACATGACCTTGGAAGCCAAGCCGGGAGAGATCATTGCCTTGGTCGGGCCAACCGGTGCAGGGAAGACGACAATTGTCAATTTGCTTACCCGTTTTTATGAAATTGATTCTGGGCAGATCTGCATTGATGGCACAGACATCCGTCAGATCAAAAAGGATGACCTGCGCCGCCGGTTGGGGCTGGTCTTGCAGGACACTTTTCTATTTTCCACCTCGGTGATGGACAACATCCGTTACGGACGGCTGGAGGCCACAGACGAAGAAGTCATCGAAGCCGCCAGGATGGCAGATGCCGATCACTTCATCAGCAAATTGCCGCAAGGCTACCAAACCATGCTTTCGGAAAGGGCCAGCAATCTGAGCCAGGGCCAGCGGCAAATGTTATCCATTGCACGTGCCATCCTGGCTGATCCCTCGATCTTGATCTTGGACGAAGCCACCAGCAGTGTGGACACGCGCACCGAGGTCCGCATCCAGAATGCACTCCTGCGCTTGATGAAAGGCCGCACCAGTTTCGTTATTGCCCACCGCCTGAGTACCATCCGGGATGCTGACCAGTTGCTGGTCGTCAAGGATGGCGAGATCGTTGAGAAGGGCACGCACCAACAACTACTCGACCAACACGGCTTCTATCACCATCTATACGTGAGCCAATTCAAAGGCGAGCAGATATAAACACATCGAAATTTTTTTGATGAAGATCCTAGGAGCAGGGATATTGTTTTGTCCTGCTTTTATTATTTCAATTCCAGAATAATTTTCAAGGAACAGGTCAGGCATGAGTAACTTCCTGCATGGAGGTCGCCGATACAGGTAATAGATAAGCTCAGACAGATGTTGTATAAATATTACCACTTGGAGTTGTATAATAATGGATGTAAGAATCTGCAAAATGAATATCTTTCATCAAGCCCGCTGCTTCACTTTTACCTGCTGTTGCCTGTTCCATTTGCACACCCCTGAACTTGCTGTCAGCCAGAATTACAAGCTGGAGGTAAAAAATGAAAGAGATCTATGTTGTAGAATCATTGAGAACTCCATTTGGTTCGTTCGGTGGCAGTTTATCGGAAGTGGAGGCTCCGCACCTGGGGGAAACGGTTATAAAAATGCTCTTGGAACGGGCAGACCTCGACCCGGCCGCGGTTGACGAGGTGATTATTGGGCAGGTTCTGGCTGGTGGAGTCGGTCAGGCCCCGGCACGGCAAGCCATGCGCTACGCCGGCCTCCCGGATAGCGTTCATGCTACGACCATCAACAAAGTCTGCGGCAGCGGCCTGAAAGCGATCATGCTGGGAGCTGGTTCCATCGCCTTGGATGACGCGGAGATCGTGATTGCCGGTGGGATGGAGAATATGTCTCTGGCCCCATACATCCTGAAAAAAGCGCGCTATGGCTACCGCATGGGGCACGGCGAACTTCTCGATCTGATGGTTTACGATGGTTTGCAGGATCCCTACACCGGCAGGCACATGGGTGAGATCGCCGATGCCGCCGCCGCTCGTTACAGCTTCAGCCGTCAGGAACAGGATGAATACGCCATCCGGTCTTATCAGTTGGCGCAGAAGGCAGTCAAAGCGGGGATATTCAAGGATGAGATCGTCCCGGTGGTCAAGAAAAGTAAAAAGGGGGAGGAAGTCATCGCGGATGACGAAGAACCATTCAAAGTTGATTTTGAAAAGCTTAAGCAGCTCCGCCCAGCCTTTACCAAGGAAGGCACCGTCACGGCGGGTAATGCCTCCACTATCAATGATGGAGCGGCGTTAACCTTGTTGGCTGGCGAGGCCGCGCTGAAGAAATATAGCCTGAAACCGCGCGCCCGCCTGGTCGCCTATTCCACCTGGAGCCTGTCGCCTGAACTGTTTCCGGATGCGCCTGTGGGTGCCATCGAGTCAGCCTGCGCCAGGGCGGGGATCAAGCTTTCAGATATTGACCTGTTTGAGATCAACGAAGCCTTCTCTGCGGTGGCGATGATCGCCATAAAACAATTGAATCTTGATCTGGAGCGTGTGAATGTCAATGGTGGCGCTGTAGCCATCGGTCACCCCATCGGGGCTAGCGGTGGTCGGCTGGTGGCAACCCTGGTCAGGGAGTTGAACAAGCGTCAGGTCCACTACGGACTGGCGACCCTTTGCATCGGAGGCGGTGAGGCCGTCGCGGCTATATTTGAAAGAGTTTAGTTATGGTAAATGCAAAGTGTGGATTTTAGTATGTGGAAATCCACACTTTGAATTAAGCGAAAATAGGAGGCAGGCATGGTCAAGCTGATTGGAGTTTTGGGCGCAGGGCAGATGGGGAACGGGATTGCGCATGTTTTTGCACAGCATGAATACCAGGTCCGGCTTTATGATGTTTATTCCTCCCAGGTTGAAAAGGCATTAAAGACGATCGAGAAGAATTTAGGACGGCAGGCTGAAAAGGGTCTCCTCCCTGCCGACAGCGTTCCAACCATCCTGGGACGGATAACGGTGGTCAAGGATTTAACAGGGTTCGCCGATTGCGGGCTGGTGGTCGAGGCGGCAACTGAAAGCGAGCCTTTGAAACTCGACCTGTTCCACCAGCTCGACGAAGTTGTGAACAAGGATGCCATCCTGGCTACCAACACCTCATCCATTTCCATCACCAGGATTGCTGCCGTCACCAAACGCCCGGATAAAGTCATCGGCATGCATTTCATGAACCCGGTTCCGGTCATGCAGTTGGTGGAGGTTATCCGGGGGCTGGCCACGAGTGACGAGACTTTCCAGGGGATTGCCAGCCTGGTGGCGGAACTGGGAAAGGTGATGGCGGTTTCCCAGGATTACCCGGGCTTTATCGTCAATCGGATTCTGATGCCCATGATTAACGAGGCCATTTTCACCTTATATGAAGGCATCGCAACTGCTGAAGATATAGACAAGGGCATGAAACTTGGCACAAACCACCCGATGGGACCTCTGGCATTGGCTGACCTGATCGGACTCGATACTGTTCTGGCGATCATCACCGTCCTCTACGATGGTTTTAAGGATCCAAAATTCAGGCCCTGCCCGTTGTTGGTCAAGATGGTAAACGCCGGTTATCTGGGGAAGAAGTCTGGTCGTGGATTTTATACCTACTGATCCGGAAAAACCCCGATCGGGAAGAGCAAGAACATTATTCTTTTGTCCAGCCGTTTAAGGGATGGATCAGGGCCCCACAGAGGAGATGCCGTGGAAACAAAGGATATTCTGATTGACATAAGCGAAGGGATCGGCTGGTTGAGGATCAACCGCCCCGACAGCCTGAACGCCCTGAATAGTGAAGTGCTGGATGAGTTGGAAAGCGCTCTAATTGGTTTGGAGCGTGATGCGGCTGTGAAAGTCGTGGTGGTGACAGGCGCAGGCAACAAGGCTTTTGTGGCAGGGGGGGATATCAAAGAAATAATCGCTATGGACCCTCTTACCGGACAGGTATTTAGCCGCAAAGGGCAGCGGGTAATGCTTCTGATCGGGAAGATGACAAAACCGGTCATTGCCGCGGTGAACGGTTATGCTTTGGGCGGCGGGCTGGAACTGGCCCTCGCCTGTGACTTTATCTACGCCTCGGAGAATGCCAAATTTGGCTTACCGGAGGCAACCCTCGGGGTGATCCCCGGCTTTGGCGGCACCCAGAACCTGTCCCGTTTGATCGGTCCCAATCGGGCTAAAGAACTGATCTTCAGCGGCAAGATCCTGTCTGCCCAGCAGGCCAGGGAATGGGGGATCGTCAACGAGGTTTTTGCAATTGAAGAACTGACAGCAAAGGTAATGGAGCTCGCCAGTTTGATCGCACGCAATGGGAGCATTGCCGTGGCTACCGCCAAGGATGCCATTGTCAATGGCCTGAACATGAATAAAGAGGATGGGCTCCGTTACGAGAGTTCCTTATTTGCTAATCTGTTTGCCACGGAAGACCAGAAAGAGGGCATGCAGGCATTCATTGCGAAAAGGAAAGCCCGGTTCAAAGGCAGGTAAGGTGAGATCCGCATGGATTTTGAATAAAGCTGGAGCCGCCATATTTAGGTTGGGAATTTTCAATATAGAATAATGGGACAGGCGCGATAGCAATTGTAGATTCGATAATAAACATGACGAACGAGGTGCTATGGATCTGGAATTGAACCAGGAACAGAAACTGATCCAGGGTACAGCCCGAAAATTCGCCCGGGCTGAGCTTGAACCGGTTGCTGCCCGGCTTGATCAGGTGGGCGACCAGGCAGCCTTTTTAAGTAATCTTAAAAAGCTTGCCGGACTGGGTTTTATGGGGCTTAACATCAAGGAGGAATACGGCGGTGCCCAGGCTGGGTGGGTGGCTTTTAGCGTGGCGGTCACTGAAATTGCCAGGGCTTGCGCCTCCACCGCGGTGACCGTGTCTGTCAACAACCTGGTCTGTGAGGTCATACAGGCTGTTGGTTCCGAAACCCAGAAGAAAGCCTATATCCCTAAAATTTGTTCCGGAGAATATGCAGCCGGAAGTTTCGCCCTCACCGAACCGGGCGCGGGGTCTGACCCGGCCGCGATGACCACCTCCGCTGTTCTGGACGGGAATGAATGGGTCCTGAATGGCACGAAACGCTTCATCACAAGCGCCCCCTATGCAGGCGTATTTGTCGTCTGGGCGGTGACCGATAAAGCCGCTCCAAAAGGAAAAGGGATCAGCTGTTTCCTGGTGGAGGCTGGCACTAAAGGACTGATCGTTGGCAGGGCCGAGGAGAAGATGGGACAGCATGCCTCTGCCACCAACGAGGTCATTCTGGATGGTTGCCGGGTTCCGAACGAAGCCCTGCTGGGGAAACTCAACGACGGCTTCCGGGTGGCGGTCGCGGAACTCACCGGCGGGCGGGTTGGTATCGGTTCCCTGGCGCTTGGTGTGGGGCTGGCTGCCATGGATTACGCCACCCGTTATGCCCAGGAACGCGTCCAGTTTGACCAGAAGATCACCAAATTCGAGGCCGTCCAGTGGATGATCGCGGATGCCTACACCGAGCTTGAGGCTGCCCGGCTGCTCCTGATGCAAGCCGCCTTCAAGGGTGAACAGGGCCAATCCTTCACGAAGGAAGCCGCTATGGCCAAGATGTTCGCCACTGAAGCCGCCAACCGGGCTTGTTATTCGGCCCTTCAAATGGCGGGAGGTTATGGCTATTCGCGCGAGTTCCCGTTGGAGCGTTTTGCCCGCGATGTACGTATCACCTCGATCTATGAGGGCACCAACGAAATACAACGAACCATTATTGCCCGTGAGATCCTGAAGAATATTTCTTAAGGATGATGTTTTCTAGTTGCTGCACCATGCCCAACCCGGCATTTATCATCAGGCAGGCAATTGATCCTTCGCACCGTTGAACACCAACCAATTACGGCGCCACCTTCCCACCCCGAAAGCAAGAACACCCCGATTGCTGAGAGCGACTTCGTTAAGGTCATAGACCGTCGCGGTCATCTTGAATGAGAGAGGATGGCTCTTTCAAGGATAAGGAGAGTGCCTGGCTATGGCTTGAACCTTTGCCTTCTCTGCTGGCGCTTCGGCGTGAGGCGAATCAAGCCAGCTCGTGATGAAAGGAGAATATATTATGTCACTCTTTGGTGTACATTCTGAGGTCGGTAAACTTCGTAAAGTACTTGTCCACCGGCCAGAGCTGAGCCTGCAGCGGCTTACTCCCGCTAATTGCGCCGATCTGCTGTTTGACGATGTGCTCTGGGTGGAACGTGCCCAGTTGGAACATGACCAGTTTGTGGCACTTATGCGTGCCCGCGGCGTGGAGGTCTTCTACGTACTGGATCTGCTCATCGATACCCTGCAGGCCAGCCAGGAGGCCAGGCGCCTATTGATTGAGCAGGTGGCAACCGAATATACCGTTGGCTGGTCGCTTGTGGATGAGATTCGCCAGTTCCTGTGGAGTCTCAGCCCCGAGTTCCTTGCAAAGCATTTGATCGGCGGGCTGACTGCGGGTGAATCCGGCATTGACTGGAAAAAATTCGGAAAAATTTCCCTCCATGCGGCTGCCCTGGATGAAATGAACACCTTCCTCCTGCCTCCGTTGCCCAATACGCTTTTCACCCGGGACTCATCCTGCTGGATTCACGACGGCGTTTCGGTCAACCCGATGTACTGGCCGGCGCGCCGCCGGGAGTCGCTTAACCTGTACGCCATCTACCATTACCATCCCATGTTTAAGGACGCTGGTTTTGAATATTGGTATCCCAATGCTTCGGATGGCGAATTCAATCTGCAAAATTTAGGGCGTTCCTCCCTGGAAGGGGGCGATGTTCTGCCGATCGGGAACCGCACTGTCCTGATCGGGATGTCTGAGCGCACGCAGGGCAGCATGATCGAACAGATTGCAGATGCGCTTTTCTCCAAAGGTAGCGCCGATCGCGTCATTGCCTGTGTGATGACAAAAGACCGCGCCCACATGCACCTTGATACGGTCTTCACCCTGCTCGACCGCGACAAGGTCACGATCTATCCCAAGGTTGTTGATCAGGTACGCGCCATCAGCCTGAGGCCCGGTAAAAAAGGCGGTGATTTCCATGTCACGGTCGAGAAGGACATGCTCTCCACGGTGGCAGATGCCCTCAAGGTTCGCAAATTGACCGTGGTTAAAACGGGCGGCGACCAGTACCAGATGGAGCGCGAGCAGTGGGATGACGCCAATAACACCATTGCCCTGGAGCCGGGTGTGGTGGTCTCATATGAACGCAACACGCACACGATCGCCCGCATGCGCCTCGCCGGCGTCGAGGTCATCACTATCCCGGGTTTCGAACTGGGCAAGGGCCGCGGCGGCGGTCATTGCATGACCTGTCCGCTTCTGCGTGATCCGATTTAATGGTTCGAACGAATTTGTATGGGCGACCCATAGTGTCGCCCGGGGCCCTAAGAGATACAAAAATCCGCCTGTAGAAGGCGGATTTTTGTATTAAGCATGTTTCTCAGATTTTGTGGAATGACCATGCCTGTGGTGGATATCTGGTGCATGTGCATGCTCGTGTTCAAGCCTTGTATGGCGATGCTCGTGCGTGTGAGAGCCATTCACAAGTGGGATATCCTCCTGACCGGCATGATCATGATGCTCGTCGGGATGTGAATGCCGATGGTTGTGTACCATTTCCTCGTGGATGTGAGTATGTGCATGGTTTTCAGTCAGCATCAACCAGGTTCCTACTAGCATGACCGGCAGCGCTGCCCAGAATATGGCCTGTGGCATTTCTTTCAGTAGGAGGATGGCAAGGATGACACCGACGAAAGGTGCTATCCCAAACAAGGTGCTGGTGCGGGTCGCCCCCATGGCACGCATGGCAACGATGAATAACTGGATACTGACCCCGTAACTGATGGATCCCAGCAGCATCGCCAGCAGGACAATATTCAAAGCAGGTAGTTGTTGTTTGATGAGTAAGCAAAGAACCAGTGAAAACGTCCCAGCTCCCAGGCCTTTGATGCCGACGATCATGAGCGGGTTCTTGGCAGAGATGTGACGGGTAAAATTATTGTCCAATCCCCAAAGAAAACAAGCGGCGGCGATCCCCAACGCCCCAAGGGAAAATCCCCAGTTGCCGCCGGTCCAGGTGAGCAGGATGCTTGCCAGCGTCACCAACCCGATTGCCCAGGCGATCCGGCGGTCGATGGATTCCTTGAAAAAAGATATCGCGATTAAAGTTGTGGCAACACCCTCGAAATTGAGCAGGAGCGAAGCAGTGGATGCGGGTGTCCGCTGCAGACCCAGGAGCAGCAGGATCGGCGCGCCAACACCTCCGGCCAGCAGCGCCCCTCCCAGCCAGGGCAGGTCACCACGGCTGAGATGAGCCTCTAGTGCTAGACCTCCGTTTCGGATGTGTTGGAAAAGGAGCATAAGGAAAGCCCCTGTGCCGCTCCCGAGATACAGGAAAGCGGCCAGGGGAATGGGTTGTACTTCGCCGAGCAGGAGTTTGGCAAGCGGCGCTGAGGCCCCGAACAGGACAGCCGCCAGCAATGCTTGCAGGGCAGGCGTAAATTTGTGGCGCATCTGAAAAAGGACCCGGCTACTTTTTCTCTGTCGCTACCTGCAGCCGGCACCAGGCATATAGCGCGTCGTAGACCTCGAACTGGCCATCCAAATTTTCCAGGTCGTCCGGGAAGCGCAGGCTGTAACCGCTTGCGATCGCTTCGAGGCCGCGTGCAATGGGCTCTTTGTCGATGTCCTCGGAAACGTCTGCAGAATGGACGATCTTTGCCAGCCTCAGCAGCCCGGGTTCTTTCAACCCATATTTCAGGATGATGGACTCGAAGGAACAGCGGTTTTCGTGATGACCAAGTTCCACACCGGGTGCATCGAAGGGGATCGCGCCGGTCTCCTTGGCAACTTGCTCGATCTGGGTTGCAGGCACGAACAGGAACTCGGCTTCACTGTCCACGAAGCGGGTGATAAGCCATGGACAGGCAACGCGGTCAACATGCACGTGGGAACGGGTGATCCAAAGCATGATATTTCTCCTTTTAATATGGAACAGGTTGGATGGAGTGCTCCGCCTATTTATACCACCGGACTAACCCAGGGATAACAATTGCTGTGGCTCGGTTGGTTTGGGTTTTACCACGTTCTCAGGCCCAAGGTGGATGGTTCTGAAGGCAGGGTATATGTACGGTGAAGCTGGAATTTAATTCTGTAATCAACGCGACAGTATTCTCTTTGCCGGCAATAACGAGCCAAGGTAAACCCATGGTCGTCATCTACCATATGGGTTATTCTCTATCCAACTTTACCCTTGACAAATGGTTTGTATATATGTATAGTATATATATATGAACTAATATTGCATACTAATTCTCTCGACCTTTTGGAAATAATTATGTCACCTTCTCATTCACCTGAACTGGATATTCATAAGCATTTCGAACTTTTCATGCAGCGCTCCTTACGCGGGATCATGGGGTCGATGAAGCAGGATGGCCTGTCCATGCCGCAAATTTACACCCTGATGTATCTCTATCACGAGGGCGAGGCCCGCATTTCAGAAATAGGGGTGTTGATGGATGTCGGCAAAGCTGCAGCCAGCCAGTTGGTGGATCGGTTGGTGCATCAAGATCTGGTGGAACGAGTTGAAGATGAGAGTGACCGGCGGGCAAAGATAATCAGGCTCCTCCCGAAAAGTCTTGCGCTCATCGAAAAGGGATTGGTCGTTCAGCGCCAGCAGATGGGAGAGATCCTGGCGCATCTTTCTCGTGAACATCTTGTCATCGTCCAAAAGGCCTTTATGTATCTGATGGATGCGATGCATAAACTTAGTCCGTCTGACGGCGTGGAGACCAGGCAGTAGATACAGAAAAAATCTGTAAATTCAATTAAGCGGAAAAGTCTCGAAGAAAAGGAAAAACAACATGTCCCATTTTCACCAGCATTCACAATCAAGCCAACAAACCCCGGAAACGAAGGGCAATGTAATTCATTGGGCGCTATCCTACGATGTTCTTTCTTCTGGAATCTTGCGGTCGAGTGAAGCCAGCATTCGAACTCTTGCCCAGGTGAAACCTGGGGATCGAATATTGGATGTGGGTTGTGGCTCCGGCCGGTTGACGATAGCGGCTCAAAAGTGGGTCGGGCCAACTGGCGAAGCGCAGGGGATCGACCCCGCTCCCGAAGCGATCATGGTTGCCCGTCGGAACGCAGCTCGGGCCGGCTTGGCCGCGAAGTTTGAAGTCGGGCTCGTGGAAACATTACCTTTCTCGGATGCAACTTTTGATGTGGTTCTAAGCCGGTTGGTCTTACATCATTTGCCTGGTGACTTAAAACAGCGCGGCCTGGTTGAAATGTGGCGCGTGTTAAAACCAGGCGGATTATGTCTGGTCGTGGATTTCGAACCGCCAAAATCACCCATCTTGCGCCACCTGGTTGAGAATTTCTTAAGTCCGATGGCTCACATTGACGTACATGAATACATTCCCCTCCTGGTTGAAGCCGGCTTTGCAGAGATGGAAACAGGACCAACCGGTTCGAAGTATCTGTCTTATGTTCGGGGCAGGTCATTGGGTAAGTGATAAGTCCATGATCCAAATAAATAAATTGCGAGACCGTTGTTATTGGTCACGCAATATCTGATATGGTCTTCTTAGTTTGCGGGTTTCGCTTGTTTTTCTTCTGGCGGTTTGAGCGTCTTGAAGTTCCGATAAAGCACCAGGTCATAGACGATCTTTAGTCCCCCGCACAGGAAGAAGGGGGCGCTGAACAGCGCGGGGATCGAGAGCAGCAATCCGCTCAGGGACGGGGAAAGTGCCGCGCCTACCGACCGGGCGATGTTCGTCACGCCCGCAGCCGCGGAACGTTCATCCGGGGCCACCACCGCCATCGTGTACGATTGGCGCGTCGGTACATCCATCTGCGAGATGGAGAAGCGCGCCAATAGGACGGCAATGGCCAGCGGCAGGTTGGGCATGAGTGGGACGAGCATCAAGAAGATGCTGGATGGAATGTGCGTATAGACCATGGTATTAATAAGCCCGAATTTTGCTGCAAAGCGCACCGCCAGTAATGCGGAAATCCCCGCCAGGATGTTCGCCCCAAAGAAGATGCTCCCCAGCACACCCTCATCCACTCCAAAGCGGGCATGGAACCAGTAGGCCATCAGGCTCTGGATCACCAGCCCTCCGGCGAAGGCGTCCACCGCGAACAGGGCCGAGAGCCTGGCCACTACGCCCCGCGACTGGTGCAGGCCGAGAGTCCGTCGGACAGGGTTCAGGGCCTTCGCCGCTTCAACTGCCGAGGAGAGGTTAAAGAACAGAACCATCAGCACTCCCCCGGCCAGGGCATAACCGGTCAGGATTATCTGGTACGAAGCCAACGCGCTCCATCCTTTGGACTGCAAGATTGTTGCCAACCATCCGCCAGCCAGCGCGCCTGTCGCAGTCGCGAACGATCCGGCCAGGTTGTACCAGGCAAAAGTCCGCGTGCGGCGCTGGTCCGGGACCAGTTGGGTCAGGGCGGCCTGTTCGATCGACAGGAACGGGCCAATCTCATTGCCGCTCGGGCTGATCACCCCGATGATGGCCGCCGCAGTCAACAGGAGCGGGTTGCGGGTGAGCAGGAAGGCAACCCCCGCCATTACCATCAGGAGTGCTCCGATCAGCAGCATCTTGCGCCGGCCAATCCGGTCAGCGGAGGTGGTCAGCCAGAGCGAGATCCCGGCGTCACCGGCCAGTGTGAATGAGAACAGAAGTCCAACCGCCCGCTCGTCCAGGCCAACCACGATCAGATAGAATGCCAGAATGACAGAGAGAAAGCCATAGGCAAACAGGCGGATGATGCGGGTGGTAAACAGGATGGGGATATCACGTTGGGGCATGTTGCAAGTATAGCCGATTATCAATTCGTTTATTTCTCTTGATGACCATAGTATATAAAAACCCCGTCCCAACAAAAGTGGGGCGGGGTCAGTGGTGGGGTATTGACTATCTTTGGTTTGCTTCGGGTCTTTTGGGCTTCTACCCATGGGTCGTTTGGCCCAGGGTGATCTGCACTTGTTGGCTTGTTCCATTCCTCATGAATACTACCATTACCTGGTCGCCCGGTTTGAATGTGAACAGGGTGTTGATAAAGGAATGAGTTGGATCCAGCGCCGTACCGCCAATGCTGGTAATGATATCGCCGGACTTTAAACCGGCTTGGCTGGCCGGACTGTTGGCCGATACACTGGTCACATAAGCTCCATATTGCACTGGCAGGTTATAGCCATTGGCAATATCCGGAGTGATCGGCTGAAAATTGATCCCCATGAACGGGCGGGAGATATAGCCATTTTGAATGATCTGTTCGGCCACTGCCGCGGCAGTGTTGATCGGAATGGCAAACCCCAGACCCTCGGCCACGGTTCCGCTCCCGCTGCTTCGCACGATCAGGGTGTTGATGGCGATCACTTCACCGGCCAGGTTGACCAGAGGCCCGCCAGAGTTGCCCTGGTTGATGGCTGCATCCGTCTGGATCAAACCATCGATCGTATACCCATTCCCGGTGTCGATCGAACGCCCGGTCGCACTGACCACTCCCACCGTCACGGTGTTTTTGAAGTCGCCCAGCGGCGAACCGATCGCAATGACCGTCTCACCGGGATTCAGTACATCCGAGTTGCCCAGGCTTGCCACGGCAGGTACTGTACCATCCATTTTTAGAACGGCGATATCAGAATACATATCGGCACCAACGACCGTCGCCTTTTCCTGGGTCCCATCCGACAGGACGATGGTCACATCTGTCACTCCATCGATAACATGGTTGTTGGTCAGGATGTATCCTTTGTCGGAAATGAATACGCCGCTCCCGCTGACTGTCTGGGTACCGGATGGGCCGAATTGTGTCATCTGACTTGGGATGGTACCCACCACCGTCACCACTGCCGGGCCTACTTTCTTGACAGCCTCCGTGATCGTCGTTTCAACATCGGTGGTGTTAATGGTGAGAGTTTGCTGAGGCGAAGTATTGCTGGCTTGGACGATCTTGGTCACCGGAGCGGAGTCGCCCAGGTTGGCGGTCTGGGCCTGGCTTACAGTCCGGTAGACGACTACTCCGCCTACTGCCGCACCCGATAGCGCTGCTACGCCTGCAAGGAGCACAACTAACATCAGGTAAAACAATCTATTTCTGGTCATTTGGACCTCCTTTTGTTCTCAAGAGCTAAGGACTTTTCCTTAATGCTCTTATTTTAGAACTGCAAGATGAAATGAACATGAATTAACCTCAAGGAAGATTGAAAAAGCAGAGATTTGTGAGATTCGCTCACAAATCCCTGCTTTATTTCATTCCAGAAGCCAACTTCTATACTGTTTTGAACCGGACTTCGAAAGTCGTTCCGGTTCCAAGCGTGCTCTCCACCCGCACTTCGCCATTGTGCACTTGCGCGATCCATTGCACGATGGAAAGGCCCAGCCCGCTCCCGCTCGGCGATTTGAGGTCAGATTCTGTCTCGGTGTCGCGGGTGCGCGCTTTGTCCACCCGGTAGAAACGATCGAACAGGTGAGGCAGGTGTTCTGGCGCGATGCCCGGGCCGCTGTCTGACACGCGCACCCAGGCTGTCCCATCCGTTTGTCCCGTTTCAACGCGTACTTGTTTCTTGTCGCCGATCGTGTACTTGATCGCATTTTCAACCAGGTTGCTGAGCATTTGCAGCAGGTACTGCCGGTCGCCGAGGATATGCGTCTCGGGCAGGTTACCAGCTTCCAGTGTGACCTCGTTACGATTCGCCAGGGGGGTCAGACGTTCTACGGTTTCGACAGCTACATCGCTCAGATCCAGACGCGTTTTCTCGATCGTCGTCTGACCGGCATCCATACGCGCCAGCATGAGCAGGTCATTGACCAGGCTGGTCATGAAGTTGTTCTCGTTGTGGATGATGCTCAGAGCATGCTGGTATTCTTGCACTGAGCGATGCGATTCGATGGCGCGGCTCGTCTCCAGGTTGACGATGGTTAACGGGGTGCGCAGTTCGTGGCTGGCGTCTGCCACGAATTGGCGCTGGCGTTCAAAGGCCGCCTGCAAACGTGCCAGCATCGCGTCGAATGTGTTCGCCAGTTCTCCCAGTTCATCCTTGCTTTTCATATTAAGACGACGGCTCAGATCTGTTTCACCGATGGTGCGCGCCGCTTGGGTGATGGTCTTCACCGGCCGAATCGCCCGGTCTGCCAGCCAGAAACCGCCGGCCAGTGCTACGGCCAGGGTCAGCAGGCAGCCTGCCACCAGTGTCAGGAGGAAACGACGCACCAGTGCGTTCGGGTCGAGGATGCCGCCGAATATGATCAGGAAATTGATCCCCATCTGGCTCTGAACTGATGTGACGATGAATGCATAATTCTGGGAAGTTGGGCTTGTCCAGTAGATGGCGGGTGATTCGGTCGTTCTGGGCGCGGCCAGCAACCCGGCCGATACGATCTGGATGGCATCTTGGGCGGGGATGGGTCCCTGGCTGGCAAGGATCTGCCCCTCGGGACTGAGCAGGATGAAAACGTCGGTATCGCGTAGCAGCCCGTTGGGGATTGCGATTTGTCCACTTCCTTGTCGTAAGGCATCCTGGACATTCGTCACCAGGCCTGTCACCCTGCGGTCTATTTCATGGATGGCCTCCTCCTGCAGGTTGCGTGATTGGGTGTAATAGAGGAAAGCACTGAAGGAACATAAAATTATCGCTAAAATTGCCGTGAACCACATAACGAGCCGGAAGCGGATGCTGTGGAACAGCACCCCGAGCCGTGTTCTAAAAGCCGGGAATTTCTTCGGCTTCATTTCTCCTCCGGCACGCGCAGTCGGTAACCGGCTCCGCGCATGGTTTCAAACAATTTGACCTCGCAGGGATCATCGATCTTGGAGCGTAAACGGCGGATATATACGTCCACTACATTGGACGCGATAACGTGGTCGTAACTCCACAGATGTTCTTCCGCCATCTCGCGCGTGATCAGGTGGTTGGGATGCCGCATCAGGTATTCGAGCAGGGAAAATTCTTTGGCCGTCAATTCGATTGGCTGGTCGCCGCGCCGGACGGTATGTGTGGCCGGATCCAGCACCAGGTCTGCCACCTGGAGCGAGCCGGATTTGCTGGAGCTTTCGCGCCGCAGCAAGGCGCGGATGCGGGCGCGTAGTTCGTCCACTTCAAATGGTTTGACCAGGTAATCGTCAGCGCCGCTGTCCAACCCTCGCACACGATCATCCAGCGCGTCCCGCGCTGTCAACATTAAAATGGGGGTGCTCACGCGCCGGTCGCGCAGTTCCCGGCAGACTTCGAGCCCGTCTTTGCCGGGTAGCATGATATCCAGGATGATGATGTCGTAGCTTGAAATGAGCCCCATTTCTTCGCCATCCAGTCCATCATAGGCAGTATCAACAGCATATCCATCCTCTTCAAGAGTGATGCGAAGGGACTCGCTCAACCGACGATTATCTTCGACTAAAAGAATGCGCACACTTTTTCTCCGGATGGTTCATTTATTGGATAAATTGTAGCACGCAAATATGACTGCGGGATGAAAGTTATCTGGGAATGAGCTTTTCCTTCCCCGGGAGAAATATTTCAGACTATTCATCCTGTATTCATCTTGGTTCTGTATACTCGCCTCAATCAATTCTGAGGAGAAAAAAATATGCGTAAACAAGTTATAGCCCTTCTTGCAGCAATGCTGATTACCGGTTTTATCGCCATGTCTATGGTCGTGATTGGTGCGAATGCCATGACCAACCAGAACGGAACGGCTGCAGCGAATTCTATTACGACTGCTGCTTCTGCAGCCGGGTCAACCGCTTCCTCATCCGCCTCATCCGATCAGGCGGCGCAGATCGCCCAATTGCAAGCTCAGATTGCACAATACCAGGCTCGTGAGCAGCAGTATCAGGCTGCCCTGAGCAGTGACAATACCCAATTGACTCAAGCCGCCTCTGAAGTGCAGATGATCCAGCAACTGCTTGCCTATCTGCAGAACCATGGCCTGATCCAGATCGACAGCCAGGGGCAGATCACTGTTACTGGCCGTTAAGGAGTCCATTATGAAAATCATAAAGGTGGTACTTCATTATTGGTTTGCCATTATCAGCGTTTTTAGTTTTTTGGTTGGATGGGGTATGCTTGCACATTCTCTTAAACCGGTACAGCCGACTCAGGCGAGTCCGGTGAATACCGCTTCGCTGCCGGCGTTGCCGACCATCCAGGCTTTTAATGGCAGTAGCGGGAATGGCGGCGGGCAGAATTTTTCGGCTCCCAGTAATCAGTCAGTGAGCAATTTACCCATTCTCAGGTCTGGGGGTTCATAGAGAATGGAAACCTTTCATTTTCGCGCCATGAACACGGATATTTTGCTGGCTGCGCAAGGGTCACCTGCCCGTCTTGCAGAAGGGTTTGAGGTAGCGCAGCAGTTTATTGAAGCCAGCGAAAGTCGTTTTACCCGTTTTTCCGGGCAAAGCGAACTCTCTGAACTGAATCGTTCAGCGGGGAAGTCGTTTCAGGCCTCGCCCGATTTGTTCTCGGTCCTTGCCCTGGCGCAGCGCTTTTTCCACCAGACCCGCGGCCTGTTCGATCCGTCCATTCTGCCGGACTTGCGTCGCATCGGCTATGACCGCAGCATGGACCTGCTCCGGCAGCAACCGCCAGTCCCTTTATTCGAATCACTAATGGCAGGCGAGCGCCCTTCCTTCAGCGAAATGGATCTTGACGAGGCGAGAAGCATGGTTCTTTTGCCCCCCGGGATGACGCTCGACCTGGGCGGAATTGCCAAAGGTTGGATTGCCGAACAGGCTGCTGGCCTCCTTTCCGAATTCTCTTCCGCCTGCGCCGTCAACGCTGGAGGGGATATGTTCCTGGTTGGGCTTCCAGATGGAGAAGAGCAATGGCCGGTTGCGATCGAAGATCCGCTCCATCCTGAATTGGATCTGACCATCATCAAGGTCGATTCCGGCGCGGTTGCCACCTCCGCTGTGACGAAACGTGTATGGAAACAGGGTGAAAAACAACGCCATCATCTCATCGACCCTCGGACTGGCGAACCTGCAGCTACTGACTGGTTAAGTGTGACAGTCATAGCCTCCCACGCCTATGAGGCCGAGGTTTTCGCCAAGGCTCTGCTCATCGGTGGATCACAAGAATCCGAAGGGATCGCCCGCAATAGCGGCACCCATTTTTCTTATCTGGCTGTGGACCAGAACCGGGAAATTTGGGGTAAACAAAATAATTTGGAGTATTCATATGTCCATTGAACGTCACAACCAACCTGCTCGAACACAACTTATCTCGCCATTGCGGGCAATCATCAGCGTATTTGCCACACTCCTTGTTTTGGTATTGATCCTGGCGGGTGCCATTTTTTCACTCACCCCTTCTGGGCAGGCTGTGGGCCAGTGGTTCAACTGGTTCTTTGCTCTTGATAGTGTCCAGCTCTGGTGGTATGTGACCCGTGCCAGCGGGATTGTGGCTTATTTGCTATTATGGTTTTCCATGGTACTGGGACTGGGAGTCACGAGTAAATTCTTTGACCAGTTGCTCGACCGTGTCTTCACTTATGACTTCCATCAATTCATCTCGCTCCTTTCGATAGCCTTTGTTATCTTGCATATCGTTGTGTTGATGCTCGACCGTTACCTGCCCTATTCGATTTGGCAGGTTTTGATCCCGTTCCTTTCCCCCTATCGTCCCTTCTGGGTCGGGGTGGGTGTGATCGGTTTTTACCTCACCCTTCTTGTTACCATAACGTTTTACCTGCGCAAGCGGATTGGAATGCATGCCTTTCGCGTCATTCATATCCTGAGTCTGGTTGGTTACCTGGGTGCTACATTACATGGGATATATGCTGGTACAGACTCTTCGCTTCCGTCCATGCAATTCCTCTATAAGGGCACCGGGCTGGTGGTAATTTTCCTGACACTCTTCTGGCTTGTGCTGCTGGCTCTCCGGAAAATGGAGGCGCGTCAGCAGGCAATGGCTGCTGCCCGATTGCCACCCCACCGCCATGCGACTGCCAGGTAATGAGCCCTGCTTGGTTTTATGATCTGCGCTTGAAAGCTGCCTCGCGGGCAGCTTTCAATTTAATCCCTCCAGGATATCGCCAGGGAGGCACATGCTCTCGCAAAATCTACACAATGTCTACATAACTTACTAACCGGCTCATCACATCTCCTTGCTATAAATACAGCATATACGACCCGGCTCTTTGAGGAAAATCTTTACCCATGGGGATCCCCGGAGAACCAACACTCTGGATTTTAACGAGGTGAAACGATGGCGTCAAAAACATTAAGTACTTCCGAAAAAAACCCTAAGGCAGGGGTAAGGCTTTCAAGTAATTTGGAAAAAGTACGCACGAAAATTCCTGTGCTTTCGCACTTGCCGAAAAAACTCTTTTGGATTCTTCTCATTGTGATCGTTCTGGCCAGCATTGGCATCGGTGCTTATGCGGCTCTGAGCCCGGCAAAGGCCAGCACCACTACCACTACCGCGGCTCTCCAGACGGCAACTGCCCGCCAGGGAGATTTGATTTTGGAGGCCAGCGGTGCCGGGTACCTGGTTGCAGCGTCTGAATCATCCGTTGGCTTCACTGTTAACGGGGAAATTACCAGCCTTAATATCAAGCTGGGTGATACAGTGGAAAAGGGTCAGTTGTTGGCTCAATTGGATGACACATCGGAGCAAACCGCGTTGGAAGATGCTCAACGAGCTCTGCTCGAGTTGACATCCCCTGAGGCAATTGCGAATGCCGAACTGGCTGTCACCACGGCACAGGCAAATGGTACCACTGCACAAATAGCTTTGAATAACGTGCAGTATTGGCAAAATGATGCCCTCATCCAGGATTATTATGCCAAATATGTCATTGCCAAGGCCAATTTGGATCGGGTGGCGCAAATCTACGATGATTTGAATGTTGGGGAATATATAAACAACTCCAATGAGGCACAAGCTTACCAGGATTACTATAATGCCCAGAAAGCGTTCGACACCGCCAGTTATTATTACAGCGTTTATGCGCAGAAACCGACCCAGCGTCAAACCGATGCGGCTCAGGCGACCCTGGATCTGGCAAACGCCAGGCTGACAAATGCCAAAGACTACCTGACGGCACTGACTAGTGGAGAAATACCCGCCAATGCCACCGGTTCCTCGATGGACGCATTAAGAAAGGCAAAACTCGCTGTTCAAGCTGCTCAGGAGGATCTCGATGGCACCAAGCTTTACGCGCCGATCTCAGGTCTGGTGATGACCCTTAATGCCAAGGTTGGCGATACGGTCCAAGGAACGATCATGACGATAGACGATTTGAGCCAGGCTAACATTCAATTCTACATGGATGCCAGTGACTGGAGCAATGTCAAGGTCGGTTACGATGTGTCCGTCAGCTTTGATGCCCTGCCCAACCAGACTTTTTCCGGTAAAGTGACCGAAGTCATGCCCGGCCTGGTTTCGACCCAGGGCTCAACGATGGTCGAAGGGATGGCTCAGCTCGACAATTCGGTGGCCGATATTGGATTGCCGGTCGGTGTGGACGCTGGCATCGATGTGATCTCCGGGCAGGCCAAGAATGCCGTCCTTGTCCCGGTTGAAGCGTTGCATGAATTGCCTGACGGTACTTACACGGTCTTTATCATGAAAAATGGTACGCCGACACTCACGACTGTGGAGGTTGGCTTGCAAAGTGATACTTTCGCTGTCATCACCTCAGGTGTGGCTGTAGGGGATGTGGTTACCACCGGCATCGTGGAGACCTCAAAATGAAAGCTGTTCATATGATTATTGAAACCATTGATCTCACCAAAGTGTATGGGATGGATGGGGTCAGCGTGACCGCTCTGGAAAATGTGAACATCCAGATCGAGGCGGGTGATTTTGTCGCCATCATGGGGCCGTCAGGCTCAGGCAAAAGTACGTTGCTGAATATTCTTGGCTGTCTGGCGCGTCCCACCTCTGGGAAGTACATCCTGGATGGAGAGGATGTAAGCAACTTGGATAAAGTTCAATTGGCTGCCATCCGCAATCTCAAGCTTGGATATGTCTTTCAGTCCTACAACCTTTTGTCACATACAACCGCCCTGCGCAATGTGATATTGCCTCTGCTTTATGACCGCACACGCAGGGTCCCGCAGCAAGAATGGCAGGGGATCGGCGAAAAAATGCTTGAGGCGGTCGGTCTGGGAGATCGCATGCACCACCAACCGCAGGAACTTTCTGGAGGCCAACAGCAGCGCGTAGCCATTGCGCGGGCGTTGATTAACGATCCGGTGGTCATCATTGCTGACGAACCCACCGGCAACCTGGATAGCCGCTCTGGGGAAGAGATCATGGGTCTGCTCGATACATTTCACAAGAAGGGAGTGACGATCGTAATTGTCACCCATGATCCAATTGTGGCTGCACATACGCAACGCACCATTCATTTAAAAGATGGACACATTGACACAATTGTGCACAACGGTAGCTCATTGCACCAGATTGCTAAGAAGGAGGCTGATTATGCAGCCATCTGAAGTACTCCGTATTGCCTGGGAAGCAATAGGAAAGAACAAGGTCCGCTCCTTGCTCACTATGTTGGGCATCATCATCGGCGTTGCCGCGGTGATTATCATGATCGCCATCAGCGCCGGTACCGAAGCGACCATCAGCGACCAGATCACCAGCTTGGGGTCAAATCTGATATACGTTTCATCGAGTTTTAGCCGCATGGGACCTGGCGTGGCAAGCAGTTCTGGCGGGTTGATCTACGATGATGCCACTGCCATCGAAGAAAATATATCCGGCGTAAAGGGAGTTGTTGTTGAGCAGGACGCCTCCGAGACGGTCAAGGCTGGGAGTGTCTCTCTGGATTCGATTTCGATCACAGGGACTTCGCCAGATTTTTTGAGCGTGCGTAATCTGACCTTGGCAGAAGGGCGCTTCTATACTGCCGATGATATTACAAATAAGAAAAAGGTGGTCGTGCTGGGTTTTGACCTGGCGCAGGAACTCTTTGGAGATACGGATGCCATCGGCCAGACCATCCTGGTTAGTACAACCCGCTTGACCGTGGTTGGCGTATTGGCTGAAAAAGGGACTGTTGGCGATGTTGACTACGATGCCCGCCTCTACGCACCCATCTCTGTGGTCCTGCAAAAGTTCGCACAAACTCCATTTTCCAGGATCATGGGCGACCAGATTCGCATGATCTTTGTGCAGGTGGATGACACGGCCGATATGGACAATGTGATCCTGCAAACCCAGATCTTACTCGCCAAGCGTCACAACGTTTCACTGGACAGCCTTGACTTTACGGTTACCACCCAGGAGGACATCATTGCCACCCAGGAATCGACCACCTCCGCTTTTCGGTCCCTGCTTGCATGGGTGGCAGGCGTCTCGTTGATCGTTGGCGGCATCGGCATCATGAACATCATGCTGGTCAGCGTGACCGAGCGGACCCGGGAAATTGGTCTCCGTCAATCCATTGGTGCCACGCCAGCTGACATTCGTTGGCAGTTCTTGACCGAGGCGTTGTTGATGAGCCTGGTGGGCGGCATGATCGGTACCGCGGTGGGCGTCGGCGGCTCATGGCTGTTTGGTACCGTCAGCTCGATGCGCACAGTGATTGTCCCCAGCTCTATTTTACTGGCATTCGGTTCAGCTGCTTTTGTAGGTGCTTTCTTTGGCTTCTACCCTGCCAATCGGGCGGCTCAGCTTGATCCAATTGATGCATTAAGACACGAATAAACGATAACGAAAGGAAAATAACATGAAGAAAATACTCTATATACTCACCATGCTTGCCATCCTGTTTGCGCTGGCAGCATGCAGCAAGACAACGACTGGTCAGACAGCGCAGACAGGAACTTCGGCTTCCCTCTCAACGGCAACCGAACTCCTTGTCGGCACATTCAAACTGGAAGCGACTGATCAGGTTGTTACCTCTGACCAAGCCAAAAAATTGCTGCCCCTTTGGCAGATGCTCCAATCTTTGTCAACCAGTAGCACTTCAGCAACGGAAGAAATGCAAGCGGTTGTAGATCAGATCCAAAGCACAATGACTTCGAGCCAAATGGATCAGATCTCTTCCATGAACCTGACACAACCGGATGTCATGGCTTTAATGACTCAGAATATGACCTCCGCCAACGCTTCTGGCGCATCCTCCACCCCCTTGGCCATAAATGGCCTGCCCGGTGATTCGTCCACGACCGGCGGAATGCCGTCAGGCGGTGGTGTGCCGCCAACTGGTGGCATGCCTTCTGGTGCTCCCTCCGGTGGTATGCCAGCTGGCGGTAACATGCCTTCCGGTAGTTTTCCATCGGGTGGCAGTGATACCGGAGTGGCAGGTGCATCAGGCTTGTCCACCACTCCGCAGGCGGTCAGATCGAATGGGATGGCTGATCAGCTCCCGGAGCCATTGCTGAAAGCGCTGATCGAACTCCTCCAAAAGAAAGTCCAGCCCTAGACTTCCTGCCTGGGTGCCACCGCCATCCCCATTGGTGGTGGCACCCAGGGAAAATCCGGGCATTTTTAAAGCATGGAAATAACATCGCAAACCGCCGGAGCGAGGCGAAGACGATCACCCCAAAAGGGAAACACTGTCCTTTCTCGCCCGCTTCAGGCTGCATCCCAACTACCGGAGTCTGATATACTGAAAGTGTTCATTCCATAATGGGTTGCCTATGAAAAAAACAATTATGGTGGTCGATGATGAACCCCGACTGGTATCGCTGGTCAAAACATATCTGACCCAGAGCGGATATAGTGTTATTTCCGCGCAGAACGGACTGGAAGCGCTGCCCATTGCGCAGCGTGAGAATCCCGCCTTGATCATCCTCGACCTCATGATGCCCGAAATGGACGGCTATGAATTCATGCGGCTTTACCGGATGGAACACGATACGCCCATCATTTTATTGACCGCTCGTGTAGAAGACGAAGAAAAAGTGGTTGGGCTTGAACTGGGAGCCGATGATTATGTTACAAAGCCTTTTCGCCCCCGTGAGCTGATGGCTCGTGTCAAAGCCGTTTTGCGTCGCAGTGGCGAAAAGGAGTCAAAAACGAAGATATTGCGTGCTGCAGATATCAGCCTGGATCGTGACAACCACGCTGTAAAAGTGGCAGACCGCTTCGTGGATTTAACCCCTTCTGAATTTGAATTGTTGGCTGCGTTGATCTCTTATCCGGGCCGTGTTTACTCCCGCCTTGATTTGCTTGATATTTTGCAGGGGGTGCGTTACAAGGGATATGAGCGTGCGATTGATGTGCATATCAAGAATCTGCGCGCCAAGATCGAACCGGTTCCCTGCTCGCCATGCTATATAGAAACCGTTTATGGCATTGGCTATCGCTTTATACGGAAATGAATCATATGCGCTCGATCAATGTCAAATTGTTGCTTGCTTTTTTGCTCATTAGCAGTATCAGCGTTTTACTGATCGTGCTTTCTGTCCGTTGGATGACAGAGCGGGAATTTAAGACTTACCTTTTCAACCAGGATCAAAGCAGCATTGTAACCACGCTGACGGATTACTATACCAGCCAAGGTACTTGGGTTGGCGTGGAAACCGCCTTGTCTGCCCCACAATCTCAACAGCCTCCTCCGCGCGGGTTTGTGGGAGGCCAATGGTTTTTTACGTTGGTGGATACGAATGATCGGGTTGTGGTTGCAGGCCCGGGAGATATGGTGGGTGCTGTTCTGCCGCAATCGGTTGTTTCGAGTGGTGTTTTAATAAAAGTAAATGGGACTATTGTTGGCACGATGGTCACCCGCCAGCCAAATATTCCTGTAAACCCTGCCGACACAGCTTTTCTCAACAGCATTAAACGGATCTATACTCTCAGCGCCATCGGCGTTATTGGTTTGGCTCTGCTCCTGGCCTTTTTGCTCTCGCGCACCCTCACCCGTCCCATTCGTGAATTGACCGCTGCTACGCGGGCTGTTTCTTCCGGAAAGTTGACATACGAAGTCCCTGTCCGCTCACATGACGAGTTGGGTGAACTTGCAACCTCGTTCAATCAAATGAATGCGGAACTTACCCGTTCCACTGAGCTGCGCCGGCAAATGACAGCCGATATTGCACATGAGTTACGCACACCGGTAAGCGTCATCCTCGGGCATGCCGAAGCGGTGCATGATGGTGTCTTGGCCCCCTCACTTGAAACCTTCGAGATCGTCCGCGACGAAGCCGCCCGGCTTGAAAATCTCATCGAAGATTTACGCACCCTTTCAAGGGCCGATGCGGGTGAACTCTCCATGGAAATTCGCCTGGTTGCCCCTGCAAAACTGCTTAAAAGTGTGTGTGTCGTTCACAATCACCGCGCCGCTCAGAAAAATATCACCCTTAAAGCTCAGACTTCCCCAGGCTTGCCTGAGATTTCCATGGATCCTGGTCGGATGACACAGGTTTTAAACAACCTTGTGGATAATGCCCTGCGATATACTCCTGAAAATGGGTCGGTGATCATATCTGGGCAAGTTGTTGATAAGATGCTTGAGATCCGGGTTCAGGATAGCGGGGCGGGGATCGTGGCAGGCGACTTGGACCGTGTCTTTGACCGGTTTTACCGCTCCGACCCATCCCGCCAGCGTGAGGGCGGCGGTTCAGGGCTGGGACTTGCCATTGCGCGCTCCATTGTTGAGAAGCACAACGGCCGCATTTGGGCGGAAAGCCTGCCGGGGCAGGGAACAACCATCGTGATCCATTTGCCGATCCCTGCGTAACGCGTTTCCTTTCACCGGAACCGATCTGTTGCTCTATAAATATCTGAATCATTTTCATTTCAAAAAAATCTTGTGAGGGCGACCTTGATGGTCGCCCCTTTTTCGCTTTTCTCCTCTTTTGCTCATTAGCAGGTTGCTTTTCTAAACAATTCCATCCCTACGCACCCAACCGCCCCTAACTTTCCTTCTTTATTTTATTCTCGCCTGAGGTAAAATCATTAACCATCCAGCGACATCTCTATACTTTTCGGGAGGCGCATCATGGCAAAGAGAAAGAAAAGCAATAAAAAGAAAAGGCCCATTGCCGTCACCGTCATTGCAGTGGCCATCGTTGTGCTTTTTCTGATCCGCCTTTACCAGGTCTTTGAGCCTTTGATCCGCAATAACGTGTTCAGCATCGGAATTACCTCTCCGCTTCTTACTGGCTGGAAACTGACTATCCTTGGGAGCGCCATTCTCTCCAGCGCTATTTATCTGATTCTGTCGGTTGTTGGCATCGTTGTCCTGATCGGTTTCCTGCGCTTGCGCCCTTGGAGCTGGGTGCTCCTGATGGCCTGGACGGGTGTATCGCTCATCATTTCCCTGGTGGATTATTTATACCTGCGTGCCAATTTTGCCGTCATGGCCTCCAATGTCATCATCGCCTTTGCCTTGAATATCACTGATGTCCAGCTAATCTATGGAATAAGGAGGGACGATGCCTCCAGTCTCTGATCGCCCAACCGCTCCACTCACTGCCTCCGACCTCAAACTACTCCGCAAATTTGAGCCTGTGGTTTGCTACACCAAAGGGGAACAATTCTTCCCGACAGCCATTGAACACTACATAAGTGAATGCAGCCTTTGGGTCCATCACCCGGATGGCCGTGATGAACTCCTGGTCAAGCAGGGCGAACTCAACCTGGAGAAATTGATCGAAACCCGTCCGGCTGAGTTTGGCTCGGTTCGTTATCTGCGTTTTATCGAGCCCCTCAGCCTGACTGAGTCTGCCCAGGTGTTGGCAAACCAGTTGCTCCTGCGCCGCAAGCTTGGCGAATATTTCCTTGCCGGCATCGGCCGCCTGGCGCGCGGCGGTATCCTGCCCCGTTTGTTGGATGGCTTGTTTTCCCTGTCCTTCCTGCTGCGTGGAAAAGTTTCAGCAGCTACCGCCGCCGCCGCCGAATTGGATTACCACGAGATGTTCACCGAAGACAAGACGTACCCTTACTATGGCCGCGTCACCCGTCAAAATGGTTGGGTGATCCTCCAGTATTGGTTCTTCTTCTGCTTCAATAGTTGGCGTTCCGGTTTCCATGGTGTCAACGATCACGAATCCGACTGGGAGATGGTCACCATCTATTTATACGAGGATGATGGGCAGCTTGTCCCGGAATGGGCGGCCTATGCCTCGCACGATTTCAAGGGCGATGACCTGCGCCGCCGCTGGGATGACGACGGCGAACTCCAAAAGGTGGATGGGAGCCATCCGGTTGTTTTTGCCGGCGCCGGGTCGCACGCCTCCTATTTTCGTCGCGGCGAATACCAGGCTGAAGTCAACCCTTCCCTGCCGGGATGGTTTTCAGGCTTGCTCCATGCCTGGAACAAGTTGTGGACCGGGCCACTTGGCCAGCCGGTGATAAATACATTCCATATCCCATTCGTGGATTTTGCCCGCGGCGATGGTCTCCGCATCGGACCCGGCGGATCAAATCCCTGGTCGCCGGTGTTAATAGACGAGTCTACTCCATGGGTGGGTTATTACCGGGGGTTATGGGGGCTATTTGCCCGAGACCCGATCTCCGGTGAGAATGCTCCGGCGGGTCCCATGTACAATCGCGACGGTTCGTCACGCGGTTCGTGGTACGACCCGCTTGGCTTCGCTGGTCTCGATAAGGTCGCGCCTCCACCGCAAATGGAGAAAATGCTTTCCGATAACTGTGAGAAGGTCTCCCGACGCCAGGAAGAACTTGAAAAGCTGATTCCTGGGAAAGCAGGTGAATTGCAGGCCATAGGTGCCAGGCAGAAAGGGATGGAAGGCCATCCACACCTGGCCAAACTGTACAGCGCGCTGGAAAAGGAAATTAATACCCTCTCGGCGGAAGTACGTAACCTTCGCCGCGAGTACTCTGAGAATACCGCCCTGCTCCAGGGACTAACCCGGCGCCTGGACCGGTTGAAGGCCGGCGGGCAGGACGACCCCCGCTCCCACATTCATCATCTGGCTGTGCCGGACGATCCATCCCGGGTTCTGCGCTTCGACCGCGCCGCCGAAACCTGGGCGGCCATCAGTTTGAGCCTGTTGATGTTTGCCATCGCCGCCCTCATTTTCTTTGCTCCGAAATACATCTGGGCGGGTCTGGTCATCATCCTCATCCTGTTCGTTGTTGCCGAGTCTTTCTTGCGGGGTGCCTTTGTACAGACGGTTGGCCGCATCACATTGATCCTGGCAATGCTGAGTGCCCTGATCCTGTTCCTCCAATTCTGGAAATGGATCATCGCCACCACTTTGGTGGCCATGGGCATCTCGCTCATGTACCAGCGCCTGAGGGAACTGACCGGCTGACTTTCTCTCTGGCCATCCTCGTTAACCACCTTCCGTGACACCCTGTCCCGGAAGGTTTTTTTATATGGAAGTATCGTAGCGGTAGCACTGACTCTAATATTGAAAACGATGGGAAGACTTGATTGTTGTGAGGACTTTAATCGTCGACTTTGATGATTTCTTGAATATTTAGGGTTCCTTCTTGCCTGAAATTTGATTACATAATTGATATAGTTGAAAATAATAATTCACGACTCGGTCTCGAACGTTTGCCTGAATTGCCGGGCTGTTGTAAATGAAGACCTTGTCTTTTTTGGAGGAATCCTCATGACCGATCTATTCTATATAGGCTTGACCATCGCTTTCCTGCTGCTAAGTTGGGGCTTCATCGTCTTCTGTGATCGGTTGATGGAGAAGAAGAAATGAACGTACTTTATCTCCTCACCGGTCTGATCACTTTGGCACTATTCATCTATCTTGTGGTTGCACTGTTGAAACCGGAGTGGTTCCAATGAACATATTTAGTTGGCTTCAACTCATCCTTTATCTGGTCGTCTTGATTGCCCTCGCCAAGCCGCTCGGCCTATACATGTCCAGGGTTTATCAGGGCGAACATACCTTCCTGGATCCCGTCCTGCGGCCGGTCGAGAAATTGATCTACCGCCTGAGCGGTGTCCACCCGGGCGAAGAGATGAACTGGAAAGTCTACGCGTTCGCGATGCTGCTCTTCAACGGCCTGGGATTGTTTATCGTGTATGTCTTGCAGCGACTGCAGGGTTTCCTGCCTCTTAATCCGCAGGGCTTTGGTGCGGTCTCCCCCGCCTCGGCATGGAATACCGCCGTCAGTTTCGTCACCAATACCAATTGGCAGGGGTACGGCGGCGAGACGACCATGAGCTATCTCACCCAGATGCTTGCCATGACAGTCCAGAACTTCGTCTCAGCAGCCACCGGTATGGCCATTGTCATTGCCATGATCCGGGGTCTGGCCCGCCACACGTCTAAAACCATCGGCAACTTTTGGGTCGATCTGACCCGTTCGGTGCTCTATATCCTCCTGCCGCTCTCATTTGTCCTGGCCTTGGTGCTTGTCTCCCAGGGCGTGGTCCAGACCTTCAGCCAGTATAAGGCTGCCTCCTTCTTGCAACCGAGCACGGATGCAAATGGGAATGCTGTCACGCAGCAAGTCCTGGCGGTTGGTCCGGCTGCCTCCCAGATTGCCATCAAACAGCTCGGGACGAATGGCGGTGGCTTTTTCAATGCCAACTCGGCCCACCCGTTTGAAAATCCGACCCCCATTTCCAATTTCCTGGAGATGCTCTCCATCCTGCTCATTCCGGCTGCTCTCTGTTATTCCTTCGGCAAAATGGTTGGAGACACGCGTCAGGGGTGGGCCATCCTGGCAGTCATGACCGTTATTTTTGTTCTACTTCTATCGGTAACGGTTTGGTCAGAACAGACCGGCAACCCAGCCATTGCCTCGCTGGGCGTGGACATTAAACAGACCAACATCAACCCGGGTGGGAATATGGAAGGCAAGGAAGTCCGCTTCGGCGTCGCCAATTCAGCCCTCTGGGCCACCGCCACCACCGCTGCCTCCAATGGCTCAGTAAACTCGATGCACGACTCGAACATGCCCCTGGGCAGCATGATTCCCATGTGGCTTATCCACTTGGGGGAAGTTATCTACGGGGGGGTCGGCTCCGGACTATACGGCATGCTGGCCTTTGTGATCGTGGCTGTCTTTGTGGCCGGGCTGATGGTCGGGCGTACTCCAGAATACCTTGGCAAGAAGATCGAAGCCTATGAGATGAAGATGGCTTCACTCATTCTGCTGATCCCGGTCTTCACTGCGCTGGTCGGTACCGCCATTGGTGTTATGACAGCTGCGGGCAAGGCTGGAGTCTACAACCCCGGTCCGCACGGGTTCAGCGAGATCCTGTATGCGTTCTCCTCCGCTACCGGTAACAACGGCAGCGCTTTTGCTGGGCTGAGTGTGAACACCCCCTTCTATAACACAGCCCTTGGTATCATCATGTTCTTTGCACGCTTCTGGTTGGCGATTCCAGCCCTGGCTATCGGTGGATCGTTGGCGCTCAAGAAGAAGGTTCCTGCAGGTGCGGGCACACTGGCCACCCACACGCCCCTTTTCGCCGCCTGGCTGATGGCTGTCGTTATCATCGTCGGGGCGCTCGGCTTCCTACCCGCCCTGGCGTTGGGACCGATCGTTGAACATTTAATGATTTTTCATTAGAGGATGGTTTAAACAATGACCACTCAACTTAAAAAGCAATCCGCCGTGCGGTGGAAACTTTACCAGCGTGCGATCCTGGATTCTTTCGTCAAGCTTAACCCGCGCTGGATGGTACGTAACCCGGTCATGTTCGTGGTGGAAGTGGGCAGCCTGCTCACTACAGTGTTGTGGATACAGGCGCTCTTCGGCAAAGGTGAAGCTCCGGCTGGTTTCATCGGCGGGGTGGCCCTTTGGCTATGGTTCACCGTCCTGTTCGCCAACTTCTCCGAGGCACTGGCCGAGGGGCGTGGCAAGGCCCAGGCTGAAGCGCTCCGTAAGACCCGCCAGACCACCCAGGCCAAGAAGCTGCCCCATCCGGACCACCAGGCCAAATACGAACTGGTCGCCTCGTCAGCTTTGCGCAAGAACGACTTGTTCATGGTGGAGGCTGGCGACATCCTGCCCGTGGACGGGGAGATCGTTGAAGGCATCGCTTCGGTGGATGAGAGTGCCGTCACCGGTGAGAGTGCGCCCGTCATCCGTGAATCCGGTGGGGACCGCAGCGCTGTCACCGGCGGGACGCGCCTGCTTTCAGACTGGTTGGTGGTGCGTGTCACTGCCGACCCCGGAGAAGGTTTTCTGGACCGGATGATCAGCCTGGTGGAAGGCGCCAAACGCCAGAAGACCCCCAATGAGATCGCCCTGGACATCCTTTTGGCTGGATTCACCATCATCTTCCTTATTGTTTGTGCTACCCTGTTGCCTTACTCGCTCTACAGTGTAGGAACAGCTGGTGTTGGCACGCCCATCACAATCACTGTGTTGGTTGCCCTGCTGGTCTGCTTGATCCCTACCACCATTGGGGGGCTGCTCTCGGCTATTGGCATCGCTGGCATGGACCGCATGATCCAGCGCAATGTCATTGCCATGTCGGGCCGGGCGGTGGAGGCTGCCGGGGATGTGGATGTGCTCTTGCTCGACAAGACCGGCACGATCACCCTGGGTAACCGCCAGGCAGTGGAATTGATCCCGGTTGCCGGCGTTTCACCCCGGGAGCTTGCCGAGGCAGCCCAGCTTTCTTCACTGGCAGATGAAACGCCTGAAGGTCGCAGCATTGTCGTCCTGGCCAAGGAAAAGTACGGTCTGCGTGGTCAGACCATGGGTCCCAGCGAAGCTGCCCCCCAGGGGATGCACTTCATCCCGTTTTCCGCCCAGACCCGCATGTCTGGTGTTGATTTTGATGGTACTTCCATCCGCAAAGGTGCTCCAGATACCATGCTGGCGCTGGTCCGTTCAAGCGGGCGCCCCGTTCCGTCCGACTTGCAAGCATATGTGGATACCATTGCCCGCTCCGGCGGTACGCCTTTGGTTGTAGCACGCAATGGTGAGGCGTTGGGTGTGATCCATCTTAAGGATATCGTCAAAGGTGGCATCAAGGAGCGCTTCGCCCAGTTGCGCAAGATGGGTATCAAGACCGTGATGATCACTGGCGACAATCCGTTGACTGCCGCGGCCATTGCTGCCGAGGCGGGTGTGGACGACTTCCTGGCCCAGGCAACACCCGAAGCCAAGCTCAAACTGATTCGCGATTCCCAGGCTGGTGGGCGGCTGGTGGCCATGACTGGCGATGGGACCAACGATGCCCCCGCCCTGGCGCAGGCGGATGTGGCTGTTGCCATGAATACCGGTACTCAACCCGCCCGCGAGGCTGCCAATATGGTCGACCTGGATAGCAACCCCACCAAACTGATCGAGATCGTCGAGATCGGAAAACAGTTGCTGATGACACGCGGCGCACTGACCACCTTCAGCATTGCCAATGACGTCTCGAAGTACTTCGCCATCATCCCGGCCGCTTTCGCTTCCACCTATCCTGCCCTGGGGATATTGAATATCATGCACTTGGCCACCCCGCAGAGCGCCATCCTTTCAGCGGTGATCTTCAACGCGCTGATCATCATCGCCCTCATCCCGCTGGCGCTCAAAGGTGTACCTTACCGGGCGGTCGGGGCCGCCAGGCTCCTGCGCGATAACCTGCTTATCTATGGTCTGGGCGGTCTGGTCGCCCCGTTTATCGGTATCAAGCTGATTGATTTGCTCCTGGTGGCATTGCACCTGGTCTAGATTTCCAGGGTGCTGCGTAAATATCTTAACTTACATCTCATTTATTCCGAGCGTTTAGCAACAGATAAATTCTTCTAATTATGCAAGAAGCAGTAAAAAGAGGCATCCATGAAAAGAAACCGTTTCACCTTCACTCCCAAGTTATTTGTCAATAGCCTGCTGGCCGTCGGGACAGTTGCAGCCACAACCATTTTGCTGGCTTTGTTTGGTCGCGATATGCTTGGCGAGGCCGTGATTGCTTTGCTGTATCTGGTACCGGTGGCATGGAGTGCGAATAAATGGGGCCAATTGCCGGGGATCAGCGCGGCCCTCACTGCAGCCCTGGCCTTTGATTTCCTGTTTATCCCGCCTTTTTACACTTTCGCCATTGCCCGACTCGAAGGCTGGCTGGTGCTCGCCATATTCCTGGCTGTCGCAATCCTGGTGGTTGGGCGTATCCAGGACAGCCTGACAAAAGCCCGCGAAGCCGTATTTATGTATGAATTGAGTTCGGCTCTCACTGGCTTGCGTACGCAGGAAGCGGTGGCTCACACTGTTGCAATACAACTCCAGCAGTTATTCCAGGCCGATTTGGTGAATGTGATTTTCTATAACGGCAATCCTTCGCAGAGTATTATTACCAGCGAGCCTGGCGATATAGAGGAAAAGGACCGGCCCGACCGGGTCCTTCCGCTCTTGAATTCCTGGGGTTTGGCCGGTGAGATCCAGATCTGGCGCGGTATTTTTGTAAATTTACCGTCGGAAGATAGCCGGCTCCTGCGGAATTTCGCCTCTCAGACCGCTCGCGCCTTGGAACGTACCCGGCCAGACGAGGCTAGAAAATAGTTCGGCAGCCTGGCGCCGAATGCCTCCACCCGATAAGGTAAAAAAATGAAAGCACAAATTCGACCGGCCTTGATGGCCATCCTGATTTTCACTTTGATCACCGGCATGTTCTACCCGTTGTTGGTCACCGGCATTGCCCAGCTTGCTTTTCCGAACCAGGCCAATGGCAGTCTGATCGTCCGTAATGGTCAGGTAGTTGGCTCCGGGTTGATTGGCCAGCAGTTCGACGGCCCGGAATATTTCTGGGGACGTTTATCCGACACCGCATCCTTCCCGTATAATGCCGCGGCCTCCTCCGGGTCAAATCTCGGACCAACAAACCCGGCTCTACTTGAGGCTGTCCAGGCGCGGATTACTGCCTTGCAGGCTGCCGACCCAACCAATACCCGACTTATCCCTGTCGATTTGGTAACAGCCTCCGGCAGCGGTTTGGACCCGAACATTAGTATCGCCGCGGCTCTTTACCAGGTCCCGCGCCTGGCCAAAGCGCGTGGCATGAGCGCAGACGCTGTGATCGCCCTGATTGATCGGTACACTCAGGGGCGAACGTTAGGCTTCCTTGGCGAACCGCGCGTGAATGTTCTTGAAATCAATCTGGCACTCGATGCAGGCAAGTAGATGACTGGTAGACTTTCTCACCGGCGCCTAACTCGTAGTTATAAACCATCCGACTCAATCTGGCATTGGACGAAATAAGATAGTATAGTAAGGGTATGCCTGCTGAACTCTCCCGTCCCGATCCTGATGACCTGCTGGCCCAAGTACAGGCTGAAGAGAAGCAGGATAAACGCGGCCGCCTGAAGATCTTTCTGGGCTATGCCGCCGGGGTGGGGAAGACGTATGCCATGCTCGAAGCCGCCCACCAGCGGAAAGCGGAAGCTGTCGATGTGGTTGTTGGGTACATCGAGACCCATGGTCGGGCCGAAACAGAGGGGCAATTAACCGGGCTGGAGATCGTCCCGCGCTTGAAAGTGGAATACCACGGTGTGCAACTTCCTGAAATGGATATCGATGCTGTGCTGCAGCGCCACCCGCGCCTTGTGCTGGTGGATGAATTGGCTCACACCAACGCACCCGGTTCACGTCATGCCAAGCGTTACCAGGATGTGGAGGAATTGCTGGATCGTGGTATCAACGTCTATTCCACCCTGAACATCCAGCATATCGAAAGCTTGAATGATGTGGTCGCTCAGATCACGGGGACAAAAGTGCGCGAAACCATCCCTGATGGCGTGATCGATGCCGTCACCGATATCGAATTGATCGACCTGCCTCCTGATGAGTTGATCACCCGCCTTCAGGAAGGCAAGGTTTACGTCTCCGACCAGGCCCAGCGTGCCATCCAACAATTCTTTCGTAAGGGCAACCTGACTGCCCTGCGCGAGTTGACCATGCGCCGCGCCGCCGAACGCGTCGATGATCAGATGCGTTCCTATATGCGCACCCGCCTCATCCCCGGGCCGTGGCCGGCAAGCGAACGCCTGCTGGTCTGTATCAGCCCCGGTGCCTTGGGCGAACGTCTGATCCACACCGCCCGGCGACTGGCGGATGAACTGAGCGCGGAGTGGTTCGCCATCTATGTGGAAACCCCCGACCAGGCCAGGATTTCCCAGGAGCAGCGCGACCAGGTGGCACGTTCCCTGCGCCTGGCGGAGGAACTGGGAGCCCGAACCACCAGCCTTCCTGGGCAGTCAGTTTCCGAAACGGTGATGGAGTATGCACACCGTCATAATGTGACCAAGGTGATCGCCGGTAAGCCGATCCATTCGCCTTGGATCGATCTCCTGCGCGGTTCTGTGGTGGACCATTTGATTCGCTTAAGCGGTTCAATTGACGTGTATGTGATCAGCAGTGAAGTTGAACCATCGACCAGAAAAACCCTGGAAGGCTGGCGGCCCCACCGCCCATGGCTCCGGTATTTCTGGGGACTGATGCTCGTGGCAGCCGCCACTGCTCTCGGTTCAGCCATAGCCCCTTATATTTCACCTACGAACTTGATCGTTATCTATCTGCTTACAGTTGTCCTCGCTGCCTTCTACCTGGGACGCGGCCCGGCCGTCTTGACCTCGGTTCTGGGTGTGATGGCCTTCGATTATTTTTTTGTTCCGCCTTTCTTAACTTTGGCTGTTTCCGACACTGAATATTTGCTGACCTTCCTTGGGTTATTGGCTGTCGGATTGATTATCAGCCAATTGACATCCCTGGTGCGGGAACAAGCCGATGCAGCTAAACAACGTGAAATCCAGACAGTTGCATTGTACGAGTTGGGTCGCGACCTGACCGAAACCTCCGGTCTGGAAGCCGTCACACAGGCAGCCATTGCACACGTCGGACAGACATTCAGCCGGGAAGTTGCCATATTCCTGCCGGTTGCGGAGGTCTTGAAAGCCTATGCCACCAGCACGGGATTGACTATCTCCGACGATGATCTGGGCGTCGCTACCTGGTCTTTTGAGCATAGCCAGCCTGCCGGGCGCGGCACCGATACCCTGCCGGAGGCTTCCCTGCGTTACCAGCCTCTGAAGACGATGCGTGGAGGCGTGGGTGTGCTGGGCATCAAACCGTCTGACCTGGACCGCCCCTTGACCCGCGACCAGCTTCGTACCCTGGATGCGTTCGCCAACCAGATCGCCCTGGCGATTGAGCGGGCGCGGTTGGCCGAGCAGACCCGCCAAACAGAGATGCTGGAGATCACCGACAAACTCCAAAATGCTTTGCTTAACTCGATCTCTCATGACCTGCGTACCCCGCTGGTCTCCATCACCGGGGCCTTGAGCAGTCTGGCCAATGACCAGGTCACTCTGGATGAATCTGCCCGCCGCAGCCTGATCGAAACGGCCAGCGAAGAAGCCGACCGGCTCAACCGGCTGGTGGGTAATCTTCTGGATATGACCCGCCTCGAGTCTGGTGCCATGCGCGTGAAGCGCGATGCCTGTGACATTCAAGACCTCATCGGCTCATCCCTGGAGGAAGTTGGTTCGCGCCTCGATGATCGTTCTGTAACCCTGGATGTCCCGGATGACCTTCCATTGGTATCAATGGACTTCGTCTTGATCGAGCGCGTGCTGGTGAATGTCATTGACAACGGCCTGAAGTATTCCCCGCCGGGATCGCCCATGCAGATCCAGGCCCACATGGCGGGAGCCTTTGTAGAGATTACGGTTTCCGACCGGGGGGTGGGAATCCCGATGGAAGATCTGACCCGCATCTTTGACAAGTTCTACCGGGTCCAGCGGCCCGGTAATGTCAATGGCACCGGCCTCGGCCTGGCGATTGGCAAAGGGATTGTGGATGCGCATGGAGGGTTTATTTCCGCCGAGAATCGCCCTGGTGGTGGCACAACAATCACCATTGCACTGCCAGTGGAGGCGCAAAAATGAGCGAACCAGGCTTGCGCGTTTTGGTGGTGGATGATGAACGTTCCATCCGCCGCTTCCTGAAAGCCTCTCTGGGAAGCCAGTTCGTTATCTTTGAGGCTACCAACGGCGAAGAGGCCCTGGCTGCCGTGGCATCCGACCGCCCGGATGTCATTATCCTGGACCTGGGCCTTCCCGATATGGATGGTGTTGAAGTAACCCGCCGCTTGCGTGAATGGACACAGATTCCCATCATCATTGTTTCGGTACGCGAGCAGGAGAAGGACAAGATTGCCGCATTGGATGCCGGTGCCGACGATTATTTGACGAAACCTTTTGGCGTGGGGGAATTGATGGCGCGCTTGCGCTCGGCTTTGCGGCGTTCCGCCCAGGCTGAGACGGATCCGGTTTTTAAAACCGGAGATTTGGTTGTTGACTTGAACAAGCGTGAAGTATCGGTGAAGGGGCAGCTCGTTTCCCTGACACCCACCGAATACGATTTACTGCGGGCCTTCGTTAAACACGCCGGCAAGGTCTTGACCCACGATCAATTGCTGCGCGCTGTCTGGGGAACGGCTTACGAAACCGAGACCCACATGCTGCAGGTCAACATCAGTAATCTGCGCCGAAAGATTGAACCGGATCCGGTCCGGCCGACTTATCTCATCACCGAGCCGGGGGTCGGCTATAGGCTGAAGATCATCTAAAACAAGATAGCCGGGCAGGGATCCCGCCCGGGCCTATTTTAATCACCTCCGCGCTTCAGAACGACACCGCCCCCTTTCAATTTCCCCTATAAAAGCTCAATTAAGCTCAAGTTCGTCTTGACATGACCTTGATATCTTTCAGGTTGTTTTTGCCATTGGCTTGACGCGCCTGTCTGTAAAATCCAGACCATATTGAAAGGCAAGTCAAGATGGAAATGGATCTGATTTCGTCATGAAGAGAACACGGATATCCAAAAGTTGGAAACTGGTTATACAAGGTTTGCCTCTGGCAGGTGCGGCCGCGACGACGTTATTACCATTACAGCGGCTGGGTCAACAATTCGTCATGCT
>Ga0209777_10000290_pt1 | contig 85648 bp, 85 predicted proteins | sample FrelakmetHBP12HB_FD_187147 | JGI IMG/M metagenome (GOLD analysis project Ga0209777, IMG submission 187147) | Freshwater lake sediment microbial communities from the University of Notre Dame, USA, for methane emissions studies -HBP12 HB (SPAdes)... | ecosystem: Environmental > Aquatic >...
TTCTCTTCCCTCAGACGAGTCCACAAAGGCTTTTCTGTGTGCGCAGGGAAGAGAAAACCAGTGGTCAGAACTTAAGGCGGACGAGGGCGCAAAGTACGCTGAAACCTTGGAAGTTGACCTTGCCAAAGTCGAACCCCTAATCGCGCTGCCCCACAGCCCCGACAACGTTAAAGCCGTAAGCGAGCTCGAAGGCACCCCGGTTGATCAGGTCTGCGTGGGAAGCTGCACCAACTCGTCGCTACGAGACCTAAAAATCGTCTCTGCACTGCTCAGGGGCAAAAAAGTCAGCGAAAACACAAGCCTCACCGTCTCAGCAGGCTCACGTCAAGCCATGCAGAACCTCGCAGTCTCAGGAGAACTTGAATCCTTAATCGCGTCTGGCGCAAGAATCCTAGAGAACGCCTGCGGGCCCTGCATCGGAATTGGCCAAGCGCCGACAACCGAGGGAGTTTCGCTTCGGACGTTTAACCGCAACTTCAAGGGGCGCTCAGGAACCCAAGACGCCAAAGTCTACCTCGTAAGCCCAGAAACCGCGGTTGCAGCCGCCCTCACGGGCAAGATAACTGACCCAAGAAAACTCGGCAAGTACCCCCAAATTTCTATGCCAGAAAAATTTGTGTTAAGCGACGCCATGTTCATCTACCCAGCCGCAAAATCAGCCGCCAAAGTGGTGATGGGCCCCAACATTAAACCGCTACCCACATTCAAACCCACACCCAGCAGGTTAACGGGTGAAGCTCTGCTTAAACTCGGTGACAACATCTCAACCGACGACATCCTGCCGGGCGGCTCAGAAATCATGTCGCTGCGAAGCAACATACCAGAAATAAGCAAATACACCTTCATCCACATAGACAAAACATTCGCCAGCCGCGCACTGGAAAAAGGCGGCGGATTCATAATCGGAGGCGAAAACTACGGCCAAGGCTCCTCACGCGAACACGCAGCACTGGCACCCAAGTATCTGGGCGTGAAAGTCATTATCGCCAAGTCCTTCGCCAGAATACACATGGCTAACCTCGTTAACTTCGGAATTCTGCCTCTAACCTTCGCCGATAAGCAAGATTATTTGGGGATTGCTCAGGACGACGCATTGGATTTAAAGGTTAACGAGTTAAAGGAGAACCTTTGCGTAAAGAACTTGACCAAGGGCACAACGATAAATGTTACTTTAAGCCTCAGTGACTTAGAGAAAAGCATGGTTAAGGCAGGCGGAAAGCTGGCGGCTATAAAGGCAAAACAAAAATAAATTAAAAAATTTTTTTCAAATAAAGGAAAATGGATGCTGACTATAAGGTCCTTGTTTAGATAAAAATGGAAAGGAACCTATTGGACAGCCCAAACTGATGTGTCGACAAGAGTCCAAGTGGTGACTTCTCTCATTTCCGGGTTGTTGTAGTCTGTTACCCAGATTAGGCTTTCAAGCATACCTGTTTTTTTGTCGAAGTAGATTTCTATACTGTCATAACGCAGTGTGCTCCCTGAGGGATCAGTCATAAGCTTGGATTCTCCGCCTGTATGCATGTAGTTTATTGGTCTTGAACTATTCGCATAATCCATAACGCTGGATGCGTTAACCGTTATGCCGTCAAATCCTTTTGGACGAAGCAAGTCGCCTACGTTGAGGTTAGAAGCGTAAATAGGCCAAAATCCATTAGCGTTAGTTGTATTTCCATTTGACAAATCAATTGTCTGTTGTGCAGTTGTTTGGGTTCCATTGTTGAAACGCCACAATGTGTCGAGTGAAACTATAGTGCCTTTCACACCTGCTATTGTAACCTGGTAGTAATCTGTGTCGTTAAGCTGCGAAAAACCTGGAGTTTCCACAGCTTCTATACTTGTTAAATTTGAGAAACCTTTCAATTCATAGGTAAATGTGTCGCCAACGTGCACACCTACAGTCACCCCAGCAACTTGATATGCAATGATTGCCGCAGCAGATGCCGCTATCAGTGCAACTAAAAGAATTATTGCGAGGTATATTTTCTTTGAGGAACTTTTCCGTTTAATAGCCATAGCTCTAACATTGCCTAAGACAACTATTTAGTTGTTTTCCCAAAACCCCCTTAAAACATAGCGCAAAAACAAAAGCTGAAAAACACCATTGTTTTACATGGTTCTAAGAAAATTTTATACTACTTTGACTGTCAATTTTAGGTTCGGCTAATTCAGCGGAAGAACCGGCTTTTTCTTCAGTCTGCTTCACGTTCAAGCAAATCATAAGTTTATGGTTTTTCTTGACAAGAATCACATCAGTCTCCTGAACGCCCTCAACTATCACTTCTCCATTGTACTTCATGCGGCTATTGTACCCTAATTCCTTCAGCTCATTCATCAGAAGCTCACGTGAAGCTCTCAACAACTCGCTCGATGTGTCAGGACCGCGATTAAAACAAAAAGTCAAAACTTTCTTTTCAAGGTTATAGTTTGCCTTGGTGCCTTTTCCTATCTTCTCTACTTGACCCCATTCAAGTTTTTCCGTGGTTTCTCTCAAATATAGACCTTCTACTTTTCTCTCTTAAAACTTCCGTGCCCGCCCGCTTGGGTGACGTTGGCAACTACGTTTTCGCTTACTTTATCGAGTACTTCTTCAGCGCGTTTCCAGTTATCAGCTACAACTTCGACACTGTATTTTGGAGCAGCTATGACTGAGAACTCGATTTTGGTATCTTTTGCTTCCTGCGCCTTTTTAGCTCCGATGAATGCATCTTGGATGCATCGAACGCCGTTGGGGATCATACATCGAACCTCAATGACACCCTTGACTTTCACCGTCTTTATCTTTATGCGTTCCTCAGCAACTTGAACGATGACTTTGGCGAGGTCTTCAGGAATCTCAAGCTTAGTTAATACATCTATGCCTTCCTTCACTACTTTTTCGAAGCCATCGTACAATCCGTATTTTTCTTCAAGGATAACTCCAGCTTGCTGGTAGACTTCATGGATGGGTAACCCAGTTTTCTCAGCGACTGCATGCAGAAGAGCGTCGCCCTTGCGGTCTTTTTTCCAGGATTTGATTTTTTCGATGCGTTCACGTTTTGTAACGCGTCGCAGAGAAAGGTCAATATGCCCTTTTTCTATGTCTACGCGGAGTACTTTGAGGACCATTTTTTGGTTTTCACGGACAAAGTCTCGGATGTTTCTTATGCGTGCACTGGATATTTCGGAGATGTGAAGGAAACCTCGTCTGCTGTATTCGTCTAGGTTAGCGTATGCTCCGTAATCCATCACGCTTTCTATCGAGGCGATGACGAGGTCGCCTGATTCGGGCCATTCGGGTTTATGTTCAGACATTAGTTTACATCCTGTTCAAGGAAGACTGTTCTTTACTCGACTTGTTTGCGTAAAGGCAAATCTTCCTCATGATTAGCAAAAACTCCTGAAAATAAACTTGTCAGGTTTAAGATAAGGTTTTCTGCTGAAAAAGCCCCCTTTTGCACCCGTCACTTATTTGGGCTGGCATAGAAGGGGGATCTTTCGTTAGCGCTAAGAGGTTTGGTTCAAACTATAGATGGAATCCAACGAATCATAAACCTCGGAAGCTATTATGGATGCTCCTTGGCTATCAGGGTGGACACCGTCTATAAAACAATCAGATTGATTCCCAAAAGCGCTGTACACGTCAATCAGCGGCAGGTTCATTCTATTTGCCAAATCCTGCGTCTTTGGAATAATAATGTTGGTTAAGTAAGCGGGGCTTAAATCTGTGTTGTTACTGAAAATCGGGGGTGAATTCGCAATTAGAACTTCGGGGTTGTTTTGAGTTTGCTGGAACGAAGTTATCAATTCGCTGTAGTCATCTTCAAAACTCTCATTATATTGGTGAAGCCCCATTAAGTCATCGTTGGTTCCTAACATAATGATGACGATGTCGGGCTGGAAGTCTTCGGCGTTTTGGAATTCAGTCTGATTCATGTATGGTTTCCACGAATTAAGCGACACAGTTGACCCGCTGGAGCCAAAGTTACCAACCGTGTAGTTGGCGCCAAGAAGAGCTTGTAGATCAGAGGGGTATCCACTTTTCGCGGTGATGCTGTCTCCAACGCAGGCAACCCGAATTGGTCCACAATGGGAGAATGACGGGGGCGCCGTGTTTTGTGAGTTAGTTAATTCAAAAACCACAAGGGGCGAAAAAAGAAAAACTATCACAGCAACTACAGCCAGCAGCTTAGTTTGTTTTTTCATGCCGTATCATAGCCCGGTTTAAAACAGACATCACGTTGGCGGTTGATTTATTCGTATTGGTCAGGTCTAACGTCTTGCTCCAAAGAAAAATTGAAAGGGATACCAGATGGAGGGCAATTTTGTTTGGCAGGGGGTTGGGATTCGAACCCCTTCAGCCGTGAAGGTGACATCCGTAAAATTCCATTTTTCTTTTTTCGACAACTATTTATCGAAAAAATTGGCGAGGAGATGAACGTAGGTTGAAATAAAAAAACAGTCAGCTGCCCCATATATCTCAGTCAAAGATCTTACAAGGATGGAATCAGGTATATACGCGTCTTGGAGAAATTCAGCGTTATATATACCGTGACTGCGTCTACAGGTACTCCGAGTGTTCAGTAAAAATATAGCTGGCTATGCGCTTGAGTTTTTAGATTAGTGTTTTTCCATCACTTTTCTAGTAGCGATTTCAATATCTTCCGTTTTAATGGTTTTTCTTCTTGCATGCATTGCATAATCAAGTGCTTCTTTAGCAATCTTAAAGCCAATTTCATCGAGAACTTTTGCAAGCTCCTTCGCTCCTTCTTGACTCACCCTTTCCGCACCCGCTTTCTTGCATAATCTAATCATCGGAGCCACAGATATTTCTAATTCGTTCATAGCGACTTCATCCACAGCCTCTTTTTATTTTCAAGTAAGTATTAAGCTTTGTTATCTATCTTCTCCTCGATTTAGAAAGTTATAAATACCAATAGCTTCCATACATTGAATCCCGAGGTTATTACAATGGCCAAGAAACCAGCAAAGAAAGAAGAAAAGAAAGCCCCAGCAAAGAAAAAGTAAACCCTCGGCAAAGGCATAGTTACCTCTATATTTTTTTCTTTGTTTATCCTTTATAAAGCGACCTTTCTCGCTAAACTTGCGAAGACCTTTCAAAAACTTTACCGCTATAGAGATGTTTTGTATCAAAGGGCTAAGTGGGAAATTTCAACTTGTAATAAGGAAAAAAATCTTTAGTTTATTGTTATGCTTAACTCCCACGCCTTAACGCTGAAGACTTCCGTCGCATCAGAATTAACCATATCAACGAGAAGTAGTCGCCTAGTTAAAATTTGCGGCAACGTCGACTACTACTACCAAAGCTCAACGAACTGTGACAAAGAACAACAACACGTGTGTTGCAGTTGTTGTTGCTCTTTTCGTAAGTGTTTGCAGGGTTTGGCGCAAGAGTTGGGTAGAAGAAGAGTGTTTTTTCTATCTTCTTCTTCTTTTAGTAGATTGGCTACTCAGAAAATGGTTAAGCTCTTTGCCTGAGAAAAAAAGAACTTGTTATTTTAAGGAAAAACCCGCGTTCTTCTTCCAAGAAGTTGTTGTTCTAGGTGAAATTTCAGGGTGAACAACAACTTCTAACTTCACTTTGCCAGAAGCAAGCTATGCACCAAAAGAAGAAGAACATGCTGCCCGTAGGAAAATACTTGTTTTTCTTCTTCTCTAAAAGCTTAGATACGTCAGGGTTCTTGTTGAAAGAAAAAAAGAGTTACAGTTCTGCAGGGAGCAGTTTTTTCTTCTTCTCGTCAATTAGTCCTGTTAATCCTGTGAAGAATAAATTCAGCTCTTTGTCTGAAAGAAAAAGAACTAAAGAACTTGTTTTTTAGGGAACCCCCGTTCTTCTTCCAAATAGAAGTAGCTGTTGTTGACATAATTTTTTTCTCAGCCAACAACAACTTCTAACTTGACTTTGCCAAAAAGAAGCTATGCGTCAAAAGATTAGGCGTCTCAATTGGAAGTAGTTGAACAGAGAAAAAATGCTTGTTCTACTTCTACTTGTGTCAGTTTGGTTTTGCCTGGGGAGTTGCCGAGTATTGAAGAGGCGCTTAAGGTTTTTGCTGTCATCTCAGGACGCAGCGGTACAGTTCTTGGTATTTTATGGGTAAGGTTTAGAGAGAAAAAAATAGAGTGAAAATAAAAAAACGTTGTTTTTTTCTTCCCAACCGGGACAAGCCGATCTACAAGTGGCAAGAAATGCTAAGACATTCATGTAGCACTGACAAAAACAGAAAAAGAAATCTGCAGCCTAATAGAAGCAGGATTCGAATACATCACAGAATTTCAAGGGTCAAAAATCTTTAAGAAAAGAAAGCAACCAAGCAAAAAACTCAGCAACAACTTTTCCACCCCCTTACTATTTACTTATATTGGTGCAGGGGGTGGGATTTGAACCCACGAACGCCTACGCGATAGGGTCCTAAGCCCTACTCCGTTGACCTGGCTTGGAGACCCCTGCACAAACCCGAACCAGTGACAATACATTTAGCCTCCTTTAATATTTATTTGCCCCTGCAATTTCCCTGTTCAAGCGTTTTATCGCTGGTTATTATCGTTGAGAAAATGCGGGTTGACCGTAAGCTCTTTATTTAGTACCGCATGTTGTTTCTGAGAAGAACACGAATTTGCCTTCGTAGCCTAGTCCGGTGGGGCGTTACCTTGGTAAGGTAATGGTCGCGGGTCCAAATCCCGCCGAAGGCTCCAACTTTTAAGTTCGGTTCTTCCCCCAAAATTTTGCTTTTCGACATTTCATAATTTGTCATCTTAATCAACTACTCTCCTGTTTTCGATAATATAGGTTCCCAGTTTGATAATTCCCATTCTACACCTGTAGGGTTATCTTTTGCACATATTTTGCCTTGCTCGATAAGCAAACCGATTTGCCTCAACAGTTCAGCTGAAATACTATCTCCAGACATTTTCCGTATAAAGAGTTTCATAGTATCGGCTTCTGCAGGTGATTGTAGGAAGTGCACTTCCACAAGTTTGATGCTTTTACGAAATAACACAACGTTGTCCATAACGCCGGCTATCTCAAGCACCTCAGCAGAAACGTTTCGTAACCTACCCAGCACACGACTTTCCTCCATATCTGGACCAACATAGGTTATAGCAACCGACTTACCGATGAGTTCTTTTAGGTTTTTTTCTAACATAGAGTCTTGCATATTTAATTCCTTCAAGAAAGGGCGATGTGAGCATCGCCCAATGGCATCTGCAAATGTTGAAGTATATAAAGAAAAAAGAAAAACACACAGTCATGTGAAAACCAGATTTTCGGCATCTGCAAATCACATTTTTTGCTCATTCTTGTTTTCTACATCATATTCTCAAAATATTGGTTTAATAGAAATTCACGCATGCAGAAAGTAGGGTCGCTGGGATTTTTAGTCATTTCAAATTTGGCTTTCAAATATTGAAATCTTATAACGTGCTACTATTCATTATTTGATTGAGGCAAATACGGTTTGAAAATAGATCCTCATGATGTATTATCCACTCCAAGGGTACCAGCCGGAAGAACCTGCAAAAGATGTGGGCAAATCGGGACAATCGTTGGTTTAGAGGTTTATGCGGGAAAAAATCTTCACGTTCACAGAAGGTGTGATAAACAAGGTTGTGAATGGGACAACGGGAAACAATGGCCCGAAGTTATGCTTTGGGAGGAATATCCGTACGATGAATTGAAAGAAGTCTTGAAATGGATCGACGAAAAAAAAGGCAAAAACGTATACATGTATGAGGGCAAAAATCGTGTTGTTGGTTGGGACGGAAAAACACTCATAAGGATCCAGCGGCTGGACGAGAAAAATGAAAACAATCCTCTGGATTTCATGTCTCGGGCAGATTACGCCTCGAAAAGGATTCAAGAGATTTTACGAAAAATCGACGAAAGACGGTCAAACAAATGAAAATAGAGAATTCATTCGATTTTTTTCAGAGTAATTAGAATATCACGTGCGTTATTAGTTCAGCTGAACCTAATACTTGTTGAACCCAAGAGCAAGAACATTAAGGACAAATACTTGAAGTCTACGGGTCAGGGTCACCTTGAACCTCCCATTGCGAAGAGGTCACCCGCAAAACCCCTTTTTTGACATTTTGACAGAAAGGATGGATGATTTGCTGTATGCGAGAGTATTCATGAAACTAATGTCTGCGGTTAAGATTGCAGATTCATAAGTCATTAAAATCAAATTTGAATACTCCTATCGAGGAAAGAAATAAAGTGTTAACAAGCTACAACTATGACCAAATTTTCGTGAATGCTTTGAATACTGTTTTAGCAGACTATTCATCTGGCAAGATTCAGTTTCATTCGGAGCATGATTTCTTATGCAATGTATTTTCCGAATGTCAAAAGCTAATGCAAATTCGAGGTTTTCCTGTGCCTTTGAAAATTTACGCACAGAAATCCGTTCCATCCTGCCATAGCAAACAGACCAAGGTTGACATGGTGCTTGGGGATGACGAGGTACTCGTTGAGTTTAAAACTGAACCTGATTATCCTGGTGTCAATAAACCTGTTGTTTTCTACGCAAAGAAGCATGCACAAACAAAGAACAAAGACGGCAAAATCATTGAAGGTTCGAGTATTGAAGGCGATATTGAGAAGATAATGAAATACTGTGCCAAGGGGAAATGTGCCCATTTTGTAATGGTTGATGAGGATGGAATGCACTCGAAGAAAGACTCCTCATTTCTCCCTAAAAGCGAGTGGAAACAAACAGGAAAACAAAACAAAAAGGGAATGGAAATCAAATATATCCACATTTATTGCGATGGAGCAAAACAAGAGTGCAAGACACTGATGAAAACAGAATAAAAAAATTGGAAAATGAAGTTAGAAGCGTAAATGAACGGATTACTACAATTACTGGAAAACTGGATGAACAAACCAGAGATTTTGAAGACTACAACAAAGACAATACTCTGATCCTTGTTTCAGCTGTTGAAGCTATGTCTATTATGAGATACTACGATTCGAGTTCAGGTCAAACAAAGTTGAGCGACCTTGACGGTGTTTTCAGTTGTCTGACACGATTAAGAGAAATCCGCCAAGCAACCAGATTTCCAGGTCTCAGAGAATTTACTTTGGAACGGGAAAAAATTGTTTCAGGCGCATTACTTGTGCTTGCCAAAAACAAAAATATAGGTGCCAATGAGCTGTTTGCTCGGGGCTTGGCAGAGTCTGGCAAAGAAAACTTCATGTTCTCGATGGAAGATGTTGCGAGTGTATTTGGAACAGAGGAAGCTGTCCGATGGCAGCAACTCCTCGAATAACTAAACAATCTTTTTTTGCGTTCTATTCTGGCGCGGCTACATTTGTGCGTGCTTCAAAATGCTATTCTAATTTGAGTCTTGAACTTTGGTTTTTACTATTGCGCTTGTCGAGTGATTGAAGAATTTGCAGTAAAAGATGTGATTACACGAATATCCATTACATAAAACCCTACGGTGCTCAACCACTACTGCCCGAACGATTGGCTTAGATTTTTCTTGAATGAACTCCTCGGTTGAATTATGCATTAGCAGTGTCTGGAATGAAGTGTACCAAATGATGTTGTCTGTTGAATCCTGGTTCTTTTTACGAAGGTAAATAGTGACTTTTGCAGGTTTGCCTTGAGGAACAATTTGTCCCTTTTCAAACACGGACTTTGCGTGGTCAATCTTGAAAAGCAATGAAATTTGATTGCTGCCTACGTCTCTAACGGCTGCATATTTTGGTCTACGAGTTATTGGTTGATTGACCTCGTAGAGTTCTTTTTCATAATTGCATAGCATCGAATACGTGCCGTCAGGGTCCTTTTTGCCATCAGACAACTTGGGTTCAGCTTCGATAATTACAACTTCATCCTTCATATTGAATCCACACGAACACATACAAGTTCTTGTATTCTTAAAATCTATTAACATAAACTTGGCAATTAGATTTAGCACATGATTGCCTTTCGAAGATTCTTTAAGCAACTTTAACTGATTAGAGTAAAAGTGATTGCTATGGTCAAGCTAACATTTTATGGCGGCGTAAACGAGATAGGCGGTAACAAGATTCTATTAGAGGATAAAGGAACCAAAATCTTTCTTGACTTCGGGCAGTCATTCACTTTCGGCGCGGATTTCTTTACAAGCTGGCTTAAACCAAGAAACCTCAACGGCCTTGGAGACTACTTTGAGTTCGGTCTCCTCCCTAAAATAAGTGGTCTTTACTCTAAAGAAATGCTCGCCTCAACAAAACTCGCATATACTGAACCTGAAATAGATTGCGTATTCCTTTCTCATGCACACTTTGACCACATTACCCACATTGGATTTTTGGATCCTTCTATTCCTGTTTGTATGGGTGTTGGAACCAAGCTGTTCATGGAGTCTATGGAGGAGACAGGTTACTTTGCAGACTATGGTGAACATCCTTGCAACAAGTTTAGGACAAGTCATAAAATTAAGATTGGCAGCTTAACGGTTGAACCGATTGCGGTTGACCACTCGATTCCAGCTGCATACGGCTTCATAATTCACACTTCTGAAGGAGCAGTTGTTTACACTGGAGACCTGAGAAGACACGGCCCAAGAAAAGACCTCACAGAAAACTTCCTTGAAAAAGCAAAGGAAGTTGAGCCAATCGCCTTAATTTGCGAAGGCACTCGCATGGCAATTAAAGAAACGCGCCAGAACTATTCTGAACCCCAAGTTAAACAACTTAGTGACAAGATTGTCGCTTCATCTGACAAAGCAATCTTCACCATGCACGCCAGCCGAGATATTGACAGATTCAACAGCTTCTTTGAAGTCGCCAAGAAAAATCAGAGAAAGATGGTAATCACGCCTAAAACTGCATATCTATTAACAAAACTCCTCGAAGACCAGCATTTGGCTGTTCCAGATCCACTAAAAGATGATAGCATTCGGGTGTATTACAAGAAAAAGAAGTCCGGTAAATACGACGAGAAAGACTACTTCCCATGGGAACGCAAGTTCATGGACAAAATGGTGAATAGCAAATACGTACACAAAAACCAAAGCAAAATAATAATGGACTTAGACTTCTACCAATTTGCAGAACTAATCGACATAAAACCCAAAGCAGGCAGCGAGTTCATTCACAGCATGAGCGAACCGTTCAGCGAAGAAGACATAGAAGACCAAGTCATGCACAACTGGCTAAACCACTATAAAATGCACTTCCACCAAGTTCACGCTTCAGGACACATGAACAAAGAACAATTAATTGAAATGGTGAAGGATATACAGCCGAAGCGGGCTTTCCCAGTCCATACGGAAAATCAACAACTTTTCAAAAAGCATTGTGACCGCGTTCAAATAATTGAGCAGGGAAAAGAATATGCTTTGACCTAAAGTAATCCTTTTCGTTTAGGCAAAATTTAACTTTGCAAACGACTATTAGGGTTCATGGCTTGGCAGAAACGGATCGGTCACTTCTTTGCATCCAGAACTTTAGCAGCTGGTATCTTAGGTTTTCTGCTCAGTCTCTTTGCAACTGAAATTCTATTTCTTGTTCCAAATGGCTTGGAGCCAGAGGTGGCAGGATTTTTACTTGTTCCAATAGTTTTTCTAATGGTTGTCGTTGCAGGTTTTATTGAAGAATTAAGAAATCGTTGGTGGAAATGGCGCAGAATTATTAGCCCGATTAGAGTAGGTGTATTAGGTCCTTTTTTTGATGAATCTAAAAATGGAGCTGCCTGTAAAACACAATTTTCTCCTAATACAGGCTGGTTAGATTTTTTTGATAAAGTCAATGTTGAGAAGAAACAATTTGACGTGCGAGAGATTAATTGGTCGGAAATCTCAAACAAATTCTTGGTTTTAGTAAATCCCTTCGGTGAAATATATCTTGAAGAAGACAAACTAAAGTTTGCAACTTATGAAAAGATTAAGGACTTTATTGCGAAAGGTGGAATTTTTTGCTGTACTGGCGGTTTTCCTTTTTACTACTTTTGGAATGAAATTATTGGAAAAGAAATTGACACAACTCCAAAGACAAGACTTATTTCATCTGGAACGATAGCAGATCCAAGGTTTTTTAACGATAGCTTGGTATCACAGGATTTTGGTGCAATTATCAGTGATGTCCCTTCAAAGCCCACATTGAGTCGTTCTTACCAAGATGCCGTCGATAAAGAATACTTTGGGGATCTTTCGTCAGTTGGCGGTTCAGGAATTGTGTGGGAATTTAGGAGCCTAAGCGAGGAAACCATGCACATTATCCCAGGGCTAAGAATTAAACATAAAAATGAGACTAAATACGCTCTATCTGCAATACCCTATGGAAAAGGTTTCATCATTATTGCTGGAATGGCATTAAAACCTGCAGAAGTGGAGTTTAAAAAACTTGGCGAAGGTCTCGTTTCATTTACTAAATTGATAGCAAAACGAGAGAAGACACGGGATCAGTCACGATATGAAAAACTAAGCAAAGAAGCAAGTATTTTAAAAAAACCCTCTGCCGCAGCCTTATCCTACTTGGCCATTTCAGCAATGCTATCATTGTTAATTTTTTTGAGATTAAACGTGTCGCCGGAAAATTGGGTGAAGAATGCAAATGTTACCTTCTATTTTTTAATGTACATTGTTTGTCCTGCTATTGCAGTTTGGTACTCTATAACATCTGTGATTAATTATAACAAAAAGCACCCTAATTACAAACGCTCTTTGCGAATTTATTTAGCTTATTTAGCGGTTTTGTCAGCCGCCATTTTCTTTATTGTTCTCCTGTTATCTGCCAATGGTGTTCCTATTTTTGATTGGCTGTTTCTGGTTATTCCCGTTTTTCTTGGCTATTTCACATTTGTAACGCTAAATGTGAAAACTCAAACTTTTCGGAAAAAAAAGTTAGTTCTACTTGGCGTAATATTTCTAATTAGCGCATTTCTACCCGTCGGTAGTGCGTTTGTTTCGCAGGAAATCGTGCTTGCTCACATAGCTAATGTTCCTGATAGTAATCAAAAAATTCAGGTAATTGGTGATTTAACGCGATACAATTTAGGTACTTACAATTATTTTAGGTCAAGCAGTGACTATTGGAAATATCTAATAGTTGGTACTGGAGCGTGCTATGAAGGAGCGATGGCCTCTACCACATTGCTTAAAAATGCTGGGTTTGAGGCCCGAATTATCTCTTTACCGGGAGAAGACCATGTTTTTACAGAAGTAAAAATCAACGGGACTTGGATGGTTATCGACCCTGGATACGGAGATACATCTCCGGTATCAAGACAAGAACGAGCCGATGCTCGATTGCGAGAAATGGGTGCAATTTCATACGTAGTCGCTTATACTGGTTCAAACTTCACTGAGCTAACTTCACAATATGTTCCAACTGATACCATAACAATCAAGCTAACGAACAAAGGTCAACCACTGCCCAATGCAGAAATCTATCTAACACACGAATTTCAAAATAGAAGTTTGAGATTACCTGATGCAGAAATGTCTTTTACTACAAATGCGACCGGCGAAGTCACATTACACATGGGAGCACTAACTTACAACCAAAACGCAAACCTGTATGAAGATTACTATTGGGTATATGTTAATGGACAAAAGACAGGATACAACATTACAAGCACTGGCACTAATGAGAACAGATTAATCGCTATTGACTCGAATTACTCAACAAAGTGAAAACTAAGTACGCTAATCTGTCTGTGCTGTCAATAGAAAGCCGTTCGCAGCATGAAGCTACTCTCCAAAAAACTTCTGTGAGATTGGATTCTGACCCTTTTTCTACCAATAATCTCGCCTGCTATCTGAGTCTCTTTTCATTTCTTCATTAATTTCATGGTAAATGTTTTTCTCAACATCTGAGATGATGGTTAAATCCGCACCTGTGATGCTTTTGATAATTGGGACTCTTATCAGCCTATCTTCTCTTTTCAGCGGGACATACTCAATAGTTACCTCTTTGTATGCACACGTTAGTTTTTCATTTGAATTCCATAGCTCATACATTTCAGCTCTTAGAATATGCTGTCCTGCTTCTATTCCGGTCATGTCAAGCACCGACGAAAACTCCAACTCGTCTGTTGCAAGCGGACCTTGAAGAATACTCAATCGTAACGAGTCAATTCTCTGTTCATCAAAATACAAATCTGCAGTTACCCTTGAAAAAGCTGTTCTTGAAGGCACCAGTTTGAAGGCTACTTCAAGGATCAACTCATCTTCCTTGGGAGAAGTTGCTATTTCGGTGATTTCTATCTGCTTTTTCGGTGAAGGTACGGCTGATTTTTCGGGCTTATTTTTTTGAATTTCAGTTATATTGCCCAGAGTGGTTTGTTTTGAACCTTTAACCTCTGCACGCATTTTTTCGCGCAAACGCTGAGTCTTTGTTGATTTAACCACTGTCTTTCACAACTGAAGATTGATTATTGGCTGCAAAGTTAGTAGTGTTCTCTAATGTAGTTGTATGCCTTGTCAAAAAGTTCTTGCTCTTTGTGCAGCTGATATTTCAGAAGCGTCTTTCTAAGAGCCAATTTTATCTCTCGCTCCCCGGAAACAGTCCATTGCCAACCATCAAACCGTGTAACTTTAACAACGTCATCGATGTCTTCAACAATCTGCTTGATTATAACCGGCGTCTTTGGAACCTTAGCTTCTTCAAATAGTTTAGTCAGCATTTCCTTTGAATTATCAACTGGTTCAGCTTTAGTTTCCCTTTCTAAGGCCACCGTCTCTCTTGCTAATTTAAGTAGTTCTTTCAGGAACTCTAAACTCGTGATTGCGTTTTTGTAGTGTTTATCTTTTAGTTCCTCAAGTTTTTTGCCCAGCTCAAAGAACCTGGGGTCGTCAGGGTGTTTGTGTAGCCTCCACACAATTTTCAACTCAACCTTTTTGGCTTTACTCTTGACGCTTCCGCTCATTTGGTCCAATATTTTTTCATCCATAACCAAAGTGTCAAGGTCATCACGAATTGTTTGGACACTTACGTTTTCATGTATCAGTTTGAGTGTCTTTGGTCCGAGTGCATGCCAAAGAAGTCTACCTCTTCCACTTGTAGGCTTAATAGATTCATAGATTTCAGTTAGCCATCGGTAGTCTTTTTCATATTGGAGCAAGATTGGGTCTGGGGATATTGCTTCCCAGTGTTGATTAAGATAGGAGTAGTCTGCCGCAAACTTGTCTCTTATTGCATCCGTTTGTAGGCAATCTTGAGCTGGAATTAATCCTTCGTAACCTTCTATTGTTCTGTCTATGCCTTTGAAATATTCAAGGCAGACAGACATAGCATTTGGCAATTCTGCTTTAATTGCTGCGATGTTTGAGATTACATTTCTGATTTCTTTAAGGTCAAAATCCAGAGCCATTGCAACGTTATCAAAGACTCCCAAATAATCTACAACTAATCCACGATATTTTCCTGGGAAAGGTCGGTTGACTCTGCAAATCGCCTGCAATAGAGTATGGTCTTTCATCGGTTTATCAAGATACATAACCTTGTTGATTGGAGCGTCAAATCCTGTAAGCAGCTTCGAGGTAACTATCAGTAGTTTTAGGGGGTCATTTTTGTATCTAAATCGGTCAAGCAATTTGGCTTCTTCATCACTTGTGAGAGCATATTTTTGCCAATCTGGCTCATTATGATTCACCGTCATTACAACGGCAGTTTCTTCTGGCGGCATATACTTATCAAGTTCTTTCTTGTATAGGTCGCATGCTTCTCTATCATAAACAACAACTTGGCCTTTAAATCCGCTCGGGTCTACTTTTTCTTTAAAATGTTTGACTATATCTGCGCAGACTTTCTGGATTCTCTCTTCAGACTTAACAAGATGCCCGAATTTAGCTGCTTGTTTGCTCAGTAATGTTGAGTCTTTATCTCCATATTTGATGCCTTCATTTTCTAACATTAGTCGATAAGCAGTTTCGAGTTCTTCTTTGTTAACGTGGAGTTCGACTAATCTGGGTTCGAAGTCTATTGGGATGGTTGCGTTGTCTTCTATGGCTTCTTTGAAAGAGTATCTGCTTAGGTAGCCGTTTTCGTCGTCTTCTGCTCCAAACGCTAAGAAGGTGTTTCTGTCCCGTTTGTTTATAGGAGTACCTGTGAAACCGAACAAGAAAGCGTTAGGTAAGGCTGCTCTCATTTTTAGTCCTAAGTCGCCTTCCTGACTTCTATGAGCCTCGTCTACCAGAACTATGATGTTGTCTCGGTCGTTGAGTACACCTTCGACTTCAGCAAATTTGTAAATTGTTGTGATAATGATTTTTCTTGTATCTTGCGCTAATAATCGTTGTAGTTCCTCTCTTGTCTCGGCGACCACAGTATTCGGCACATCTGTTGCATAAAATGTCGCGCCAATCTGAGCATTTAAATCGATTCTGTCAACAACCACAAGAATTGTCGGGCTTTTTAATTGGGGTTCTTTTCTAAGTTGTTGAGCAGCATAAACCATTAGGATGGATTTTCCAGACCCTTGGAAGTGCCAAATTAAGCCTTTCTTTATTTTACCATCTAATACCCTTTGAACTATTTGCCTTGTTGCCTCATATTGTTGGTATCTGCATAGCACTTTGATTTTTTGACCACCCCGTTCTGAGCTGAAAACGGTGAAATTCTTAGAAATTTCAAGCACTGCTTTTGGATTAAGCATTAATTCGACGGCTTTTTTGACTTCGTCAAGGTTTGATGTTTGAGTTGTAGTTCTCCAAGGCTGCCACTTCAGCAACGGAAGTTTAACAGCTCCGGCACGATAACTTTTTCCTTCAGTTGCGAACATGAACACGTTAGGAACAAACAACTGAGGAATAGAATTCTGATATTCTTCCAACTGAGCTGCGCCATCAAACCATGAAATAGCTGGCCTAACTGGAGTCTTAGCTTCGCCAATTACCAGCGGAACACCGTTAACAATAAGAACGATGTCAGGTCGCCTGCTCTGCCCTGCAATGAATTTGTACTGAGTTGTAACCACAAATTCGTTTCTCGATAAATCTTCATAATCAATCAAATTAACAGAAACATGCTCACCATGTTCGCCAAAGGGCATTGTTTTCTCGTTCTTGAGCCATTTTGAAAATTCCTCGTTAGTTTTAACAAGTCCGGACCCTTTTACGGAGAGAATAATTGCTCTCAGTCGATACAAGATTTCTTCAGCTTTGACGGGGTCTGATTGTATCTCAGGATTTAATCTCATAAGCGCAGCTTTGACAGACTCCTCCAGCAAAACATCCGATTCTTGCCTTTTCAACTCATAAGCAGGAACAAAAGACCAACCTAACGGAACAAGCAAATCTTTTATGTAATTCTCAACGGCATTCTGCTCAGTGAATGTCAATTCATAACCTCCAATGGTACAAACAATTCTCCAGACAGGAAGGCGTTAGTGAGTTTTTTCTTAAGATTTCTAAGTGCTAATTGATGATTTTTAAGTATGTCTAATTGGTCTTTTTGTGAATTAATAATTGAACAAATTTTGGTCTGTTCTATCAAGGGAGGAATGGGTAACCTAAATCTCTTAAGGTTGGTGCAGTTAATGTTAGCCTGCTGAACTGCCAAAGTAGCCAGTTGTTTTATTTCAGAATTAAAAGAATTTAGGAAAAATGTCAAATAATCTGGAACAAGTATGTTTGGATTCGGTCTTAACATAATCAAATACGATGCAAATAGATATTCACCTTGGAGTTTGAATGTCGCAGTTCTCCCCACATGTTCAAAACTGTTGGTTCGGTTAAATAAAATATCTCCAATCTGCAATTTGTAGCTACGAGCTACCTCTTCATTTAAGTCTACATATTTTCCATTTCTAAAATTTACAAGGTCGTTGGAAAGGTTATCCATTTTAATTACGGGATATCTTCCTTCATTATTGAGTTTAACGGAAATTCCATATTTAGTTTCAATTAACAGTTGTTCTATTTGGAAAATCTTCCAGTCTTCTGGTATTTCTCCAAGGTCAGTTTTCTTGAATTTCTTATGACCAATGCCTTTTTTCAGAAGTTCTTTGAGCAATCCTTTCTTGAACTTTTCTGCAACTTGGATAAGATGTTCTAATTCTTCTACGTTAGATTCAATACTCCACAGAATTTCCGCAATCTTTCTTTGCTCATTTTGACTTGGTAACCAAAACTCTTGTGCTGACAGGGTTTTCCACTTGATGGTTGGAGACAAAGAGCCTTCCGAGACAGCAAAAGCTGTCTTCCAAAACTGAGAAGAATACATAAACCAAGGAAGAAACTCGGGGAGAATCTTTTCCGCCCTTGGCCTGAGAACCATGGAGTGCGCAGAAACGACAGCATCTCTGCTGGTCACTGCTATTTTTCTCAAATAAGCCCGTCTTTTACCAAAAATAATATCGCCTTTCTTGCACAAGAATTTTGTAGCTTCGACTTCATCAGGTGAACCATATCTTTTGATTCTTATCTCATCTGTCTCTAAATGTTCCAGTCCAATGTAATCCTTTAGACCTGATGTTTTTGGGTCATCTATCCGGTCTGTAACGTTTTTCGCTATGTCTCCAAATTTGACTTTTTCCCATCCAAGTGGTACTCTGTTTAGTTCACTTATCATTTGAGCACTTCCGCCATACGGGTTTTAAAATTAATAATGGAAGATTTCAAGGAAATTGAGCCTTCACTCCATTCCTTTATGAGTGCTTCAAGGTCTTCGTGAATAACACCTGTATCCCATTTCTCAACGTAATATGGAACATTGAGACTATAATTTTTCTCTCTAATTTCTTTGAGAGATACCACCCGTGATTTACCTTGGATATCTTTGAATTCACAATAGAGATTGAAAAGATTCTTGATGTTATCATTGGATAGAAAAGCCATTGCATTTTGGTATATGACCTCGTCGACGCCGTTTATGAAAAGAATTTTCTTCTTCTTTTCAGAAGGTTTTTTCTTTCGGCACACAACAATACAACTTTCCATCGGGGAATTGTAGAATAATTGTGGGCCTAATCCGATTACAGCATCTATTAGGTCATCTTCAATTAGCTTTGTTCTTATTTCCTGTTCTGAGTCTCTAAAGAGGATTCCATGTGGCCATAGTATTGCGCATCTTCCTGTATTGTCTTTAAGAGAGCAGATAATATGTTGGAAAAACGCATAATCAGCAGTTCCCTGTGGAGGTGTTCCATAAATATTTCTTCCCCAAGGGTCATTCTTCCAAGATTCCATGTCCCATTTCTTCATGGAATAAGGCGGATTGGCAATACAAATATCGAATTGTTTAACTCGACCATTTTCTATAAACGCTGGCCTTCTCAGCACGTCTCCCTGGATGATTTCAAAATCTTGAACTCCATGAATGAACATGTTCATTCGGGCAATAGCAGAAGTGATTATGTTAATTTCTTGGCCATACAGTTTTAGCGTTCTATATTCTTTTCCTCTTTCTTGGACCAACAATCTTGCATTAAGGAGCATACCTCCAGAACCACAGGTAGGATCATAGATAGATTCTCCAGGCTGAGGGTCAACAATTAGCGTCATTAACCTAACAACTGTTCTATTTGTGTAAAATTCTGCAGCACTATGACCACTATCATCTGCAAACTTTTTTATCAAATATTCATAGGCATTTCCAAACTCGTCTTGAGGCACATTTTTTATTGTTAAACTGATGGATGAAAAATGCTCAATTAAATCGCATAAAATTCTATCAGACAATCGGTCTTTATTGGACCAGTTTGTATCTCCAAAAATTTCTGAAAGTTTTTCCGGATTTGCTTTCTCTATGTTCATCATTGCCAATCTGATTGCTTGGCCGACATTGGTTGCTGTTTTCCTAACGTCTTTCCAATGAGAACCTTCTGGAATCTGGAACATGTGGTTTTCGCTGAACTTCGCAGATTCTTCATCCCCGTAAGTTTGGAGAGCATCTCCATATTCTTCGTCGTAGACGTCAGACAGACGCTTGAAAAACATTAACGGAAAAATTATGCTCTTGTAGTCGCCAGGGTCTATTACGCCTCTGAGTAGATTGGCTGCACCCCAAAGATAACTCTCCAGTTCTTGTTGAGTCATGGTCAAAGTAGCTTGGTCTCCTTTAGCAGTGAGCGCATTAGGTCTTCCGATTGAAGAAAATCAGAATAAGCCTTTTCCAGCTCTTGCATTGTTGCTTTTAAGTCAATCTTTTCGTCTACTCTTGGTTTCTTAACGTATCTTGAAATGTTAAGGTTATACTCGTTTTCCTTGATTTCATCCGTACAAACAATTTTTGATTGCCCTACAACTTCAGAGTATTTTTCATACAAATCAATAACAGCTTTCGCATGTTCGTTTAAGAAGAAATTCTGGGCTCTACCCTTCTGGTACAGTTCAGAAGCGTCAATGAACAAGACTTTGTTCTTCTTTGGAGGTTCTTTTCTTGCTCTGAAAATAATTATGCAAGCACTTATACCAGTACCATAGAACAAGTTAGGTCCCAAGCCTATAACACAATCAAGCAAGTCATCATCAATAAGATGCTTCCTAATTCTTGATTCAGCGCCACTTCTAAACAAAGCACCATGCGGAAGAACAATGCCCATACGCCCAGTGATTGGAGCCATAGAAGCAATCATGTGTTGAACCCAAGCAAAATCGCCATAACTTTTCGGCGGAACCCCTGCAAAATTTCTGCCAAACGGGTCATTTGCCCAGTTTTCATATCCCCAATTCTTTAACGAGAAAGGCGGATTGGCAATTACAACATCAAACTTTGAAAGTTGGTCGTTTTCTCTAAACACAGGATGTCTCAATGTGTCTTCTTTTTCAATCCTAAAATCTTCAACCCCGTGCAGAAGCAAGTTTATTCTTGAAATAGAAGAGGTTGTGAGATTTTTTTCCTGACCAAATAGTTTGAGTTTCCTAAAATCTCCCTTGTGGCCTTTGACATATTGGTAGGCTTCAAGAAGCATGCCTCCCGAGCCACATGCTGGGTCATAGATGGACTCGGTTTCTTTGGGTTTTAGGATGCTGCCCATTAGGTGAACTATGGCTCGTGGAGTGTAGAACTCTCCTGCTTTCCGATTGGACATATCAGCAAATTTCTTGATTAAAAACTCATAGGCTTGACCAAGCAAATCTGGAGGAATTTTGGAATTAGGCAGACTCTTTGACGAAAAATGCTCAATCAGGTTAATCAGCAGTTCATCGGATAATCGGTCTTTGTTTGTCCACAGCACGTCTCCGAAAATGCCGTATAGTCTTTCAGGATTGGCTTTTTCTATTTCTCTGAAGGCAAACTGAATTGCCTGACCTACATTCTCGGTCTTTTCTCTAACATCTTTCCAATGAGCACCTTCAGGTATGATGAACTTGTGTTGTTCGGGAAAGTTTGCGTATTCTTCGTCGCCACTTGACTCTAAAAGAGCAGACGTGTATTCTTCATCGTAAACGTCGGAGATTCTTTTGAAGAAAAGGAGCGGAAAAATATACGATTTGAAATCGGCTTTGTCAACAGGGCCTCTGAGAATATTGGCGGCTCCCCACAAATACTGCTCCAATTCAGAAAGGGTAATTTCCTCATTAGCTACTTTTCTTGGCGGCTCAACCTTGACGTCTTGATTATTGAAGAATTGCAGAGATTTCTGTGCTTTGTTTTCATGTTTTTTCGCCATCAACTAACCACACTGCAAGGTGAGCGGTACTTGTATATGTTTTAAAGTTAAAACGGTTTTCCATTAGCGCGCGCTTAACAACCATTACCATGGTTACGCTCCAGTGAATTGTCTTCAACTTCTTGAGCGATTAGGCTTAATGTCTGAGGAATAGAAGAAAGCTATAGCAAAAAACATCGTGAAACAATCTCAGCTAAATTTATTTTTCAGTTAAATGAGTTATTATTCAAAGAGGGTTCAGGTAGTTCTATTTCGTTAGTTTTCTGCAGTCAAGAAATAAGAAGATTACCCTTAGTTGGGCGGCCCTTCTAAAGCGAACTGGTTCGCTAACCCAGATTCTTAATTACTCCTTCCTGCCGTTTGATTTCCAGCTCGACTCTCCTAATTTTTGAGAGAATATTTGAAGTATCCAAGTGTCTAAATTCAGCATGATGTTTTTCATCTAAAAGTTGGGCACGTACACCTTGCGATTCCCTTAGCAACTCAATAGCGTCTTCAAGTCGCTGAGAGATGTCAGTTTCATTGCCTTTTTCATCGCTCGGATTCTGCTTTTTAGGAGTTACGTTTCTAAACTTACGATTATCTCTTAGCAAACCAATCTTAGCGCGGTCTTCAGCTTTCTTGGTTATTGGTCTTGATTTACCTGTCTTAGGGTCTCGATAAAATCCTACCACCGCTTCTTTTTTGTTGTTTGTATTCTTCTTTCTTGGCATCTTCAATCACACAAAAGAAATATGTCAAGAAGGGAATCTTGAAATGATAATTGATTTTGCTCGGTTGATGGCGCTCCCAACTTTTAAGGATAAAAAAAAGAGGCTATTTCTCTGTTCAAGGATTCATTTTATTTACAAACTATATTTGTGTTAGTTTTAAATAACCAGCAGGAGAGGAAGCCCAAACAAAATCGAGTTTCAAAACACTCTGACTATGGAAAACGTCGCTTTTTAATGAAAAAGCGAAAAACGCATCTTGCCAATTTAAACAACTTTTGATTACAGAATCAGGTTATTTCGGGATTTAAAGACCAATACAACTCTTTTTTCGTATTCTGTAAGATTTTAAGAGTGAGTATTGAATACTTGCGCCCCCGCTAAGGGCAGGAACAGCGCAATGGGCTTGGCGAGACATCAATATTTCTCGACTAAGGTAGAGTAAGATGGCAACAGAAGGTCGTTACTCCTGTAAGTATGATAATAGGCAACATCCCTGTGAAGACTTCAACCCCGAAAACAAAAGGTGCACCGATGGTGGAGGCTCAGCATGCAGAACATGGTGCAGGAAGACCGACACAGAAATTGCTGGCGCTTTTGATTATCTGCCGTAATAGCAAAACATTTTTTGCAGATAATTATTGGGCCGAAAACAATAGGCGACTAAGAATATTTCCTTAGTTATTTTTCTTAAAATAATAACTTATGTTAGGGCTGGATTAGGAGGAGAGGAATTACTTTTTGGAATTAATTAGAAGATTATTTTCGAGTAATTATTTCAGACGTTAAACCAGTCGAAAATATCCTCTTGATTGTTTCAAGACCTCCATTGCAAATCATTATTTCCAGCGAATAATATTCCATTGTCTTTACGTTCAAAGGAACATTCAGATAATGAACCAAACGGGGATAACATTTTTCTGAAATAAATCAAACAGAAGGTTCCTTTGGACAACTCTATGATTTACTGAGGTTCTAATTAATTACAAAATAATCATCTCTATGGAACCAAGTAAATATTTCATTTTCAAGACGGTTGAGATTTTTTTTGAATAATCTTTTTAGGATTATGAAACAGAAGAATATTCATATCCCTGATTGTTTTTCTCCGATTTAATAAGTGCTCCATCAAATCATTTTTCGCGAATATTCTGAGGAGATAAGTCCTTGAAAACGTTTTTATATCGATTAAAAAGATAAAAATGTTTTATTCTTTTTCCAGTATGCAAGCATGGGTGAACCATGAATTATTATTTGGCATTAATTCGAGATGACTTAGTGCATAGGAGTGATTGAAATACAAACATCTGATAGTAAAGATTCACACCTTTCAGTAGTCAAAGCTGCTAATGCTTGATGGGCTAAAAGAAGAACGAAGGCAGCAAAAAAGACTTGGCTAACTTGACGGCTTGGCAAGCAATTACCCAGCTCCCAAACACTCAAAGAAAAAAATCAACCGCGCCTAAGCGAGGCAGTTCGCTTGCATTTCCTATGTTAATACAAATATTGCTATCTTTTTTTCATAATTCGCACACCTGAATTATTCTTGATTCGTTCTATCTCACAAGTGTGACTGAGACTTCCAGTTACCCAGTTGTTCGTTTGTCTACCAGACACAAACCTACCTCCTACTCGTAAAGTCGCTTAGGTTGTTCTGTTGCCTTGCCAGCCTGTTCTTTTAGATATTCGTTAAAATTTGTTATAGCCTGACTGTTTTGCTGAAGCACTTGGGCAATGCCTTTCTCTCTCTGCTCGGTTTCCGAAAATTTCTGGAGAAGCAGACACACCAGCTTTTCATAGTTCTCAATAATAGGCGCTTTTACTACGTCAGCCTCCAACGCGTTACGATGACTATAATCACCCATTGTCAAAGACTTCAAGCCAAGTTCTGCATAAGTAGTTATCTTTAGGTAAGGTAAATTCCGGGTTGTCACAAAGACGTCGTGGTGTTCATGCCATTCAACTCCAGCAAGAAAAGACTCACTAATCTTGATGCTGTCAATTAGTCCGCTGTCAACAAACGCACAATAGAGAAGCTGCTTCGCTTTCCCCAAAGTTTGATGTCGTTCCACATGAACGCGGACGTGCCCATTAGTCCACCAGCGGACCCTGCCTGCACTCAGCTGTTTTTCCCAAATGAGTTCTCTATTCCTGTTCTTACTCAATCTCCAACCAGCGTCCAAAGCCAAACCCTCAATATCACTGAATTTTTTTCGGTTCAAGCATTCAGGAGTCTCTGCAATAGCAAAACAAGCATGCTGACTATCTGGGCTTGACTTCACGTTTCCAGCATTTGGAGAAACGGCTGTGTTTGGAGCCTTTCCAAATATAGGTGATGCTCGAATGTCCGTCTTGAATTGGGAGCTGTAATTAGCTAAGACTCGCTTTTCAGTCGTGTAGTCTGCATGGATAGCGATGGCTGCTCGACGTAAAAAACCTCTTTTTCGGTCATTAGGATGCTGTCTTAGCCATGACCAAAGCCGAAATTTGAGCGGAGTTGAGATGTCTTTTGTAACATCACTTTCATAACTTCTACCATCACTTTCAGATGAGTTAGGAGTTTGGGAGGTTAACATTGAAGAAAAGACACTCCTAAATGGTAAGTGGGTAATGCCCAATTTTATTAAGCAAAATGACGTTTTCAACGCTCAAATCTGTATTTTCTGGTTGATTAGCTAAGTGCGAAGTCTTGTCAGCGATGCTCACGTTCTTTCCTCCTGAACATTGCCTCGGCTTCTTGCTGCTCTATGAGTTGCCGTTTCCAAGTCTCAGATAAGCCGCGACACATTAGGCAGCATTCTCCTGTTCGTTGAAGGCGATGGTCAAAAAAACGTGAACGCCATCGTCAGAGTCGTTTGGCTTGGTTTTTCCTTCAAGAAACAAAGGAAAAGCGCGCTTGATTCTTTTTAGTGTTTTCGAAACAGCGGTGGTTTGTCCGCTGACTTTTAGGGTTACTATATTTCTTGCTTTTTCATTTGTCATTCTGGTTTCCTTGATATGCTCGTACGCTTTGACGCTCGTACAGGGCATCCTACACAAGAAATAAATGAAAAAAGGACACAGGGAGAATCAACCTTAACCCAGATGCTCCACTGAGGCCATAAAACAGAGTATAATATCACACAACAGACTTGAAACTAAAATCTTTAAGCGGTAAGCGAAGTACCTCGCTTAGCTTCGTACGCTTGTTCAATTCTTTTCGAATTTTGCAAGCCTATTTCATTGGGGTCACAAATTAAAACTTCTGGAAAAGAAGGCACCTGCCTTGTACGACGCTTAATGATAGGCTGGCTTTAGCTGAGTATTTCTATATAGATGTAAAATGACAGAGGAAAACAATACTAAAGAAAACAGCGAGAATAAGTCTATTCCCTTTTGGGCAACTGAACTCCTTAAAATGGTGGAGGAGGCTCAGAAGAGCCAAAAAGATCCTTTAGTTTTCGGGAAAGAAGCGCCTTAACTTCGGTATCCTTCATTAAGATGTCCAGTATATTGTCAGCTTTCTCTCTTGAGTCTTCTAAACTTAAAGCCGCTTTAAGGTTTACTGCCATTCCGCAAAAAGGGCAAAACTGAGCCGTCGAAATAACTTGTTTTCCGCATCGTGGGCAGTCTAACACTGATAGAACAGGTTTTGCTGCTTGCTCTTGGTCTTTTAAGAGCCCATGACTTTTAAGCAATGCTCCATCAACGTCTCGGCCTGAAAGATGCACATAAACTGCGGCCATGTCTGAGTCTCGTACCCATCCAAAATGAACCTTCATTTGAGCCTCCGTAAATACATTTGCAAGTTCGGTAGCTCTTGCATGTCTAAAAAGATGTGTATGTACTCTTTTATTCAAAACCGCTTTCTTTGCGAGTGTGCGGAACACTTTACGAGCAGCCTCATAACTCATAGCTTTACCCTTATTCTTCTCGCTAAGGTCAAGCCATAGGGGGGCTTTCGGATCTTTTCTGTAGGGATGTAAACTAAGATATAAAGCCAAAGCAGGTACACTGGGTATGATTCTGACCGTTCGAGGTCCAGTCTTACCATGAACTCTTAAAACGCCTCCGTACTTATCGAACGACACATCACCCACCGTAAGATTCAGAGTTTCACCTATCCTGCAACCACTGTCATAATGAGTCAAGATAAGAGTCCTGTCTCTTTGATTTTCTGCAACTTCGGCAAGTTCCTTTATTTCAAGAGGAGTAATTTGTTCTTCTGCAGGTAGATTATTTTTCTTAATATGCGCCTTGATCCAGCGTACTTCTTCAGGGTACTCTTTCTCGTCTTCGTTGCAGCCTCTGAGCCATTGGAAGTATTTCTTAGTAATGACCTTGTAGTCGTGTTTAGTATTTTCTTGATAGTCTGAGATGTTTATTTTTCCTATTATCTGTTCTATGGCTTTTTTATCGAGTTCACCCAATGGTCGTTTTGCTAAACGGCATAGCACAATCAAATGATAGATGTATTTGGTTACTCTTGATTTGCTGATGTTATGAGCAAATCTATTGTCAATAAAGTTATGAATCATTGTTTTGTCAACTGACAAGACATCGGGTGATCCATCTAAGTTTCTTATCGCATTTCTGTATCTGTTTTCAATATCTTCTTGTATTGGGTTCGTGTATTGTATGCCCTTAATAGAAATAGTGGGGTTAGGCACTGAACTGGAAACGTGGTGCCCGCCGAAGGCTCCAGCTTATGTCGATTGTTTGCATTCTAACCTGATTAAGTCGAGAGACAAAATGGATGGCGTTCTAGCGCCGATTCAGTTCTTTGAGTAAAACTCGAGCTTCAGGCGGCATTTTCGGCTTGTTTCTCCTGTTGATGACTAAGAAGAGCGAGCCAACAATAATAAGCACGACCCCGAAAAACAATACACTTTCTTTCGGCAGGATCCCGAGTTCAAGTGTTAAAGTGAAGAAAACCATGGCGACTCCTATTGCAATCATTGTTGAGTTGCTTCTGGAAGCGGTTGACTGTAAAGTGAACTCTTTCTTTCCCGCGTCTGTTACGAGATAGTAGTCTTGTTTTTCCTCTATCATACCTGCATTCATTAAGTAATTCCAGTCGTAGTGGAAATGTCCATCAGACTTGTAACCCAGTGCAGAACACAAGCTTGATTTTACGCCTGGGTCAGCCTTGATCTTGCTGTTGGAGGCTGAATAGATGAAGTATAGTAGCTTTGTTCTGGGCGACTGGATATCAGCGCTTATTCCACGTGACTTTGCCACTTGGGTCCACTGCTCCTTTAAGCAACAGCCGTAAAGATAAACCAAGCCCTGTAGCTAAATTTTGTTTCAATGCTTTCAGTATGATTTGGCTTTTTGCTTATGGCTCTAACCCTTAGAGCTGCCGCTCTAAATGTTAGGGCTATATCGAGCACGCATCTTGTAGTGTTGACAGATAATAAAAAACAGGAGAAAAACAAAATGGGAACAAACTTCCAATATAGCAAAACGTTAGCAATGGAAGGCTCAATATTAACCGTACTCGGCTTGATTCCTTACGTCGGCTGGGTACTCGGCATCATAGGCGTTATCCTATTACTCAGGGCCATGAAAGAGTTTGCAAACTACTACCAGGACAACGAAATCTACCAGAACTCACTAAAAGGCGTCAAATACTACATAATTGCGTTAATAGCGGCAGCGGTGGCGGTCACAGCGATAGTTATCGGCGTTGGAACTGCAACAGGCTTTACGTTCAATGCAAACTTTGTATTCACAGCAGGCTTTGTAGCTGGCTTAATAACTTTCTTTGCTGGGCTGGTCGTTGCTTTTGTATTCTTCGTTCTTGCAGCCATGCATTTAAGAAAAACCTTCGATACACTCGCGAAGAAATCAGGAGAACATTTGTTTAAAACTTCTGGCATGCTACTTTGGTGGGGCTCAACATTGACGATAATTTTTGGAGTCGGCTTTATTCTGATCTTTTTCGCTTGGATAATTGCGGTGATCGGCTTCTTTACCATGAATGGCCCACAACAACAACCATACGCTTCGCAACCCTACGGATACACTTCGCCGTCTGCGCAACCTTCAGCTGTACCAATACAGACATACTGCTCTAATTGCGGCGCACCTCTGAAGCCACAAGCCACTTACTGTTCCAGCTGCGGCAAAAAAGTGGATGCCTAAAATTCCCTTTTTTATTTATCTTAATCTCAACGAAGGAAAAGTTATGCATATGTACAACATTTCAAGTGCGTGCCCGGATTGAATTTAATCAAGTGGTAATTGTCTTGCGTAAGTGGCAATTGGCCAGTATCCCCATTAACAATATTTTAAAAATGTAAATTTAACACAAAAGCAAGTTAACTATGCAAATATGTTTCAACCGTTTCATTGACGGGAAGGGCGGTTTTGGAAAAAGCTTCTTATTCCATGATAACCAGATAGCTTTTTCATTGAGGGGAAACGCGGTGAACTTCTCGTTTAATAAACGCGAGGTATTAATCGTAACGGTTTTGCTTTTCGTTGCCTTCATAGTCAGGGTTCTTCTGTTTCCTCTGCAAGGCTACCAGAACGACATTGCAACTTTCAGTTACTGGTTCAACACCGCTGCTGAACACGGCGTAAGACCTTTCTACACGGTTGTGTTGCAGCAGGCAGGCTGGATCGATTATCCGCCGTTCAACGTGTACCTTTTCTGGACTTTCGGTTCTTTAGCCAAAGCAGTTTCAGCCTGGGGCATCAGCACAGTCAGCATAGTGAAGCTGGTGCCAAACCTCTTCGATTTAGGAACAGCCGCCTTAATCTACATCTTCGTCCGCAAACAATTAAGCTTCAAACAAAGCCTCCTCGCCACGGGGCTCTACGCTTTTAACCCTGCAGTAATCTACAACGCGGCAGTCTGGGGGCAGTTTGACGCAATCTACACCTTCTTCCTCGTCCTCTCACTCATCCTGGCGCTTAAAAGCAAACCTAAACTCACTGCAGCCGTCTTCTCCATCGCCATCTTAACTAAGCCGCAGGCCATAGCGTTGCTGCCGCTGGTTGCCTACTTGATTTTCAGGAAGAACGGGTGGAAGAGCCTGCTAGTTTCGGCGGGTGTATTCGCCGCGTCAGTCTTCGTGATTATTCTGCCCTTTGAGTGGAGTAACCCGGCGACTTTCCTCAGCACCATCTACTTTGGAGCTTACAGCGGATACAAGTACACGTCCATTAATGCCTTCAACCTGTGGGGGTTGTTTGGGTTGTGGCAGCCTGATGGGAACCTCTACATCGTGGGCTGGGCTTTGTTTGGCGTTTTCACCGCTTTCGCGCTGTACGTTTTGCATAAGCGGTTTAAGGTTTCAGGTGAAATGCTCGTGTTTTTCGCGGCGTTCATGCTTTTCTTCGCGTTCTTCATGCTGCCCACCCGCATCCATGAACGATACCTCTTCCCAGCCATGAGCATATTAGCGTTAATGTATCCGTTCATCAAGAAAGCCCAACCATTCTACATAGTTTTAACGGGCACTTTCCTGATTAATCAAGCCTACGTGCTCTACTATCTCAATTCAGCTACTGTGTTCATTCCCAGCGGGGATTTGGTGGTTTTAGCGGTAAGCGTTATTAATTTAATAATGTTCCTTTATGGCGCAGTGCTACTGTGGGATGAACTTAGAGGAAGACCATTGAGTAAGGCAGAACCCACTGCTCTAAATCAAACTCAACAGGCAGGTGAGCCCAAATAGACTTTGGAATAAAAATAACCAAGAAAGACATCATCACCATTGTTTTGATTTCGATAGTCTTCTTTGGGATAGCTGCCTGGAACCTGGGTTCAACTGTGTATCCAGTCTCGGATTGGCAGAGCACTCAGCAGACAAGTTTCTACGTTAACTTGGGTTCGAGCCAGATGGTTCAGACCGTGTATTTTTGGGTTCATAGCGGCAACGCCTCAGTCTCGGTGTTTTCGGGTGATCCTGGAAACTGGAGTTACGTTGGGCAGTTAGCTCTCCAGTCCAGAGGCACAGACTACTCAGTTTACCAAAGCTTAAGTTTGAACGTGAAAACGCAGTACCTGGACTTCAACGTTCAACCAGTAGACTATGATTCAAGACCCAATTTCTATTGGAGCGTTCCAAACCTGTCTGACCAAACGCCGTCACCCTTCATCCAAGTATCTGAAATTGGCGTTGAAAGCCAAAGCAACCAGCAGATTCCAATCCTTTCAGTAACGGGCGAAAACACCACAGACACAACCTTAACCAAACTGGTGGATGAGCAAAGCTCCCTGCAGATTCCTCCAGATTACATGTCAAAGATGTATTTTGACGAAGTCTATTTTGCCAGAGCAGCAGAAAACTACGTGAACCACCAGATACCCGATGAAAGAACACATCCGCCGCTTGGAAAACTCATCCAAGCCACAGGAATTTTAGCTTTTGGTGACACTCCGTTCGGCTGGAGAATCATGGGTGTTCTCTTTGCTACTTTAATAATTCCGCTAATGTACCTGCTGGGAAAGAAGCTGTTTGGAACATGGATTGGCGGTTTCTCAGCGGCTTTCCTGATGACGTTTGACTTTATGCATTTTACAATGGCAAGGATAGGCACCGTGGACACTTACGTGGTGTTCTTCTCTTTGCTATCGCAGCTGTTCTTCCTGATTTACTTCATGAACGTGGTTAAGAGCGGATGGAAGAAGACTTCTATTCTGCCGTTGTTCTTGGCGGTAATTTTCTTTGCGCTGGGATTCTCGACAAAGTGGTTTACGATATTCGGTGCACTGGGCATGTTGGCTCTGCTTTTGGCAGTCAGACTCAAGGACGTTTCTAACCTCAAAGGCAGTTTAGGCGACAGGTACGTTGCCATCTTCAACTACCCCACTGTTTTGTTTTTGGGGTTTGTCGGTCTTGCGGTTGTAATCTATTTCCTGACATATATTCCGGATATGCTTGCGGGCGACTCTTTCCCAGCGATTCTCAACCTGCAGTCTTCAATGTTAAGTTTCCACGCGGGCACCGTTACGGACCCATCTTCGTCTCCATGGTGGACTTGGCCGTTCATGTTTGGCTTAGACCATTCAGTGCCCAGATGGTTTGACGTATCGTACATGCCAAACAACCTGGTTTCCACCATCACGGTTCTTGGTAACCCAGTGATTTGGTGGGTTGGTTTCGCGCTTATGTTGGTGCTTACTGAGAGAGCGATTCATGGAAGAGAATTAGCCGAGAGTTTGTGGCGCCGAATATCGAGTTCTGCGGCACGCAAACGCGTCAGCAAAAGCGCTAAGGGTTGGGATTTACCCGCGATATTCATAGTGGCCGTTTTCTTCTTCTCATGGCTCCCTTACATCATCATTTCCAGAGCAACCTACATCTACCATTTCTACCTCAGCGTACCCCTGCTCTGCTTAGCCATAACATACTTCATCAACAAGTACTGGAATACTCGCAATGGAAAGATTGCGGCCATAGCGATATTTGCGGGTGCAATAGCGGTGTTTGCGCTCTTTTACCCAGTGATTTCAGGTGCTCCCGTTTCAACTTCGTTAATCCACAATTATCTTAGATGGTTCCCAAGCTGGGGAGACTTCGTCTAATGGCAGCACCAGCCAGCCGCAAGACAGTTCAGGTTTCAGTTGTGCTTCCCGCCTACAACGAAGTAGACTACCTGCAGCCGGCAATCGAGAAAACCGCCCAAACCCTAAAGCAATTCACAGATTTCTACGAAACAATCATTGCTGAAGACGGCAGCACCGACGGCACCGCTGAACGCGCAGAAGAACTGGCACAAAAGTACCCGAATGTTAGGCATATTCACCGTGAACGGCGCTTGGGAAGAGGAACAGCACTCAACAACGCGTTTAAGCAGAGCAACGGCCAAGTGCTGGTTTACATGGACTTGGATTTAGCCACGGACCTCAAGTACCTTGAGCCGCTTGTTGAAGCCATCACCGTTGAAGGATACGACTTTGCGACTGGTTCAAGGATGCTGGCTGAGAGCAAGGCTGAACGCACCTTCAGCAGGGGCATAAGTTCTAAAACCTACAATTTCTTAGTCAGGCACATGCTGGGGTCTAAGCTTCGGGACCACCAGTGCGGCTTTAAAGCCTTCAAACGAGAACCCCTGATGCAGCTACTCAACACTGTTGAGGCGACTCATTGGTTTTGGGACACGGAGATTATGGTTCGGGCCCACAGGCAGGGCTTTAAAATTAAAGAGATCGCTGTGGAGTGGAAAAGCGGCAAAGACACCAAAGTTAACCTCTTCAAAGATTCATGGAACATGTTCGGGCAGATAATGCGGCTCTGGTGGAAACTGAAAATAAAGAAACAGTAAATCTACCGTTTAGCTAAGAGCACAAACGAGCGGGCTACCAACGCCAGCCCGAAGATTAAGATTACTCCAGCCCAGAACACGAACCATTCGCTCGGTATAGTCATGTTTACCAGATAAGTAGATATCAAATAGCTCGTGCCCAGCCAAAAGACGATGTTTTCGATTGTTTCAGCTTTACGCGAAACAGGCGAATGCATCCCGACTCTTAACACTAAAATAATGACTTCTAGAAGGCCTATGGCTATGCTGAATTGGAAGGCGACAATGTAGAGGCTAATGAAGGCAGCTGGGTTGGTGGGTGCAGGCAAAGGTATACCTGTGGCGGGAACTGCTGAAAGGGTGAGAGATGTGAAAAAATTTATCACGCCGTTCAAAAGGTCTGCGTTTATGTTTATGTAATAAATCAAAGCAATGATGACCAAGACGGCGCCGGCATAGAGTGCAGTGAACAAATTTTCTTTTTTCTTATCACTCAGCGCCTGCAAGTTGAATGTATACAGCAAAGCAGTTTTTCTCCATTCGAGAATATGGTTATCAGCAAATATATCTTTCTCTTTACGATGTCAGATACATGTTTTAAATACTCAAAGCTGATAAAATAGGGTTAGGATGAATTTGTATGTCGTATTGTCCAAAATGCGGCAATAAAGTTGATGACACAATGGTTTTCTGCCCACGCTGCGGGGCACCGTTAAAGGGCACTCCTGTGGGTCAACCAGCTTCTTCGCAACCGTATCCCAGAAGGGACGAGAAATCTGAGAAGAACGAGAAACAGGAAAAAAACGAGAAACGCGGCAACCCTGAGAAAACAGAAAAACCAGAGAAAGGTGAATACGGCTTCATCAGCTTCTTAATCGGCGGGTTGGTTCTGATTACTTTCGGGCTTTTCTCGGTGCTGCAGATAAGTGGTTACTTCAAGAATGTTGGGCAAAGCTGGGCGGTTATGCTGTTGATAATCGGCGTAATCATTATCGGCGGCGCCGTTTACGTTGCTGTGGGTGCACGAAAGTGTTCTCCAAAGCCGCCTTCAGACAACCCAGCCTAAGAACGCCCGGTAGAGCCTGTATTCAAGAAGGGTTAACGCGTTGTTTCTTCCGAAAACGCGGAAATAGTTTTTCCCCGCTACCTCAACCAAATCGCCGATGTCGTAGCGTGGAAACATACAGTATGAAATTATTATTCTGCCCCATTCACCCCGTTTGAGTTCATGAAGCATCTTTACGCCTTTGCCCGTGGCGACTTCGAAGAAGTAAGAATCATAGTTTGGGGTTATGTAGGGTAAATCGTCTAGTTGCTGCCCGAAGACGCCTTCTGTGGCGGTGTACATTTCTATGATGGGCACGTCTCCGAAGTACCTTTTGAGGATAGGTCCGTACTTGAAGTGGATTTTGGGTACGCTGGTGCAGAATAGCGCCTGGGTTTTCCATATGGCAACAGGTTTTTTCCGTACTTGTGTTTGACGTACCTTGCGAAGGATAGGATTACGGGGGTTACGCCCAATGCGGCGGCGTTGTGGCTTGCGCCTTCTTCCGTAGAGGCATATTTCTCCAGCAAATCAACCAGCACCCACTCCTGCGCCTTCTGCGGGTTCTCGATGGAATCGTACCACGACTGAATGTACGGCTACAGGATGCTGTGACGCTGTCTTCGTCGGGCAACATTGCGCTCACCAACTGTTTGTTATGATTTGCTTATATGCTTCACCACAAATAATTAAAAATGAAGCGTCAGGTTGAAGAATCATGTCCGCAACAATCCGTGTAACAGCCGAGAAAATACGTAAACTCCAGGTTCAAGGAGCAAGAAACGTTGCCATAGCCGCCGTCAAAGCCATCCAAACCCAAGCGGAACAGACCAAGGCAAAGACCAAAACCCAGTTCCTCGCTGAGCTCAAGGAAGCCCAAGCCATCTTTTCTGCCGCGAGGGAAACCGAGCCGCTGATGCGAAACGCCATCCGCTGGATAATCACCCAAGCCCAAACCGCCGACACCAAAAAAATCGAAGACCTCAAGCAGGCGGTAATTTCAAGCGCCAGCCAGTTCCTCAAAGATTTAGAGACTGCAAGAGAGCATACGGCAGAAATCGGAGCCAAACGAATCCTCGACGGCTCCGTGGTTTTTACGCACTGCCACTCCTCGACTGTAACCCGGCTGCTTGCCAAAGCGAAAGCGGGCGGCAAAAACTTCAAAGTCATCTGCACCGAAACCCGCCCAGCATTCCAAGGAAGAATAACCGCCAAGGAACTCGTGGACTTGGGCATCGAGACCACGTTTATCGTTGATTCTGCGGCGCGGAAATTCATGGGAAACGTTGATTTAGTAATCGTTGGGGCGGATGCCATCACCTCGGAGGGCAATGTGGTTAACAAGATTGGGTCAAGCAGCATCGCCGTTTTAGCCCATGAAGCCAGAGTGCCGTTCTACGTGGTTTCGGAACTGCTAAAATTCGACCCAGAAACACTCAAGGGCGAATGCGAAAAAATCGAGCAACGCAACCCCGCCGAAGTCTGGAGCGAAGCACCCCCAAAGCTCACTGTGCGCAACCCCGCCTTCGACGTAACACCAAACCGCTACATCCACGGACTCGTCTGTGAAGAAGGCATAATCGCGCCCCAAACCATTGTCGAGGTCATACGCCGAATGCACCCATGGGTTTTCTAGTCTACCCATCTGCTTGTTGTTCCCAACCTATTAGGAGCCTGTTAGGATCCAAATAGCAGTTCTACGCAGAAACGATAGAGGGGGGTCGACGCGGCATAAATGCCTAAGAGGGAATTGCCAGTATTAGCTGATTTTTAAGCCATTAACATGTTGAAATTTTTGTTTTAAACAAAGAAGTTACCCCGAAAGTAAAGCTCTCAGGTTTTCCATTGTCTTAGGGCTACATCGAGTTCCTTGTGGCTTTTGGCGTATTCTTCCAGTGTTTTTCCGTACAGGGTTGCGTCGACGGCTTGGCGCATGGCTTTGGCGCCGCAGATTGTGCCATCTGGGTGTCCGTGGATGCCGCCGCCTGCTTGAATGATGAAGTCGCAGCCGAAAGTCTCCATCAATGCAGGAACCAGCCGGGGGTGCAGTCCACCAGAGGCAACGGGCAACACGGGTTTCAAACCGCCCATTTTGGCTTTGCATGCGTCGATGTTTTCGAGCACTTCCGCTTTGGTTTCCGACATTTTGCCCACAACCGTGCCCACGTGGAGCTGGTCCACTCCGATGATGCGTGCAACCGCTGCGATGGTTTTCATGGCTATCCCATGCACTTGGCTCTTGGTGAAAGCTGCATGCCCAGCACGGTGAGCATGAATAACGAGTTTGAAGTTCTGGTCTCGCAACGTCTGCAATGCCGACCAGCCGCATGTGAGGATGTCCACCATGACGTATTCTCCGCCCTGGTCCACGACGGCTTGGGCGCGTTTGAGCATGATTTGGGTTTCGGCGGTGATGTTTATCATGTAGACTTTGCGTTCGTTGGTTTCGTCTTGGGCTTTGTCGCGGCTTTCCAGCGTCTCCACCAACCGCGTTTCGAATGGGTTGAAGGTTTGGCTGCTCAAGTTCTCGTCGTCTTTCACGATGTCGCAGCCGCCCAGCCAAGCGTCATAGGCGACTTTGGCGTGGTCCTTGGTTTCTAATCCCAGTTTAGGCTTGATGATGGTGCCGACGAGCGGGCGTTTTGGGACTTTGAGGAGTTTGCGGATTCCAGCGATACCAAAGGCTGGTCCTTTGAAGCCATCTGTGAGTTGCTTAGGGAATTTTATGTCGAGGAGGCGCAGGTTTCTGAGGGCTTTGAGCCCAAAAACGTTACCTGCCACGCTGCTCAATATGTTTGGCATGTTGGCGGGTTCAAAAAGTTCCGTGGGATAGGCGATTTTGACTGTGCTGCCCTCTATGCTGTAGACGTGTGCTGCCAGCCCCTTAACGTAGGGCTTCTCAGTCGTGAGTTCTGTCCATGTGCCAACTGAGCTTTCCGCCGCCACCGCGCCCGCAGCCTCTTTCAGGCTTATGCCTTCGGGATCAACAATGAAAGTGCATGTTAAATCGGTTTCTTTAGGCTTGTAGGATAAATCGACAAAGTCAAGATACTTCAAAGCAAAGCTCCTCGCTGACTAGACTGTTTGACTTTGCCTTAAAATCTTTAACTATTCCCAACCCATTCAGTTTATTGTCGTGTTTCAGATGGAACTCAGCGTTGAAGTGTTGATGATTACCACAGGCGGCAGTAGAATCGCCTTACTCAGCGAAGAAAGCGCCAACCTGCTGGGCGTTCACAGCTCGGACAGAATAAAAATTACTTGCAACAACCAAGAAATGATTGCCATCGCTAACACCGCTGATTATTTTCCCCCAAACCGCATCGGACTATACCGAGAAACAGTCGCCGCGCTCGGCGTAAAGGAGGGTGAGACGGTTAATGTGCAGTTGGCTCCGCTTCCCGAATCGCTCTTCAACATCCGCGCTAAGCTACATGGGGAACGCCTGCGTGAGCAGGACGTTGTGGCTATCGTGAAGGATGTGGTTGAACGCCATTTGAGCACGGTTGAAATCGCCGCTTTCCTCACAGCACTCAGCATTCATGGGTTAAGCACGGGCGAAACTGAAGCGTTGTCGAGGGCGATGATTTCCACGGGCAAAACAATCGATTTTGGACCTGGCCCCATCCTTGACAAGCACAGCGTCGGCGGCATACCCGGCGACAAAACCAGCATGCTCGTCGTACCCATCGTGGCAGCGGCTGGATTCACAATACCCAAAACCTCCTCGCGCGCCATCACCTCTCCCGCTGGAACAGCCGACCGCGTAGAAACCCTCTGCCCCGTCAACCTATCCATAAAAGAAATAAAAGAAGTCGTGTCGAAAACCAACGGGTGCCTTGTTTGGGGCGGCTCACTCGAGCTTGCGCCAGCCGACGACTTATTCATCCAAGTCGAATACCCCTTGGGAATCGACCCGATGCTTCTGCCATCGATTCTAAGCAAGAAAAAAGCCGTCGGCGCCACCCACGTCGTTATCGACATCCCAACGGGCATGGGAGCGAAAATCAAGACGCACACAGAAGCGTACACTTTAGCTTCAGATTTTGTTGATTTGGGCAAACGTTTAGGATTGAACATTCAATGTGCCCTGACTTTTGGTGAGCAACCTCTGGGTTGCGGCATCGGACCCGCTTTGGAAGCGCGGGAAGCGTTGACGACTCTAATGGGAGACGGCCCACCTGATTTGCGCGAAAAAGCCGTCAGCTTAGCTGGCATGCTATTTGAAATGGTAGGAGTAGAAAACCCGCGGGGCCTGGCTGAGGAAATGATTGACTCGGGAAAGGCAATGAAGAAGATGCGCGAAATCATCAGTGCTCAAGGAGGAAACCCAGCGGTCAAACCTGAAGATTTACCCGTGGGACCCGAAAAGGCCGCGGTACGGTCGCAGGTGGCAGGCAAAGTCCTCTGGCTAAACACCGACGATATCGTGCGGATTGCACGCGAGGCTGGAGCGCCAAAAGAGAAAGGCGCAGGCGTGGTGCTACATGCAAAATTAGGCGGCTCAGTGCATAAGGACGGCACCCTGTTTGAAATTTACGCAGAAAGAAGCAGCAAACTGGCTTCGGCGCTTGAGTTGGCTGGGCAACTGTCGCCGATTGTTCTGAGCAAAAAGCCTGAGGAAAAGATGATTCTGGATAGAATCCCAGAGCAAGCGTCGCATGAGAAAACATTCATGCTCGACAGGTAAAATCGTTACTTTGTGATTAAGCCGCCTACGAAGCCGCCGATTGCAGCAAACACCGTTACCAAGACAAGAACTATTACCCCGAGAATTAATCCTGCCAAGCCACCAAACAGAAAACCCAAAACTCCATGCCTAATCGTTTCGACCACAATAAAGTGGAGAAACGCCAGAATTGCTAATATGATGGCGCTCGCGAATCCAGAGAGGAACCCCGACATTACACCGCCCAAAATGCCTCGTGCTATGAGACCAGCGATGATACCGCCTACGAAAGCGCCAAGGAGAAAACCTACACCAGGGTAGACTAGACCAATGACTATGGTCACTATGAAACCTACGAGCGCTCCAAATCCTATGCTGCCCAAGCTTTCACCAATACTTAATAACACATGGAAAAAGAAAAAATAAAAAGGTTCTCTTTAGCATCCTCTAACTTGACTTGAAAGTTCATAGTTTTCTCCGCTAACATGCGTTACTTATAAAAGATTGAGGCGCAAGTTTCTCTATAAAATTAAGTTAAAGGGCTTATCAAAGGCTTGGCGTAAAAATGGCTGGTACCGTCTGGACAATCTTGAAGAAAATATTCAGCTTAACGTTGATTTTCAACGCGCTCATTACGTTAGCGGTGGTTTCGGGACTCTTGTTTGGTTTCTACAAATCTTATCCATATTGGCATCCCTTCACGCCCTACCTGCTTGACGGAAACCTGCTTTGGCTTGCAATTGCTGCCGCAGCGATTAATATTTTTCCGAGCGCTTGCATAGGCCGCGCTTTGCACACGGGAAGATTCCTGTTTCACCACTACGTCTACGGCTTCTTAGTGCTTTTGTTCGCTTCTTTATTTGTGGTGTTTTTTACATCCATACCTTTTGTCTACCTCTTCCTATTAAATTCAGGCGAAATAGCTGTTAATGCCGGACGCTTTTTTGTTTTGGCTGGGTTAACGCTGCTATTGGATGATTTACCCGATGTTTCAGAACGAATCGAAGCCAGCTTGAACTGGGTGAAAACTAAAGCGTGCCAAGCGAAAAAAGTTCTCCATGTTCTTCAACTGGTGACAGGTTTGGGAACGCTGTATCTTTTTGGTGCGGTCTCAATCCAGACTATCATGAACCCTGAGCGGGCAGTTTACAATTCCTTCTTACTCGGCGGGCTATTGGTAACGACCATTACATCTTTGGCTTGTGTGAAAAGGAAGGCATGGCTGAAAATCACGCCGCCTGTTTGCGATTAGTTCTTTTGCTTGAGAATTTCTTTTCCGATCGCTTCCAGCTGTTCACGGGAGATAATTCGTGAGCGTCTATACCCAGCTATGTGGCTGGGCAATTGAGGGAGCTTGAGTATTGGAACGGAAGGATTGTTCACGTGCAAAACCGCGTGATTATTCGTAAAAACTACGATGCCTTCCACCCATATGCCCAGCTGTCTCAGGTTTGGGCTACTGTCGATTATCTGTTTGATTCGGGCAACGTTCCGCTTCACTTGCCGGCTTGGGGTACTTGAAAAACTGCGTTTACCAGCCCGTTGCCACTCGTCGCCGCTGCAGGAGATGCTGCCGCTCCAGTTCTTGGTTTCCAACACGAAGACGCCGTTGGGTCCCAAGACAATGTGGTCGATGTCTCCGCCTCCTTCCCGCAGGTACAGGTCGTTTAGGAGGTAGTAGTCGTCGTTTAGTTTGTTTGTTAGAAGTTTGGTGACTTGTTTTTCGCCTTCCCAGCCGCCGTTGTAGATGCGGTATTTACGAAGGTAAAAGTAGAAGCTGATTAACGGCGCAATCGAGAGAAGCAAGCCTGCTTCTTCCAAGGTGCCTACTTTCAGGGAAGAGACTACTCTTAGGGTTACAACAAAAAGTATGGCGCCGAATATAAATAGGAACAGGACCGCTTTGGCGAGGTTTTTCCGAACTTGGTTCTTGAGGTAGCTGCTGGAGCCTTTGAGTTTTCGCATACACCAATCGTGAGGGTTTGTAACTATATTACCATATAGCAGCTTTACCTGTAACTTGCAGGGAAAAGGACACGTTCATTTTGGAAGAACAGAAAACAAGAAGACCTGCAGACCGAAAAAGCAGAAAAATAACAAAAGATTGCCCTTCAAATAAGGGGTATAGTCTCAGAGAGACTATTAGGTTAGCTTATTCTTTGTTGGTGAGGTATTCGTGCATCGCTTTGGCTGCGCGTTTGCCTGCGCCCATTGCGCTGATGACTGTTGCTGCTCCCGTTGCAACGTCTCCGCCTGCATATACGCCGTCTAAGCTTGTTTTGCCGACCTCGTTTACAGTGATGGTTCCGCGTTTGGGGTCGCTTACTAAGCCACCTGTAGTGCTTTGGATGATTGGGTTTGGTGTTTGTCCAATGGCGATTATGACTGTGTCAACATCCATTGTGAATTCTGAACCTGGAACTTCTTTGACTCCTCTTCTGCCTTTTGCATCTGGTTCAGTAAGTTCCATCGCAATAACCTTCATGGCTTTAATCCAGCCTTTATCGTCACCGTAGAATTCGACTGGTGCCGCGAGGAATTTGCAGACTAATCCTTCTTCTTCAGCGTTTTCGATTTCTTCATGCCTTGCTGGTAATTCGTCGCGTGAACGTCTGTAGAGTAAGCAAACTTCAGAGCCCAGCCGCATGCTGCTTCTTGCGCAGTCCATGGCTACGTTTCCGCCGCCGATGACTACTACTTTTTTGCCAAGGCGGATTGGAGTGTCGTACTCTGGGAACAGGTAGGCTTTCATTAGGTTAACGCGTATGAGGAATTCGTTGGCTGAGTAGATTCCGCCGAGGTTTTCTCCTGGGCACCCTGTGAACTGTGGTAAGCCTGCGCCGCTTCCGATGAATACTGCGTCGTAACCATTCTTCATAAGTTCTGGTATAGTGTGTATTCTACCGACGAGGTTGCCTAGGCGTAAATCAACGCCCAGTTTCTGGACATAGTTGACTTCACCCTGCACTATTGCTTTTGGTAGACGGAATTCTGGGATACCATAGGATAAGACGCCGCCGCCGACGTGCAATGCTTCGAACATTGTGATTTTGTGGCCGAGCTTAACAAGGTCTGCTGCAACGGTTAATCCTGCTGGACCTGCACCTATAACTGCTACCCTTTTGCCTGTGTCTGGAGCTTTTGGAGGAAGCTGGGAGCCGTTGTCTCTTTCCCAGTCTGCAAGGAACCGTTCTAAACGTCCGATACTTATTGGGTCACCCATCTTGCCGACGACGCATTTGTTTTGGCACTGCACTTCTTGCGGGCAAACTCGTCCGCAAACTGCTGGTAGAGCGTTTTTGGTTTTGATGGCTGCGATGCCTTCAGCGTACTTCTTTTCTTTAATGGCTTTGACGAATGTTGGAATTGGAACGTCTACTGGACAGCCAGTCCTGCACAGTGGATTAGGGCAACAAAGGCACCTGCTTGCTTCTTCTTGGGCTTCTGCTTCAGTGTAACCTAAAGCAACTTCACTAAAATTTTTAGCGCGAACTTTAGGCTCTTGCTTAGCCATCTCTACAGCTTTCTTATTCAACTTTGGTTTAGGCTTTACTTCTGCCACACTTGCAACCTCCATTCATTTCCGACAATACTGAACTTAATCTTTCTTCAGGAAGCATCGTTCTTTGACGTATGATTAATTCTTCAAAGTCTGTTTTGTGACCGTCAAATTCTGGTCCGTCCACGCAACCAAACTTCATTTTTCCGTCGACTGTAACTCGGCATACTCCACACATGCCCATACCGTCAATCATTATGGGTGTTAAAGTTACAACTGTTGGGATGTTGTACGGCTTTGTGATTGCACTGATGTCTTTCATGAGGATAACTGGTCCCATGACTACACAGCGGTCGAACTTTTCGGTTTTAAGCAGTTCTTTGAGGAAGTCTAAGCCTTTGTAGCCTTTTGTGCCGTCGTCTGTTGCAACGTAGACTTTTTCGCTAAGCGCCTTAGCTTCGTTCTCCATCATGATGAATTCTTTTGTGCGTGCGCCAAGAACAGTGGTTACTTTGTTGCCTGCTTCTTTCATGGCTTTAGCCTGCAAGAGCAACGGTGCAATCATTACGCTTCCCCCTACGCAGAGGAGTTTGCCGAAGTTTTTGATTTCCGAGGGGTTGCCGAGTGGACCGGTAACGTTGTCGATGAATTCGCCTTGGTTTAGCATGCCCAGGTCTTTAGTAGTTTTGCCGACTTCATGGAAAGCAAACGAAACAGTTCCCTTTGCCGCGTTGTATCCGCAGATTGTTAGGGGTATGCGTTCGCCTGTTTTGCCGTGTATAACGATTATGAATTGGCCAGCGTGCGATTGAGCCGCAACATCTGGAGCATCAACTTCAAACAGTTTAATGTTCGGAACAAGCTCTTTTTTACTTACTATTTTATACGTTTTGCAGTCGCCTCCACAGCTACTTCCTTTTTTGGTAATGCACAAATTTTCTTGTAGAATTCATCGAGTTTTTCCTCGAATTCACCAGCGCATCTGGGTGATTCCTCGTAGAGTTCAAATCGGTCAAGCAAACCCAGTTTTTTAAGCGAAACTTGCAGAGCAGCAACGCTACGTTCTGCAGCAGATCTTCCTTCTTGAAGCTTGCAGTCTTTGGCTGAGCAAACCACACCCATGACTCCGTCGAAGCCGCAGTTTAATGCGTTGATGATGTGTACAGGGTCGAGTGATTTGAAGCATGGAACTTCAAGCGTTAAGACATTTTTGCCTTCGAACGCTTTGTTTGGGTTGTCTAATGCTGAGAACTCTGACCATTGGCAAACAAATGCGAGCACTACTGGACCCTTGTTTTTAGCTGTTAGCTGCGCAAGCGATTTTCCGTAGCGGCCTACTACTTCTTCGAACTCGAAGCCTTTAACCTGAATAGCGTGATGTGGACAAACCAGTTGGCATGCGCCGCATCCAGTGCATTTTTCTTCGATAACTTTCGGTGTTCCGAAAGATTCGAATTCGAGTGCCCCATATGGACAGATGAAGATGCATTTGTCGCATCCCACACATTTTTGAACCTCGTAGACTGCTTTGCGGGAGAACTTTACAACTTTAACTGCGTTCTCGTCGAAGCCTAACTGTCTTAGAACGTTCTTTGCTAGGGCGAGTCTTCTTGTGTTAATTTTTGTGCCTTCTTTGTAGCGGCAGAATGGGTCTTCACATTGGATAGAAACGATGTTCTTTACGCCTGTGTTTAAAGCATCAAAGACAAAGTCTGTTGGAACACGACCCGCACAGGGCAAACGCAAGGGCATGTAATTTTCAACTTTTAATCCCTGCGCTTTAAGGATGTCCTGAACTTCACCGGTTGAGGGCGAGTTTCCTCGGCACATCAAAACCAGCGTATCAACGTTTTTGGCTTTATCTTGTGCCTTTTTTAGGTATTCTGTTAGGTTATCATAAGTGTAGTACTGCATTTTTATGGCCGCAGATGGACAAGCACTGTAGCATATACCGCAAACCTGGCAGTCCTGACTGGTAATTTCTACTTTGCCAGTTGAATCTGCTTTGATAGCTTCATACGGGCAGATTGATTTGCAGACATAACATCGGCTACATAAGTCTTGATTGATTTCAACTACAGCGAGACATTTTTCACTCATTCGTAAACCCCATTTTATGCGTTTCCGCTGTTAATTTTACTGCTTTAGCATGCTAGCTTAAGCTGACTGAAAACACAAAAAAGGTTTTAGAATCATATAATCCTTTCTCTCTATTTTTTGTAATAGGGTCGTCTGATGTAACTGTAGGCTTCCAGCGCCGCCGTGATTCCTTGACCTACTGCGGTACCCACTTGCTTGACAGGATGGTTTGTAACGTCTCCTGCAGCGAAAACTCCCGGAAGATTGGTCTTTTGAAGTATGTCAATTTTGATGTATCCATGTTCGTTTGTTTCGACGCCACTTGCTTTGGCGATTTGGCTGTTGGGCGCTTCACCTACTTGCACGAAAACTGCGTCAACAGTGATTTCGCTTGTTTGTCCCGTCAAGTTATCCACAAGAACGACTGTTTTTACTTGTTTGTCTCCCTTGATTTCTTGGATTTCAGTGTTCCATAACACGTTGACATTACCTTTCGATGCTATGTCTGTCACGAGGGATTCTTCGGCTCTGAAAGCTTTTCGCCTATGAGTAACAGTAACCTGGCCAGCTAAACCTGAAAGGTAAAGTGTTGTGATACAAGCTGAGTTCCCGCCCCCGACGACGACGACTTTTTTGCCTTTAAAGAAGGGGCCATCGCAGACTCCGCAGTAACTTACGCCTCTTCCTCGGAGTTCTTTTTCGCCTTTAACCCCGATTTCCTTGTAATGTGAACCCGTAGACACTATGACTGCCTTTGCTTCATAGGTGGTTTTTGAGGTTGTAATTATTTTCTTTTCATCTGTAAGGTTCATCTCGGTTACGGGTTCTAACTCATGGATTATTACCCCAAGCTTTCTTGCGTGGGTAGTCATTCTTTCTGCGAGTTCTCCACCGCTTATCTCATCAAAACCTGGGTAATTTACGACTGTTGGGGCATCAGCGATTGTTCCGCCAGGCAGTTTTTCATCTAAAATAAGGGTTTTTAGTCCACTTCGTACCGTGTAGATACCAGCTGATAAGCCAGCTGAACCAGCACCGATAATTATGACATCCCAGTTCTCCATAAACAAGCATCTCTTTATAGGGAATATTTGGTTGGGGCGGTTTATGAATTGTTCGGCTGACTCTGGCTACGTCTTGATTACTCCAATAAGCTGATAAGCCCGAATTCAATTAAATTTCTAATAGGTTTTTGAAGGGTTTGTCATGGCGAAATACAGGTGCACAGTTTGCAATTGGGTTTATGATGACGCGAAAGAAAAAGTAAAGTTCACTGATTTGCCTAAAGAATGGGTTTGCCCCGTTTGCGGCGCGCCAAAATCAGCGTTTGTGCTGCTATCTGAGGGCGGGCATGGGGAAGAGAAAAAAGCGGAGCACACGGTTTCAGACGTTCTGATCAGCCAGATTGCCGAGTGGGGAGTCAAATACGTTTTCGGAATCCCAGGCACATCAACGCTGGGGATTGTGGATGCCATACGCAAAAGCAACGGCAAAGTGAAGTACGTGCAGGTAAGGCATGAAGAGACAGCGGCGTTTATGGCGTCTGCTTACGGCAAGTTAACTGGGCACGTGGCAGCTTGCCTTGGCATTTCGGGTCCAGGCGCAACCAACCTGGTGACCGGCTTATACGATGCACAGCTGGATCATTCACCAGTTTTAGCTTTAACAGGCATGGTTCCACGCAGACTAATGGGGCAAGGCGCGATACAGGAAATTGACCAGCAAGCGTTCTTTGAGCCTTTGACCGTCTTCAACAAAACTTTGATGACTGAAGACCAAACCACCTCGCTGGCGACGCTGGCAATTAAACATGCGTTGCTCAATCAGGGAGTCGCTCACATCGGGGTTCCCAACGACGTGCAGAAGCTGCCATATGAAGCTGAGATTTTGCCGTTTGAAGGCAGAATGCCCAACATGGCGTATGGACAGGAAGACTGGGTAGTTGAGAAGGCGGCGAAAGTCGTAGATTCCGCGAGCAGACCCGTGATTCTGGCTGGGTTTGGGGCCAGAGGACAGGGAACGAAGCTTTTGAAGCTGGCGTCGAAGATTGGTGCGCCGATTATCGCGACTTTCCGCGCTAAGGGTGTTGTGGACGAAAACGAACCCATCTACGTGGGGTGCCACGGCGGAGTAGGCTCAACGGCTGCTGGCGCGCTCATGGAGAAATCAGATTTGCTCATAGCCATCGGCTCATCTTTCGCTGATTTATCGCAGATTCCCAAGAAACGCACCGTCCAGATTGACATTAACCCGCTTATGATTGCACGCAGGTACCCCGTTGAAGTGGGCTTGCTGGGCAACAGCGCCGTCCTGATTCCAAAATTAACCGAGAAAGTTCAGCAGAAGCAAAACGCAGAGTATTTAGCGGAAATTGCGCGATTAAAGCAGGCTTGGCGAAGCCAGCTTGAAAGAGAAGCCGACGCATCCATGAAGCCGATTAGACCGCCATACATCATCAAGGTGCTCAACGAAAAAATCGCGGACAATGCAGTGATTTCGTTGGATGTTGGCGAGAACTGCTGGTGGTTTGGCCGCAACTTCAGGATGAAAAAGACACAGAAACTTGTGATGAGCGGCACTTTGGCTACGATGGGTTTTGGCTTGCCCGGAGCTTTGGCGGCAGCGCTGGCTTACCCCGACAGGCAGATTGTGTGTTTAACGGGCGACGGCGGCTTAACGATGGTTCTTGGCGATTTCTTGACGGCTCTCAAGTACAATTTACCCGTTAAGGTGTTCGTCATAAACAACAAGCGGCTGGGCATGATTATGCAGGAGCAGAAAGTTGAGGGTTATGAGAGCTCGCAAACTGACCTCTTCGACTACAGCTTCGCTGACTTCGCTGAGCATGCTGGAGGCGTAGGCATCAAGGTTTCCGAGCCAAGTCAGCTTGAAGCAGCTGTTGGCAAAGCACTCAAAGCCTCAAAGCCCACCATCGTGGACATCGATACTGACCCGAGGAGATTCCTCTGAGGTGACGTCTATGAGCACAAGACAGGGCGTTACACTTCGTATGTGATTTCACTGGTGGGCGGCTTAATCGTCCTCGTGTTCAGCCTGGCAAATTTGGGGTATTTTGGTTCTGGCGAATCGTCATCGGGCGGCTTTGGAAGTTACATACGCGGAGCAATGGACGGGTACCACAACTTCATGGGCAACTATGCCAGCTCCACAGGGTTCTTCACCGCGGTCGCGGTGGTGAGCCTTGTCTGCGGAGTACTTGTGGTTTTTGCCGCGCTCGTTTTGAGGGTTCATCCGCAGGAACATGCCACGTGGGGAACGTCATGGTGGTGTTTTCCGCCGTGAGTTTCGTAGGCATGGGCGGCTACTTCGTAGGCGCAGCGTTCGGAATCCTCGGCGGAGCACTTGCCTTAACGTATAAACCGATACCGTAACTTTCCTTGAGCAACCGCGGCGTTCATATTTTAGCCTAATAGAGGGTCATTGCAGAAATGATAGAGGGGAGGTCAGTATTGGCTTTTTTAGCTGCCAAACCACGTTAGCTTTTTTTCTTGCTGATTGCATGCAACGTTTTTTCCGCGGTGGATGCGCTGAACAGCAGGTCGTCGATGGTGGCAATGAAGGTAGCGAGTTTACCTTTGCACTCTATCTCTGTGATTACCCTGCTGTTCTCCCTCACGGTCTTAACCTGTAGCCCAATTGGGGTTTTGAAGTTTTCAGGCGAAATCGCCTCTGCAATAGCTTTCGCCGTCTTCTCATCCTTATACTCAAGCGTTACCGTGGCTTGCAAGCTTCTCACCCTTCAACTGCCGCCCGACCAACTCGTCCACGGTTTTAATGAAGTCAATCACTTTATCCAATGGCACCTGGGCGCCTGCAGCGATGTTGTGTCCACCGCCTTTGCCGCCGTGTGCTTCCGAAGCCAACCGCATGACATCGCCAAGGTTTACTCCTTTGCTAAGCGCTGCTTCCGTGGTTCTGCCCGAGAACTTCGCCGCTTTCTCCTCCTCGATGTTGGCAAACGCGATGAGCGGCTTTTCGTTGTTGGCAAGACTTGACACGATAATGGAGGAGACAGTGCCTATGATTTTTTCATTGATGAAGTTCTCGCCGTAGATGACGTAGATGTTTTGGAGTTCACGCATACGTTCGGGTTTTTCAGCTACCCAACCGAGATATTTGTTGATGTTTTTGCGGTAGTCTTCGAGGATTTTGTTGGATTCTTCCAAGGCTGCTTTGCGGTCGCCCATGCAGATGGCGATTCCGAGGCTCGGTCGGTCCATGCGTCCCGCTGAATTCAAAACCACCGCGAATTCCCGTGCATCACGCAACGCCGTGTTGGGTTCTTCCTTGGTTAAAATGTAAACGTAGCCGATTAGGTTTTCAACTTCCAAATGCAACCCCTTAGACAACAAATAATCCGCTAAAGCCGAACACAAACGCTTCCGTTCGTCGTCGGTTAAGTCACAGAGAGCCCGAGGCTTATCGCCCTGCTTGAGGGGGATGCCCAAGTTTGCTACAAAATTCAAAGATTCGGTTTCTTGGCCACTCAAACCCGGAATGAACGGATTGGTGGTGGTTGCCAGCATCTTGTAGATGGGACGTGTTTCCCGTCCGAAGAAAATCAGGTCCTTCTCGACTTTGAGCATGCCAGCAGCAACGCCATCGTTTACTATCATCTCGTTTAAGCTTCTCATGCTCCGTTGTTCATACTTGTCCTGCATGTCGCCCAGTGCGCCGACGAGTGCAATGGGTGCTAAATCCACGTTTGCCGCGTTCACTGCTTTAGCCGCAAAATAAGCCACCCCTGAACCGCTGACATCCGTCGCCCCATCGATACCGAACAGGTGCGGGTTTACCTGCGTAAAATTCGGATTTACGACTTTGCTGGTTATTTGGTGGTGGTCGAGGATTACGACTTTGACGTTTGGGATTTTCTCGTTGAGCAAATCGAGGTAGCCGCTGCCGAAGTCAGTGAGAATCACGAGCTGCGGTTTGTCAGCGATGACTTCCCCGATGATTTTCTCATCCACCCACTGCATCACCCGAAGACGGAAACGCGCATCGAGCCGAAACAGCATTTTGCCCATGATGCCAGCGGCGGCAACTCCGTCAGCGTCCAAATGGGAAAAAACCACAATAAACCCGTCTTTCTTGACCGTTTCCAAAATAACCTTTGCCGCTTCATTCTCCGCAGCTAAGAACCCTTCGATGTTTTGCTGTGCCGCCATGCCTAATCTCTTCTTCGGGCTAAGAGGCGGTAATCGGATTTAAAGCTGGCGCATCAAGAAACAATAAAAATTTAAAATTAAAAAGGAAAGAAAATGTTTAGGTTACGGAAGCGATTTTTGGGACGTACTTCCATTTCTTATCAAGAACGCTTTCACGCTTGTAGTAGCGGCTGAGCTTGTGGATTTGGGCTTCGATGATTTGCATGTTGCGTTTGTTGTGGAGGTCTTTCTTGTTCTTGTCCATGTGGACGGCGAGGCTTTGGGCTTTCTTCATGAGGTTGCTTAGGTCCTCGGGCAGGGTTGGAGCAAGGTTTGCGGCTTTTAATGTGTCGCTTATGCTCTTGCCCGTGATTGGCTTTACGAGCGGAATGGCGTATTGGTCTCTTAGGATAGTGCCTATGGCACTCATCGAGTGGCCTTCTTTAGCCAGTTTAATTATGAAAGAATCTACTTCTTCAGGCTGATACTTGCACCAGCTTGGAGGGCGCCTGCTGACAGGACGCATCGAATGGGATTTACCTTTTTCTTGCTTTGGCATCGTTACACCTTAAACTGCACCACTAACCACACCCCACGAATATTTAAAAGTAATCCCGTCAACTGGAAAAATCCATAAAATCTGTTGGTTTTTATCGTTTAATCATTATTTCTTTTCGTGAGGTACAGAAAGAACCTTGCAACCAGGGATACGCCGATTAATACGATTAATGCGGACCAGAACTGGACCAGCCGGTAAATGTTCGCGCCAAAAGATAAACGTTCGCAACAACAGCGGCGCCCAACCAGAATATCAGGTTACACACGGTTTCAGCTATCCGCCTAACCCGCAAATGAACCGCCAATCTAAGCGCTAAGATAACAATCTGCAGTATGCCGACTCCTAAGAGGAAATTCATCACTGCTGTGTAGAAGTCAAGGTGTTCTCCAGGGTGGGCTGGGCAGGCAGTTTTATGGTGCTTGAGCTTCCAAGGTTACGGGTTACGGTTGTTAACTCGTTAAAGAACGTGGTTGTTTTGTCTACGATGCCAGGTGTAAGCGTGAAAACTAAGCCCAGTATGATTAAGAAGCCGCCTACGGCTAAGGCTGTGATTAAGCCTTCGTAAAGAAACCAGTTCCTATCGGGGCTCTGGCTCATTTACTTCGCCGTCTCCACAATTCTGTTTATGCAGTCAATAGGAATATAAAATTATGTTTTGGGCTCCATTTAGGCAGAAAGTTTACTTTTTCTGGTACCATTCTGCGAATTTGCGAATAGCCGCCGCCCTGTGCGAGTAACCGTTCTTTTGTGCGAGGGTCATTTCCGCGAAGGTTTTCGGGCTCCCAACGGGCTGGAAGATGGGGTCGAATCCGAAGCCTGATTTGCCCTGTTCTTTGCGTTCGGCAGTGGTTATTTCGCCTTTGACTTCGCCGTCGAAGCATGCTGGTTCGCAGATGGTTTCTTTGTCGCAGTAGGCTATGACGGACTGGAACTTCCCATGCCTATCAACCATGTTCTCCATGAGCTTCAATATGCCGCTGTTGTGGATGGTCTTGTAAACGTAAGCCGCATAGGGACCCGGAAACCCGCTCAGGACATCGATGAATAAGCCTGCGTCCTCCACGAAAATGGGCAAATGGCACCGCGCGTAGGCGTTTTGAACGCTTTTCTCTGCGATTTCTTTTAGGCTGTCACTCTGGATTTCGTCGCCCTTCAACTTGAGCATGCCGACTGCGATACCGTACTGCCCAAGGATGCTACGTGCCTCGTTGAACTTGTTGATGTTGCCCGTTGCGAAAAAGACAACCCTGCCCCTTAGCTGAAAGTTATTGTCTGCGTTCTTCGACATAGCGCCCACGCCTCTCTATCTCCCTGATTTTCTCATAAACCTTTTCTGCCTTCTCAATCCCTAAGATGGATGTGTAGCCGCACAGCACGCTCTGGAAACATTCTTCCCAGAACTGGTAGTGTGTGCTTTGGAGTGCTCGTTTGAGCAGGTGCAAGTCTACGCCTTGTGCTTCGAGTTCGATGTTTTTTTCTCCTAAGCCGAAGTCGACGAAGAAGAGTTTGCCTTCGGGGTTCAGTATCATGTTTGAGGTGGTTAGGTCGCCGTGGATTAAGCCGTTCTGGTGCAACCGCGCCGTGGATTCGCCTATTCGAACACACAACCCTTGCCGTTCATGTTTGCCAGCGGCGTTAAGCAACTGTTTTATCTGCTGCCCCTCAACGTACTCCATGATTATGGCGGCTTGAGGCACGTTTACCATGTATATCAGCGGCGTCGCTACCCCCGCGACTTTGGCTTCATGCATCAACTGCGGTTCATGCACTGTGCGGTAACTGCGAATCTGCACATCCAGCGCTTCCGGGCGGTACTTTTTGGGGATACGCACTTTTATGATTACTTTTCGTTCGTGCCAGTCGGCGAGGTAGAGACTGGCTTCAGCGCCCTTCTTGAACAGCGTTTTTTCATCTATCTTATCGATTGTATCCATGGCACATCCACCTTGTCTACGCGCCAGCGAAGCTTCACAAAACTCTCATCCACAGGCGTAACCAATCCATGCCTGAAAGCCAGAACGCCCGTCCACGCTATCATTGCGCCGTTGTCGGTTGCAAACTCGAGCGGAACCACGTTGAACTTTGCGTCATGCTCCTTGGCGATGATGGCAAGCATGGACTGCAGACGCTTGTTTGCGGCGACTCCGCCGGTTAACAGGACTTCCTTCTTCTCCGTATGCGCCAGTGCACGTTCAGTAACTTCAGTAACCATCGAAAAGGCATTCTCCTGGAGGCTGTAACATACGTCTTCGAGCCTGCAGACGCCCTTCTGCAACGCAACAGTCGCCGCTGTTAACAAGCCGCTAAGCGACAGATCCATGCCCTTCACCACATACGGCAACGAAACGAGCTTTGTGCCTTTAAGCGCCAGCTGCTCTATGGCGGCTCCGACCGGCAGCCCCTTCCTGCCCTTAAGCCCGGTTGACCTACCGAAAACGTCCAAGCAGTTGCCAAGCGCAATGTCGAGGGTTTCGCCAAAAACCCTGTAGCGGCCTGAGTCGAAGGCGGTGACCATGGTGTTGCCTCCTGAAGCGTAGAGGGTCACGGGGTCGGATGCGCCTGTTTTTAGTTTGCCTATTTCGATGTGGGCTACGGAGTGGTTGACTCCGACGAGCGGAATGTTAAGGTATGAAGCTAAGGCGCGGGCTACGGTAGCGCCTGTACGCAGTGACGGCCCCAAGCCTGGTCCCTGGGAAAACGCAATGACGGACAGTTCCCGCGGTTTCACCCCAGCCTTCAATAGCGCCTCGCCAAGGACTTTGTCTGCGACTTCCGCATGGTGCCTTGCCGCTTCTCGAGGGTGGATTCCGCCTTCGAGGGGAATGTAGCTGTCGGATTTGTTAGCTAAGATTTCTCCGTCAAATGTGGAGACTCCAACGCCGAAGTCGTCGGCTGAAGATTCAATTCCCAAGCAGTAACTGCCCAAACAGGTTTTCTTTGCGGTTTTCATGCCAATCCACATTTAATCAGGGATACATATTTTTATGTGAAACCAACGCTTATATTACTGTATTATTTGGAACTGATCTAAATGCCTAAGCGTAATGACCTTGAACAGAAAGCACTCCACTACGTCGTCGGTACAGGTTATCAGGGTGTACTTCAATCAGATTTATGGCGTGAACTCGGCGCAAGCAGCCGCGAAGGCTCACGCGTCTCCATCAAATTGGAAGAGAAGGGGCTTATCCGCAGGGAAAAAGAACTTCAGGAAGGCAGATGGACCTACAGGCTCTACCCCAAAAGGCTGCCAGCATCCATAGAAACCATCGTGGACTGCCCATGCCTTTTGTGCCCAGACAACGCACGCTGCGACCCCACAACCGCTCTTTCCCCGAAGAGCTGTCCAAAACTAACCGATTGGATTCTTAACTTAGGAAAACCGCCAGCACCAGCAGCCGCATCTCCTGAAGGTCCAAGCGCACCAGCACCAGAGCCAGATATGCCAGAGGATGATTCCGTTGCCGAAAGCTTGGTTAAATGAAAGAAAAAACGAGTATTATTTTAAAAAAGCCAAAGAAGAAAACTACCGAAGCAGATCCACATACAAACTAGTGCAAACTAACGAAAAATACGATTTCATAAAAAGAAACAGCATAGTAGTTGATTTAGGGGCTGCTCCAGGCGGCTGGATTCAAGCTGCAAGAAAAATGACTGGCAAAAACGGTTTCGTCTTAGGCCTTGATTTGAAACCCATTGAACCTTTCACACAAGAATACATCCGAACAATCATCGCTGACTTTACTGAACCCGGAACAGTTGACTTAATCAAGTCTTTTCTGCCACGCAAAGCAGATGTAGTTCTCTGTGACGCTGCACCAAACATCACCGGGGTCTGGGAAGTTGATCACGCAAGACAAATTGACTTAGCCGAAAAAGCCCTGGAAATCGCCCAATGTGTACTAAGACCATCAGGAAACTTTTTTGTCAAAGTCTTCGAAGGCGAATTGCTAAATGATTTTCTTCAAACCGTGAAGACTCTCTTCGATGAGGTTAAGTTGGTCAAGCCTCCGGCAAGTCGACAGCAAAGTTCAGAGATGTATCTTTTAGCGTTGGGCTTGAAGTCAGAGCGTAACTGTGAAGGGGAAAACTGATTTTCCCATTTCTAACTCACCTTAATTCATCATTGATTCGTTGATTGTTTTTAACAAAGGTTAAATTGTCAGAATCGTTAACCCCTATTGCGAGAGGATTTAGAGCTCTAAAGATTACGTCAATTACTATGCAGGTTTGTTTTATGAAGTTTAACTTGTCTTTTTGGAAGAATGCTTCACTGAGAAGAAAAAGAATCTATTCAATCGTAGCCATTTTCCTGGTTGCCTTCATAATTACACTCATCGGAAGTTACATACCTCTGAGTTCACACGACGCCACTACCCTGAGTAACCAGGTGAACGCAACATTAAACGAGCATAAAGCCAGCAACACGCTGACAGAATACATTTTCATAAACAACTTTTCCATCTGCCTCTTAATGTTCGTGCCGTTAGCGGGAGCTGCAGTGGGAATGTTCATACTCTTCGACACCGGCATTGCCCTCAACGCCATAGCAGCCACACAAGGCTACCCTGTATGGATAGGCCTAGCAAGCTTAGTAATTACTCCTGTTTTCTGGCTGGAATTCGCATCTTATTCAATCGCGATGGCAGAGAGCGTCTGGCTGATTAGAAGGCTGATACAGGCGGGTAATTCCAAGGTGCCGCATGGTGGGCGCAGGATAATTTGGCGAGAGCTAAAATGGACGCTGATATTCATCGGCACTACCGCGGGTTTGCTTGCGGTCGGCGCCGTGGTGGAAGTTTGGCTTATAAATCTTGGAGTCTAAAATAGAAAAATAGCCCTTCTTCCTACTTTTTCACTATTTCCAAACTTATGTCAAGTGCTTTCACGCTGTGAGTTAACTCGCCCATGCTTATGACGTCAACATTTGCCTGCGCATAGTCTAACAGGTTCTCGCCAGTGATTCCCCCGCTCACCTCAAGCAACACTTTGCTAAACCCAGCTTTCCGCAACGCCTCTCCTGCTGCCTTGGCTTGTTTGGGCGAAAAATTATCCAGCATAACGATGTCGGCGCCTGCGTTTGCTGCTTTTAAAGCATCTTCGATGTCGGTGACTTCAACTTCGATTTTTTTGCTAAAGGATGCATGAGCTTTGGCTCTCTTAACTGCCTCTTCGACGCTTCCCACGATGGCAAGGTGATTATCCTTAATCAGAACCATGTCCTCTAAATGCAGCCTGTGAGGGTCGCCGCTTCCAATGACTACTGCTTTTTTATCAAAGTAGAGCAACCCTGGTGCGGATTTGCGTGTTGCCGCAATCTTGGCTTTTACGTTTGCATTCTCAAGTTTCTCGGCAAGCGTTCGCGTTTTGGTGGCGATGCCGCTCATCCTCGAAAGAAGGTTAAGCATTGTCCGCTCAACAGAAAGGATTGTTTGGGCATCTCCTAAAATTTGCAACAGGACCTGTTTGTTCTTGATTTTTTCTCCGTCTGCCGCCTTGGCTTTGACGGTGAGCCCCAAGTATTCCGCGAGAAATACGGCTTCCTCGATTCCAGCCGCTACGCCGTCTTCCTTCGCAATAACCTCTGCTTTAACGTCTAAATTTTTAGGAATGACCGCTGCCGCCGTCACATCGCCTTGCCCGATGTCGTCGACGAGGATTTGCCTGAGTTTTTCCTCCGCAATTCTCCTTGGAACAAACATACCTTCTACTGTTGGTGCTTAGGCTTAAAACGCTTGCTTTTTTCTTCTGTTTGGGCATAGTTCAAATATGATTCTTGCACATATCTGATACATTATGCGACTGCTCTTCAGCTGCTCCGAACTCGGGTTAGGCCACGTTTCACGAATCATTCCGTTAGGGAAGCGCCTGGAGAAGAACGGTCATGAAATGTTCTTTTTTTCAGGCGGCAAAGCCTACGAGATGCTGCAAACGGAGTTCAGCCACGTTTACAGGTGCCAGCCGATTTCATGGTACGAAAACGCCCACGGCATAATCACATCCGCATCGCTCATCAACCTGCTGTTTCCGCTTCCGCTCTTCAACATGGAGCAGAACAAGTTTGAAATGAAAAAATCCAACGCCATGGAAACTATCCACCGCTACTACGACTTAAGAGAAAACCTCCACGACATCGCACCCGATATCCTAATCGCCGACGGCGACATAAACGCCCTTCGGCTCGCACATAGATGGAAGATTCCCTCACTCTACATAACCAACATGATTAGGCCAAGCTACGGTTTCTCGGCTTTCCTGAGCCCCGGAGAACGGGTGGTTGAACGGTACGTGAAGAACTGCACAAAAACCATAATCCCCGACAACCCGCCGCCCTACACAGTTTCGGAGTATAACATCGGCAACTTGGACAGCGTAGGCTTAAAGGGAAAAGTCGAGTACGTGGGAAGCTTCGTAGACACCGCACCCGTTAGGGGCGCTCAAGAACACATTTTTGCCCCAATAAGCGGACCCGTCGGAACAAGGGCAAAACTCATAAAAACCCTCATCCCAGTGCTTGAAAAACTGAAGACCAAATGCATCATCAGCTTGGGCACACCGGGAAAGAAGACTTCCGCGAAAATCGGCAACTGCGAACTCCACACGTGGCTCTCCGCGGAGGAACGGGCTGAAGCCATGAAAAACGCCAAATTCGTCATTTTCAGCGGCGGCCACGCGACCTGTTTTGAGACCATCAAGTATGGTAAACCGAGCATCTGCATCCCCACGCAACCTGAACAGCTAGGCAACGCTGTTAAACTGCAGGATTTAAAGTGCTCCATCACCGTCAAAAACCGAAAGCAACTCGAAAAAGCAGTGGAGAAAATGGAGAATGAAAAAGAAGCCTACAACAGGAACGTGGCTGTTTTGAGCGAGTTTTCGAGCAGGTTTAAGGGGTTGGATAGGGCGGTTTCTATCGTGGAGTCCCTGCTGGATTAGCCTTGTTTGGTCAGGTTTAGACGTTTGACTTCGCCGCAGGGTGTTTGTTCCTCGAATATGATGGCTTTGAACTTGTAGATTTTCGCGTCCTTGGTTAACCATGTGTCTAGCGGCAAGCCTGCTTTTCCGCAGCATTGGCAGAGGAATTCTTCTTCACACCAGCCCCACTCCACGGGCACCTGAGGCAGAAGCAGCCCCTTGTAGGGTCCTCTTTCGACGATTAAGCCGTCTTCGCCGACTTTGATTTTGCTCAGGTATTCCTTCGGGTTCTTCACTTCCACCAGTTCAGGTGGAGTTAAAACGCTCACTTCGAAGACTACTTTGTTCAGTTCCTCGGGGGACATGGGTTCGAACCTCGGGTCCTCTGTTGCCGCGTTGACAGCGCTGTCGATAACTGCTTCCACGAGGGGGCTGGTTGGGTAAGGGTAGCCGATACAGCCGCGAAGTTCCTTCTCTCCGTGCATGAGGGTGCTGATGGTTACGAAGACACCGCAGTGCTCGAAGAGTTTTTTCGGGGTTTCTTTGGGCGGTTTTGGGGCTTTGCCTGTTTCCAGGTAATGTATTACTGTGTTTCGTACGAGGTGGATTAGGAATTTTCCTTCTTCGGGGGTTAGTTCAAACGACATAATTTTCCTTCCTGCGCGCTGCTTAACCGCCAATTGAACTAAAAAAATTAAAAAAATAAAGTTGTTTAAAACTTTATGGATTCTTCAGTGACGCCTTCCTTTGTTACGACAAGGAAGTCTATGCCGTCGCCGCTCATGGAATCTCTGCTGACAGCCGACTTTATCGACCGCGTGACGAGTTCTTTTGCTTCTTGGGCGCTCATGGTTTCTTTGTAGCCTTCTTCTAGAACGCCCATAGCGATTTCTGTTCCTGAACCCACAACTGCGTATTTATCGGGGATTAGGGAGCCTAAGACGTCAAGCACGTAGAGTGATGGACCTTCGTCGTCTAAGCCGCCTACGATTGTCTGGGTGAACAGCGGCGAATAGCGGCGGTTGAATAGAACGTTCGCTAAAAGTTTTGATGCTGAACGGACGCTGATTGGTCTTCCGACATCCATGCTGTAGAGGTTTGCCTGCGCCTGCATTTCTTTGGCGAGTATCTGCATGTCGCCGACGAGTCCTGCACATGCGACGCCGATTTGGTCTGTTACTTTGAAGACTTTTTTGCCGCCTTTACTCATGATGAAGTTTCCGTATGTTACTCTTTTTTCTGAAGCTAAGATTACGCCGCCTTTGAAGACCGCGCCGACTGTGGTTGCGCCGGGCATCCATCCTCCGCCCTGCTGGGCTTGGTTGCCTTGGTCTTGCTGCTGTTCCTGCGGCATCAGTTGAATCTGTGGAATATTGGGTAAAGTTGGTAATTGTGGTCCATAACCTTCCATAATTTTCGCCTTTTCTTGATATACACAAGACAAATTATTAAGGTTACTTATAACCATTATAGGAACAGCGAAGTGGAGCATATGAGCGATGCTAAACTGTTAAGGTGCCTGAAATGCGGCAAACCCCTCGGTTATGTGACCGTTGCCCCTAAAAGCTTCTTAGCAGCTAAACCCTCAGTGGAGAACATAAAGCTGGTTGCTACGTGTCCAGAGTGCTCGGGCGGAAAGGGTTTTTACCGCAGAAACTTTTAACATACACCATACATTTAAAAAGTAAAGGCAAGCTCGATGATTGAAATCTACACACAAAACCTCGAAGACGCATGGTTTGCAGTTGCCCTCAACCAGCAGCAAATCGTAACATCGTCTTTTGGGGCAGACCAGCCGACAACCCTGAACAACGTCTTGGGCAACATACCCTTCAACATGGCGTTTCAAGTTTTCCATGAACCCACAACCTACGCCAAAAATGCACTCGCAACGTTGAAATGCATCTACGACGGAAAAACCGCCAACATAAACCTGCCCTTGGCAATGTCGCATCTGCCAGCTTACTCCAAAAAAGTCCTCAAAACAACCTCCGAGATTCCGCTTGGCTACGTAACCTCTTATGGCTTAATTGCCAAAGCGGTCGGCGGCGGACCCAGAGCCGTCGGAAACATCATGGCGGGCAATCCCTTCGCCCCCATAGTTCCATGCCACAGGGTTGTTAAGTCGGATTTTACGTTGGGCGGCTACGGTTTTGGCTTAAAAGTTAAGATGCAACTACTGGGCAGGGAGAAACGTGGGTTTTCTGCTTCGAAAGAAATCCAAGTCGACGGCGGACAACTTAAGGTTTTTCCCGTCGAGTACGTTCTGAGAAACTTTGCTTGAACAGGGTTTGCGCAAATCATAAATGCCTGCATGCCCCACTCACAGCAAGTGAGCATCATGGTTAAACGAGGCCTCTACGTTGGACGATTCCAACCTTTCCATCTTGGACACTTAGACACGATCAAATATACCCTAAAAGACGTTGATGAGCTGGTTGTCGTCATCGGCAGCGCCCAGTACAGCCACAACACCAACAACCCGTTCACTGCAGGCGAGCGGCTCGTTATGGTTCGCCGTGCACTGCAGGAAGCTGGCGTGGATTATTCGAAGCTATGGATTGTCCCCGTCCCAGACGTTCACCTGCACATGCTATGGGTCAGCGCCGTCGAAGGCTACACACCAAAATTCCATGCAATATACGCTAACGAACCATTGACTAAGAGGCTTTTCATGGAAGCTGGCTACGAAGTCAACACCATCCCATTGTTTGAAAGAAAAGTCTACATGTCGACGGTTGTGCGCGAAAAGATGGTTAAGGACGACAGCTGGATGGAGCTGGTGCCAAAGAGCGTAGCTGACTTCATCTTGGAGATAGACGGAGTTAACAGGCTTCGGGATTTAGCCCGAACAGACAGGGGTAGCTAAACCACCATTTTCTCCGCAGAAGCCCTGTGATAGTACCTCCATGCCAACAGGTAAACGGCGATTAAAACCAGCAGTTCAGCGAGGAGCCCCAAGAAGAGGTCGTTTGTGAGAGCGAAAAAGTTGTTCACTATGTGCAGCGAAACCGCAATCAGGAAGTAGGGCAATGATTTCTTTTTGGCTATGCCGTACGCGGTCATGGTTGCGCTTGAACCATGAAAGATTATGTGGGGTATAGCTGCGACTACAGGTACGTTTGCGAGGAAAATATACTCAAAAAATTCTGCAACACCAAAACCCAACCCGATTAAAAGCCCAGCGTCACAAGTGACCGCTCTGTTTCGCCGTGCCTGTAGAACAAGGGGAAGACCTTGGCGAGTTCCTCTATGAAAGGAGCCAAAATAACGATGAGTAAAGCCACGGAAAACGCCGCTGGAACCAACGACTCGTAGAAAGCATCAAAGGGAATTCTTACTAAAGTCCAGAAGCAAAAAAGAAAATGAGATCTTTCCAACTCGGTTTATGAAGCGGAATAACACACTGACGGAGTTTCAGGTTCCATAAAAAGCAGCTTCCTAACAAATACTGAATTAACCTCTTCCTTATCAGCGTTTTTGGCAACTTGCTAAAAACCAGCGGCTATGAGGTCGGATGGCTTCATTATTTCCCTTAAAACGACCGTAGCGTAGGAGCCGCGCAACAGCATAAAACTCACCGTTGCCTGAACTCCATTGCCGTCTGCGTCCGTCGAAACGTTCTGCACCCTAAAGTCTTTGACTGGAGTAACAGCCGTGCGCAAGCCGCCTTTTCCGGCGACTCTTGACAATTCGTTAAACCGCAGGTTCTCCAGTGGGATTCCTTCTTTTTCGAGAACTTCGCGTTCTATCTGCCCCATTATGCCCTGGGAAAGCTTCTGTTTCACCCCAAAAATGGGGAGCGCAACACGCAACCGCCCAGCTTTGATTTGGGCGTTGACTTCAGAGAGGTTTTCGGCGGCCGCAACTTTAGCCACGGTTGTCATGGGTAATCCTGAGCGTTCGACGCCGACCACGTGGTCTCCTTCCAAAGCCACGTTCAGGGGCAAAGAATGCTCCGCACGGGCGCTGAGGAAGCGGTTGAACAGGTACGATTGGTGAGCTTGAACAAAGAGCGCCTGAAGCTTAAGCGGCAGGCACTGGAAAGCCCCAGCAAAATCGGTGGGATTATCCGCCAGATGGTTGAGCATTATTCGTTCGAAGCGGAGCTGTTTGGGAAAATTCTCCTGCGCCCTCTTGAAATCTCGCGTTGTCTGCAGGTCTTGGCGCGCCTGCCTCGAAGCGGGGTGCTCGTACACACTGGGTTTAGCCAGAAACAGCATTGCCGCCTCCTCAAAATCGCCTTGGACAATGGCTTTTCCGACGAGGTGTGTGATGGGGCGTGTGGTTCCGAATCGTTGGTGCCCAAAAAAGTTTGGTATGCCGCCGACTGCGTCGAGTTCGCGGATGGTTTGGGTGACTCGTTCTTTAACGGCGGCTTCTGAATCCATGATGCCTTTGATGTTTATGGTGAAGTTGTTGCCTAACAGGTAGAAAAGCGACAGCATTTCGCGAACGTAGCCCACAGGGCGGACGGAACTGTCTTTAACGTCAATCTTCGCCGCATCTTCCATTGAAACGTTTTCAATAGAGATGTGCTGGGCGGTGACTGCTTTGGCGTCCTTGATTCCTGCAAACTGAACCCGCGCCTGGTCGATTCCCAGCGACTTTGCAATGTTTTTGATGGCGATGAAGGTGTCCCAGTTGCGCTTAACTAGAACGCAGAGCAGAAAACGCTGTTTCTGCGGGATTGAACCCAAAACTCTGCTCGGGACCTCTCCAGTCACGCTGGCTTTGGAGCCATCCACGAGGACTTCTTCCACCACAAAATCGTCCACCGACTCCCGAATAGCACCGCCAACGCCCTCGGACTTGGATGAGTAAACTTCGATGCCGAGGAGCTTTTCGAGCTCAGGAACCGTCAAAAAACCGCCTACAGCAACTTCAGTTTGCCTGTTAATCGGTCAATCATTGCCGAGGGTGCGGGGCCAATCCCCAAACACGTAACTGTGCCCTCGGGAATCTCAGTTAATCCCCTATCTATAATGAGCGCGTGCGGCAACCCCAACGCGTCAGCACCTTCCTCCAGTTCGCCAAGCTCCTTTTCGTCAGCCACTTTAACCGCCACTTTCTTCTGCCCCTCAAACATCCATGCCTCCCACCACTTCTTGTGGTGCGTGTAAGCGTCTTGGGCGGATGAAACCGCGGCGTGCCCAGCCTGCGCTGCAATCTTGCCCTTACTCATCTGCAAGTCGGTTCGGAAAACGAGAACCTGCTTGTATTCGAATTCCACCATTTTCGTTTATCCCGCATAAAGGTTGTTACTCGAGATTTTAAGGGTTTGCAGACAGGTAAAGCAGTCCAAAGTAAGCCAGAGCCGCCGCTATCGCGGGTTTCCTCGCCGCCGTGAGCAGCATTTTACCCTGAAAATCAATTTCATCCACGTCGCGCAGGGCTTTGTCCACGCCAAGTTTGCCGCAGACCCGTAGCACTTCATCCAGTCTTTGGTCTGAGAGGGAATCCAGAAACCGCCGTAGCCTAAGCATGACGAGGAAATCAAAGTTCAGCTGGTCACTGCATTTTTTCTGGTAGTTTTTCAGGAAATTGGATGAAACATCGCCCCGGTTTAGGGCTTGAAATGCAACTTCCGCGGCTGTTTTAGCGCATGTTAACCCGAAGATTACACCGCCGCCTGTGGTGGGTTTAACCTGTGAAGCGCAGTCACCAACGGCAAGAAAACCGTCCGTGTATGAGCGGTTGATTGGTCCGCCCAACGTGATGGCATGGTAGCCGACCTGGGTTATTTTTGCTTTTGCTAACTGCTGTGAGGCGACTGGATGTTTTGTCATGAGCCGCTTTAGGTATTCATGCGGGTTGCCGGTGTTTGTTGCTAATCCCACCTTGGCTGAGCCGTCGGGTCTTGGGATGAGCCAACCGTAGAAGCCGGGGGCGTAAGATTTGCCGAAGTAAACTTCAACTGCGTTGAGCTCGACGTTTTGTAGGTTTTCCATTTCAGCCTCAACCGCGTAAACAAACCCGCTGGATTTGAGTGCTTTCAAACCGGTTTGATGCAGAAGCCTCGAAGAAATGCCCTCGGCATCGACCACAATCTTAGAAGAAACCTGCTCCTCAACGCCGCCGCGCACAACCTTGACACCTTTGACGTAGCCGTCTGTCATTCTTAGCGATTGGACACGGGAAGCCAAAACAAAACTTGCCCCAGCCTCCTGCGCTTGCTCGGCGATGTACTGGTCGAACCTCGCCCTGTTCAAGGCAACAGTTACTGGGCAGGAAAGGTGAAGCGAAAACTTTGTGCCGGCTGGCGAGTGGAAGTTGGCGGCGCAAAAAGTGTTCTCCACGATGCCCTTTGGGAGCGGATAAAGCCCCATGCCGCGTAAGCTTCTTATGCTGATGTGCCCTGCGCAATGCGAAGGAAAACCAATCGAGGGGTGCTCTTCGAAAACTGCGGTTTTAACGCCTAGTTTTGCCAAGTGTAAGGCGGCGTATGAACCGACAGGTCCACCTCCAACGACTACCACATCTGGATTATCAGCTGGGGATTGCACCTTGCTCGCCGTCATAAATATGCAATGGAACTAAATCGTATATAAGCAAAAGGGCAGAGGGGTCGGTGCTTCTTTGAAACTTGCGTTCTGCTAAGCAGTATATTTGGAGTCGAGGGGTGTGCAGCATTCTGTTTTTTGGTGGTTTTTTGCTTTTTTTCTGTTATTTTTGGAATGTTTGCTAGAAAAGTTAAACAGCAAAAATATTACAATACCGCATTGTGCACACCTCTCGGAGTCTAATAGAGGTTCATTGCAGAAACTATAGAGGGGTAGGTCGTATTGGCGCTTTTCCAAGTCATTAACATGTTAAAAACAAGTGACTTGGGTTTAGATTACATATGTTTCTTGGATTGTCACGAGCCCGTCGTCGCCTATAATCTGCTTTAAGTCAGGCAGCAGGGGCTCAAGCTTTTCCTGTGTATCCACCACTTCGATTATCAGGGGCATGTTAACGGTAACGCCTTCAAGGTGCAGGGTGGATTTTCCGCGTTTGCCAAACCCGTTCACGCCCGTCCAAACCGTGGCGCCTTCAACCTTCGCTTTCATCAAGAAATCCATGATTAACGTCTGAAGCCGTTTGCCGCCGACTTCATCGTTCTTCTTTATCCTAATCGTTAAATTCCACATTTTCTGTCTCAACGCACAAACCTCTCCACGATTGCATCTCCCAGCAGTCTGCCGCCACATATCGCACCCAAAGACAACCCGACGTTTGCTAGTATGTTTAGTGCCATGAGGCTAAAACGGTTTGCGTCGGCCAAGTTGCTGGTTTCAAGGGCGAAGGAGGACATGGTGGTGAATGAACCGCAGAAACCCACTGCCACGAGCAACGTGTACTGGGGCTCCAAGTTTAGCCCAATGGACAAAACCGAGAATGCGCCCAAGATTAAGCTACCCAGAACGTTCACGACTAAAACGTTAACGGGTAAACCGTAAACTGTCACGGGCGACTCAACGAGTTTGTAGCGTAAGAAAGCTCCGATTACCGCGCCAGCCGCCAAGAGACCGATTTCAATCCATTTCATGTGCTTACCTTCCAAACCTTGTAGGTAGGCATTATCAGCATCCACTCGGCTGCGGTTCTGGCTCTATGCCACGGCTAATGCCATAGCCAAACATTTCAACGACAAATAAAATATTAAAGCTTTACCGCCAAAAAACACTAACAGTATCTTCCGATAGAGCATTTGGTTTCTCCAATGAGCTAATCCTATATATTACTTGATTTAATATTTCAAAGTGGATAAGAAAAAATGGCTGCTAAAACCTGTGACGTAGCAGTGGTCGGGCACTTCTCAATCGACACCATAATACTGCCAAGCCGACCCAAGCCGTTTGTGGTTTTAGGCGGCGCTGCAACCTACACTTCGTTTGCCGCCAGGCGCCTGGATGCATCCGCATCGGTTATTTCCAAGGTCGGCGGCAATTTTCCAGAAGCATACCTTTGGTGGGTTGACCAAGAAGGTATCGACATTTCAGGCGTCCACAAACTCGCGGATGAACCCACAACCTGTTTTGAGCTGAGCTACAGCCAAGACCTCTCAGAGCGCAGTTTGAAGCTCAAGAGCAAAGGACCCGCGTTGTGCGTCGATGATATCCCCAAGGATTTCCATGCAAAAGCAGTTCATCTTGCCCCAATTGCAAACGAAATCCCCTACGAACTCGTCGAGCACCTCAAAGGCTGCGCTGACGTTTTGTCGCTTGACCCTCAGGGTTTACTTCGAAGCTTCGACGAAGTGGGAAACGTGGCAGAAAACGCCACCGTAGACAATCGAATCTTCAGTTTAATCAACATTTACAAGTCTTCACAGAATGAAATTTTCGCTTTGACTGGCGAATCGGAGCTTAAGCCCGCAATAAGGGCAATCCACGATGTGGGCGTTGAAACCGTCATCGTAACCATGGGTGCAAAAGGCGCGGTTCTCTCCGTCGAAGGCGCCCAATACAACGTTGAAGCTTGCCCTTCACAGGTGTTGGTTGACCCAACGGGCGCAGGAGACGTCTTCATCGCCGGCTTCTTAGCCGAGTATCTCCGCGAGAAAGAATCTTTGTGGTGTGCCAGCGTCGGCTCCGCCGCGGCTTCATGCGTTGTTGAAGGATTAGGTCCCACTTACTTTGGCAAAAAAGAAGAAATCTACCGCAGAGCCAACGCTCTGTATGAAAAGAAACTTAAGCAATAGCAGTATATGTACAAAGTAAATTAACGTGTATTGAGGCGTGAATTGTTTGGGTCGCATCGAAAAAGGCGAAAAATGCAATGTTTCAGGCTGCAACAGGGAAGCTGCACGGTCATTATCCGCTGACAAAGTTAAAGCTGCTGGATTAAGCGTTGGCACAAGCGAGAGCCGCGCTTTCATCTGTAAAGAGCACTATAAAGAGTTCAAGAAGAAAACTAAGAAAGACAAGACCCTTGACAAGTGGCGCTACGGTTAAGAGGCTTTTTCCATGCGAATTTTACAGTTACACTCTAACTTTATAGTTTTCAAACCCGTCGAAAAAGAAATCAACATCGCCGAAGAAGCCGAAAAGGTTGAAACCCGCGTTGAAGAAGTCGTGGTTTTATTCACCGCGATTGAAGAAGGCGACAACGCCGCCATGGCGCACAAAGCCGTCGACGACGTTCGAGCATTCTTGGGTAAACTCAAAGTTAACCGCGTCCTCGTCTACCCGTTTGCGCACTTAAGCAGCAACCTCTCAAAGCCCCAAGAAGCATTGAAAATAATCAAGGACATAGAAGCCTACGCAAAAAGCAAGGGCATCGAAACCTACTGTGCGCCCTTTGGATGGAACAAACAATTCACAATCTCGATTAAGGGGCACCCGCTTGCTGAGCAGGCACGAAGCTATGCCCCTGCGCCAGTTACAGTTGCCACAGAAACAGGCGCTCCGTGTGAAGCCAAGGAAGAAGAGCAGCCCGTTTCCGCAGCCCTCAAAGCCGAAGATACCATGAAATCTTATTGGCACATACTCCAAACCGACGGGTCACTCGTGCCAATCGAAGAATTCAAATTCAAAGGACACGCTAACCTGCAAAAGTTCTCTAATTACGAGATTAAGAAGACCCGTGCGGTCACGGTAATGCCTCCCCACGTACTGCTGATGAAACGCCTCGAAATCGCCGATTACGAACCAGGCAGCGACCCGGGAAACATCCGCTGGTACCCGAAAGGACGCATGATAAAATCGCTCCTTGAGCAATACGTCACGGCTAAAGTGCAGGCGTACGGCGGCATGGAAGTCGAAACCCCCATAATGTACGACTTCAACCACCCGAGCCTCAAAAGCTACCTCAACCGTTTCCCAGCACGCCAATACGTCCTCAAATCCGAAGACAAAGAACTATTTCTGCGCTTTGCAGCGTGCTTTGGCCAGTTCCTAATGGCGCATGACGCCCAGTTCAGCTACAAACAAATGCCAATCAAACTCTACGAACTCACCCGCTACAGTTTCAGGCGGGAAAAAAGCGGCGAAGTCGTTGGCCTAAAACGTCTCCGCGCCTTCACGATGCCAGACTGCCACGCGTTCTGCACTGACCTTGAACAAGCCAAAAAAGAATTCATGGTCCGCTTCAACCTATGCATCGATGTCTTAAGCAACATCGGCTTGGTGAAAGACGATTATGAGATTGCCATGCGTTTTACCAAAGACTTCTACGCGGAACACAAAGACTTCATAAGCGAGCTGGCAACGGCTTTCGGCAAGCCCATCTTGGCGGAGGTTTGGAACGAGCGGTTCTTCTATTTCGCCCTTAAATGGGACCTTAACTTCATAGACAACCAAGACAAAGCAGCAGCTCTCAGCACCGACCAAATCGACGTGGAAAACGCTAAACGATACGAAATAACATTCGTCGACGAGAAGGGCGAGAAACAGTATCCGCTGATTCTGCACTGTAGCCCAAGCGGCGCCATCGAGCGGGACATCTACGCGTTGCTGGAGAAGGCTTACCGCGAGCAGATGGCGGGAAAAGCGCCCATGCTACCGCTTTGGCTTTCGCCAACCCAAGTGCGGCTTATCCCAATCTCAGACAAATTCCTCGACAAACTGGAGCAGCTTGCAACACAAATTAGTGCCCACGGCATCCGGGTAGACATCGACGATAGTGCAGCGACGTTGCAGAAGAAAATCCGTGAAGCGGAGCAGGAATGGGTGCCCTACATCATTGTTGTCGGCGACAAAGAAATCGAGTCCGGAATGCTCTCAGTGCGTGACCGAGAACTGAAGGGTCAACAGCAGAATATGACGGCTGAGCAGCTGATTACGAAGGTGTCGGAGAAAATCGCAGGCAAACCCACCAAGCCCCTGCCTCTGCCAATGATGCTGTCGAAGCGTCCGCAGTTCCACGGTTAATAAAGCCGCCGTAAACGAATCGTATGTATCACTGACGTAATCTATATCAAACAATTGGACAATATGAAACAGCTATCCGAGAAGTGGAAAACAAATGACCAATGAATTACAAGTCTACATAGACGGCGAATTCTACCCTAAGTCTCAGGCTAAAATCTCCGTCTACGACCACGGATTCCTCTACGGCGACGGCGTTTTTGAAGGCATCCGAGAATACAACGGCGTGGTCTTCAAGCTCAAAGAGCACGTTGACCGCCTCTACCGCTCAGCACACGCCATAATGCTCCAAATCCCACTAACCAAGCAGGAAATGGTAAAAGCAGTCGTTGAAACCCTGCGCAAAAACAAGATTAAAGACAGCTACATCCGACTGATCGTTTCAAGAGGCCTCGGCGACCTCGGCCTGGATCCGCGCAAATGCCCCAAACCCACAATCATAATCATAACCGACACAATCAACATCCGCGCAGGCAACGCCAAAGAAACAGGCATCACAACCATGTTCAGCTGGGTCCGCAGAAACCCAGTCGACGCCACAACGCACGAGATAAAATCGCTTAACTACCTAAACAGCGTCTTAGCCAAAATCGAGGCGAACGCAAACGGAGTGGACGAAGCCATATGCCTTGAAAGCAACGGTTGCATAGCGGAGGGAGTTGGCGAAAACCTCTTCATCGTCAAAAATGGCGAAGTATTAACACCGCCAACCTCAACTGGAGCACTCGCAGGCATCACCGCCGAAGTCGTTACAAAGCTTTGCACAGAACTCGACTTGAAGCTCACAGTCGCCAACCTGACCCCGTTCATGATGTTCACTGCAGACGAAGCATTCTTCACAGGCACAGCCATGGAAATGGTTCCCATCCGCGAAGTCAACAAACGCACAATCGGCGACGGCAAACCCGGACCAGTCACCGAAAAGCTGATGATTGGGTTTCAAAAAGTAATCGAAGACCCCACACAGGGCACAAAAATCTAAGTTTTTTAGCCGTAGCCCACGTGGCCGCGGCTTTTCTGTTTTTTCTTCATGAATCTTTCCAGTGCAGCGTAGGCTTCTTCGAGTTCTTCGCATGGAGGCAGGAAAACTATTCGTGCGTGGTCTTTGCCGTAGACTGGGTCGAAGCCTGAGCCGTTGACGATTAATACGCCTGTTTCTTTGAGGAGCGAAACCACGAAGTCCATATCGTTTTTCCATCGTGTGCCGATGCCTTCAATTTTGGGGAAGATGTAGAAGGCGCCTTCAGGTTTAGTTGTGCTGATTCCCTCGATTTCGTTTAGGCGTTTCCACGAGAAGTCCCGTCTCTGTTTGAGTCTTTCGACAATGTCTTTGACGAAGTCTTGTGGACCATTGAGTGCAGCTGTAGCCGCTATCTGTACGGGTGTGTTGGCGCAGATTCGTATTCGGCATTCTTTCTCGACGCCGTCTTTGAGCGCGTCAAGTTGGTTGCCTTCGCCTTTAAAGTACATGTAGCCTAAGCGCCAGCCGGTCATTTGGTAAACTTTGGAGAACCCGTTTAAACCGACAACAGGCACATCTTTAGTTACGTTGGCGGCGCTTACGAAGGGCTTCTCGTATGTGAGTTGGTCGTAGATTTCGTCGCTAAACACGGGCAGGTCATGTTCGCCTGCGATGTCGAGTATCTCTTTGATTGTCTTTCTATCATAGACTGAACCCGTCGGGTTGTTAGGGTTGATAATGACGATGGCGCGTGTTTTTGAGGTGATTTTGCTACGTAAATCATCTATGTTGGGCTGCCAACCTTCTTTTTCGATGGTTTCATAAGAGACTGGGTTGCCGTCGAAGAATTTAGTGTAGGAAATGTAGGGTGGATAGGTTGGGCCTGGAAAGAGGATTTCGTCGCCTTTCTCTACAATGGCGCCAAGGAGCATTTGGATGCCTTCAGAAATGCCCTCCGTAACCAGCACATCGTCCGCTGTAATGTCAACATTGTTGATTTTTTTCTCTTTATTTGCCACAGCTTGCCTGAGTTCAGGTAACCCTTCAGAGGGGGAATAATAGTTGTCTTCTTTGGCAATGGCATTGCATAATGCCTCTTTGAGGCTGGGCGGTGTTTTGAAGTCGAAGGCTGCTGGGTCACCAATGTTTAGGTAGTAGATTTTTTTGCCGTTCTTTATTAGGTCTTTAGTGTGAACTATGACATCGCGTATTGCGTATTCGATGTTGCTTGCACGCTTAGTGACTTTGATATTTGCCAATTACCGTTACCTGTACCCAGAACACTTGCCACCCCAAAAAATAAACGTTCCTAACATTGAGCAAAGTTGTAAAGTCAGATAAACCCAAAAAGCGTCTCTCAGCAGATTTTTATTCCCGATTCTCGTTGGATGAAATGGTTTTGGTGAATAATGCAGGGTTGGACAGGTGTTTTTCTAAACGTAGATTTAACCAAAAACAAAGTCGCTCCCGAACAGTACAATGATGATTTGGCGTTGAATTTTCTTGGCGGCAGAGGCTATGCAGCAAAAATTCTCTGTGACAGACTCAAGCAGGGAACTGATCCGCTGTCGCCTGGGAATCTGCTGATTTTTGCCGCTGGGCCATTAACGGGAATTGGTTTGCCGAATAGTGGCAAGCTCGTTGTCGCCTCAAAAAGCCCTCTGACAGGCGGTTATGGAGATGGAAACGTTGGGACACTGGCTGCGGTCCACATGCGCAAGGCTGGCTACGACGCGCTAATCGTCGAAGGAAAAGCATCATCGCCAGTAATCCTTCACATCAAGGACAACGCCGTCAAGTTTGTGGACGCCAAAGACTTTTGGGGCAGGAGCTCTTTTGAAACGGAACAGCACCTTCGCAAGAAATATTCCCGCGCATCCGGCATTGTATCCATCGGTCAAGGCGGAGAAAACCTCGTTAAATTCGCCACCGTCGTCTCGCAGGAAGGACGCTCTGGCGGACGACCGGGAATGGGCGCTGTCATGGGCTCCAAAAACCTCAAAGCCATCGTAATCGAAGGCACCCAGCCAATACCGCTCGCAAACCCCGATGAAATGAGGCAGTTGGCGGCAGACGGCTACAAAGAAGTCTTGTCTAAAGCGCTCTACGCTTTCTGGAAAAGGCAAGGCACCATGTCAACGGTTGAGTGGAGCCAGGAGAACAGCGTTCTGCCAACCCGCAACTACAAGCAGGGCGTTTTCAACCAAGCGGAAGGCATAAACGGCTTTACTATGGAGAAAATGAAGGTTGCCAACCGCGGCTGTCCACAGTGCAACATGACATGCGGCAACGTGGTCAAGGACAGCGAAGGGAAGGATTCAGAATTGGATTACGAGAACGTGGTTATGCTGGGTTCCAACATTGGATTGGGCAATCTTGCACAGGTCGCCACCCTAAACCGCATGGCAGACGAGTTCGGGTTAGACTCTATTTCCCTTGGAAGCGTGCTGGGTTTTGCATTGGAAGCCTCCGAAAAAGGCCTAATCTCAGAAAAAATCAGCTGGGGCGATTTTGAATCCATCAAAGCGCTGGTCAATGACGTTGCTTACAGACAGGGTTTAGGGGCCATGTTAGCTGAAGGTGTCCACTCCGCATCCCGAGCAATCGGCAATGGCTCAGGCGACTGGGCAATGCACGTTAAAGGATTAGAAGCCACAGCCTACGACTGCCACACCACACCAGGCATGGCTTTGGCGTACGGAACTAGCTCTATCGGCGCCCACCACAAAGACGCCTGGGTCACTAACTGGGAGATAAAAGCAGGCAGAGAAAACTACGACGCTGCAAAAGTCGATTACGTGATCCAAACCCAGCTTGTACGCGGCGGATTGTTCGAAGCGCTTGGGGTCTGCCGTTTCCCCTATAACCAACTGGCATTTGGGCTTGATTGGTACCAGAAATACTTGAAGGCAGCAACGGGCGTGGAGTTTTCTTTGGAACGCTTCAACGAAATCAGCGATAGGATCCTCAATTTGGTTCGGGCTTTTTGGGTCCGCGAATACGGCGACAAGTGGAGCCGGGATTTGGATGTTCCGCCCATGCGCTGGTTCAACGAACCCTTAACCGAGGGACCATTGAAAGGCGCAGTGCTTGACCTTGAAAAATACAACTACATGCTGGATATTTATTATCAAAAGCGGGGCTGGAGCAAAAATGGTGTCCCAACAAAAGAAACGTTGGAAAGGTTGGGGTTGACCTATGTTGCGGTTCAGCTTCAATCATAAGTGCAGGTTAGTATGAGCGTGCAAAGTACGCAGTTTCCTTAGCTTTCTCCCCACAGACTATGCAGTTAGAGGTTGGCTCCTCAACCTGGAAGGGTCGAATGCGAATGGTGGCGCCTGTTTCATCCTTTACCTTTGCCTCGCAGTCTGGGCTCCCGCACCAAGCCGCCTTGATAAAGCCGCCTTTCTCTTCCAGCACCTTCTTGAATTCGTCATAGCTTTGGACAGCGGTGGTTTTGTCTTGCAGGATAGCTTTGGCTTTTGCAAATAGGTTATCCTGTATCTCTGCAAGTATTTTGTGGACGGTGGCTGGGATGTCTACTTCGGTAACTGGCGTCTTTTGCCCTGTGTCGCGTCGAACCATAACGACTTGGCCTGCTTTGAGGTCTCTTGGCCCCAGCTCGATGCGAATTGGGATGCCTTTAAGTTCCCACTGGTGGAATTTCCAGCCCGGTGTATACTCGTTCCGGTCATCAAGGATTACGCTGACTCCGTGGCTTTTGAGTGCCCCTGCGATTTCCTTGGTTTTTGCCGCGATTGCCTCAGCTTCAAGTCCCTTGAATGGAATCGGAACGATAACAACCTGTGTTGGCGCAACTTTAGGCGGCATAATCAAGCCTTTGTCGTCGCCGTGGACCATTATCATGGCGCCGATGAGCCGTGTGGTTATGCCCCAGCTTGTCTGCCAAACGTAGTGGTCCTGTTTGTCTTCACCGATGAATTTGACATCGAAGACTTTGGCGAAGTGCTGGCCGAGGTTGTGGCTGGTTCCCATCTGTAATGCTTTGCCGTCTGGCATGATGGATTCGAGTGCTGTAGTGTAGAGTGCGCCTGCGAATTTTTCGCTGTCACTCTTTGTGCCAACTATCACTGGAATCGCCAGGTAATTTTCCATTATGTCTTTGTATTCACTAAGTGCGTACATGACTTCGGCTTCTGCTTCCTCCGCGGTGGCGTGGGCGGTGTGACCTTCCTGCCAGAGAAACTCGCGTGTCCGCAAAAACAGCTTCGTGGCTTTTGTTTCCCAGCGTACAATGTTGCACCACTGGTTAATCTTCAGCGGCAGGTCGCGCCAGCTGCGAATCCACTTGCTAAACATGGCGTACATTATGGTTTCGCTTGTGGGGCGAACCGCCAGTTTCTCTTCGAGCGGGGTGTCGCCGCCCTGTGTAATCCATGCGACTTCTGGAGTGAAGCCTGCAAAGTGTTCAGCTTCTTTTTTGAGGAAGCTTTCAGGGATGAACATGGGGAAATACACGTTGCTGTGTCCTGTGGCTTTGATTTTTTGGTTGACTACTTCCTGGATTTTCTCCCAAACCGCGTAAGCGTCTGGGCGGATAATCATGCAACCTTTAACGGGCGCGTAATCTGCAAGTTCGGCTTTCAGAACCACCTGTACATACCATTCGGAAAAGTCTTGGTTCTTCTTAACGGTTACTCCAGTATCAGACATGAGGAATCTCTTCTTCGGAATTTATGCGCTTGCAGAATATAAAACCGTAACGGCAACAATTTTCAATTGAATCGTTATTTTACCTTTATGTAACGAGGGAGTCATGAGAACTCAAAGCACCTCAAGTTCAGAGAAGGCTAAAAAAAAATTGACCCTAAAATTAAATTTCAAGTATTTCGATAAAAAATTGACAAAAGAAAAAAGATTATTTTTTGAAGAGACCCTTTTTTTCAGGGTAGTCTTTGCACTCGTAGATTCGCAATTGCCTTTGCGGTTCGATGCGGCATCGTTTGCGTGCGTTCTTGCGCCTCAAAAACGGCGCCAGTTGAAAGAAAGGGCATTTGGAACAGAGGGTGCTCAAGGTTTCTCGTTCCTATCGTGTCATCATTTTTCTGAACACTGGCAGTGCAATGGCGATCATGACTATACCGAACACTATGAGTACTATGAGGTCCGTCGATATCTGCGGTATCCCTGCGCCTAACACCATGACTTTTCGTAGAGCATCTGAAGCATAGGTTAACGGTAGCACTTTGCTTATGTCCTGCATGTACCATGGCATCTGCTGTATGGGGAAGAACACTCCGCCAAGGAACATCATTGGGAACATCAGTGTCATCATCATCATCTGTGCGGTTTCCTGATCTTTTGTGAAGGATGTTACGACTATGCCTAACCCGACGAAGCTAAACACTCCCAGCAACAGCAACGCAAACACCAGCAGAATGCTTCCTTGTATGGCGACTCCGAATATGCCGATAGCTAACGCCAAGATTATGACCCCTTGGATTAAGCCTCTGCCTGTCTGAGCTATGGTTTTGCCCAGCAGGATCGAGAGTCTGTTTACTGGTGCAACCATCATTCCGTCCATTGTGCCGATTTCTTTTTCCTGTGAGATAGCGACTGGTAGACCTGTCATGACGCTCATCATCACAGTCATAGCCATTATGCCCGGCGCGATGAAATCAAAGTAGCTCGGGTGACCCGAAACTACACCTTGAGTTTGTACAGCAAGTGGTTGAACGACTGCTAAAGTGTTGGTTGCGTTAAGAGGCGCTACGTTTTGTTGCGCCATGGCGGTTCCCATTGCGCCAAATACTCCTTTTAAGGCGCCTTGGATGGTTGCGGATATCTGCGGGTTGGATTCGTCGCTGACGATGATTAGGGTGCCTTGTTCCCCGCTCATGAGGCTCTCTGAGAAGTTACTAGGTATTACTATACCGCCTTCTAAGGCTCCTCTTTGCACTTGATCTTTGAGGTCTGCAGTGTTGGACACGTTGGTCATTATGAGCATGTGGGTTTGACTGTTAATCGCGTTCAAGCCGGGGAGGAACGCTTGATTTGACATGAATACCCCGTTGAAGCCAGCGTCCTCGTTGACTACGCCAACATGAAGGTTGGTTATGGTGCCGTTAGATGGATAAATGAACCCAACCATAACCATCATGAACAATGGCATAACGATTAAGAGCACTAACCCAAGTCTGTTTCTGAACAGTTCAGTTAAGTCTTTTTTCGCGATTCTAAAGCTGTGATGAAGAATTGTTTGTACGGTCATGTTCTATCACCTTACTCTCTTTGGCGCAGAACCAAACCTTGGACCATGTTCTTGCTTGATTTTCTGGTCTGCGCTGTCTCTAACTTCGTGACCTGTTATATGCAAGAATACGTCTTCGAGGGAAGGCTGCAGGTTCGCCATTGACGTGATCTTTCCGTTGTTCTTTCTTACTGTATCAATAATGGAGTCGAAAGCTTCTTCACCGTGAACTATAATGTGCATGGTTGTGGAGTTTTCTTGGGTTACCGCGTCCGCGCATTTGAGTGCTTTTACAGTGCTTACCATATCGGGTGTTAGGTTTGCCACTTCAAGTTTAATTATCATGGTGTCTCCACCTGAAATTATCTTTTTAAGGTTAGTTGAGGTGTCCAAAGCGATGATTTTTCCATGGTCAATTATGGCTATGCGGTCGCATAGCAAGTCTGCGTCAAGCATCATGTGGGTAGTTATGATGACGGTGGTTCCTTGTTCCTGGTTGATTTTCTTCACGAAATCGCGGATTTCCACCGAGGACTGAGGATCTAAACCCAGCGTGGGCTCGTCGAGGAACAATACCTGGGGCATGTTAAGCAGTGCTCGGACCACATTCATTCTTTGGCGCATGCCGGTTGAGAACGTGCCGACTTGGGCGTTCTTCCATTTAGTCAGCTGGACCAGTTCCAGTAAATCGTCGATTCGTTTGTTCAATGTGTCTTTGGGGATGTTGAAGAGGCTGCCGAAGAACCAGAGGTTTTCTTTAGCGGTTAAACGATTGTAAATGATCATTTTTTCAGATACGATGCCGATTAACTTGCGTACTTCCATGTCGTGCTTTACCGTGTCGTATCCGCCGATGGTGGCAGTTCCCTTTGTAGGTCTGGAGAGTGTCGAGAGCATTCGCAGCGTGGTGCTTTTGCCTGCGCCGTTTGGACCCAGCAAGCCGAAGATTTCGCCTTTTTTGACATCGAATGATATGTCATCTACAGCCGTAAACTTTTTGAACATCTTTGTTAGATGACTAACTTCGATTATGGATTCATTTGCCATTTTGGTTACCACATCAATCATAATATTATTCAGTGCAATATATTGCGGTAAGATATAAGTATTACCCATATACAATATAGTTTTGAATCCTAATGATAACCGACTCAGAAGACAAGACAACTGCCAACTGGATGAAAGAAGCCCAAAAAGGCTACATACGCATGGGAGTCCTCATCCTCCTCGACAAAAAACCCTCCCACGGCTACGAAATCATGAAGGAAATCAACAGCCGCACCAAAGGCTTCTGGCAACCCACCGCAGGTGGCGTCTACCCCATCCTTCGCGACCTAGAAAAATCAGGCTACATAAAAGGCCACTGGGAAACCCAGAAAAATCGAAGACTAAAAGTATACAAAATCACCCATTCAGGAGAACTAATCCTCAGACATGCCATCCTGAAACAAACAGAAATCTTCAACAACATCGGCGGCCTTTTCCGCGAATTCTCCCGCGATGTCCTCAACATTGAAGCAACTGACGTTTCTATGCCCACAATGCCATCTCCTTTTTCAGCTTTCCTTGAGGAGAAGGCTGGCGGTGAAGAAAACCTCAAACAGTTGGAAAACGAACGAAACCACATCTATGAATCAGTCAAAACCATGCGGGACAAACTAAGGCTCCTCGACAAGAGAATCGCTGAAATCAAGAAGCAAGCAAACCCCGTTTCTTCTTCGGAACCATCAGTTTAGAAGATAAGCAAACCTTCTTGAGTGAAGATAAAGAAAAAACCTTTGATGGATAAACTGTATAGCGGTTGGTGTAAACGATTAAATCTGTGACTGCTTAATCCATATGCAGAGTGTGAATTGCTTGTTCCGTGTTAGAGTTAACAAAATCGAATCCACCCGCGACTTAGACGGTAACTTGGGAAAACGAATCGAACTTCTAGAGGAACGGGAAATCAACCCCTACATCGTTAGACCGCAATCAGACGAAGCCAAAATGGCGCAAGACATCATGCAAGCACTCCAAACACAGATGCCGTTTTTGCCCCAGCGCACGCAAACGGCTACCCCAAAAATAATCCTTTTCCTAACCGAACAAGAATACGATGACTTCGGCATAACCTTCGACGTTAACCAGGTTTACGAAGTTATGCTTGAGAACCAAGCGATCCGCTTTAGGAAAGTTTGAGAATTTCTTTTCTCATTTCTCTCAGCGCCAAATGCTTTGGATGAAAAGAAAGAACAAACATCATGTTTCTTATTTTACTGCTGATTTCCTCTAAAGTAGATATTTTGCCTCCATCACAATACAGCGGAATAGGCTCTTCACCGTCGTTTTCCTCGTAGTACACGTATATGGGTAAAGACGCCTTTTCAAACCGGACAATCTCAAAATCCAAGTTCAAACGTTTAGCAGTTTCCTTCGCAGCGGTCCTGATGGATTTCAACCGCTTTTCGCCTGGACCCCCAGTTGACGCATAAACCATCAGTTTCCCACAGTTCACTTTAAACACACTAATCACCCAACAGTCTAATCGGCAAAAAACTCTTTTAAAGCAAAGCTGCAAACGACGTGTTCCAGTAGCGGAGGGATAGGTGAAAGTGAACTCTTGGCGTTGGTTGTTGTTGTGTACGGGTAACCACAACGGCTTAAATTCCTGTTAGAAAACCATTTTCTAGAGAGGCAAAAAAATCGAGCCATGGTAAACAACACCTTCTTCCTTTTTTTGTTAAATTATATTTTTAAACCTCATCTTCCCTTTACTTCGAAGAACGTGTATGAAAGTTAGAGCACACCTGTTGATTTCTGGGCGAGTTCAGGGCGTTTACTTTAGACAGAGCACTCGGATTGAGGCGCAAAACTTAGGTGTTAACGGTTGGGTGCGAAACCTGATGGATGGGCGGGTGGAAGCGGTTTTTGAAGGCGAAGAACACGAAGTGAAAACGCTCGTTAACTATTGCCGCCAGGGTCCTCCTGCTGCAAAAGTGAATAATCTGGAAGTTAATTATGGACCGTTTAAAGGCGAATTTTTGAATTTTACTGCGCTTTAATTTCGTCACGCTTTTTTCTTGGGCACCCTAAAATGTGAATCTTTCCCAGCGCTGATGTATTCTCCGCCCATACCGCGAACGGCTGAGGCGATTTTCGCGAAGTTTTCCGAACCCAGGAACTGTTTGGGCTTTATGATGATATAGTCGCCTTTTTCGTCGAAGCTGAGTCGGGCTTCGAGTTCTTCGGGGAAGGACATGCGGATGTCGTCTAGCGACCTCATCTTTGAGGGTTCGTGTGGTGCTGCCGGCGGAGGCGAAGCGGCTTGCGGTGCAGGCGTGCGTGTCGGGGGCTGAGTAATCTGTCCAACCGCAAGGGACTTGAGGGATGCGGAAACTGAACGCAGTTCCTCAGAAATCTTGTTTATCGAAACAGATATTTCGTCGACTTTTCCCAACAGCTGATTCAACTTTTCCTTGTCGGTGCTCACGAAAGCTCCCTCTTAAACTCCTAAATAACCCCAGACGCTTATTAATTGTTTGCAAACCAAACGACAGCGAAGAACTTGCATGATTGAAATTGACGGCAGCCAAAAGAGCGGAAGCGGCACAATCCTGCGTTTATCCATAGCGTTAGCCGCCATCAAAGGGCAACCGCTCCACATAACCAACATCCGCCAAAACCGTCCGCAACCAGGCTTAAAACCCCAGCATCTTGAAGCAGTGTTGACTGCTGGCAGACTTTGCAGTGCCAAAGTGGAGGGCGCAAAGTTGGGTTCGAGGGAGCTCTGGTTTACTCCCCAGCAAATTAAGGGCGGCACCGTTGAAGCGTTAATAGAGACTGCGGGAAGCATTCCGATGTTGATGCAGGCTGTGTTACCGATTTGTTTGTTCGCCGAGAACCCAGTGCACCTGCATGTGGCTAAGGGCGGAACTGACACCATCCATGCTCCAACCATCAACTACCTGAGACATGTTTTCCTTCCCGCCCTAAAGCATATGGGTGTAGAAGCTGAAATCACCGTCCAAAAATACGGCTATTACCCAAAAGGCATGGGTGAAGCAACTATGACGGTCAAGCCAAACCGCCAATTGAAACCCTTTGTGCCAGAAAGTTTTGGCAAATTAAAAGCCATAAAGGGCGTTTCTGTCTGCACTTTTCTATCGGATAAGCAAGTGGCGGAGCGGCAGGCAAAATCAGCCCGGGATTATCTCTCGCATAATAGTTACAAAGCTGATATCCAAGTGGTGAATGACCAGTCGAACCCTATTCAGAAGGGCAGTTCAATCGTTCTATGGGCTGAAACTGACACTGGCGTAATCTTGGGTTCTGATGCGATTGGGGAGCTCCGCAAAATGAGTGAAGCCGTTGGGAAAGAAGCCACTGAAAAACTCTTGGCGGAGTTGGCTGTTAAGCCGACGGTGGATGTTCACTTGACAGATATGCTTCTACCCTACATGGCGCTGTCTGAGGGTAAATCAGTTTTTCTCACCAGAACAATCTCTGAGCACATAGAATCCAACGTTTGGCTCATAGAAAAAATATTAAACGTCAAATTCACCATCGAAAAAGTAAACAACCTCTACCGAATAGAGAAAAGCTGAATACCCATGCCAAGACCGTCTGTTTGCATTAAAATTCCTAAAAGTCAAGGCGAAAAAACAATCGCGTTAGCCGCCAAATTTGGGCTTGCCGACAAATCGCTGGTTATTCAACGGGAAACAGACAACCTGTGCATTCCCCTGGTCAGGGAGCCAGTGGGCATAGAGCTGGCAACACTGAAAAGCCAAATACCCCAGTTTACCTTGCAAACTGCTGTTTTCAGCGAAAAGCAGCTTCCCCCAGAAACCCTCTCACAGGCGCTCCAGGATAAACTGCCCAATGATTTAATTGCCAAGGTTCCCCAAGCCTTCGACATCATAGGCGATATAGTTGTAATCGACATCCCACCCCAACTCAAAGCGTACCAGAATGTAATCGGCGAGGCAATCTTGCAGACCCAGAAAAACGTCAGAACCGTCCTCGCCAAAGCAAGCGATGTAAGCGGGGTCTTCCGCGTTCGGGATTATGACTTCATCGCGGGCGAGCACAAAACCAAAACAGTCCACCGCGAATTCGGCTGTCAATACCACGTCGACATAGCAAAAGCGTATTTTTCTCCGCGGCTATCTCATGAACATGAACGTGTGGCGTCGCTGGTTCAAGAGGGCGAAACGGTTGTGGATTTGTTTTCTGGCGTCGGACCCTTCTCAGTGCTAATCGGCAAAAAAAATCCGAGAGCGAAGGTTTACGCTGTCGACTTAAACCCTGACGCTGTTGAGTTGCTTAAGGTGAATGTAAGGGTTAACAGGGTTGAAAACCGCGTTTTTCCCATTCTCGCCGATGCACGGGAAATCGCCGCAGCTAAACTCAAAGGAACGGCAGACCGAGTTATCATGAATTTGCCTGAAACCGCCATCGACTTTGTCGACGCAGCCTGCAACACAATAAAACTCCAGAGTGGTGTAGCGCATTTCTACGGTTTTGTCCGTTCACCTGACACTTTAGAGGAACTTGAGCAACGCTTCACGGGATTGGTGGAGAAGCATGGGCGGAAAGTTGAGGCTTTTCTGTACGTAAAAAGCATTCGGGAGACTGCGCCGTTTGAGTCTCAGGTTGTGTTAGACGCCAAAATCGTTTAGTTTTCAACGATTAATGTTACTTTGACTTTTTGTTTCGGGTCCTGGAGTTTCTCCACAAGTCCCCTTGGCAAATCAATTGAGGATTTATCAGCACAAATCGCCAACGTTCTGTTGCAGACGTAATCGCTTTTCCTAATCACCATGTCAGTTGGGTGACATAGACAGAGTTTAGGAGAGCCAAGTGCCCTGATTTCTTCTCTGAAGCCGCCAGCTTCAATGGTGATGGTTACCTTGGCGTTTGGCTTGAGCAGTTTCTCCTTGAATTGGACGCTTAAATCTGCAACCGATTTGTCTGCTGTCATCGCAACTATGCAATCGCCGTTCTTCGAAACATGAATATCCTTAGTAAACATCAGCGTTGTGGGGTGGATTCCTTGGATGTTTTGGTGCCCAAACGCCCAAATGATTTCTCTTGTTATTTTTGGAGACAATTACTCGTCAACCTCGATCGAATCCACTTTTCCATCCCCATCCAAATCATAACCGTGAATAGCCACCGCAAAAGTGTCTTCGCCACGGTATTTCTCAAGGGTTTTCTTCCAGAAATTAGTCAACGCCAACACACACGCTTTCGTGCCCACCGCTTTGTTCCCAGCTAAAACCACGATGCGTTTGGTGCTGTCCCATGGATTCACGATTTTCGCTACAACGCCAGAAACGTCTGAAGTGTAAACCTGCCCAGTCTCCTTCGACGACAAGCCGCCCAGCAAGAACCCCTGCCCCGAGGACTGCATGATGAATTTGATGGGTAAATAATCGTTGATTTCCTGCGTCAACAGGTTAGTCCCAGGACCACCGACGAGTATGAGGTTGTTTTTCTCTTCCTTCTCCACTTTCACGTCGACGTCCAATTTCACTGCAAACTCTGTTGGCATCTTTGCGAACTGCCCCAGGAACAAAGCCAAATGCGCTGCGTAGTGGCCGTCTCTGGCGCTGGTTTTGAAGGGTCCATGCGGCTGCGGGCTGCCCACCACGATTTTTCCGTCGAAGACGCCGTTGGCTGTGAATTCTTTGAAGAAACTCTGAAGCGGCTCATCGATGCCCAGGGTACAGATGTTCTGGATTGGTTTGTATCCCTGCGGGAACTCGATTCCAAACGCTGGGGAGAAGGTTTTGTAGTATTTTGCTGTGGCGCCCTTCTTTTTTTCTTCCCGCACCACGGTGATGGCTCCGGCTTTGGCGAGTTTTCTTATGTGGTAGTAGATTTTTTGTTCGTGCATGCCGAGCTGCTTGGCGATTTCTATGGGGTACATTTCTTTTTTTGTGAGCAGGGTGAGGATTTTCCAGCTGAGGCTGCCGAGCATCATTTTTAGTTTCTGCGGGTCAGTCAGGATGCTGATTTCTTTTACTTCTTGGGTGCTGCCCTTGTCTTGGAGGAGCAGTTTTTTGTCCATTTGCGGTCTAAAACAGATACGTGGGGTACTATAAAAAATTTATTTATAACGGTTCAAACTCTTCAGAGAAAACCCGTTGCTTTTTGTTAATTTACAAAGCAATTCAGACAGCAACTGCTAAAACAAACTTGTTAGTGGTCAAACTCTAATATTAAAAATACTTATAAACAAACTCCACCTCCAATGAACTATCACTTTAAACGTATCGAAGGCATAGAAAAAATGTGCGGAATTTTTGGCTGTATACTAAAAGAAGGCAATGCTGCCCCCCTAATACACTCATCCCTTAAACGACTTGAATACCGAGGCTACGACTCCGTCGGCATTGCAACCATCTCTAACGGAAAAATCTACATGAAAAAAGACCAGGGCAAAATCGATGAAGTACACAAACTCCTAAACCTCGACGACCTGCCCGGCAGCATAGGCATCGGACACACACGTTGGGCAACCCACGGCGCACCCCTCAAAGTTAACTCTCACCCCCACATGGACTGCAAGGGCGAAATCGTCGTAGTCCACAACGGCATCATCGAAAACTTCATGGAGCTAAGGGCTGAACTGCAGAACCTCGGCCACATCTTCGTGTCAAAAACAGACACCGAAGTAATGCCCCACCTAATCGAAGAAACCCTAAAACAAAACCCCAAACTCACTTTAGTCAACGCCGTCTTGGAAAGCCTCAAACGCGTCGAAGGCTCCTACGCCTTCGCCATAATGTCCACGCGGGAACCCGACAAGATAATCTGCGCACGAAACGAAAGCCCTCTGGTGCTGGGAATCAACGGCAAAGGAGTTTTCTGTGCCTCTGACATCCCAGCTTTTCTGCCGATTACCAACAAGGCAGTTATGATAAACAACGGTGAAATCGTAATCCTCTCTCATCAGGGATATGAAATCCATAAAATCCAAGATTACTCAACAGTCACCCGTGAACCCGTAACTATCGAGTGGACATCGGAGATGGCGGTTAAACAGGGTTACCCGCACTTCATGATTAAAGAAATCCATGAGCAACCCGAAGTTCTCCGCAACACCCTACGCATGCAAGAGCACTATCTTGATTTAATGACAACTTTTCTTGACCGCGCCGACGAAGTATTCTTGGTTGCCTGCGGAACCAGTTACCATGCCTGTTTAGCGGCTTCATACATGTTCTCGAAGCTTGCGTTCCTGCCAACTTATCCAGTGTATGCTTCGGAATTTGTTGAGCAGCACGGCAAATCCGTAAACATAGAGAGCACCCTTCTTGCGGTCAGCCAATCGGGTGAAACCGCAGACACGTTATCAGCTGTCATGTGCGCTCAGCAGCGTGCTGCAACAGTTTTGGGCTTAACCAACGTCATCGGCTCCACCCTAACACGTGTTTCAAGGGTTTACATCGGCACTCAAGCAGGCCCAGAAATCGGCGTTGCAGCCACGAAAACCTTCACTTCGCAACTCTCCGTTCTAGCCCAACTCGCACTTAGATTATCCAAGAAACGGGGAAAGATTTCCCAGGATGAAATGGACTGCCTTGAAGTGAACCTCAAGAAGATGCCGGAGGACGTAGAAACCATCGTTCGCACACAAGAAGACAAAGTCAAGCATATCGCTCACAAATACAAGGATTCCAAAGTGTTCTTTTTCCTGGGCAGAGGCATAAGCACCGCCACCGCGTACGAAGGTAGACTCAAACTAATGGAAATTGCCTACATCCCCTCAATCGCATTCCCAGCAGGAGAAAGCAAACACGGACCAATCAGCCTCATTGAAAACGGGTTTCCAGTAGTCTTCGTCTGCCCAAGGGATGACTGCCACAAAACCTTGATCGGCAACATCATGGAGATGAAAGCCAGAGGCGCCCACATAATCGCCGTCATCGAAGAAGGAGACGAAGACATCAAATCGTTAGCTGAAGAGTATATCGAGGTTCCCAAGGGCATTCCAAGCGTGCTCTCACCAATTCCGTTTGCGGTGCCTCTCCAGATGCTGGCGTATTACATGTCTCTCGAGAGGGGCAACAACCCAGACATGCCAAGAAACCTGGCAAAATCGGTTACCGTAAAGTAACCCTCACTTTCTTTTTATCCGAACCATTTTTCCAGCGAAACCTTCCCCTTCTGCTTCTTAGCACCAGCAGTCATGCGGTCTAAGGATTTTTTGATGCGTTCCTCACCGAATTCTTTTTCTCGGCTCATAAAGTCGATTAACCCTGCTTCGTCGGGTTCTTTCCATTCTATCTTGTAGCTGTCGGTGACTTTTGGATGCAAGAAAATTTGCTGTATTTCATCTATTTTGTCGGCGAAAACTACATTTTCTATGTGTGGCACAGCATTCTTCAATGTGCCGTATTGCTTTATGAGTTTGAGCGCGGTTTTTGGTCCTATTCCCTTTACGCCGTCGGGGTTAAAGTCTGTGCCAATCAAGATGCCGACGTCGATCAGCTGCTCACGTGTTAAACCACATTCATGAAGCGTTTTAGGCAGCTCAACAACTTCAGGCACTACTTCAACCATAACTTTTCCTCTTTTCCTTCTTCCAGAAATAGTCACGTTTCTAAGCAGTTTGCACGCCCCGAAAAGGAGGCTGTCGTAGTCTTGGCTTGCACAGTAGTCTGCGTCGCCTTTTTTGTTCATGTAAGCTGCTTGGGCTTCACCTTCGCTTGGAGCCTGAACCCACGGCACCCCCATAAGCCCCAAGAGTTTTTGGCTGTCACCCACCATGTAATCTTTCATGCTGGTTGACGCCTGAGCGTACATACGCATTTTCTCGGTGTCACCTTTTGCCGCTGCTTTCTCGTAGCTGGCAACCGCTACAACTTTTACTTGTCTGCGCCGCTCGATTTCAGACGCTTTCAAAGCTGGCGAGTCACCGTCAAAAACATAAACTGGCTTAATTCCCAGTTCGACCAGGTTGCTTGTGCGGTAGAATAATCCGCTCAGGTGACTGGTGATTTTTCCCGAACTATCCTTAAGAGGTGTACCATCGGGCTGGCGGATGATTGAAAGGAACTGGTAGATGGCGTTGAACGCGTCTATGGCGATGATTTTGCCGCTGAGGTCTTCGAGGTTCACCTGATTTTTTGGTATGAGGTCTTTGAAGTTTACGCCCAAAACGATTCCACAGGTAAAGTAGGCAGGAAACCAGCTTAATAAATTTGCGAAGCAACAAAATACCTTAACTCAACAAAAGTGCCACAAGAGAGAGCCTGAAAAAGTGTAGAAAAGCCGAAAAAAGGCTCAAATTCCATTTCAGCAGGTCCACAAAAACAGATTAAGATAGAAGAAAAAAAGAATGTTAATGTGGCTGGATTAGTTCGATCCGGCGTTTGCCGCGGGACATCGATGAAGTGCGGATTTTGCCGCTTATTTCAAGTTTTAGCAGCAGGTCGTTGAAGTCTTTGAAGCCGAGATCCTCGAATTCTTCTTTCAGTTGCGCGAACAGTTCGTCGTCTGTCAAGTCGCCCTTCTTAGTCAGGACTTCCAGCATATTGAAGTAGGCTGGGCGTGTTTTCCAAACTTTAGTCTGCGGCATAAACCTTCCTTCCTAGGCAACTGGGGTTTGTGGCTTTTGTACTTGTCGGATTTGCTGCATGAAGCTCTTGTACCATTTTTCCATGTCAGGTGTAATCGATGGACCCATCTCTTTTAGTGATTCTTGGAAATCCTTCATCGTGACTTCTGTGGAGTTAACGTCTTTTCGTAGTGCGTGCATTGCGGCTTCTCGGCAGAGGGATTCTATGTCGGCACCAGAATAGTACTTAGTCGCGGTTGTTAGCTGGTTTAAGTCAACATCCTTGCATATTGGCATGCCTTTAGTGTAGATTTTTAGGATTTGCAGACGACTCTTCTCGTCGGGTTCAGGCACATAGATTAACCTATCGAAGCGTCCTGGTCGCAACACTGCGGAGTCAACCATGTCGGGGCGGTTAGTGGCGGCGACAATCACGATGTCATGCAAAGTCGTTATTCCGTCCATTTCAGTCAGCAGTTGACTTATGACGCGTTCAGAAACACCGCTGTCAGACATACCCATCCCACGTTTTGGTGTGAGCGAGTCGATTTCGTCGAGGAATATTACGGCTGGTGCTGCCATGCGTGCTTTGCGGAAGACTTCACGGATAGCTTTTTCTGATTCACCAACCCATTTG
>Ga0209777_10000291_pt1 | contig 85316 bp, 58 predicted proteins | sample FrelakmetHBP12HB_FD_187147 | JGI IMG/M metagenome (GOLD analysis project Ga0209777, IMG submission 187147) | Freshwater lake sediment microbial communities from the University of Notre Dame, USA, for methane emissions studies -HBP12 HB (SPAdes)... | ecosystem: Environmental > Aquatic >...
GATCCCGCCGGAGGCGGGACTGGAAGCGATAAACAGGTTGGATTGTAAAGCAAAGGCAGGATGCCAATTGTAAATCGAGAATTGTCAATTGAAAATATTCTTGGGGCTGTAGCTCAGCTGGGAGAGCGCCTCGTTCGCAACGAGGAGGTCGTCGGTTCGATCCCGATCAGCTCCACAAAAGACTGGTTAAATGGTTAATTGGTTAGATGGTTTGGTGGAAAGGTCGTGGCAGCAAACGACCTTTTTCTATTTTGAGCAGGAGAGGAGGGAAATCGATTTTCATCGTCCTCTTTTGTACATTGTCGTAGACGATCGTGGGAATCGTTTCGTTGAACGGAAATCACTTTTTTGTAACCTCATAATACGACAATCCGGACTTTTGCCTCATGAACCGAAACTCATACAGGAATAATTGAAGATGGCCGGGACAGCCAACCGACTCATCCACGAGAAAAGTCCGTACCTCCTCCAGCATGCGTTCAACCCGGTCGACTGGTATCCGTGGGGTGACGAGGCCTTTCAGAAGGCACAGCAGGAAGACAAGCCAATCTTTCTGTCCGTCGGTTATTCGACATGCTACTGGTGCCACGTCATGGAGCGGGAGGATTTCGAAAATCCCGACATTGCTCGTCTTATGAACGAACATTTTGTCTGCATCAAAGTCGACCGCGAAGAACGTCCCGATGTCGACCGCGTGTACATGGCGGCGGTGCAGGCGCTCACGGGGAGTGGCGGCTGGCCGATGTCGGTATTTCTGACGCCCGACCGGAAGCCATTCTTCGGAGGAACATATTTCCCGCCGGCGCCACAAGTCGGTCGCCCGGGTTTTCCGCAGCTCCTTGAACATATCTCCAAATTGTGGCGTACCGAGCGCCGGAAGATCGTGGAATCAAGCGTTCAAATTACAGAGTTCCTGCAGGCGAACACTAGGACCGCGGACGCCGTTCCGCTCGACGATTCTTCGCTACAGGCCGCATGCTCACAGTTCGCGCGGGTCTTTGACAAGGAACACGCCGGCTTCGGCGCCGGCCCGAAATTCCCCCAACCGGTCACATTCAATTTCCTTCTTCGATACTACTCGCGCTCGGGAGAACGCACCCCGCTGGAAATGACGCTCGCCACACTGCGGAAAATGGCTGAAGGAGGTATATACGACCAGATTGGCGGAGGATTTCATCGCTACTCTGTCGACGCACAATGGCGGGTCCCCCACTTCGAGAAAATGTTGTACGACCAGGCGCAACTTGCTTCATCGTACGTCGATGCATACCAGATCACCCGTGATGAATTCTTTGCGTCGGTGGCACGGGACATACTGGACTACGTTTTTCGCAGCATGACGCATCCCGAAGGGGGATTTTATTCTGCGGAGGACGCGGAGAGCCTGCCGGCCCCGGCCAGCCGGGAAGGCACGCCGGAGTCCGGAAAAACGAGCATGAAGGAGGAAGGAGCATTTTATCTCTGGCCGAAGAACGAGATAGAGGATATATTGGGTCAGGACATCGCCCCTATATTTTGTTTCTATTACGGAGTAAATGATCAGGGAAACGCACTCCACGACCCGATGAATGTTTTCGTTGGGGAAAATATTCTCTATATTTGGTCTACGATTGAAGAAACAGCCTGGAAGTTCAATAAAACGCAGAATGAGATTCGAAAACTCCTGCTCGACTCAAGGAAGAAACTTTTTGCTGAACGCGAAAAGCGGCCCAAACCGCATCTCGACGATAAAATCATCACAGCGTGGAACGGACTGATGATTTCCGCTTTCTCACGAGCGTATCAGGTTCTCGGCGACCCGAAACATTTGACGGCTGCAGAACGAGCGGCGACATTCGTGGCGTCCAGGTTATATGATCCGCGCAGTGCCAAACTCCTGCGCCGCTACCGTGACGGCGAAGCACGCTTCGAGGGCACGCTGCAGGACTACGCGTTCTTTGTCCAGGGCTTGCTCGACCTTTACGAAGCTTCATTCGACAGTCAATGGCTCGCGTTGGCAATCGACCTCGCGAAGAAACAAATCGAACTCTTCGGAGACCCTGCGCAGGAGGGGTTTTTCGATACGGCACCCGGGGATTTGTCACTTTTCATCAGAACAAAAGAAGACTCTGACGGTGCCGAACCCGCGGGAAATTCGATCGCAGCGCTCACACTGCTCCGCCTGGCGCACCTGACGGACAACAAAGAATGGAAGGTAACCGCAGAAAAGACTATCGACGCGTTAGGCCTTGGCATCCGGCAGTACCCGACGGCCCACGCTCAGATGCTGGCCGCTCTCGATTGGCGCCTCTCGACGCCCATGGAAATCATTATCGCAGGAAAGCCCGACGCCGAAGATACCAAACTATTGCTGAAGGAAGTTCATGCGCATTTTGTTCCGAACAAGATTCTCCTTCTCGCGGATGGCGGCAAGCGACAGAAGAAACTCGCGCAGTACCTGCCATTCATCGAGCGGATGACGACCTTGCGAGGGAAAGCTACAGCATACGTATGCGAAAATTACTCTTGCCAGCTTCCAACATCCGACCCGATGGTCGTTGGACGCCTTCTTTCGAAACGGAAGAACAGCCAAAATAACTTAGCGTAGACACCGTCATGGACGCCACAACCGCTTCGGCCAAACAATCATTCGAGCAGACTGCAAAGCAGACGACATTTGCGATTCGGCTCTCGCTCGTCGTTGGAATTTTCATTCTCATCGCGAAAATGTATGCTTACCTGATAACGGGTTCGGCGGCTATTCTGTCGGATGCCGCGGAATCCGTTGTGCACATCTTCGCCGTTGCATTCGCGGCTTTCAGTTTACGCCTGACCCTGAAGCCGGCCGATGAGGACCACATGTACGGCCATGACCGCATCAGCTTTTTCTCTGCGGGCTTTGAAGGCGCGATGATCGTTGTTGCCGCCCTCTACATCATTTTAGAATCGGTGCACAAGTGGCTTGGAGGATTGAAGCTGGAGCACGTCGATACCGGCGTAGACTATATCGCCATTGCAACAGTCATCAACGCCCTGCTGGGCTGGTACCTCCTCCGTCAGGGGAGAAGATACCACTCGATCGTTCTGGAGGCGAACGGCAAGCACGTGCTCACCGATAGCTGGACGAGCCTGGGCGTGATCGTGGGGCTCGGCCTGATTCTCATGACGGGATGGCTGCCGTTTGACCCGATCTTTGCGATCTTCGTTGCGACAAATATTCTCTGGACCGGCGGAAAGCTGATGCGTCAAGCCATCGGCGGCCTCATGGATGAAAGTGATCCGCGGATTGTTGTGCAGCTCAAGACAGTTCTTCAACAGGAAACGGAAAAGTATAATGTTGAATTTCATAATCTCCGGAATCGGAACGCCGGGAATAAGCTGCTCATTGAATTCCACCTTCTTTTTCACGAAGACCTGTCTCTCTCCCGCGCTCACGAGCTCGCAACCAACATTGAACAGGAAATTCACAACGCTTTTCCGATGCAGACCGAAATCATCAGCCATCTTGAACCTCGTGAAGATCCGGATGGCCACGGAGAGCAACCGGGTAAGCTTCCATAAAACCACGCGGATGCCGCCGGCGCCCGTACTCTCTTGCAACATCAGGAGTTATTTTTGAGAATTCACATCCATTGGTTTGACACTTCATCCACTCTATAAGGAGAATAATCATGTATTTAACGATCAACGACTTCATCATTGATTGGAAGAACGAGAGTGAATTGACTCTTAAGTTGCTCAAGGCACTCAGGGACGAGTCGCTCACGCAAACAGTTACCGCCGAAGGCCGCTCGCTTGGGTTCCTCGCGTGGCACATTGTTCTTACGCTCGGTGAAATGGGCGGACACGCCGGTTTAAAGGTAAATGCCCCGGAAGAAAAAGCGGCAGTGCCTACGAAGGCCTCAGCGATATCATCGGCATATGAAACAGCGGCGAGATCGCTCGCGGAGGTTGTGAAAAAGACGTGGATTGACGCTTCGTTGCGGGAGGAGGTCAACATGTACGGAGAAAAGTGGACACGTGCGAAGGTGCTTAGCTCACTCGTGAAGCACGAGATTCACCATCGCGCCCAAATGACGGTTCTCATGCGCCAGGCGGGTTTGCCCGTTCCGGGCCTCTATGGTCCCTCGAAGGAAGAGTGGTCAAAGATGGGAATGCCGCCGATGAAATGACGGTCGCTGATTTCAGCCCACCAGCTGGGAGGGAGTTCCGCCAGAAAAACGGCGGACGGGTGCACTCCCGACCACGCAAGGTTGGCCTAGGAGGAAGTTCCAGCGCTTAGACGGCAAACAGCTGTACACTCTGCTGATCTGGAAGCTCCCTCCCAGATAGGGCGCGGTTCTCCTCACGTTCCCGAGCTGTAATCCTCAATATATTTCTTCTGCGCGGCAGTCAGCTTATCTATCTTGATGCCCATCGTCGCCAATTTCACCGCACCGATCTCCTGGTCCTGCTCGACGGAAATGTCGTAGACCTTGTTCTCGAGACGTTTGCCCTGCTTATGAAGAAATGCCAGACGAAGCTGAGACATGAACTGATTTGCAAACGACATATCCATGACCTCGGAGGGGTGTCCTTCTGCCGCTGCAAGGTTTACGAGCCGGCCTTTCGCTAAAACATACATACGCTTACCGTTCTTCAAGAGATATTCCTCGTTATCCTTGCGGATTTCTTTCGACGACTTTGCAACTTTCTTGAGATCGACGAGATTGACTTCACAGTCATAGTGTCCCGTATTGCAAACGATGGCACCCTCCTTCATCATTTTGAAATGCCGCTCCACGATAACGTCCTTGACGCCCGTTGCGGTCACAAAAATATCTCCAATTTTTGCGGCCTCATCCATCGTCATGACGCGCATGCCCTCAAGTGTTGCTTTGAGGGCGGCCGTCGGCTTCACCTCGGTGACGATGACGTTTGCGCCAAGACCCTTTGCGCGCATCGCGACACCCTTGCCGCAATGCCCGTACCCTGCGACGACGAAGTTCTTTCCGGCGAGCAGGACGCTCGTCGAGCGGAGAATCCCGTCGAGAGTGGATTGGCCCGTTCCGTAGACGTTGTCGAAATCCCATTTTGTCTCGGCGTCGTTGACCGCGACAACCGGATACTTCAATGCTCCGTCCCTTGCCATTGCACGAAGCCGGTGGACGCCCGTTGTTGTTTCTTCGGTTCCACCGATCACGTACTTCTGTGCAAATTCCGGATGTTTGTTATGAATCGTGAAAATCAAATCCGCGCCGTCGTCGAGCGTAAGATTCGGATGAATTTTCAGGGTTTCTTCAATGCACCAGTAGAATTCCTTCACCGACATTCCGTGCCAGGCGAAGATCGAGATCCCGTCCGCGGCAAGCGCCGCCGCCACCGCATCCTGAGTCGAGAGTGGATTACACCCGCTCCAGCTCACCTGCGCGCCGGCTTCGACAAATGTTTTCACGAGGACCGCCGTTTCTTTCGTCACGTGCAGACAACCCGCGATGCGGTATCCCTTGAGTGGCTTTACCGATTTGTATTTTTCACGAAGAGCCATGAGCACGGGCATTCGCGATTCCGCCCACGCGATCAGTTTTTTCCCTTCGCTTGCTGACTTTAAATCTGCAACTTTGTATTGTCCTTTTTTGTAGTCCATGGTCCTAATGCTAAATGGATAATTGGTAAAATGGTTAATTGGTTAAATGGTCAACTGATTAACTCGCTTTTGGATGGACAACCGGGCTGTTAGATTCGGAATCCTTTCTCTTGCGTAGATAAGCGGAATAACCATTGATTCTTTTTAATAGTTTATAGGCGTCATCTTTCAGAACTTCAAGTTCTTCTTCTGGTGCGTACTGCTCATCAAGACAGGCGTTCAGGTCGTCTATTAATTCTTCCAGCGAGCCTCGTGACACGCGAAGAAAGTGAATATTCTCCTGGTAATGAAATCTCCCGTGACCTTCAGCAATATTATTCGTCAATGACAAAGCTGCCCGTCGCATCTGTGCTTGAAGACCGTATCTCTCTTCCCCGGGTATTCTTCTAACTAATTGATAAATCTTTTTTCGATAATCTCTTGCAGCTTTGTAAACTTCCAAGTCCTCAAAGCTGTATCCTGACGTTTCCATGCTGCCTCCCCCTGAAATTCAACCGGTTAACTAATACATAATTAACCAATTAACCACTCTACCAGCCCTACTTCACTGCCTTTTGGAGCGTCTTCACCAGGTCCGTTCGCTCCCACGTAAAGTCCTCGTCGGACCTTCCAAAGTGCCCGTAGGCCGCGGTTTTCCGGTAGATGGGACGCCGTAAATCGAGGCGTGAAATGATTCCCCCCGGCGTGAGGTCCAGGGGGCCGCCGGCGACTGCAAGTTCCTTGAGTGTTTTCTCCAGCTCCGCATCGGGAATTTCCCCTGTGCCGAATGTTTGAGCGTGAATCGACATCGGCTCGGCGATGCCAATAGCGTATGCCACCTGGAGCAAACATTCCGAGGCGAGGCCTGCGGCGACGATGTTTTTCGCGATGTGCCGGACGGCATAGGCAGCGCTTCTGTCGACCTTTGTCGGATCCTTCCCCGAAAACGCTCCGCCGCCATGCGGGGCGCGCCCGCCGTACGTGTCAACGATAATCTTTCTCCCGGTCAACCCGCTATCGCCGTGCGGTCCTCCGATTTCAAAGAGTCCCGTCGGGTTCACATAGTATCGGGTTCTCTTATCGAGCATCTCTTCGGGAATGACATGCTTCACGACATGCGCGAGGACGTCCTCGCGAATCTTCTTTTGAGAGACCTGCGGAGCGTGCTGTGTTGAGATGACCACGCTGTCAACGCGGATCGGTCGTTTTCCTTCGTACTCAATCGTGACTTGCGATTTTGCGTCCGGACGCAGGTAGGGCATTAATTTGCGATTATTCTTCCGGATATCAGCGAGGCGCTTGACGAGCTTGTGGGCGAACATGATCGGCATCGGCATGAATTCCCGTGTTTCGCGGCATGCGTAGCCGAACATCATACCCTGGTCGCCTGCGCCTCCGACGTCAACGCCCCGGGCAATATTCGGCGACTGCGCATGAATGGCGGAGAGAACGGCACACGAATCCGCATCGAATCCGACACCCGCCTCGGTGTAGCCGATGGTTTTGATGATATCCCGGACGATTTTTTGCACATCGACGTACCCCTTCGTCGTGACTTCACCGCCCACGAGCGCGAGCCCGGTGGTCACGAAACTCTCACAGGCGACGCGCGACATGGGATCCTGCTCAAGGAGTGAATCGAGGACAGCGTCGGAGATTTGATCGCATACTTTGTCGGGATGTCCTTCGGAAACGGATTCAGACGTGAAAAGATATGACATAGAGTGTTCCTTTAATCAATAGAAATCGATTTCAGAAGAATCCCCGACATTGACGCGCTTGTAGGTACCTCTGACCACGGCGTTATTTCCGATAAGAGAATTATCGAGCAGGGCTTTTGAGACTTTGGCATCTTCATTGACGATGGAATCACGGACAATCGAGTCGGTCACGGAGGCACCGTCGGCGATCGTGGCGTACGGTCCAATGATCGAATTCGAGATTTTTGCCCGCTGGGAAATGTATACCGGAGAAACCGTCATGACGCCGTCGAGGACACGATTCAACGGTTTCTTTTCCAGCAAGTGCCGGTTCGTGGCAAGCAGCGTTTCGGATTTTCCGCAGTCGTACCAGCCATCGACGTTGAATGTCCTTATTTTTTCTCCGCCCGCCAGCATCAATCCCAGTGCGTCGGTTAACTGGTACTCATTCTTTGTTTTCAGATCCCTGCTCACAATCTCCTCGATACACTTGACGAGCAGTTTCGGATTTCGTATCCAGTAGAGGCCGACGATCGCGAGATTACTCGTGGGATGCTCCGGTTTCTCGATGAGCTTCGAAACGAATCCATCCTGAAGCTCCGCGACACCGAAGCGCCGGGGGTCTTCAACACGTTTCACACCTATGGCCGTGTGTTGACCCTGAACCACCGGCTTTAAGTCGACATCAAAGATGGTGTCACCAAGGATTATCAAGATCGGATCCGTCGAAAAGGATTCCCGCGCCAGGTAGATCGCGTGGCCCAACCCCAGCCGCTCTTCCTGTTCGACATAATTCACGTTGATGTGATAATGCGACGACACGTACTCTTTGATCTTCTCACCCATATAGCCGACGATAATCGTCGCTTTATCGAACCCGTCTTCGATGACCTTATCTAGGATGTGCCCGATGATCGGCTTGCCCGCAACATTGATCAACACCTTCGGAAGCGTGTACGTGTGGGGTCGCAACCGGCTGCCAACGCCTGCCACCGGGATTATCGCGTGCATAACATTTTGCTAAGAATAAAAAGTATCATTTAGTTTCGAATTCAGAATCCAGAATTCAAGATTCAGGATGACGTGCTTTGATTCATCGTACCCCACGAGATTTTCCACCTGAGGTGTGAACCATAGGCTCATCCGTCTTTGGCGGAGGTGCACCTTCGGCGCGGAACTTTTCGGGGAGCGTCAGTGCCCCCAACGAGATTCGAACTCGTGTTACAAGCTTGAAAAGCTCGTGTCCTAGGCCTCTAGACGATGGGGGCAAGGCAATTTCGGATTGTGGATTGCGGATAGGGGATTCTACGATGTTCCGTGAGAACATCCAATCCGAAATCCGAAATCCGCATTTCGCAATCCATTCGGGTGTCCAGAGGGACTCGAACCCTCGACCTCCAGGGCCACAACCTGGCGTTCTAACCAAACTGAACTATGGACACCATGCAGCACAACAATCCCGTTTTACACCACCGAGCGCGACCCGCAAAATTTCAATTGTCCGCCTAAGGAACCGGATTTGCGAAAAACATTGGGACCGAACTCTGAACAACGCGGGTTTTTGCAGTTTCCAAGATAGCGAAAATCAGACGGAAAAACAAGGATTGCGGAACATTGCGAGGTCATGCTCATGAGTTCGACGAATTAGGGTCTGAACCATAATTTGTGGGATTATAGGATTACCATGATGAGAACAATCAAGGCAATCACGTGAATCAAGCGAATCGCGGTTCAGACGGCGAGGAAGTGTCTGAACCTTGATTTTTGGGATTATAGGATTACCATGATTAGAACAATCGAGGTAATCATGTGAATCAAGCGAATCGCGGTTCAGACGGCGGAGGAGCGCCGGCACTCCCGCTGCCGCCCCTCACTCCTGTCCTCGAAATATTCCACCCAATTTGAACCTCCGCCCTAATTTCTTTATATTGCAGGCTGTCACTTTACATATTATTAGGGGCCTGAATGAAAATACATGTCGTGTGCGTAGTACTGCTCGTTGTACTTGCAGGCTGTGCGGGATACAAGGAACTGGAGCCGGATCCCGCGGTCTCCGCCGCTGAACGCGGGTACGTCGAGTTGAAGCAGGGGAAAGAGGATTTCACCCTCAACCAGGGGAAAAAATATATTCTCAAGTTCCCCATGCCGCCGCAGAATAACTTCTATCTCATCCTCGTAACGCGTGCAAAGGATACGCTCTACTCCTACCTGTCCGCGAATTTCGAGAAAGGAAAGGAATGGGTCGTTCCCATCCGCGATGAAACGGCGTCGAACGAAAGCACGGTGGTCTACGCGATGGGCAAACAATCTCCGACCTTCACGTGGATCATCGATACGGTAAGGTATGACGTTCGTCTGCCGTTGAAGTACAGATACGTTCCCCAGTGGCGCTACACGTTTGAGAACAAGTACGTCGAATACCAGAAGACACTGGCAAGCAACGTCGTGAACAGGTCGACCTTCAACTCCATCGACGCCGGGTATGACGTTGACCATATCGACATCGACCACGAGCTGACGTTCGTCGGCGACAGGAGCTCGAAGCTGAAGACGATGAAGGATGAACTGCTGCGCCTTGAAAGTTTGTTTCCGGAAGATATCGCGGCCTCAAAGGATACGGCGTACGAAAAGTACACCGCGTTGAGAAAAAAGGTGGACGACGAACGGACATTCCAGGATGACTACGTCACCATTCTGAACATGTTCAAGAAGGAAAAAGAGACGAGGGGCAGCCTGGAGCGATTCATTGAATCGGTTCCGTACTTCACGGGCATCGTCAACCAGCGGAGCAGGTTCCCCTCGGGTGTTATCGCAAAGGCATCCCAGGTATTCCTCGGCCGCCTGTCCGAAGTAACTCCGTACATCGATAATATTCTCCGGCGCAAATCCGACGCGGTCGCGATAACCACTCCGTTCTCGCTTGCCAGCGTGAGCCCGATGTACCAGGCCTGCGGCCGACCGACTCCGGATGACGTGCAGACAATCTTCCAGTTTATCGCGAGGTACAATGCCGAGGTCGATTCCATATCGCCCGCTGAAATGAAATTCGGAAACCTGCAGTCCTATTTTGACTCGCACATCGGTTCTCCGACCGAGTCTTTCTACGCGGACCTTGCGGCCGGGGCGCGTGATGCCAGAAATGCCATCCCGGAACCACGGGCGAGTATGTTCCGGCCTTATGGCGGTTATAGTTTTGTAAACCTTCTCTCCGCCGAAATACTTGCCGGCAGAATCCACGCGGAAGATCTCCTGGCGATGTACGAATCTGCCGGTTCGGTCGCGAGCGATATCAATGCAAAGGCATGGGCCTCCGCCGAGACGCGGCTCCGCGGGCTCTTCGAGTCCCGGGGAACGTCGAGGGCCCCGGAAATTCCCCTCCAGCGCAGTGCGCTGGTCAAGAGATTCGAAAGTGAAATCTTCAACGCGATCAAGACCTCGACCGCGGACCGCATCGAAGCATTTCTAAAATCCCACGCGATGGCCATCGACAGCGTTGCGCAGCTCTACAGCGACCCGGCATTTCATCCGGTGTACGTGCTGACTTTCAGTTCTCTCGGTGCGGCCGACCTGGTCACGAAGAGAAAGGAAATCGAGAACTACCTCGACCACATCAAGTATTATCAGTTTCCGGAGAGTTCTATCAAACTCATTTACGATCAACTCATCCGGAATATGAGCGACCGCGGGGTGGAGAAAGCGCGCGCCATTGTCGAGCACGGCAAGTTCTATCGCGGCACGGACAAACAGGTCAAGGGATTGATCGCGGAATGCAACGTCGAAATCCCGAAGGCGATCGTCAAGCCGAAAGAGTATCGAAAACTCTTTGCCCTGCCGGTCACCAGCGACATAGACGGAACGAACAAGTACATGTTCCGTATCCAACTCCAGATTCCCTCGGAGGCGGAATTTCCCGTGTTCGACGTGAATCTGAAACTGCCCCAGGAGGTTGCCGGGAATTCGGAAAAAGAGCAGTGGTACGAATCCATTACGATCGACAAGAAACCCATCAAGAACGAAGGACGCTTCCGTATCACATCCCCCACGGCGGAGAACAACTACGAAACGCTGATCACGCCGGTCCAGATGGAAAAGGCAGGAAAGAACATCCTGGAAGTACGATTCAAGTACGCGGGATTCAAAGTCTTTGAGGTCAGCGCGATGGCTCAAGTTCCTATAATCCGAAAAAACTAACGGGAAGATTCTCATGCAAAGAAAATATATCATTATCATTGCGGTGGTCGTCGTCCTCGGCGGTGCGGCTCTGTACTACTTCCTGACACGCCCGAACCTTACAAACCAAATCGTCATCCCGTACATTTCGCACCAAAAACCGGCTATCGACCCGCATCTCCCCAGCACGAATGCGCTCGCGGACAAACTTGACGAGGTGCAGTTCGACGGACTGTTCAACCTCGTTGCAGGCCCGAGCGGCGTCGTGTATGAAGATGGGTTGGGAGAGCTCGTCGCCGTCCAACGGGATAATGTCGTCACGGTGCGCCTGAAAGGCGCCAAACGGTGGCATGACAGCTGGCAAATAACGGCAAAGGACGACAAATACACGGTCGCAAAAGCGGCTGATCATCTCTTTTCGGCTGCCGACCTCAATTTCACGCTGAAGAGAATCCAGACCCTTGGATCGCTGTCGCCCGATTTCATTCTCGTCTCGCAGGCGCTTCCTACGATGGGCTTCGAGGGCCCCGACAGTTCGAATCAGATCCGATTCCTCTTCCGGGGAGACAGAATCTGGAAAGAGTCCGACATCAAGGAAGTGCTCTCCTTCAAGATTATCCCCGACAAGTCGGATATGAACGCGCTGAACTACAGAGTTGGCACGGCCCCGTATATGAGTCTGCCCCCCAAGGAGGAAGTTGCCAACTACTGCAAGAACCCGGATGGAACAGCGCAGATATCGAACGTCATCCTCGCTCCGTTCATCGACAACAGTACATATTCGACGGAACTTCATAACGGTAGGATCAACGTCCTTCTGGAAACTCCGTTCGGAAGTCTCTCGTCCATCCTTGCAGACACGAGCAAGTTCTTTTATAAATCGAATATCAGCAACACTTTTTTCGCGCTCTTCTGCAATGTGCAGCGAATGACGCGCGAACAGCGAAAAGAGCTCCGGCATCTCATCAACGACAGAGTTCTTGTGGAGAGGTTCTTCAAGGTGAATTCGGAACAGGCGCGCCACATCACGGACTACAAGGGGAACAACGACAACTACTACGACTATATCAACAGGAGTGTATTCCCTTCTTCCTCCTACTACGTAGAAGAAAAGATTGTTGAACCGGCTGTGGACGATGCGCCCGCCAATCTTTCCGTTCTTCCCGACACGGTACGAATCAAGGCGTGCATGAACTACGGCTTCCGCGAGGAATACGCTGAGTTGATTGAAGTGCTGAACGACCCGGCCGTTACGAACGGGAAAATCAAGATCCTCGCGGTATCGAATGACGATATCAAAAAAGGCGATTACGACGCGGTCCTCATAGCCGTAACCGGCTACAGGAGTAATTTCCTGTTCGATCTGTACAATATCTTCCTTCGGGATCCGGACCTGGAAACGTATAAGATTAATTTGGCGACAGAACAGGACGAAAAGGGGGTCGTGAATGTCTCGGAAAGCTCGTTCCAGGCCGAGAAGAATTTCTTCCGTTTGGATTGCCAGAATACCGCCGAGGGTGACGACATCAAGCAATTGCTGAAGTATACGTATGGGTTCATGTCCACGCGGCAGATCGGCGACAAACAGGAGTACGCTCACCGCATCGATGAGCTGGAACAACGGATGTGCCTCGGGGTATGGATGTTCTCACTGCCTTCGCTGGCGTACTTCAGCAGACAGTTTGATGAATCGAGCATCGACCTCTACGGCGTGGCGTCCCAGCTCTCGACCGTCAAGAAATGGAGAGAGCGGGAGACGAAGTGAGGAGAGAAGCGCTCGCCTGCGTGCTCCGCGGCTCGCTCGTTCTCCTGTTTCTTTCATTGGCGCCGCGGTTACCGGCGCAGAGCAAATCCGACTTTCTCGTCGTCGAACAGGCAGAGCTCCTCCTGGCGTACAACAAGTATCAACAACGCGCAACGGACCAGGAGCGGAAGTCGCTCGCCGGTGCGGTTCCGATGAGAATCCTGAAAGCCGACGACCTTCTGGGAGACGGTTTCATCCATTGCATGCAAGTCGAGGTTCAGGGAGAGATGTTCTTTCTCCAGAAGGACAGTGACGGAAAGCTTTCCCGTTCGGGCTCGCCCGGCTTCGAAAAAATATTCCGCAATGCAACCATCCTTCTCGACACCGTTGAGGTCATTACGAATCGTTCCGTCCATTTGTCTCCTCCTAGCTCTCCCTCGCGGCTACTATTCGCAGGCGAAACTCTCGTTAGAATATTCCGTCACGAGGATGCGGTCTATTGCAAGACGGCGGGAATTCCCCCTGCCTATGGGTGGGTTGACTTCAATACAGCGAGGGAGGGGAGAGATTGGAGAGTGCGCACGCAGGTCTCTTTGAAGTCTCTTCCGGTCTCAGATGCCATCATACAGCAAGTCCGTTCGAGGATCGACCGGGTGAACGACCTGCTCGCGCAACTCTTCACCCATTTCAACGATGAAACGCATCAACAAAAAAGGGCTCCCCGGTGGGTGGTCGAGACCTCCGGGAATGCAATCTCTTGCACATTGGAAGGGGCGTCACAGGCGGAGGACTTTCGGCAAAGTTCTGCGTATCTGGCGATGGACATTGAAAACCTGGTACTCGGTACCAATCTGGATGTGACGAACGCGCCGGGAAGCATCAATATCCGGCAGAAGTAGGAAATGAAAGCAAAGCTCGTCGAGCATACGCTGAGCGTGGTTTTCGTGACGTGCGCTTTTTTCGTTTTTGCAATGGTCATGCAGAGCCAGGAGGCATCACGAGAAACCGCCCGCTCGAAAGCAATCGAACCGTACTTGCATCTCAACTTCCTCGACTACGGCGACCCCCTGCATCGGGCACTCCTGAAAGAATCATTCAACATCTTCCATCCCGGGAGACCCTGGGAAGGCGATTCGTTGCTCCAGGCGATTGACAGGATTCGTCAGGAGCAATTTGTCGGTCAGGAGTACAAGACCGGACAGGAGGAACGGGGAATATCGCCGGAAAAGCTGTTGAAAATCGGCGGGATGTATGTTCAGTTCATTCTTCTGTATCTCATCGTTGTGATCCTGAGTTATCACGCCGCGCAGAGCCTTGCGATATATCGGTTCGTGAAGATGAAGCAACAACGGACGTCCGCCATTGTTGAATTGTATCGCTGTTTCACCGACCCGGAGTCGGGGAGAAGAGGCATTTCATTCTGGTTGAAGGTTGCGGGCTTGACCGGGCAAGCGGTGCTCAAAGGAATCGCGTATGCCGTGCTGTTCGCGCCGGCGTATGTTATCGGGTATTCGGTGAGGTCGACATTTGACGCAGACTCCTACGCCTTCATGATCGTCCTCGGTGTCGTCTCGAACGGGCTCCTCATTAATTCCGCGAACAAGTTCTTTACGCTTCTTGTGACCGAAAGCCGGAAAGGGTACGTGCAGGCCGCGATCGTGAAAAACCTGAGCTCCTCGTACGTGTGGGGTACGCGCGACGGAGTGTCGTACAGCGCTCTGCTTCGTCCCAAAAGAATGTTCCCGTCGCATGTGTTTAGCCATATCTTTGTGAATGCCCGTTACCAGAACCTGCTCTCACTGAAGGAACAGGCCTCATTTCTCATCACGGGCTTGATCATCATCGAGATGGCGTTGAACATCCAGGGCCATCTCGGCTACGAGTTATTGCAGAACATCCTCTACCGGCAGTACGATGTGGCGATGTGCATTATCGTCGGTATCTTTCTTGTCATCAAGGGCACGGAGGTCGTCGTGGATGTTTGGTTCAACATCGAGTCGAGAAAATACGAGAACAGGACGTAATCGTTTTCCATGACCAATTCCGGATTCTTCTCGAGCTCATTGTACAAACAGAAGCATTGGCTGTGGCTTGGTGTCTGGTTGATTGGCCTTGCGTGTCTCGCCGGGTGGGATGCCCTCTTCCTCAACCAACCCGCTTTCAAGCTGATACAAACGGCATTTGCCAATACGCTGGTCGCTGGCGTCCTCGTCGTTCTTCTCTCCCTCGGCATGGGGTGGATTGTCGGTGTCTGTTTGCACTTTCTCGAGAGCCGCAGCAGGCCGTGGTACCTCGGTGTTACGTTCATATTGAACATCATTCGTTCCATCCCGCAGATCGTTGGAATTCTCCTGGGGTACGTCGTGCTCACTATCCTCATCGAACATGAAGTGCTGCGAAATCAGTTCGCCCAGCTTGCCTGGATGGCATTCACGATCAGTCTCTTTGTGTTTCTCGAAGTCGTCGACCTCGTCCGCGAGAGGATCACGCACTTCAGCAAACTGGATTTTTTCCAGGCAATGCTCTGCTGTGGAGTCAAAGAACACCGTATCATTAACCGGGAAATTCTCTGGAAGAACAGCCGAGCCCATCTTCTCCACAAGATGATTTCTATCTTCGGCACTGCGATCTTCCTTCAGTGCACGATCGATTTCATCGTCTCGGTCGGCCTCTCCACGGATGTCAGTCTCAGCAACTTTCCGGTCACTCTGGGAAGCCTGCTCTCAAAACTCGACAGCAAACAGGACATCCTCTCCGTGGGAAGGGCGTTCTTCGACCTCACCGACGCGCGAGCACTTCTGTTTGAACATCTCCAGGGAATCAGCATCACATTTCTGATAGTGTTCACGCTACTCTCGGTCTATAAAATCTCGAACGGGCTGGTCAGGAGGTACAATCTCTGAGCGGCACATGAATAGTCTGGATTTTGACATACACATTGCGTCTTTGGAACGGCAGCTTGTCGATGTGAAGGGATTCGCCCTCCCTCTAGGCCGGATTTCCGTGTTGTTCGGGGAGTCGGGGATCGGAAAAACACTGATCGCCCGGGCCATCTATGGACTTCTTGACCCCGAGGAATTCAGCGTCATCATCAACGGCGAGCGGTACGAGAAGTATCTAACGAAACACGAAACGGTTGAAATCAGAGAGAACGGTTTTTTTGTGTTTCAGGAACCATCTTCCCACTTGAACCCGTTGCTACCGCTGGGAGTCCAATTGAGGGAAGGGGATCTCGCGGGCGGTTCCGACGACACCGGACTGCTGAAGGAATTGTGGCGATCCGACCCGACCGCCGGGAAGGGAGAGGATGGGAAGAAAGTGGAGGACCTTCTAGCGGTTTTTCCCAAACCGTACCGACCCAGCGGAGGGGAAAAACAGCGCATGTTTCTCGCGATGGCACTCAAGAAGATCGACCTGATGGTCCAGAGCGGGCGATTGAATCGTCAAAGTGTCTTTATTTTCGATGAGCCCACGGGAAGCCTGGACAATTATTTCCGTGACATTTTTCTTTCATTGCTGTTTCACCGGTTCGAACGGCACAAGTTTACAACGCTCTTGATCACGCATGATTATTCCATGGTCGGTGAGATCACGCGAAGGCACGAGCGATTGTTGGACCACATTTCGTTCAAAGAAATCAGATTGCAAAATGAAAAACTCGTGCTGAAAAACTTTCAGCCGCAGGTCTACCTCGGCTGGCTCCAGGAACAGAAAGAATATCCTGTGAAGGAAGCACCCCCGCGCCGCAACCAACCGCTGTGTCGGGTTGAGAGCGGGGCCGAGATTTTTGGCCAGCAATTGATTATCTCGAAGGATCGATCCGGAACTGAAGAATCGCCGTTGGAAATCGTTCCCGGCACAATGACATACTTGAAGGCGCCAAGCGGAACCGGGAAAACCACGCTCGTGAAATTGATGATGGGATTACTTCCCGCCGAGAAGCTGCGGCTCACTCTGGAGGATGTTCAGTTGACGGAGCGCACCCGGAGGAAGTATTGGCAGAATCACATCTGGGGGAAGAAAATGACGATGGTCTTCCAGCATGCCGACGAAGCTCTCAACCCCCGGTCGACCGTGGCTGAAACATTTGAGGGGCTTCCTTCGCGGAAGCGCGTTACTCCGCCGGATATCCGTCAAATACTGGGCGAACTGTTCGAAATTGAGATTAATGATGATTTTCTCCGTAGACGGGTGGATGCCTTGAGCGGGGGACAGAAGCAGCGGCTCAATCTCCTGCGCGGCCTCTCCCTGAATACGGATATCCTGATCCTCGATGAGCCCTTGAACGGACTCGACTTCGAAAGCGCGACGAAAGTACTCGCGATGCTGAGAGAACAACAGCAGGGGGGGAAGGCCATTCTAGTGATTTCACATAACGAAGAGATCTTCGACGCCCTGGTTTCGAAAGGATCTGTCTACTACCTGCATTCGAAAATGTGAATGTCTTTGCGATCCCGACGAAGTCGGGAGAAGTGGCGCGAAGCGCCATGGCGCCAACTTGTCCGCCGAAGCGGAGCGTAGGCGGAAGGCGCTCACAATCTGATGGGAGGTTAAGAGCACTATCTTGGACAAACAATACTTCGTCTACATTATGACCAACAAACACAACAGCGTCCTGTACACGGGTGTGACGAGTAATTTGGCAAAGAGGGTTTTGGAGCATAAAGAAATGACAGTTGACAGTTTCACCAAAAGATACAATGTTGTGAAGCTAGTCTACTATGAGATTTTCAGAGATTCATACAACGCGATTGCTCGAGAGAAACAAATCAAGGCTGGGTCACGGAGGAAAAAAACTTGAGATGATAAATCGAATGAATAGGAATTGGAGAGATTTGTACTATGAGTTATAGCGTCAGATTGCTTCACTCGTCCCTACGGGACTTCGCTCGCAAAGACACACCACCCTACGTCTGTGCGATTGTTCCCTCTGCGTTAAATCTTTTAACCGCGAAGCGCGCAAAGGAGGCGCAAAGAACGTAAAGGGGACGCGAAGGGGGGTGCGAAGAATTTGGCAAGATGCAGAAAAAGGTCAAGGGAAAATCGGAAAAATGCGAAGAGAGGGGGAAATCAGCAAAGTCCCATAACCCGTCCACCTTGTGCTGAACTTCTTGACTTTAGTTGCGGAAATTACGTAATTCCAAGGATAAGTTTCGAGGACGAGGCGACAGGTGAGCGGACTTGCCGAGTTTCTCGATGTTTTCTTGGAATGTTCAAATAGCAGGTAGGCAAGTATTCATTTTAAATTGAAATACTGCTTGTTTTTCTTGGCTCGTTTGGATCGCTTACTCACACTGGGACTTCTTGGCTTGCTAGTCGCAGGCTACATGCAGGCCCAGTGGTCAAACGATCCCGCCGTCGATATTTCTATCGGCAAGTCAGCAATCGCTCAATTCCAGCCCACCATCGTGAGTGGTGGCAACGGTGGAGCGATCATCACACTGGGCCCTTCGACTACGCTCACTATGATGCCTAGTCCATTGTTCGGAAGTCTTTCATGTCAAGAACCTGGAGATAAGCAACGTGGTTAAAAACAAGTCAATTCTTTTGCGAGCATTAGCTTCGGGGTTGCTTTTCTTTTTTTATAGTGGTTCTCTGGTTGCGCAAGATACAGAAGAGCTAATTACATCTGGACTGCAATCGTATAAACAGGGTGATTATAAAACGGCGATTGAAAAGTTTGAGGGCGCTCTACAGAAAGATCCGCAATTGCCGTCAAGTATAGTCTATTTCCTGGGAGACAGCTATGAGAAAGTCGGTGACGAAGAAAGTGCTATCAAGACCTATGAAACAATGTTTGAGCGTGCTTCTGAGAACACGTACCTCCGCCTGGTCGATCTTTATCTGAAGAAGAACAAAATTGACCAAGCAGAACGAGTTGCCAATAAGCTTGTCGAAAGATTTCCCAGGGGAGTCTCAGCCTACCTGATTTCAGCAAGACTTCACGAAGGGCGGAAACAGTTCAAAGAAGCCGCCGCTGTCCTTAAAAAAGTTTTGGAAATAAATCCCAGGCACCGGGAAGCCCACATAGAGATAATTGCCGACTATATGCAATCCGGCGAGTATGACCAGGCAAGAAAGAATCTGGATACGCTGGTGGCATGGTATCCAGGTGAAGCTGATCCGCAATTGTTTGGAACTTATGTTCAGTTAGCTAAAATCTACGGGACGAAAAAACAATATGACAATGCGACCGCAAGCTGGGAACAAGCGTTCAAATTAGAGCCGCTAGCTGATAAATCGGAGTTCATCGATTTCTGTTTGACGACGGCCTCTCAATATGCTCAAGATGGTGTAATCGATGTTGCGTTGCGTTATTATTCAATAGTTGACTCGCTGGGTATGTCTACCCCCGATCTTCAGGTGTTGATTGCGAAGCTTTACTATCGCAAAGATGATTTTCCGCTTGCACGTGACCATGCATCGAAAGCGCTCACTACTTGCAAGAAAGTTATTGAAAGTGACCCCCTCTCTGCCGAACCTTACATTAAGACTGGCGCGTGTTATCTCATTATGGGTGACCTGGTAAACGCAGAAGGTGAATATTCAAAATATGTGAATCGGACAAAGCCGGAGGAACGTGTTGCTGCAGTTAAATCTCTACAAGGGTTTATCTCAGAGGAGGTAAATGCACCTGATGCAAGCTATATTCTTAACAAGTATTTTTCCAGCGTGAGCGAGAAGCTGCCAGAAGTTGTCCGGCAATCTTCTCCAAGCATCATACGGGATACGATTGCTCCCAGAATTGTGATCTTTTCTCCGGAGACTCAACGGGGAATGAGAACGACTGAAGTGGCGTCGTATAGCACGCCCGTTGTTGGTTGTGCCGCTGATGACAGAGGGGTAAGTGTCGTTTATGTAAATGGAATTGTGGCGCAGCTTGGCGAGGCGTCGCCCGATGAAATTCAACGTGCAAACATCTCAGGAAAGATTGTTAAGTTTACCTCGAACGTAATGTTGTCAATAGGCGAAAATCAAATAGAAGTTCAAGCAGTTGATGTCAACGGGAATGCAGCGAAAGAAACGGTGACGGTGCATCGCTCCATGGCTAAGATTGCAGAAAAACAGGAAGTGGTGCCAGCCCCTTCAACTGTAAAGTTGCCCAAAATCTGGGCGGTGGTTGTGGGTATTTCAAAGTATCAAGATAAAGAAATCAATCTTGAATTTGCCGATAAAGATGCGCAGGCGTTCTATGGCTTCTTGCGAAGCCCGTCAGGAGGTGCTGTGCCCGACGAGCGAATAGAATTGTTGACGAACCGGAACGCTACGCGCGCGGAAATCATACGCGCAATCAATCAGAAATTGCGCCTTGCGTTTGACAATGATGAAGTCATTCTCTATTTTGCCTGTCACGGCATTCCGGATGAAGTGAGCAACGAATTGTATTTCATGAGCTATGATGCCGACCGGGATAATATCGCCGGTACGGGTGTTTCTCAAACCGACCTACAGAAGGCTATTGGTAGCGCACGTGCAAGAAAAGTTTTGCTTATTACCGATGCTTGCCATTCGGGCGCTTTGGGACTTGCGCCAGCGATAGCTCAACGAGGAAATTTTGCCGATATGACAAATAAACTTTTACTCCAATTAAGTGAAGCTCGCGATGGTGTTGGCATACTCTCCGCATCCAGCACAAGCGAGTACTCTAATGAAGGTAAGCGGTGGGAGGGGCACGGGGTCTTCACGTATTATCTTCTCAATGGCTTAAATGGAGCGGCGGATAAGAATAATGATGGGACGGTAACACTTCGGGAAATTTATGAATATGTGTATGATAAAGTCGCGCATGACACAGAGACTAAACAACATCCTGTCCTTCAGGGCAAATATGATAACGATCTACCGGTAAGCGTAATCAAATGAGCGGGAAAGAATTGTATTTTCTTGATTTCTGCTTGCCCCTGCAATCGTCAAACGCTTAGCGGTGTTGAGCATTTGCATTTTCGGGTGTTCATTGGATGAACCTTGCTGAGGGTCTCAGCACCTGCACCAGCATCTCACAAACGCCTTCTCGAAAGGTGCCCGGGGTTGGTCATAAACTTTCACGTGGAGCGGTTACGGATGGGAATCAAGCGTGTCGTGAATAATTCATGATCTTTGCTCTCTCTGAGGATAAAATCTATAAACGCAAAGTACGCAAAGCAGACGCAACAAGAACACAAAGACTAAGGAGAGCAGCTGCCTTCCGACACGGAACTACCCACGACATCATTCCACAACTATTTCATCAGAAAAAATGAATGAGTCGTTTCCTTTCGCATGGTGCCACTCGGGTAGCTTCCCCGGATTCTTTGCCACGATTCTTAAATATCGCGTCTTCACATCCTTGAATTCAGCCACAAAGTCATGGATGATTGTGCCCTCTTCCCGGGGATCGATTGTGTCGAGAACTTCTTTTGCGAGCGAGTAATTTTCACCGTTATCGGATGTCCATACCTGAACCCGCTGCGGCATCAACACCCAGGAATAACTCTGCTGAAGGAAGGCCATGGTAATCCGACGGATGTCCGTCGGCGCCGATAAATCAAGCTCAATGTCAAGGTCTTGCCCCTGAAATCCCTGCCAGCGTCCGTCGGCAAAATTGTCCGACCCCGTTAAGCCGTCAACCAGCCCATTATCCCCGCCGGCAGCATAGGCGGCATTGTAGCGGCTGTACCTCGAATTGAGCTTCCGAAGTTTTCCGACTCCTTTGTGAACCATCACGAATAGTTCCGCCAATTTCATCGGTTTTTTATTGTCAATGACGCACGCCCGGATGAGCGAAGTGGTCGATAGTTCAAACGGCGCCGCGTACTTGTTCGAGCGAATTGTCGGCTCGGAACCGTCAAGACTATAATAAATGGGTTTGTCATGGAAAATAGTGCGCAATTCAATCGACCTCTTTCCGTCTACAACTTTGTCGGAAGGATTGATGAAAACGATGTTTTCAAGGTCAAGGACCCGCTTTCCGAAGCCATCGTACTTATCAAGAATGCGGTCCAGCCACCAGCCGCGGTTCTCTCTCTGCCACAAACCGACATACTCGTTCTTCAGCTGATGGAGCTCCTCGAGCAGTATGCCGAATGTTCTTCTCACTTCCTCCATATCCCGGGGGTCTGACGATTTCATCGCTTTGGCCAGTTGAATCCGGGCGAGATTTTTTCTTCCCGTGAAGGCGACCCGCTTCGCCGCGAATATGGCAAAATCAATTGTCTCCGCGTTTCTCTTCACCGATTTCTTCAGCGTTACAAGGTCGTTAAGCAGAGACGATGCGTCCCTAATAATACTCTGGTTCGACCGAAACGCATTGCTGTCGGTGTTTTCTGGATGGATGTCGAGCATATCCGACCACACGCCGCCGTCGAGCACGATCCCCTCAACGGGATACTTGCGCAGGGAATCAAAGCGGAATAATGTCTGCGCCACAGGGAGTTCGGTGGTTCCGTAGAAGACCGCGTCGAAGGAGCGGTCGAATCTCACCAGCCTGGCCTCCCGGTCTGTGTCCGCTTCCGCGCCTACCATTGGAAGGGCAGGGTTCCAGGAACATTCAGCTCCCCAGAGCAATCCGTGCCAGTTGTAGTTAAAGAAATTCTCGCCGTCGTCATCCCACGCAGTGTTCATCACGCCCATCGCGCCGAGTTTTGCGCCGTCGCGGACATAATTGGATATGTTAATAACGGCGTTGCTCATGTTGGGCCAGACTTCACCCCAACAGCTCACACCGGGTGCAACCATGAAATCGAAACCCAGTTTGGTAAACGGCGTAATCGCCTCGTCGAAGCTCTCCGCGGCATCATACCCCCAGGAAAGCACGATGAGGTCCTTCGGCAGTTTGCCGATGATGTTCCGGTTATTTACGGCGATATCTCCCCACATCATGATTCGCTTACCGTACCGCTTCAACATCCTGTCTATCCGGTTGATGTGGTACGCGTACACGCCGTCGAGGCCCATGCTGTCGACCATTGCCTTGCTTTTCCCCTCTCCGATCCCGTAGGCCTCGTCACAGTTGATGTTAAATAACTTGCTCGTATAGGCAGGTGCGATCTCGGCATAATTGTCTTCCAGGAAGCGATACGTTTCTTCTTCGGAAGGTGCAACAACCCAGCCGTTCTCATCCATTTTTCCGTAGAACGGAATTTTCAGCGTGTGTTCCATGTGACCGAACGACTGCTTGTTACCCACCAGCTCGATGTGATACTTCCGCGCGTACTCCTGGAGCTCGCCAACTTCTTCGGCGGTGATGCCGTCGGCGGGTGCGATGTCGGGATACTTTTTCAGCTTAAAGACGTGTTCGGTGTAGAGCGTGAAGTAATTCTGCTTGACTTCCGCCATCTTCCTGATGACGTTCTTCAAGAAATCGACCGTGGGAATGGGACCGCGGCTGATGTCGTTCATCCATCCCCGGTAACGCAGCGCCGGCCAATCGGTGATGGTCAGGCAGGGGAGCGAATCAGCCGTGCTGTTCGAACGGATCAATTGCTTCAATGTTTGCACGCCGTAGAAAATACCGGCCCCGGTGTTGGCGGCGACCAGAATCTCTCCCGGAGCAACGTGCAGGATATATCCTTCATTCCCCAGACTGTCGGGCACCGTAATCCCGAATGCCTTGAGCCGCTTCGGAATGACTTTGTTGGTCTGTAATCTTCCAACAATGATGTTCTTGCCCGCGGGAGATTTCGTCAATGCGGGAGAAAACCCCAACGACGTACGGATTTCCTCGGACAACTCGGCCGCCGAGAATCTATCTTCCTCATCCTTCGGGTTTGACAGGAAGATTCTCACTTTCGTTGAGAAAACAAACCGGCCATCCCGCATGAGGACATTTCGCGGCGAAGGGATCAAACGAAGGCCGGTGGAACTCATGGCTCCTCCTGGGTCACGCTCGGGATCTTGTAGTGTGCCCTTGCCGTCCAACGAAAAGGAAATCAGCAGGAAAAGGAGGGCTGACAACGGTAGTGTGATGTTTTTCATAGAAGAGTATCCCTCGAAGGATAATTGTGATAAACGTTCTTCACGGCTAAGCTCTTAACCGCAGAGAGCGCAAAGGGACCGCTGATATTCATGATGCCTTCGGACGGGGCTAATGATCGGTATGTCCCTGTTTCAGGGGAGGTACTGACACCTATTTTGATTGAGACTATTCTCTACGCCGTCCGGAGGTTCTTCTCGTAGATCCGATACTTCTTATACAACTTCCCGCCGACTGCTTCATCGAAGCGGTTGATCATGTCATTGTCCTCCAGGTTCCAGGACATCTCGCACCACTTGTAGCCGAGCCGTGCGCCGGATTTCTCCGTTTCATAGTACATCGCAGTGCTGATGCCCGTGCGCCGGTATTCCTTCTTGATGCCGAACACCACGCCGCGGAGGCCGGTTATTTTTCTCTTGTAATAGAAGAATTTCAGGAGGCCGATGGGACTCAGTTTACCGTTCAGTTTTTTCAGGACTTGATTAAAATCCGGCAGCGTTACGCTGATGCCGACGGGTTCTCCGTTTACCTCGGCGAAGAGTACGAGATCCGGTTCACAGATCGGTTTCAACTCTTTCGCCATCTGATCCATTTCCTTCGGGGTCATGGGTACAAAACCCCAGTTCAGCTCCCAGGCGGCGTTATAGACATCCTTGATAATTGCCACTTCCTCATCGAACCTCTTCATGTCGACCGGGCGAATGACGACGTTTTCCTTCTCCTTGATTCTTGCCATGAGTTTGTCGATTCGTTCGGCGACTCCGACCTCGCTTTTGAGGTAGGCGTACAGGTCCTTTGCCTTCACAAAACCATACCGCTGACAAAAATCAAGATAGTAGGGAGGAGTATACGGCATCATGATCACGGGGTCGGAATCGAAGCCTTCCAGAAGAAATCCGCATTCGTCGTTCATGCTCAAATTCATGGGACCCCGTATCCGGTCCATCCCTTTGTTCCTGCACCAGCTTTCCGCGGCCATGAACAAAGCCTGCGCGACACTGTAGTCATCGATGCACTCAAACATCCCGAAACATCCGGTTCGTTCTTTGTGAAATTCATTGTAACGATTGTCCACGATCCCGGTAATTCGTCCTACCGGTTCTCCCTCTCTGGTGGCCAGGAACATTTCCATTTCGGCGTGCTCAAAAAAAGGATGCTTGGAGCGGTCCAGCCTGAACCGGACGTCTCTCATCAGGGGGGGGACCCAATGCGGATGATCTTTATAGATTTTCCAGGGCAGACGGATGAATCTGTTGAGGTCATTGCCACCTTCTACCCTCTGAATTTCTATGTCAGGAGCGGTCATGTTCTTGTCTTTCTTCCTTCGTTAATTCTTGTCGGATTCGGTTTGATCCCGTCTCCAATGAAAAATTCTAAATCCGAATACCTAAAACCTAAACAAATCTTAAATCCGAATATCTAAACTCTAAACCGTATTGGCATTCCGACGCTCGTCTCGTCCTGCTGACATTCCCTTGGCCAGCATCTAAACGAGTAACCATAAGGTGTTTTGAATTTGGGTTTTAGGATTTTAGATTTGTCTAAGATTTCGGATTTAGTGCTTCGAATTTGTCTATGATTCAATACTTCCCCGCCCGAGGCTGACCCTGAGGCTCATCAGCCTCTGGCTGAGGGTGCGCCTTCCGCCAAAAAGACGGCGGACAGGCTGGCGCAGGATTTCAGACATCCGACATTTGTCCTGCGTAACATCAGAGACCATTATCCATCTTTTGGCAATACCGCCATCCATTAGATGTGCCACATGATTTGGCAAAATCCCAAAGCAATCTCCAAAATAGCCAAATTTTCGGCAACTGTCAACAAAGTCGGATTCGATAATTTTAACCCGTCGGTGGATTTGATTAGCCGACATTCATATCAGGGAGACTCCTTTTTGACAATGACACCGAGTATTGTTATCATCTATTCCGGAAACGATATATTGGTCAAGGATATCTGAATTATGAACATGAACGGCCTTCTCCGTGTAACTGCATTCGTAAGCTGGATGCTCTGGCAATGCCCTGCCGCCGCCCAGGACCGGCCGCCCGTACTCGCACCGGCACTCATAACCGACCATGATGAAATCAATGCTCTCTATGACCTTGCCGTCAAGACGGTGACGATGAACGTACACCGCGATAAGAGGGGTCTCATGGAAAAGCCGGGTCCCATTCTGCACGCGGGCAAATCGTATCCGGATACGTGGACGCGGGATGCTTCCTATAACACCTGGTTCGCCGCCGGTCTCATCGCTCCTGAAGTCGCCCGCAACTCATTGCTCTGTGAAGTCATGAACGACGACCAGTACGGGGTCCGGATCGGGAGCCAGGACTGGTACGGCAACGGAAGAATGCGGGGACAATACTGGGACGCGATCGTGTGGGTCACCGGCGCCTGGTCGTACTACTGCACTACAGGTGACGAAGAGTTTCTCAAGCTGGCCTACCGGATTTCGAAGAACTCAATCCGGTATTTCGAGGATACGGAGTATGACAGGGAACTTGGTTTGTTCAACGGTCCTGCCGGCCTGAGCGACGGCGTCGCAGGTTACCCGATGCCCTACTCGGATGCCGGAGGGAGCTCGTTCATCCTCGATACGCGTGCCAGAGTGAACGGTAAGTTCGTGATGAAAGCTCTCTCGACAAATTGTTTGTACGTGAGTGCGTATGATGTTCTGGCAAAAATGGCCGGACATTTCGGTGAGAACGACTCGGTGTATTCCCGCAAAGCGGGGATCCTTCGAAAAGCGATCAACGATAAATTGTGGATGGAAGAGAAAGGGCGTTATGCCTACTTTCTCGACATGAACGGGATGAAGGACGATCACATGGAGGCCCTCGGGCATTCCTTCGTGATCCTCTTTGACATCGCGCAAAAGGAGAGGGTTGAGAAAGTACTCCGGAACCAATTTAGAGCGCCGTATGGTATCCCATGCCTGTGGCCGGTGTTTCCCGAGTTCGGTAACGACTTTGGCCGACATAACGGAACGATCTGGCCCATGGCTCAGGGTGTCTGGGCGTGGGCGTGCGCGGTGGCGAGGGATGAGGATCGCTTTGCATCGGAATTCGCGAACCTCACGCGTCTGGCCGCCGGCTCGAATGATTTTAGAGAGATCTACCATCCGATCAATGGTACTCCCTATGGTGGTTGGCAGGTGGGGAAATTATGGGAGTCAGAGCCCTCCCAATCATGGAGCGCCACAGCGTATTTGAGTATGGTCTATCATTGCATTTTCGGTATGCGATTTTCAGAAGACGGTCTTCGTTTTGATCCGATCCTTCCCAAAGGTATTACATCGGCAAAGCTGGAAAACCTGAAGTACAGGAATATGATCCTCGATATTGAGTTGAAAGGCTCGGGGAAAATGATCTCGGGCTTCAAGGTGGACGGCAAAGAATGCCAGCCGTATATGGTCAATTCCCTGAAAGGCCGACATACGGTTGAAATCCTCATGAAAGGAGTGAACAATAATGAAAAGTAGATTCATTTGTTTCTTCATCGCTTTCTTTTTGATAAGGAGCGCAGCGCTTGGCTTCCAACAGAATAAAAGCAGCAGTCCGCAATCCAGTCTCTTTCCCGATGAACTCCGCTGCGAATATCTTGTCGACCCCCTTGGTATCGACAGGATTCATCCTCGTCTGAGCTGGATATTACTCGACACGCATGGTACGCGGGGTCAGAAGCAAACATCCTACCAGGTTATTGTCGCGGGCAGCGAGAAGGAGTTGGATGCCGATGTCGGCGAACTGTGGGACACGGGCAAGATGCTATCCGGTCAAACAAATCAGATTGAATATAACGGCAAGACGCTGACTTCCAGAATGAGATGTTTTTGGAAAGTAAGAATATGGGACGCAGCTGACAGGGTCTCCGCGTGGAGCAAGCCGGCGTTCTGGACGATGGGATTACTCCGCGATGAAGATTGGAAAGCGGAATGGATCGGCTCGAAGTCCGTTGTATTGACCGGTGATAAAGAGAAAGACAGCGTCTCCCGGTTTATGACGCCTTCCCCATTGTTGCGAAAAACATTCACCAATAGGGCAATAATATCGCGTGCGACAATGTACGTGACTTCGCTGGGGCTCTATGAGATTAGACTCAATCGAGTGAAAGTCGGCGATCATGCGCTTGCGCCCGAATGGACCGATTATCAAAAACGCGTCCAATATCAAACGTACGACGTCACCGGTTTGATCACTGAGGGGGAAAATGTCATCTCGGCGATGCTCGCCGACGGGTGGTACATAGGGCCTATGGGCACGCCTGGTGATATTTTCACGGGACGCGGAAAGAACTATGGTTCGTTGGACCGAAAACTGCTGATGCAATTGGAAGTGGAGACCGCTGACGGTCGGGTGGAACGGGTGGTCTCGGATAAAAGCTGGCGCGTGTATCCGGATGGTCCGATGCAGTCGGCCGATATCTACCTGGGAGAGATATTCGACAGCAGAAAGATACCGCACGGATGGGAGATGCCCGGTTTCGATGATTCACTGTGGGAGCAAGCCGTACTGTATCCGGCCCCATCGGTGAGCCGGGTCGCGCAAATGTACGAACCTGTTCGCGTCGTCAGAGAATTGAACCCGATTGCTGTGACAGAGCCGGCGAAAGGAACCTATGTGTTCGATCTGGGCCAAAATATGGTCGGCTGGTGCGCTTTGAAGGTCGAGGAACCAAGCGGAAAGGAAGTTACTCTGCGTCATGGCGAAATGCTGGACGATTCGGGCAAATTGTATACTGGCAATCTCCGCCGCGCGCGCGCGACCGACCGTTTTGTCGCGGACGGTCGCAGCATCCAGGTCTATGAACCGCGCTTTACCTACCATGGCTTTCGGTATGTGGAAGTAACCGGTTTGAGCAAAAGACCGGATCTCAGCGCTCTCATCGGCAAGGAAGTCTCCTCCGCCGTCCGGGCCGCGGGTCGTTTTGGATGCTCGAATACGGATCTCAACAAGCTCTGGAGCAATATTCTCTGGACCCAGCGGAATAACCTCATCGGAATTCCGACCGATTGCCCGCAAAGGGATGAACGCCTCGGATGGATGACAGACGCTCAGGTTTTTTCGCAGACCGCCATGTTCAATTGTGATATGGAAGCGTTCTTTACAAAATGGTTGCAGGATATCCGCGATGCCCAGAGCGAAGAGGGCCAATATCCGGATGTTGCACCGGAACCGCCTGCGCTGAAATTCTACGGCGCGCCGGCGTGGGCCGATGCCGGGGTCATCGTTCCCTGGAAGGTGTACGAGAACTACGGCGACATTCGCATTCTCCAGGAGCATTATTCCTCGGCTAAACGATTCGTCGATTATGTTCATTCAAAGAACCCCTCATTAATTCGCACGGAAGCTGTGGGGAACCAGTACGGCGACTGGCTGAACGGGAATGCAATCATTTCGGACGGTTACCCCAAGAACCATGGACAGGTGCCCCATGCCATCTTCAATACAATCTATTTCGCAGTTTCCGCCCGCCTCCTTTCGCAAATGGCAGCCGTATTGCGCTACGATGATGACGCAAAGTTCTACGCGAAACTCTCGGACGACATTCGGGACTCTCTTGTGAAGCGCTACGTCGACAGCGATGGTGTTGTCACCGGCAACACGCAGGCCGGCTACGCGCTGATGCTGGGGTTCGACCTCCTCCCCGAACAGCTCCGTGCGAAGGCCTTCGAGAACTTGTTGAAGTGCGTCGCCGAGTACGACTTCCGCATGTCGACAGGATTTCTGTCGACCATCAAAATGATGGACGAGCTGGTGCGCGGCGGTCGCGCCGACGTCGCCTATGAACTCCTGGAGAGTCGTCGATTCCCGTCCTGGCTCTATGAGGTTGACCAGGGCGCGACCACGATCTGGGAACGATGGGATGGTTATGTGAAAGGGCGGGGTTTCCAGGACACGATAATGAACTCATTCGACCATTATGCGATAGGGTCGGTCGGGGAATGGATGTACAAACACATCGCGGGAATTCAATGGACTGACGAACACCCGGGGTATCGGGAATTCACCGTTCATCCGCAAATCGGCGGCAGCCTGACCTGGGCGAATGGCGCCTACTCCTCGATCAACGGTGAGATCGTCAGTCAATGGAAACTCGAAGGCGGGGTATTGCATCTGCATGTTGAGATACCCCCGAATACCGTTGCCCGTGTTTATATCCCGGCGAAGGGAAGGAGTTCCGTCAAAGAGAGTGGAAAAAAACTCGAAGATGCCCCGGGTGTGAAGTTCCTGAAGATGGAGGGATCGGCTGCTGTCTGTGAGGCCGGTTCGGGCGTTTACGATTTCACGTCTGAATATGGGAAAGAAAAGTAGGGGAATCGCTTAGGGTTACTCCCGCTATGGAGGCGGGACTAACGAATCGGCTTTGGTCGTGGAGTGAGTTCTTCGGTTGGAAAAAGAGACTTGCGGCGCAAATGAAAATGAAAATATTGATATGGGGGATTATAGGGTTAATTCTATTTCTTTACTTAAACCTTTTTATAGGAGTTAGGAAAGGAATCGACCCCAAGTCCTCGTCCTCGGTTCGGCAATTCATAATCCGAGAAGTGGCTCGAATAGTTCTTCTTGTTGTCCTGCTTCTTATTTTAGAGTTCATCGTCAAATAAGGACACTCAAATCAAATTAGGACAGTACCGAAAGTCTGATGGCTTCGGGATTCGGTTGGAAGGCGTTGAGATCGCGAGGTCAACGCGCACGGTAGAGTTTTTGGCGGACATTTTCATCATTAATTCTTGATTTATTATGATAAAGAAGACTGATTTATTCGCGTCGTTTCTTCTTGCTCTTCCACTTCTCTCATTCTCTCAGGACAATCCCGCCACCGTCAGAGAATATACGAAGACGTTTGTCACCTATCCGTTCTCCGACCCTAATCCGGTTCCCGTCATGGGGCGGATCTACCCGTATTACCGGTTCGACATGTTTACCGACAAGCCGTCGAACAAGGAATGGAAGGTGGTGGAGCTTGAAAACGACTATCTTAGAGTAATGATCCTGCCGGAAATCGGCGGGAAAATCTGGGCGGCGATCGAAAAGAGCACCGGCAAATCGTTCATCTACTACAATCATGTGGTTAAGTTCAGAGATATCGCGATGCGGGGACCATGGACGAGCGGAGGTATCGAGCCAAACTACGGGATCATCGGTCATACGCCGAACTGTGCAACCCCCGTTGACTATATCACGATGAAGAAAGACGACGGAAGCGTGAGCTGTGTTATCGGTGTGCTGGATCTATTGACGGGGACGCCGTGGCGGCTGGAGATTAATTTGCCGAAAGACAAGGCGTATTTTACCACATCTTCCTTCTGGTTCAACTCGACACCTCTGGAGCAACCATACTATACGTGGATGAACGCCGGCATCAAGGCAAAGGGAAATCTGGAGTTCATCTATCCCGGCACACATTACCTGGGACACGGAGGTGAATTCAAAGAGTGGAACATCAACAAAGAAAACGGCAAGGACATCTCATTCTATGAGAACAACGACTTTGGGGGACCGAAGTCGTACCACGTGTTCGGCACCTATACCGATTTCTATGGGGCGTACTGGCACAATGATGATTTTGGGATGGGCCGGTATGCCGCTCATGATGAAAAACCCGGGAAAAAAATCTGGGTGTGGGGGCTTTCGCAGCAAGGGATGATCTGGGAAAAGTTGCTCACGGACGATGACGGTCAGTATGTGGAAGTTCAGTCGGGGAGATTGTTTAACCAGTCCGCCGAGAGCAGCACATTCACGCCATTCAAGCACAGGGAATTTGCTCCCTTTGCAACCGACCGGTGGACAGAATACTGGTTCCCGGTGAAGGAGACCAAAGGATATGTGAAGGCGAACCCCTACGGCGCACTCAATGTGCGGCGGGATTCCGGCATCGTCAAAATCTTCTTTTCTCCCCTGCAGAACATCAACGACACGTTGACCGTTTTTGATGACGACAAGATCGTGTATTCGAAGATTCTGCGGTTACATCCACTGGAGACCTTTGTCGATGAAGTTCATCAGGATGTGACGCCGGAACGGCTGAGAGTTACTCTGGGTGGTGATAAACTCATATATAGTGCGGACCCGAACGCGGATACCCTGGCACGTCCCCTTGCAACGCCGAAAGATTTTGACTGGAGTTCTGTTTACGGGCTTTATATTCAGGGAAAGGAGTACGCCAGGCAGAGATCGTACGCAGAAGCCCGGGAAAAACTTCAAGCGTGTCTGCAGAAGGACGGGAACTACCTCCCCGCGCTGACGGAAATGGCGATGCTCCTGTACCGCGACATGGAGTATGCGGACGCTCTGGACTACGCGCGAAGGGCATTGAGCATCGACACGTATGATGGCGGGGCAAATTATTATTATGGGCTGACCAATTTTAAACTCGGAAAGTTGACCGACGCAAAGGATGGCTTTGACATCGCGTCGGCATCGGTGGAATACCGAAGCGCTGCGTACACCGAATTAAGCAGGATCTATCTTAAGGAGAAGAATTTTGAACGAGCGGTCTCCTACGCCGGGAAAAGTCTGGATTTCAACTCGAGCAATCCCGAAGCGATGCAAGTGCTGGCGGTCGCCTACCGATTGCAAAATAATCGCGAAAAGGCGACAGAGATCTTGAGTGGAATACAGTCGCTTGACCCTCTGAATCATTTCGCGCGCTACGAAAAGTATCTGTGGACGGAGCAAGAGAGCGACCGGATTGCCTTCACGGCATTGGTCAGGAATGAAATGCCGGCTGAAACATTCCTGGAGCTTGCCATCTGGTATTACGAGCTCGACTGCCTGAGAGAAAGCGAGAGGATTCTCGCGCTCGACGTCAAGAACCCCGAGATGCTCTACTGGAGGGCGTTCGTATCGAACAAACTCCATGAACCATCGTATGCGATTCACCTAAAGAATGCGGATAATGCCTCTCCGGATCTGGTCTTTCCTTTTCGCCCGGAAACTGCGGAAGTTTTACGGTGGGCCGTGGAAAACGACGAGCATTGGCAACCGAGATATTATCTTGGACTGATTTACTGGAGTGTGAATAATCTTCAAAAGACGAAGCAACTATTTTCTCAGTGCGGGACGGCGCCCGGCTACGCGCCATTTTACGCCGCCCGAGCGGAGCTCTACAGAGGCGAGGAGCAGTACCTCGCAGATTTGAGGCACGCGGCGAAATTGGACGGCAAGCAGTGGAGATATGGGCGTATGCTGGCAAATTACAGCATTGAAAGAAAACACTTCGACGAGGCATTGAAAATCGCAGAACGTTACTATGACCTGTCTCCCGACAACTATATCATGGGTATGCTGTGTGCCAGGGCGCTGCTGCTCAACGGAAAATACGAACAATGCGTCCGGCTTCTCGGCAAGCTGGATATCCTGCCGTACGAAGGCGCTACCGATGGTCGGCTGCTGTACAGAGAATCGAAGCTGATGCTCGCGCTCGAGCGCATGAAAGCGAAGAGTTTTCGACAGGCGCTGCACGACGTCGATGACGCCCGGCTCTGGCCCGAGAATCTGGGTGTTGGAAAGCCCTACCCGCAGGATGTCGATGAACGATTGGAAGATTGGCTCGCGCTGAAGTGTTATGAACGGCAGAATGGCCCCCGTGAGAGCGACAGTCTAATGAAGAAGATCATTTCAATGGAGAGCAAAGGATACGGGGTGGGGACCCTTGTCTCTGCCTGGGCACTTCAACGAGCGGGCAGACAAAAGGACGCTGAAAACCTCCTCAAGGAATGGCTGGCCGGAGAACCGGAGAGCGGTTTGGCAAAGTGGTGCTTGAGGGTGTTCAAAGGAGAAGCCAGAGAATTCCCCGATAACGTTTCCGGTGATGAGGGTTACAGGGTTTTGAAAGAGTGGCTGTCGATTCATACTCAATAAGTGATGTTACGCAGAATCATCATTCTTAGTGACAAATCTTAAATCCGAATATCTAAACTCTAAACAAATCCCAAATCCGAATGCCAAAATCACAAATTCTGGTTTTTTGAACTTAGGGCTTCGAGCTTGGATTTTGTCCCGCTTCTGGATTCCGCTGGGTAGCGGGATTCTGAGAGGCGGAATTTAGGATTTCGGATTTAGTGCTTCGGATTTTGGAGATCTAACATTATTTTTCGTAACGTCGGTCAATAAAATGTTTCAAAGAATTCGTTTGTCCCTTGTTTAATGGAAAGATGCTCATGAAACGAATCCTTCGGATCGTTCTGATGTGTTGTGTTCTCATTAGTTGTATCGAAGCCCAGATTCGCCGTCAAGGAGAAATCAATGTCGGATTGTTCGATGAACTAAGGGAGTTGTATCCCGATACCCGATTGGATAAGCCCGATAAGATTCTCTCTGTTGAAGCGGCACGGGGAACCATCGCGGGAGTCCATCTTTTGATTACGGGCGTGAGTCGGAAAACAACCGTTGGCTTTCAGGTGACCGCCGGTAACGGAACGCCACTGCACGATGCCCGATGGTACCGGATGATCGATGTTTTTGTGAGTGAGAATACGGGGCTTGACCGGTGCACGGAGAAATTCAGCGGAACGATAAATCCTTTCGTGATCCGCCGGGCGCCGTTCAGAATCTATGAAGCGCTTGATCGGATCGTGTCGCCTCTGGATGTCGATAGCGGGACGACCGCAATGCGACTGGAGGTGCCCGTCGATTCATCTCTCAAACCGGGAAAATACTCCTACAAAATCCGGGTGGACATTGGCGGCGAGAGCGAAATGTTGGATTTCAATGTGCTCGTCCATCGCGCCTCGGTACCGCCGGTCAGCCGCTCGACAATCTCCTATATCAATTGGATCAATCTGGATAACGTCTGCAAAGACCATGCGGTTGAAAAGTGGAGTGAACCATTTTGGAAAATGATGCGAAAGTATGCTGCGCTGATGGCCAAAGGACGCCAGAACACGTTTTGGTTTCTGTGGCAGGACTATTTCACGTTTGACACGGCGGGGACGATCATAGAGTTCCGCAGGGACCGGCTGGAGAGGTATATCCGGACATTTCTCGATGCGGGATTTCGAACGATTCATGGCGCGCCCATCACCCGACGGAGGGATTGGTCGTCGAATGATATGTTGCTGACGGTGGACCTCCCCGACGGAAAAGAAGTTCCGGCCATTTCGGAACAAGGCAAGCGAATGATAACGGAAATGGCCGGACGTATCATCACCATGATGAAAGAGAATCAATGGGATACCCGCTGGCTGCAGGGGATCTTTGATGAACCGACGGACGAGTTTGTCGATCGCTACAAAGAAATAGTCGCGCTTATGCGAAGAGCAAAGCCGGACCTGGCCATACTCGAAGCGACGATGACGGTCAAGTTGAGCGGCTCGATCAATGTGTGGTGTCCGCAGGTGCAGGAATACCAGGCACAGCGCGAGTTCTTTGACGGGCGGAGAGCATCCGGCGATAAGGTGTGGGTCTACACGTGCCTTGCGCCGGGCGGACCCTGGCTCAATCGGCTCTGCGACCAGGAGCGTTTGCGGCAGGTATACATCGGTTGGGCGTGCGCTAAATTTGACCTGCAGGGATTCCTCCATTGGGGACTCAATTTCCACGGTGATAAACCGTTTGAGGAACTCGTGAGATTTCACGCGGCGCCAAACACATTCCTGCCGGCGGGGGATTCCCATATCTTGTACCCGGGGAAGGACGGACCGCTGTCGAGTCAAAGGTTTGAAGCCCATCGGATCGGGATGGAGGACTATGAACTTCTTGCCCAGCTCAAAGCGCGTGACACGGCGAAGGCCAGTTTGATAATTGATAGAATTTTTCAGGCCTTCGATCGGTACAGTAAGAATATTGACGAGTATCGCAGCGCGAAGGCCCTCCTGCTCGAGTCGGTTGATGCTCTTTCAGATGAATAAAAGGGAGTCATCGATATCCGCGTGCCGATCGATGGGGGAATTGCCGGCTCGAGTGGAGAAGGAAAAATTGACATGTCTATAAGAATAATATAAGGATACATTTTTCATGAAGATATGGATGCCAACCCGAATGCTAGTCGTACTGGCTTGTCTTCTTGCCGCGGCCGCGAGCTGCGGATTGGCCGGGCAGAAAGTGACTTCGCTTGATACCGTCTGGTTCACTTCGTTGGATTTGACCAAAATGCATCAGGGGTGGGGGCAGCCGCAGAAGGACAAATCTGTTACCGAAAAACCGCTGTCGATTGCGGGCCACAAGTTTCAGCGCGGGGTCGGCACGCACGCCGCAGGCCGAATGTGGGTCGACCTGGGTGGCAATGCAGAATCATTCATTGCATTCGTCGGGGTTGACGACGGTGCATTGAATAACCCGGGTTCCGTCGTCTTCAAGGTGCTGGGAGACAGCAAGAAACTTTGGGAATCAGGGATTATGAAGCCCGGTGATCCGCCAAAAGAGGTGAGAATCGACGTCAACGGAATCAAGTATCTCGTGTTGTTGGTCGGAGACGCCGGTGACGGAGTGAACTATGACCATGCCGACTGGGCGGACGCGAGGTTCATCATGCATCGTGGGAAACCGGAGGCGATTGAACCGCCGGGAGAGGAGAAAATCGTCTTGACTCCCCAACCGGGAGCAAAACCCCGCATCAATGGCACAAAGATCTTCGGTGTTCATCCCGGCGCACCTTTTCTCTTTACGATACCCGCAACGGGCGCACGGCCGATGAAGTTTGCCGTTGATAATCTGCCGGCCGGCCTGGCCGTGAATTCTGAAACCGGGCAGATCACCGGAACGCTCGAGAAACGCGGCAAGTACGTCGTGAAGTTCTCGGTATCAAATGACTCCGGCGTTGCCGGGAGAGAATTTAGGATTGTCTGCGGTGACACGCTAGCCCTCACGCCTCATATGGGATGGAATAGCTGGTACGTTTGGGAGAACCACGTCACCGACGGAATCATGCGCGCTGCCGCCGATGCGATGGTGAGCACGGGAATGATCAGTCATGGCTACATGTACATCAATATCGATGATTGCTGGGCAGTGAAACCCGGCTCCGACGATTCCAGTCTCCAGGGACCGCCGAGAGATTCTCGGGGCATGGTCAATCCGAACAAGCGTTTTCCCGATATGAATGCGCTGACCGAATATGTGCACTCAAGAGGGCTGAAGGCGGGAATTTACACATCGCCGGGACCGACGACCTGCGCTGGCCATGTCGGTGCCTACCAGCATGAGGAACTTGATGTGCGACGCTTTGCGGAGTGGGGATTCGATTTTCTGAAATACGATTGGTGTTCGTACGACGACGTCGCCCGGAGCCACGGTCGCGAGGAGCTGCAAAAGCCCTATAGGTTAATCGGTGAGATTCTGAAGCACCAGAACCGCGACATCGTGTTGAACCTCTGTCAGTACGGAATGGGGAATGTCTGGGAGTGGGGGAAGGATGTGGGCGGAAACAGCTGGCGTACCGCCGGCGACCTCGGCGGCTCATTCGAGGGTATCGCTGCCGCGCTGTTCCGCGATGGATTTGATGTCTACGCGAGGAACGACCTCCACCGGTACTCAGGTCCCGGCGGATGGAATGATCCGGATTATCTCCTGCTGGGCTACCTGAGCAACTGGCATGGGGAAACGGTCCCGACGCCGCTGACGCCGAATGAACAATACACTCATGTCTCACTCTGGTGTTTGCTCTCCGCTCCGCTCATCTTCAGCGGCGATATTACCCGGCTGGATGAATTCACGTTAAGTCTTCTGACGAACGATGAGGTCATTGAGGTTGACCAGGATCCGATGGGAAAAGCGGGGAGACGCGTATCGCGGGATGAAGACATTGAGGTCTGGGCAAAGGATCTGGAGGACGGTTCGAAAGCGGTCGGGTTGTTCAATCGCGGCGAATTCGAGTCCACGGTGACAGCCAGATGGAAAGATCTGACGCTCACGGGCGGCCGGCGGGTGCGTGACCTCTGGCGACAGAAAGAACTTGGGATTTTCAAGAGCGAATTCTCTGCAGCGGTTCCACGGCATGGGGTTGTCCTCCTAAGGATGTGGCCGGCAAACTAGGGTAAATTCCTGTTGGCGCGCCAAGATCCCTCGCCTTAGGGCTCGTTCCACAATTCCATTTGGGAACGTCCGGGAGCCTTCCTGCTGGGAGGGAGCTCCGCCAAAAAGACGGCGGACAGGTGCGCTCCCGACCCAGAAACATCGCCTTCAGCAATGGTCGGGAGTACAACTCCCTCCCAGAACATTCCAACATTAAACCTTCGGATCCGATGCGGGTCTGACAACTAGAAATAAGATCATTCGTGAGGGTTATCAGTGATCAAGAAACTATTGAAAGAGGTTCTGCAAAACATCTCGAATTTCAAGAAATTCTAAATAAAATCCCGTTTTTGAGTTCCTCCAGTGTTCGCACTGTCCCCCTCCCAGTGCAGCACGAATCAAAAGCGGGATTTTTATTTTTCCGTGGCCGATCTCAGATCCTTCCCATCGCACTTATCCAGATTTGCATATTTGTCGATTTATTTCGATATTGATAGAAATAGATTCGGAGAACCAATGTCAGAAAATGAAATAAACACAGAACTCTTGACTTTCTTCAAAGGCCTGGCCGACAAGAACCGTCTCAAGATCATCGGACTTCTGGCCCAGCGGCCGCGTGCGGTCGAGGAGTTGTCCGCGTCGCTCAAACTGGGCGCCTCCACGGTTTCCCATCATCTTTCCGTTCTGGGGAAAGCGGGACTCGTTGCAGGAAGGGTACAAGGATACTACAGCATTTATTCCCTGCAGTCGGGCCCACTGGAAGTGATGGCGAAACGGTTGTTGAAACGCGAAGAGCTGAGGGGCTTGGCCGAAGACGTGCCCGGGGATGCGTTCGATAAGAAAGTGCTTGCGACCTTTACGACCCCGGAAGGCTGGATCAAAACGTTTCCGGTTCAGGAAAAGAAATTTCTGGTTCTTGTGCGCCACGTTCTTCGCGCATTCGGGCCCGGTGTTCGATACACCGAGAAGCGCGTTAACGAGATTCTTTCCCGATACAGCGAAGATACTGCTCGACTCCGGCGTGCGCTGGTAGAGCATCGTTACATGGCGCGGGAAGGCGGCGGCGGAGAGTATTGGCGTATCGACGGGGATAACTGAAGCGCACTACGAACCTTGACAAAGTGAATGCACAATGTTCGATGATCTAAAGGCAATTTACAGAAATGATCCGGCAGCGAAAGGGCTGCAGGGTATGCTCTATCCCGGGCTGCACGCCATTCTCATCCATCGGTACATTGCTTCTCCGCTCTATCGGCTTCATCTTTATTTCCTCGCGCGCCTGGTCTCACAACTAGCCCGTTTTCTCACCGGAATTGAAATCCATCCGGGCGCCAGAATTGGAAAAGGGCTGTTCATAGACCACGGCATGGGGATTGTGATCGGAGAGACGGTCGAAATTGGTCATGAGTGTGTTCTATTTCAAAACGTGACTCTCGGCGGGACCGGAAAGCATTTAGGCAAACGACATCCGACCATCGGCAACAATGTCGTGATTGGTACAGCCGCGACACTCCTCGGCCCCATCAACGTCGGCGACAATGTGAAAATTGGCGCCGAAACCGTAATCATCATGCACGATGTCCCATCGAATTGCACGGTCGTCGGGGCTCCCGGCCGGATCGTGAAAGAGAACGATGTGAAGACGCAAAGAGCGTTGGAAAAAACGAGGGAAATGTAGCGGGTATACAGAAACGCCGCTGCCTGTGTCGATGTCAAAACAATGTGATTGAAAATTTCGAAGGAGAAAACTCCCGTGGGAAAATATGTGACAGTGATTGAATTCGAGAACGTGGCAGAAGCAACATTGATTCAATCGATATTGGAAAATGAGGGCATTCCTTTCGTCATACGGTCGTACCATGATTCCGCGTATGACGGGTTGTTTCAATTTCAAAAGGGGTGGGGTCGTCTGGAAGCCCCGGAAGAGTTCAAGGACCAGATCCTGCTGTTGTACAAGGACATGAATCAGCAGGGTGCGAAGGAGAATCCTCCAGCATGACGATTGAGCCTTCAATGGAACGTTACGAGCTTCTTATTCAGGTCGTGCCTTCTGATATCGACCAGCTCGGCCATGTGAACAACGTCGTGTACCTGCGATGGGTGCAGGACGCGGCCGTTGCCCACTGGCGGTCGGCTGCTACGGCCGCGCAACAGGCCGCGGTCTACTGGGTCATCGCGCGTCACGAAATCGACTACAAGCACCCTGCCCGCATGGGAGATTCGATCATTGCCCGTACCTGGGTCGGCAAAGGCGCTCTCCACACTTTTGAACGATACACAGAAATCCTTCGCGCAGGTGACCGGCGATTGCTGGCGCGCGCCCTGACCTTGTGGTGCCCCATCGACGCCCGAACGGGCAAGCCGACTCAGGTGGGAGCCGACATCCGCGAACGGTTTTCCATCCCTTGAGACTGCCGAGCACATTGTTGGTACCATGGACTATGATTCTCCCGTCATCGCGAACAACATCAACCTAATGACTCAACTTGCCTGGATTGCCCGAAGTCTTCATACCGACTGAACTATTCAACGGTAGAAGGCTAACTCCTCTCAGCTCCTGATTAGATACTGAAGCTTCACAAAGTACTGTCGATTGGTCTTCGTTATCCCGAATGGGTCCCCAAAATCCGAGAAAGTGTACGTCGAACCCGCGTAGAAAATTGTGTACGGGTTGAGCTTGTAGCTCACGAGCGGATAAAAGTCGATTTCCCCCGCGAATTCATCGTACTGCCCGATCATGCGCAGGAACACCTCGTTGGTAAACTGATAAATTCCGGTTGCCCTTGCGATATACCCGTCATAGAAAAGTTCTCCGGTATAAATACTCGACAACCGTGCCCGCGAGTAGGAGAGGTCGATCTCCAGTTGTGATGTGGGTTTGACCTGCGCTGTTGTAGTGATGGTATGTCCGCGTCCCACGTCCGGTGCGTCAACCCGCTTTATGAATTGCCCGAAGGACCCGTCGAAGTAAAGCGTCAGAGCGCTTGAAGGGCGGGAATTGACTGTTATCTCCGTTCGGTTGACTCCGGTGAACCAGACACCTTTGTACAGCTCGTCATTTACCGCCAGGTAGTTAATATTGATATTCGTCTGACCTTTGAACTGGGCGTACAAATTGGGAACAGCCCATAGCTCTTTACGAACTCCATCGTAATTATAGTGGAGACCATTGTTGAGCGAGATCGACCATTGGTCGAGCCATGAATTGTTGGGGTAGAGCGAATACTGCTGCTGAAGGTAGACTGTACGGAGATTGTTGTTCGGGATGAACCCGTCTTGCGCCTGAAACGTCGGCGCCCGGTCGAGGTACTGCACGCTGAAGCTGTAATCGCGCGCGTTGCGTTGCAGGCTGAGCTCCGTTGATGATCCCGAAAAGTGTTCCCCATTGAATGCGGCATCATGGCCGGTGCTGCCGAAACCCCGCGTATCCGAAAAGACCGACGTGTCGTTCACTTCCTTTGTGTCCGCATAAAACACTTCTCCGCCAAAATAATAATTTTCCCAGAATTTGTAGTTCCAGTCAATTCCTCCAAGGTAGTTGTGGGCCGCCCCCGTGTTGCGCGTCGTAACCATCCCTCCGAGAAAGGCTTCCTTTCCAAAATCATAGCGTGCCCGTGCGACGTTCGAGTAAGATTGTAGGTCTGTCGCGATGTAATCGCTCGTCTCCTCGCCGGGAATGATGAATGGCGTGTTCCGGTCGGATGCTGCGAGGTAGGCATACGACAGCGACCCTGTTTTTCCGATTACGCGTGCGGCGCCGATCGGGTTATTGATGGTTCGGGAGTAAAACGTCTGCGTATGATTTTGGAACATATCGGCCCCCAGGAGGAAAAAGGGGCGCTTTTCGGGATAGAACAATGCAAAGTTGGAGTTAACGCTTATTTGCGTCGCGTCCGATTCAACCTGGCTGAAATCCGGATTGTATACTCCTTCAACTGCAAAATCGGGAGTCGGGGCGTAACGGACACCGCCTCCTGCCCGTCCCGTTGCTTTGCCGTTCTCAAATCCTGATGCCGGATTAGAAGCGTCGTTGAGTGACCCGCTCTGCTGGCCGACGACATAGGGGAGAATGTCGATGGAAGTCGATGTCTCCACATCCTTGATCCCCTCGATCGTGCCTGCCTGACACGGGAGACAGGGGTTGTTGCGGTCGAGCGGAACCCACGACATCTGTACCCGGCTTGCTCTCGGGTAATTTCTGATGAACTCCGCAACCCATCGCTGGACCGGCTTCGATGGGAACCGAAGGCTCTTGAAAGGAAATGCCATCACCGCCGTCCATCCGGAGTCGTCGATTGCCGCGGCCGATTCCCATGCCGCGTCGAAGGTCACATCCTCGTCGCTTGCCGTCCGAAGAAGGTCCCCCTGAATTCCATAGGGATTTACCACCATTTCGTACGATCGCTGATAGTCCCCGTAGGTATCCAGGATAACCATGACCCAATCATCATCAAACGCTTTGTCCCGGTCGGTGATATGCGCCCGGATATCGGATGGATGCGTGTCTTTGCATTCGAAGCCGAAATAGATATACCGCAAGTTGTACATGACCCGGACAGTCGTCCGCTGGGTGGCCGGTGTGTTTTCTCCGGGTTGGACCTCATAGCTGATCTCCGACGGCTGCGACAGATTCCAGCGTGGGTCGTCGAGCTTGCCGGAGAGTTTGATGTCCCCGTCTATTCTTATGGCGTTTATTCTCATCCTTGAGGAGTCCGTCACGTCAGCCGCGACTCCTTCAACCCGGAAGAGCATGACGGCAAAGAACAGTACATTGAGGAAATTTTGATATATCGTCGTCTTTGATATCATCCTGTTCAAGTGATATATAGGGGAAGTACGCGAAACATCCAAATTTTGTTGCACTCATCGATGGTGATTTCCTTTCGTTCTTGCGATTTAAAAATACCCGGTTCCGGCACTTATCCTCAAGGGCAAATGGGACCTTGCCCGGAACACGGGAAAACCCCGTACACTTTCCAGGAACCTACACAGGAGAGGTGTTCAATTTGACCTTTGCCGGAGGATTTGGTAAGTTGGGATTGCCATCGGAAGAAAAGTAACGGCTATTTCTTCATGAATGGCGGTTTCCTCAATAAATATCATCGTTCAAATTGAGTACACATGAGTTCGCAATTCCTGCACCGGTTAAGACATCCTGTTGGCCCATTAGCCTGCCCTATTGTGGAATGCCGCGGCTGGGTGGGGCTTTCCCCCTGAATATTTCTAATTTCCTTGTTCTCCTCCATCACTGTAATTATCCGAGATAGTATGAGCTATAAGTTTTTCCACCGCCTCATTGCGGCTTCAGTTTTTCTGATCTCGCTGATTCAATTCCTTATGACTGCGCAGCCGTCTGTCTCCTTCTGGGACCCGGGTGAGCTTTCCGCCGCCGCATACGCTCTGGAGGTGCCGCATCCTCCCGGCGGCCCGCTGTTCTCGCTCGTCGGACACGTGTTCTATTTGTTGCCGCTTCCTGGAAATATCGGTTTCAGGATGAACACCGTTTCTATCGTCGCGAGCGCCTTCTCAGTGTTGTTGCTTTATTTGATCGCAGTCCGTCTCATAAGAATCTATAAGAAGACAGAGCCTCAAAACTTGCTCTCCGCGTGCGGTACATATTTTTCTGCGGCAATAGGTGCCCTGGCGTTTTCATTCTGTGATTCGGTTTGGTTCAACGGTGTTGAGAGCAACTATTTCGCGGCGAGCACATTGTTGTTCTCGCTTATTGTATGGTTAACGCTGGGGTGGTATGAAAAATCGGAGGAACGGAAAAGCTGGAGATACTTGTTGCTGATTGCTTACCTTCTCGGACTTTCCCTGGGTGTGCACCTCATGAGCGTCCTCTCGATTGTCACTGTTGTTATGATAGTGGTTTTCAGACGCTACGTCACTGACGACCGCCATTGCAAAACAACCGCCTTTATTTTTGTCGGACACTGCATCGTGCTTCTCGTGATTGCTCTGGCGATGTGGAGTAATCAGACGTCGACGCAACCGCCGTCCCCCGAGGAATACAAGGACTACGACACAAACTTCATCATGATCATGGGTGCGGTGAGCGCGGTCATCGCCGGCCTCTTCTGGAAGAAAGTTTTTAAAAAGGATTCCTTTTATACGCCGGTCATATTCGGCGGGATTGCGCTTGCCGTCACTTTTGGCGCCGTCTTCAAGCTTCTGCCGAATCTGCTGCGCCTCCTCGCAGATGATAGTAGTTTAACAGGGATCGTCGTCCTTGCAATTTTCCTGGCTGTGCTCTCGTACATCGTTTATTGGTCGGTCAAGAAGAAGAGAACACTTCTGGCGGTAGTCGTATTTTCCGTCATCCTGAATATTCTGGGATTTACAACTTTCACGACGACTATCATCAGGGCAAACCAGCACCCTGCCATGAATGAGAATGCACCGGTGAGCTTCTCACGCTTAGTCGAATATCTCAACCGGGAACAGTACGGTGATTGGCCGATATTTAAGCGACGATGGTCTGGCGAACCGCAGCACCAGCGCACATGGACGAATTACAAAAGCGACCTTGATTTCTTTTGGCGCTACCAGATCGACCATATGTATAATCGCTACCTGCTGTGGAATTTCGCCGGTCGTGAGTCGACAATCCAAGATACGGGCGTAAACTGGAAACAGTTATATGGGATCCCGTTTCTTGCCGGATTATTGGGCGTGTACTTCCATTTTCGGAAGGATTGGAAAATGGCGTCATCGTTTCTCGTGCTGTTCATTTTCATGGGATACGGTATCCTGTTCTATCCCAATGGGCAGGAAATGCAGCCCCGTGAGAGGGACTATTTCTATGCGGGGTCTTATTTTGTCTTCGCTCTCTGGATCTCCCTGGGTATCCGGGGCTTGCTCGATGTGATCGAGAAGAAATCCTTCGCACCGGGGAAAGCGAGATCGGTGTTCGCCGGCATCCTTGTTCTGGGGACGATTCTCATCCCGGGGAGGATGCTGCAAACGAACTACTTCACGCATGACCGGTCGAAGAACTGGATCCCATGGGACTATGCCTACAACCTTTTGCAAACCTGTGCCCCGAATGCGATCCTGTTTACGGGAGGCGATAACGATACGTTCCCCCTGTGGTATCTGCAGGATGTCGAAGGGATCAGGCGCGACGTCCGGATCGTCAACCTGAGCCTCGTGAATACCGGTTGGTACGCCAGGCAGCTGAAACATGAGACTCCATACGGGACTGCGGCAGTCAAAATTAGTTTGAGCGACGATGCCCTTGAAAGACTCCAGGTGGTGCAGTGGATGGCGCAGGAATTGAAGCTTCCCGTTCCCCGCGAGATCATCGATGAGTATCAGGTCACTGATACCGCAATTGTCAGAAGCGGGGCGATCACTTTTACCATGCCGCCGACACTAAATTACGGAAACGTCGGTGCAATCAGGATGCAGGATGTCATGGTGCGGGAGATCATCATGGGGAATGCTTGGCAGAGACCCGTCTATTTTGCGAACACCTGTGGAGAGGATGCAAAGATCGGTTTAGCTGACTATCTAAGAATAGAAGGACTTGCAAGCCGGCTTGTCCCGGAAAAGAGAAACGTCACGAGCAGTTTGCGTTACTCCATCGACGAACCGATGTTGCGCAAGAATCTTCTTGGAGAAACTCCGAGCGTGAGTAAAACATACCAACCGGGTTTTCGCTTCAGAGGGTTGAATGACAGCACGATCTTTTACGACGAAAATGAAGAGCGGATGGTGCTGAACTTTAGGGGGTCGTTTATGATGCTTGCATCTTACTACATTTTCGAGGCGCATGACAAAGAGATGTGCATCAAAACCCTGAATCGCATGGAACAAGTCTCACCGAGAAATGTAGTCAAGATGGACTATATGCAATACTATTACATGGCAACGATGTACTATGCCTCCGGAGCGACCGCGAAATTTCGGGAGATCGCAGGGAAGGTTGAAGAATCCGTACTCGCGAGGCTCGGTGAGAATCCCACGGATGTGAACGAGCTCAACAATTTGTACCAAATTCTCATCGAGACATACGACAAAACTGCACAGTACTCAAAGGCGGCCGAATTGCTCGAGCGACTTCTGCCGAGTTATCCTCAGGATGCAGGTTTGAAGAAGCAAATCGAACGATATAAGGCGTTGGCAGCGCAGCAAAAGAGTGGACAATTGCCCCAGTGAGGACTTCTCGTTCAGAGTCAATTGACAGGTATATCGATCATAATAAACAGATATTGCCATGATAAGGACAGCAGCCATACTGGCGGTTACCTCTTTGGTGATGTTGGGTTGCGAATACAAATCGGAGAAGACTATGAAAGCACCTGACGGATCGACCTCTCAAACACAGCTCCCGGTTAACCCATATTATTCTCGCACTGACACAACGGTTCTCAACCTTCCTGACTCCGCCTGGAAGATAGTTTTGCCCGACAGCGTCTACCAGGTCGCCCGCAACAAAGCCACCGAAGAGGCCTTTACGGGTAAGTACTACAATTATACGGGTATCGGTACGTACTATTGCGCGGCGTGCGGCAATGGGTTGTTTCGCTCAGACGCGAAGTTTGGCAGCACATGCGGCTGGCCGAGTTTCTTCGAGACGTTGGGAAAGAATAGCGTTACGTATCAGCCGGACACTTCGCATGGCTTGAAGAGGACGGAGGTACTCTGCGGTCGATGCGGTGCGCATCTGGGGCATCTGTTCGACGACGGCCCGCCACCGACGGGGAAACGGTACTGTATGAATTCCATCGTGCTTGACTTCTCGCCGGACGACCATGCCGGGCCCGGACGTTAGCGGGGTACCCCGGAACTCACCCGATCAAAGAGCCACGCCGGCCGGCAACCGCAGATCCCGCTGATCGATCGGGTGCCCGGATATCACTTCCAGCTTTCGCTGTACCGAACGCAAGTAATCGAGGCTGAACGGGCAATGCGGCTCAAGACCGCTGAGGTACCAACCTGTGAAGTATTGTTCGGCCCGCGCAACGGCTTCAAACATGAGCACCCTGCAACACAACAGACTGAAATCGGATAACGACCCGGCGTCCGCGCATGGGAACAAATCCTTCGTGCAGAGAATTCGTTGAGTGAAATTGAATAATCGATTTGTGATCTGCTGGATCGAACCGTGTCCGATATGCTCCGAGAAGATTGTTCCATGGGCATTACCATGATCCTGCTCGACGTCCTGCAGGTCGTCGATGAATTGCAGGACGACGCCATATCCGAACATAAATTCGGTAACATCATCGGAAAGGTCTCCCGCGGTCAGATAGGCATCTGCTAAAACCGAGGTGCCCCCTTTTTCCATGCTCATGCCGAGCGTATCGCAAGTGTTCGGGGATGTCCCGCCTTGTTGTTGCTCGAGACTTTGCCTCTGGGCTCGATGAATTGCGAGGAGACTCTCGTAGACCGTTGTGTGCGATGTGCGTGGGAATTCCGTCTCAATGTACGCGAGCAAGAGTTGGATTTTCTTTAACCGGGGGGATGTGACGTGCACTTTTTCGCCCAAGAGGAGATCTTCCACAGTGGAAAGGAAATGCCGCTTGTCAAGGCGGGAGAAATTTTTGTCGTCCAGGAAATTGTCGGTGTACGGGTACAGAAGGCTGTAGGCAAACGCCGACGGAGTCAGCTCCGCTTTCTTACCCAGGTAGGTCTGGATGCTGTTGACGATCAAAACATTTCTCAGGGCTTGATAAAGTTCCTCCCGAGAGAGTCGGGGGTCAAACCTCGTCGCCCGACGGACGAATTCGACGGCAGAGGTGGAATAACTATCCAGAATATCCACGGGCAGTCGGGGATGAGCCGTGCGAGATGACCCCGCGATGAAGGGCACTACCAGTTCTTTTAGCCGCTCCGGACGAACCCGTTCGGCGCCGTTCCATGCTTGTATCTCGGAACGGGCTCTCTCGAGAAGTGTATCGAGATCGTTTTCATGTCTCTTCTGCTCTTCTGCGGAGTAGAATTCCTCAAGACAAGGGTCCTGGAAGGGCGTGTTTGCCCAAATCTCCGAAAACTTTTCCTTTAGATCATGAATTCTAAAGGTGAAGCTGTCGCAGGGAACTTCCGTGACCCCTCCTCGTGTCGTCGTGATTTCTCTCTCGTCTCGTATGAGGTGAAACATGCATTTATGATGGTATGTCTCCGTAGATATACGACAGAGGGTCGATAAAGATTCAAGGAGGCCCAGCAACGTGGGCGTCTCGTGGACTGCTCGGGTGAGTTGCACTCGCGGGAGGGGATAAAATGAATGGAGGGTGACAAAGATGAGTCACCCTCCGATGGAATTACGACAATCTAGTGCCCCCACAACTTAATGTTCACACATAAATGGGGCATCCCGCTCATGGAGCGGGACTCCTTCCAACAAGAAATCACGGTTTTCTGACGTACAATCATTTTGTTGGAACGGCATTACTTCTGGACGTTTTTCCCCTGGAGCTCATCGGCCAGCGGACCTGCATCGTACAGTTTGCGCAATGCTTCGATCATTGCCTGGCTGTGCACGCCGACAGTCCGGTTCTTTTCCTCATCGTACACATACGTTCCGACGAGGCTTTCAATGTTTCCGTCGAAGACGAGACCGACGAGTTCGCCCTTCCGATTAATGATGGGGGACCCCGAGTTTCCTCCGACGACATCGAGCGACGCGACGAAGTTCAGCGGCGTAGTCAGATCCAGCTTGTCCTTTCTATCGATGTAGCGCTGTGTGAGGTCGAACGGGGGCTGCATGTTGAAACTGTTCGCCCGGTCGTACAATCCGTAGAACGTCGTCTTCGGCGGAGCAATCGTTCCATTCATCGGGTAGCCGCTCACTTTTCCGTACGTCAGACGCAGCGTAAAATTCGCGTCGGGATACGTTGATTTTCCGTACACGGCAAAGCCCGCCTTTCCGACTTTTTCATCCGCAACCGTTTCGATGGCCTCAACCTCTTTTTCGTACGTTTTTCTCATCTCCCGGACGATCGGGTCGATGGCGCGGGCCGCGACGATCATGGGGTCTGTGGACTTCTGAACGGCCTTCTCGCCGCCTTCGACCAGCGATTTCCGGAAGTCTGGATCCGCCAGCTTCGTACCCGCAAAGAGTTCTTTCGCGAAATCCTCCGGACTCTTGCCGTTCAACACGGTTTTCACAAATGGGTCTTCATTCCCGAGTTCATCGATCGACTCGTGGAGTCCGTCGGTTAATCGGAATTCCTCGAGTTTCGGATAGACGGGTGCCGGTGAAAAGAGGCCGAACTTAAACGACTCAAGCTGCGCGTCGTGGAATCCGTCGAGCCGCTCGCCGTCGGGTTTCTTCACTTCGGCTACATACTGGACGATGAGCAGCGCAAGCTGTGCCATCCTCGATCCACGAACTCCCCTGAAGAACATGGGCTTGAAAAGCTCGGCATGTTTCTTCTCGCAGGCAGCGATCGCGTCCCAGGCATCCCCGAAATCTTTCTGCCCCTGAGGGTTCGCATTGATCTTCGCGCGGAAATCGATTTCTTCGTTTTGCTTCTTTGCCATGATATTTCTATCGAGCAGGCCTTCGTATTCGCCCTGGCTGGCCTTCAAGGAGTTTTCGAGGCCGAAGATCAACGAGGCAGCCTGGCGGGTCTCCTCCTTCCCGCGTTTGGAGTATTGTTTCAGAGCATCGATGCGACGCTTGAGTGCCTTGATAATCGTGGGAAAATTATGATCCCGCATGAACTCCAGTTGCGCCATGGTGCTCGAGCGCTGCGTGGAACCGGGATTGCCCGACGCGAACACAAGTTCGCCGTCATCCGCGCCTTTTTCACTCCATTGCAGGTAGTGTGCCGGGTGAATGGGCTTATCGTTTTCGTAAACGCGAAAGAGCGCCATATCCAGGTCGTAGCGCGGATACGTGAAGTTGTCCGGATCGCCGCCATAAAAAGCGGCTCCTGCCTCCGGAGCAAAGACCAGCCGCACATCCGTGTACTTCTTGTATCGATACAACCAATACTCGCCGCCGTTGTAAAGAGTAATAACGTCGGAGCGCAAGCCCGTTTTCTTGAGACTCTCCTTTTCGATCTTCGCCGATTCGGCCTTCCGCATTTCGAGGGCTTCGTTATCGGTCTTGGCCTTGGAAACGGCTTTCATGATGCGATCAGTCACATTTTCAAGCGATTGGAGCACGTTGAGCTCCAGATCCGGACACTTGATTTCTTCCGACGGAGTCCGGGCATAGAATCCGTCCTGCACGTAATCTTTTTTTTGGGTCGACATCTTCTGGAGCTGTCCCCGGGCGACGTGATGATTTGTGAGTGTCAGTCCGTCGGCGCTGACGAAAGAACCGGAACCGCCATCGTTGAACCGAACACTGGCAAGGCGAATATGGTCGAGCCATTGCTGTGTCGGCTCGAAACCGTACTTTTCCTTGAGCAATTTCAGCGGGGGGTTGTCGAAAGTCCACATCCCCTCATCCGGGCGTGGGGGGGAAGCATTCAAGAAAAGTAGGCAAACGGAGCCAATAATCATCGCTCCGACGAGATGACGATTTAATAGTTTCATAGCTGATTACCTTGTTAGTGTTGGTTTTGTTTGGACTGCCGACGGCTTTGGTTATTGTACGAAATTGAATGCTTGTTTGCAAAAGACTCACTGCTGGTATGCTAGGACCGAGGACGGAGCATTGAAGCTCAAGCAACAGCCTGAGCAAGGTGGCACGTTCGAAAAGCTGGAGAAGAGTACCTTCCAGGACCACAGTCCTGCGAACCCTGATTCCGTCGTGGTGCGATTTGACATTAAAGCAAAAATTCTTATCTTATGAAAATTCGTCATAGGCGACCGGCATACCATGATTACGATGTCATGCGTCATTGTGTTGTTCGCTATCAATGACCTTGCTCAGAGGTCAATTTGAAAGGAGAATCAGTCATAGGAAAAAGGCGGTTTCTCTGTTTCGTGGGTATCGCGTGTGGGGCGAGCCTACTTCTGACATCGTGTAAGAAGGAACCATCTCCTATCGGTGCCACACCCGAACAGCTACAATCCTTATCTGACGCAGTTGTCCGCTGGCACTCCTGGAACATCCATAATTACTCATTCACTCAAACACGGAGTTGCTCGTACCCATGGTGTGGAGACTCGATGAAGGTTGTCGTTCGGGCCGACACGATATATGCCATTACACCCCTTTCCCACACCGCCATTGACACATTGTGGGGTGTAACAGTTGACCGGTTATTTGAACTTACTCAGCTCGATACAACCCGATGGATCGTGCAAGCAGAATTCGACCAGATCTACGGTTTTCCAAAGGCCATTTCGTACAATAGCAAACCTCCACTCAACATTGAAGGAGGAATAGCATACTTTAGTTTTGATTTTGTTCACTGAACTCGCTCCCAACACAACGAAGGCGTAATACGCAAGACAACGTCGTTGGAATGGACAATGAAGATAAAACCTCACTCACCATTTTGTTCGCAGGAGGAATTTGTCTACCATAGCTCACCAAAGGGTGCGTTGTCTTGCGAACCGTTGTCGGTCCGCAAGTCTTTGAACGACTGCAGATTTGTCTTTGAAAAATGCCTGATTCTGTTCAATATTTTTTCGTTTCTTCTGAGATGAAATAACATCGACGTATGAAGCATACTCGCGAGGTTGATTCTTCTTGTCGTGCTGTTTTTCTCTGGAGGCTTTCCCTCATCATATACATGCTTCTGGCCGGAACTGTCTCTATTGTAGTTGCCGGTACCACAGGCAAGATCGCCGGCAAAGTGACAGATGCGAAAACCAAAGAGGCCCTGGTTGGAGTCAATGTGGTTGTCGTGAGCACTTCACTGGGCGCGGTGACAAACCTCGATGGAGAATACACAATTCTGAATGTTTCTCCCAACACATATTCGTTGAAGGCATCGATCCTGGGGTATGACCCGGTGACGGTCAATGGAGTCCAGGTTTCCATGGACCTGACTACTCATCAAGAATTTGCACTGACCGAAACGGTTATGGAACAAAAGGAGGTTGTGATAACAGCACAACATGTTGTTGTTCAGAAGGACCTTACTGCAACCACAGCGGTGATAGGGAAGGAGGAGATTGCCGCACTCCCCGTGACAGAAGTGACTCAGCTTCTGAATCTCAAGGCGGGGTACGTCTCGGGGAGCCTCCGCGGAGGACGTTCGGGTGAAGTGGCCTACTGGATTGATGGGGTGCCAGTCACCAACGCCTATGACGGAAGCCAGGTAGTTGAAGTAAACAAGAATATGGTCCAGGAAATGCAGGTCGTTTCCGGTGCCTTCAATGCCGAGTATGGTCAGGCAATGTCGGGTATCGTTAACATAGCGACGAAAGAAGGCGAGAGCAAATTTCACGGTGGAGTGAGTGGGTACGGCGGGCAATATGCCACTTCGACGGGTGCCAACTATGATCAGCAGGGTCGAGTGATCTCTGAGCTCTTCCCAGGGGTCAACCGTTTTCAGCCCACCGCAATCCGTGACATCGAGGGCAATCTCAGCGGTCCACTGATGGGAGATAATTTGACGTTTTTTGCAAATGCCCGCTATATTTATTTTGGCGGTGATTTTTACGGGATCCGGCGTTTCAATCCTCAAAACGTCGCTTACTTCGACAGCAGCAATAATTATCACCTTTATAGAGACCCATCGGGCAAGGGTGACAGTTCATACGTTCCGATGAACTGGAGCGAACGGTCGTACGCACAGGGAAAGTTAACTTGGCACATCAATCCTACGCTTAAGCTCACGGGCAATTTCATATACGACGACGATGAGGCCAAGGCCTACGACCGGACCTATTTTCTCGACCCGGATGGAAAGGGCAATAATTACAATTTGAGCAATACGTTTATTTTCCAGTTGACGGACATGCTCAGTTCAAGCACGTTTTGTACCCTCGGCGGGTCATACTTCGACAAGGACTTTCAATACTATCTCTATCAGGATCCGCACGACCCACGGTACGTACATCCCGACGTGGCAATTTCGACGGAGCCATACAGCTTCCTGACGGGCGGTACCGATCTCGGGAGGTCTCACCAGGTGACGATCACGAAACTGCTGAAGTTCGACCTCTCGAGCCAGGTCGATCAAAACAACCTCGTCAAGGGCGGAGTAGAGATACGCCAGCATCATATCTATGATGAGAATATGACTCTCATTCCGGTGCAATCCCAGAGCGCCTTCAGCCGGGCGACAAGCATCCCTTACATTCAGACAGAGATACCGGATTTCGGGACAACAAATCATAACATGTACAACCACAGTCCCACGGAACTTTCCGGGTACGTTCAGGACAAGCTTGAGTTCAACAGTTTCATTCTGAACATTGGTGTCCGGTATGATTATTTTGAACCCGATGCCGTCGTGCTCAACGATGCCCATCCGGACGCGAATGACCCTCTTCATTACATGTACACGGTCGATGACCCGGACATCTATTCCCCCATAACCACCCGGCACCTGGCGGACAATATGAGCGAAAGGGAGTCTTACTGGTATAAAAAAGCCTCGGTGAAAACCCAGGTAAGTCCGAGGATCGGGGCGTCGTTTCCGATCACGGCCACGGGTGTCGTCCACTTTTCGTATGGTCATTTTTTCCAGATTCCTAACTTCCAGCGGCTATATGAGAACCCGCAGTTCGTCCTCGGTCAGGGTACCGGAAACCAGGGCCTGTTTGGGAATGCCGACCTGGAACCGGAACAAACGATCAACGGTGAGCTTGGTATACAGCAGCAACTGACGGAGGACCTCTCGGCGGACCTGACGGCCTATATTCGCGACATCCGGAATCTTACCAGCTCCAACGGCGAAACGATCGTCTTCGGTGGATCGGCGAAGTATACGCAGTATCAGAACACTGATTTCGGGTATGTCAAAGGAGTCGTCCTGACGATGAAAAAAAGGTTCAGCGACAGATTGTCGGCCACTTTGGATTACACATTCCAGATAGCGCGGGGCACGGCTTCCGATCCCACGCAGGCTCGCACTGCCATCATTGGCGGCGCGCTGCCGGAAATCCAGATTGCACCACTCAACTGGGACCAGCGGCATACGGCGAACATGACATTGTCTTACGATTCGCATCCGTGGGGGTTCGGTTTCATCGGACAGTACGGCAGCGGCACTCCATACACGCCGCGCGCGACGACGGACATCAGTACGATCCTGACAAACAGCCAATCGAAGTCATCGTTCTTCGACCTGGACGGACAGGCGTATTATGAACTGCAGACGCAACCCGTGAAGGTCGTCCTTTTCGCGCGCGTCATCAACCTCCTCGACATACGTAATGAAACCGGGGTGTTCGACCTGACGGGACGGGCGGATTTCACTCCCGAGGAGCAGTTAGCGTACTCGACCAATCCCCACCAGGACGTGAATACCGTCGATCAATACTATCGGTATCCCGATCATTTTTCTGAGCCCAGGCGGATCGAAGTCGGATTGAACTTGGAATTCTAAATTGAGATGATCAACCGCAAGAAACGATTAATCGCAGCCGCACTCGCCATCGCACTCCTGTCGACATCGGCGTGGACTCAGCAGGGCGAGAGTGGCAAGTCCTACCGAAAAACCGGTATTCATAATGCCAACCAGATCCGAACCGTTTTCGGAAACTGGGGTGTTATTGGCCAGCCCTGCGACGGGGGGCCGCGGGGTGCCTGGAGATATGATAATGACGGTTATCTCGGAGATGTGAGCCCCCTTGTTGGTGCCGAAGTCACTTCGCAAGGCAAGACATTCCATTGTGTTGAGGGCTCTCCCGTCGACCGGCCCACGACGGCGACGGATACGGATCCGCGCAGCGGCAAATACTGGACGTTCGAGCCGGTGAATGGCTACTCTAATTCGAACGGAGAGGTCGTCGCAATGAGCACCGACCCGACCTCCTGGCCCACTTCATGGCCCGATAAGGCCAACGACCCTATCGATCCCGGATGGCGAGGAGAATGGAACGGCTATTTCGGAAAGAACGTCATGAACGCCGACCAGGAAAGCTATTTCGTGATGGACGACGACAATAATGAACGCTTCAACGATAGCGTGAACAACGCGTTTCATGTTGCCTTTAAACCGGATACGACCGACCCTTCCAGGAACGGACTGGGGCTGGTCATGAGCGTTCGCGGGCTCCAATGGGCGCAGTTCCTTGCAAAGGACAACATCTTCTGGCTATACGAGATCAACAATACCGGAACGACGAATTACACGAAGGTCGTCTTCGGGTTGCTTGTGGGTACCTATGTCGGCGTCACGGGGTGCAATGACCAACCTATGGAGTACTCCAACGATTGGTCATTTTATGATATTCAAACCAACCTGACGTACACTGGGAATTATCCGCCCACGGAGATGAAAAACCCCCTCTGGATCGGGAATGTCGGACTGGTCGGATATGCCTTTCTCGAAAGCCCCGGGAATCCCTACGACGGCATCGACAATGACGGAGATGCCGACTCAAGCATCGTCGGTATCGGAGCCCCAAAATTTCAGGAAAGCGATTTCACCGATTCAACGCTGGTGGCACCGGGCACAAAGCTTGTCCTTATCGATACGAACTTTGTCCGGAGCATCTATACAGTGCCGAATGTGGATTCGGTTCTCGTCCACACGCGCGGATTCTCAATGATGCTCCACCCTCATGCCAATCCTCCTCAGTACATCAAGCCGGAGGGAAATGTCCTGTACGACGCGGGCGGTAATCCATACGTCAATCCTAATGCGTACGATGGAGTCGATAACAATTTCAACGGACTCATCGACGAGAATTACTACCTGCATTATCATCAGATCAAAAAGACGCACGACGTGCCACCCAAAGTCCTTATCGATATTCTCCGACCCGTTCGGCACATCAATTACTTTACGGGTGCCGGGAACAATTCTTACAGTATGATTGACGAGAAGCGGGATGACCTGCTCGACAACAACCTCAACTGGAACATTAAATTTGACGACATCGGGATCGATGGTGTGGCGAATACCGGGGACTACGGGGAAGGGGATGGTCTGCCCACGTCGGGATATGCGAGGCCGCAGTTAAATGAACCGGGTGAGCCACATATCGATAAGACGGATGTGAATGAATCGGACCAGATCGGACTCACGAGTTTCTACTACTTTACTCCTGCTAACAATCTCTCCCTTGCCGACAAGGAAGGTATGTGGAAAGACGTGGCTCCCGGTTACTTCGATGTCCCCACATCGATCGTGAACAATCGGCCGCAGGGCGGTGAGGACGGAGACTTCATGTATGCTTCCGGCTATTTCCCCCTCCTGGCTGGCAAAACGGAGCGCTTTTCCCTTGCACTTGTCTACGGAGGAACCACCGACGATATCGATGCAAACCTTGCAGATCTGCTGAAGCACAAAAGAACCGTCCAGAACATTTATGATGCGAACTATCAATTTCCGAAGCCCCCGGACAAGCCCACGGTGACGGCGGTTGCTGGTGACCGACAGGTGACGCTTTACTGGGATAGAAAAGCCGAGCAGACGATCGATGCCGTGCTTCATGTCAAAACGTTTGAGGGATACAAAATCTATCGCTCGACGCAATCGACATTCTCCGACATCTTTACGATCACCGATGCGAGCGGCGATCCGGTGGGCTACAAGCCTCTGGCGCAATTCGACCTGAAGGACGGGATCACCGGTTACTTCGTCTCTCCTCCAGACCTCTACCAGCAGAACGCTGCGTATTCTTACTATCTCGGAAACGATACGGGGATTGTGCATACGTATGTCGACAACAATGTTGAAAACGGCCGGAGGTATTTCTACGCTGTGGTTGCATACTCCCGCGGCGACGACACGCTCGGTATTTTCCCTGCGGAGAATGACAAGTTCGTGAGCATAAATTCGGCCGGAATAATCACGCACGGCATTAATGTGGCGGTTGTCACTCCGTCAGCCCCTGTCGCCGGGTATGTGCCCGCATCGAGCAGCGTTCCGGTTACACATATTGTCCGCTATGGCACCGGCGAAGTCTATTACAACGTAGTGAATCCATCCCAAATCATGGGTCATACGTACAGAGTGGAATTCTTCGACACTGAAATTGACAGTCTCGATCAGGCCGGGAACCCGGTCGTGAACACGACCGATTCTACTACCTGGTCGCGTCTCACGACGCTGTATTCTGTGAGGGACCTCGCGACCATTTCCGAGACCATCGCAAGCCTGGACACGGTACTGGTCTATCTCAGTCACCAGAATCTGATCGCCTCGACGGTCGTCGTGACCGGCAGCAACGGTAGCGTCGTGTCGCCTTCAAAATATAAGATTGATGTCACAAGGGGAACGATAAAATCTGCAACTCCCGGGAGTCTGCCCATCGGGAACTACCGTGTGGCGTATCAGCATTATTCGGTCTATCGAAGTCCAAACATTCTCGGTTCTCCCTTTGTGAGCGAAGCAAAGGATGCGGATATTTTTGACGGCCTCGAGTTAAGCTTCAACAACGCCTGGAACATCAGCATCGTTGATAGTCTCTCCCGATGGGTTGGCCTGAATGCCTATGTGTTCAATTTCCTCAAGGTAGATTTCAAGATTCCACCCGTTCAAGGATACACTCGCCCCGCGGATTATGATATCCGTTTTTCCGACCATATTGTCGATACCTCCACGGCGAGTCCCGATTTTGGTGTCGATGCGTACCCGACCAATTTCAAAATCTATAACACGACGGAAAGTGTTTATGTGAAATTCTATTTCACCAATTCTCACGGCAACAATAAGCTTTCTCCCGGGGATGACCTCATTTTGATTGAGAAGAGTCCGAGAGGAGACTACACTCCCACGTGGAATATACATTTCGAGAATAAGGCGAGTGACAAGACGGATTCGGTGTACAACCTGACTACGGGGGACACACTCAGAATGAAAACGTCGAAGCCGTTCCATTACGGTGACATCATGGAGTTTACACCGGTTTTACCACGGGTCAGTCAGGATACGGCCAGGAATGCTCTTTCCCGCATCAAAGTCGTTCCCAACCCGTATGTGGCGGCTTCCGCTCACGAGCTGCCGTTGCCGCCGGGAATTACGAGCGGTCGAGGGGATCGAAGGATCGAGTTTATCCATGTCCCCTCAAATGCAAAGGTACGAATCTTCACTGCCCGTGGTGTGCTCGTGCAGACCCTCTACCAGGACGGTAATATCGAAGATGGTACCGTAGTGTGGAATCTCAAGACCGAGGAGAACCTGGATATCGCATTCGGTGTGTATTTTTATGTTGTGGAAGCCTCCGCGGGGACCAAAATGGGGAAAATCGCGATCATCAAGTGATGCCGCTATGAAATCATTGAGACGAAGATCAGTGCGCTTTGGATTGTTCGCCGCGACCCTCTGGATTATTCTGGCAGGGACAGCTTCCAGCCAATCCAAAGTTGGAACGACGGCGGCACAATTTCTCGGGATTGCCGTCGGCCCGCGCGCGATAGCCATGGGCGGCGCCAGTGTGGCATCCTCGGAGGATGTGTCTTCTCTGTACTGGAATCCGGGCGCATTCGCGCAGGCGGGGAAATCCCAGTTGATGTTCACGAACACTCAATGGTTGGTCGGCACAAAATTCCGATGGCTGGGGTTGATGTACAACCTTGACGGGAGCAATGCAGTGGGAGTGAGCCTCACGCAGCTCGATTATGGCGACGATGAGGTAACGACGACGACGAGCCCGGAAGGAACGGGGCTGCGTTGGTCGGCGCAGGACATCGCCATAGCCATCTCCTACGCCCGCCTATTGACGGATAAGTTCTCGTTGGGGGGCACAGCCAAGTACGTCAGCCAGTCAATCTGGAACGAATCGGCGAGTAGCTTCACGTTCGATTTGGGACTTTTATACGTCACGGAGTTCAGCGGGTTGCGTCTGGGAATGTCGATGTCAAATTTTGGTGGCGATCTCACGATGGATGGTCAGGATTTGTACTACCGCGTGGACATTGACCCTAACAATCCCGGTGGGAACAAGACCCTTGTTGCCAAGCTGAAAACTGATGCGTGGCCGATGCCGCTTCTCTTCCGTGTCGGCGTCGCAATGGACATCGTGAAAACCTCCGAAGTGAGACTAACCTTGGCTGGCGACGCGCAGCATCCGATTGATAACGTTGAAACGGTGAATCTGGGGTCCGAGGTTGGATGGCATGACATGCTCTTCCTTCGGGCCGGGTACATGTCACTGTTCGATCCGAATTCGGAAGAAGGCATTACGTTGGGGGCCGGTCTGAAGTATTCGTTGGAAGGTGGCGGTTCGCTTGAATTGAACTACGCATTCAACAAGTTTGGGGTTTTCGATAATATCAATACGATCGGGCTTGCAATTGGATTTTGATTCGTGGAATTGATATATTGTGGGTATCGTAAAGAAAATGTGGTGTTTCCAAGTCGGGATTCGCCGTTTTTCTAGGTACTTAATTCACAAAGAGCAACATAATCAAGGAGATATCATGAAAAAATTGCTTCCATTGCTGCTGGTGGTATTGGTCGGGGGCCTGATACCGCTGTCAGTGACATATGCTCAGACGACTAGCGTTACTTTCGTGCTGAACACATCGACCGTGCCGGATACGTTAACTCCGATCTCGAGTATCGTCGTTATCGGTGCGGGGGATTCCCTCACCAACTGGTCGACGGGTAGACCAATGACCAACATCAGCGGCGACTACTGGTCGGGAACGGTTAAAATCCCAACAGGGGATACTCTGCAGTACAAGTTCCGTATTGGCAGCGGTGGATGGGAAGAGAATATTAACGGGCCTTTGGGCGATCATACCACCCGTAACGTGGTTGTCGGGGCAGCGGATACAGTTTTGCCTGTGGCGTACTGGAACAATGGGCATTTTGCCAGTGGTAAAAACCCTGGGCAGTTCGATGCACCATGGCCTGTTGCCGTTGATACATTCTTCAACGTATATTTCCGTGTTGATATGCAGGGTGTTTCTGACGCAGGCTCGTTTAATTTCGACAAGACCAAGGATACCGTGGCCGTTCGCGGTGGTGGGAACTCCGACCTCACATGGGGTGCGAACCTGTGGCTGACGCGAGAATCTTCACCCACCAGCAGCGCGGGCGCGTTCGCTGTCGATCCTACGAATTTTTGGTCGGGTCGCGCGAGGATATCCAAGAACCAGGTACATCCCGGAGACACGCTCCAATACAAATTTCTCATCGGTTACACTTGGGGCCGCGATGAACAATTAGCATCAAACCGCATCTTCGTAGTTCCCTCGCAGTACAAGGACACAACGCTGTACTACTCGTACTATAACAACCAGAAACCTATCGTTCGTTCGAATGCGGATACGGTGGTTGTTACATACCTCGTCGACATGAAAAGTGCCATCCAGAACCGAGGCTTTGCGGTCGGGGATACCCTTCAGGTGACATCGGGCTACTTCGTCACCGCTCAGGCCCAGAGTACAAGCACTCTGAACCGTGTTGGCCTCTCAACTAAGTACACGGTAACTGACACTATTATCACTTCGCTGTCGAAAACGCTTGACTACCAGTTCTACGTAGTGAAGAATGCCACGTCGTACCGCGAGGTCTATTACAACTTCAATTATGCGGGCGGCACTGCCAGTGAAGCGGAACGTCGCCAGGTGATTATTTCATCGAAGACCCAGACGATTCCAGACACCGTGAGTAGCATCTCAAGCTCACGTCGTCAACCCTCGTTCCAGAACATAACACCTGTCGCTCAAAATCTGACGGTCACGTTTACGGTCGACGTCCGGCCTGCAATTTATGCGGTGAAAGCAGGCAAAACGTTGACTGACGGACAGGGGCCATGGACAGTTACAAATGTAGACAGTATCTTTAAGTGGGGTATCGCAATCAACGGACCGGCCACGGATACCACCAATGGGTGGGCATCATGGGGCGCTTCACTCATCAACGACACCACCCACCGCATGTATGATGACGGCACACACGGCGATGCAGTGGCTCATGATTCGATCTTCACGCGCATTTACACCTACAGAGCCGGTAAGGACATCGTCGGCCAGGAATACAAATTTGGTATCGGCGGTGGTGACAACGAAGGCGGGTACGGGAATAACCACATCCAGAACCTCGATGACAGCCAGCCCACCTCTGTGCTTGCTTCCCAGTTCGGCAGCATCGACCCGATTTTCTATTCGGCCTGGAATTACGACTGCGGTTGTCCTGCTTCTCCCAATGCTGTGAATGAACCGAAGAACAAACCGGCAGCATTTGCCTTGCACCAGAATTATCCAAATCCATTCAACCCATCGACGAAGATTGACTACAATATCCCTGCTGATGCGGTTGTAATGCTGAAAGTATACAATATTCTGGGACAGGAAATCGCTACGGTTGTGAATGAAAAGCAATTCGCCGGTTCTCACTCGGCCATCTTTGATGCCTCGAGGCTGACCAGCGGAGTTTACTTCTACAAGATCAGTGCGGGTACATACACAAGTACTAAGAAGATGCTGCTCATCAAGTAGCAGGCAACTCATCTCTCAAAGCAAGGCGGGAATCGTTTCTCGCCTTGCTTTTTTATTCTCCGAGCATACCCGGCCGCGGAAGAATTTGCCGAGATTTCTTGGGCAACTGATGGTACTGATCCTCGTTGTTTTATCCATGTTCGCATCCTCGCCCTCCCCGGGGCAGGGGAAATCCGATGATATTCTCGCGCGGGCGGGCAATGTCTTTATCGGCAAGCAAGAATTCGTCGAGCGTTATGAAATGTTGCCGGGTCTCTACCGTCATCGCAAACCTCAACTGGCGGAATCGAAATTAGAATTGTTGTACTCCATGATTGCCGAGAAATTGCTCAGTCAGGAGGCCGAGGCGCGGGCATTGGATCGCGACTCGATGTACACGATGGCAATGGATGGTGTCCGGAAGGCCCTTGGCAGAGATGAGCTGTACCGGGAAGAAATCACGCGGAAAGTCCACGTTTCCGAAAGCGAGATCTCACGTGGCGTCGCCAGAGCGCAGCGGCAGATACTCGTGGCCTATTTGTACTCGCAACGCAGAAGCGATGCCGATTTCCTGCGCACGCAAATGCGCAACGGGGAGGATTTCGATAGGTTGGAGGTGGATTCGTCTGCCAACATTGCGCGGGACACGGCTACCGTCATCTGGGGTGACGCGGAACCGGCGGTAGAAGACGCGGCTTATGGACTCCGCCGGAGTGAGGTTTCGCCGGTCATCCTGGCTGGCGATGGCTACTATATCCTGAAAGTCGAAGGTGTGCAGCGGAATGATTATTTCTGCTCTCTGCAACCCGACGTGCTGCATGACCGTGTTGAGTCGATTATTAGGTCGCGAAAGGAAAAAGCCCGTTTGAATGAGTTTCTCGAGAAGGTCCTCAAGAATAAGACTGGCTATGCTGTGCCGCGGACCTTTCTTATCCTCGGAAAGGCGATTGAGGAAGTTTACCGGGAAAGGAAAACGCAGGCAAAGATTTCAATGGATCAAACAATGTATGAAGAAATCAGGGACAAATGCGCCTCCTCACTTTTCGACACTCTTGCAATCGCAGGGACAATCACCTGGACCGTGAATGATATTCTTGCTCGCCTCCACGAAAGCGCATTTGAAATTGACAGCGGGGATATCAGGTACCTCCCGGGGCGGTTGAATACCCAACTGAAGGTATGGGTTCAGCAAGAAGTGCTGGCGCAGGAAGCCCTGCGGCGTTCATTGGACAAAAATCCTGAGTTGCAGCGGCAACTTGAAATGTGGTCGCATTATTATCTTGCCGGGCTCATGAAAGATTATGTCGGTCAGCATGTCGCAATTTCCGACTCGGAAGCGTGGTCGTATCTTCAATCAAAGGAGAAAAATGCTATTATCCCGCAAGTCAGGATTCGGGAACTTCGTACCACCACAGCGGATGAAATGAAAGATGCTCTGTATAACCTTCAAAATGGAATGTCGTTTGAACACGCAGTCGAGAAGTATTCAAACGACCCGAAAGCGAAATTGTCCAAGGGCGTTTCGGACTTTTTCCCGGTCACGGAACATCCTCCAATAGGTGAGATTGCGTCGCAGATGGATATCGGCCAGCGATACGGTCCGATTACCGTCGAAGGTGGGATAGATTTTTTTGAATTGCTGGACAGGAAAATACCGGCGACGGTTGACACACTCCCCGTCGAGCAGAATAAGCAGGCAGCCGAAAAGGAGTTGCTGGCAATGAAACGAAAGAGGACTCTCACATTGTTTCTTGCACAAGTTGCGAAGGCACGGGGATTCGAAATCGATTGGGACAACCTGCAGGCGACAGAAGTCACAGCGATCCCGATGATGACGTTTAGGATTCTCGGATTCGGCGGGAAAATGTGGGCGGTTCCGTTTGTTGATAAACAACTGGACTGGATAAATGTCGAACCTCCGTCAACACCCATCATACCATAAGGGAACAGTCTCATGCTTCGAATCGTGAGCAAAGCGCTGGTTGTGTTGACTCTATGGTCGTGGACTAATGCGCACGGGCAAACCGCCGATCCCGCAGTGCACGTCCCTGCTTGGGTAAAGGATGCTGTTTTTTATCAGGTTTTCCCCGAACGGTTTGCCAATGGAGACACAACCAACGACCCGCCGGACATCCAGCCATGGGGTGGAACTCCGACGGCAACGAATTACTTCGGCGGCGACCTCAAGGGAATCATCGACCATCTTGATTATCTCCGGCGGCTCGGGGTCAATGCTCTCTATTTGAATCCTATCTTTGAATCGCCCTCCAACCATAAGTACCACACTTCCGATTACATGAAGATCGATCACAATTTTGGCGATGATAAGACATTCAAGAAGCTCCTTGACGAGTGTCACGCGCGCGGGATCCATGTCGTCATCGACGCAGTGTTCAATCATACCGGTGTCCACTTCTGGGCATTTGAGGATGTCAAGAAGAACGAGGCAAAGTCGAAGTATCTTCATTGGTACAACATCCATGGCTTTCCGGTCGGGCCGCCCGACAAACCCAATTACGAGGCCTGGTGGGGTATGGGTGACCTCCCAAAGCTCATGACCGATACGCCGGAGGTCCGGCAGTACCTGTTCGACGCAACAAAGCACTGGATGAAACTCGGCCTCGATGGGTGGCGGCTGGACGTGCCCAACGAAATGTCACATGATTTCTGGATTGAATGGAGAAAGCTGGTGAAAGCCGAGAATCCCAACGCCTACATCGTGGGAGAGATCTGGGACGACGCCACGCCGTGGCTCAAGGGCGACCAGTTTGATGCCGTCATGAACTACCGGTTCCGGGGAGCCTGTGTGGGTTTCATCGCGCTGGAGAATCTGAGCGCGTTTCAGTTCGATTCCATCCTGCAGGTGCAGCGTTCTCAGTATCCGTCGGAGGTGAACTACGTCCTCCAGAACCTCATCGGCAGTCACGACACCGAACGATTCCTCACGCTGTGCAAGGGAGACCTCAACAAGCTCAAGCTTGCCGTGCTGATGCAAATGACGTACGTCGGCGCTCCGATGGTATACTATGGCGATGAGATCGGAATGGAAGGAGGGAGAGACCCCGATTGTCGTCATACGATGATCTGGGATTCTACAAAATGGAGCGGAGAACTGCTGACATGGTATGAAAAACTCTGCAGGATGCGAAATGAACATCAGGTCTTCAGGCGTGGAACCTTCAAAACGATTCTGGTCGATACGACAAACAAAATCTTCGGGTTTATGCGGCAGGACAAAAATTCGAAGGCAATAGTCATTCTCAACAACAGTATGCATCCTCAATCCGTCACCGTCCCTCTGAAGCCGGAAACGAAGTGGTTTGATGCCCTTGACAAAAAGAAGTTAACAATAGGCAGGAAAGGGGCGGGAAATATGAGTATTCCGGCCCGCTCCGGGCTTGTTCTTATCTCCGATGAAGGCGGGAAAAAATGAAAAACCTTGCTTTGCTTCTCCTTCTCGTAGGAATCCAGTTTGCCTATTCTCAGGACAGTGTCGACGTTGTTTTCAGCTATACGCCCCCTACTTTTCCGCCCGGTGGAGTCTTTCTTCCTGGCGAATTCAATGGATGGAGCTCCTCGGCCTGGCCGATGCAATACGCCGGTGGTCCCTGGGTGCTGACCGCACGACTGGCTGTCGGCGGCAATCCCAGTTCATCCGCAGGTGTGCGCGGTGCATGGTCGTACAAGTTCTACTACAGCGGAGTGGGGGACTGGCCCAACGACCCTCTGAATCATCATGTCAACGACGCGGACCACAGCAATTCGTTCATTTATGTCAAAGACCCAACGATCTATCATTTTCTTCCAAATCAGCGCCAGCCCATTGTGAACACCGCTCTGCCGGTGATATCGGCATACATCTATCCGAAGGTCGGGACATCGGTCGATACTGCTTCGTTCTCACTGACAATCGACACGACCACCTTCACGAAGTTGGGAGGATACTACAGCGTCGGCTCACATCACCTCGTTTTCACGCCTCCTTCGGCACTTTCCAACGGGAGTCACACGGTAATCCTGCATGCCGGGACGATTGCGGGAGGAGCAAATGCCGATACAGTTCTATTTTACATTCAAAGTGGATTTGTGCAGTTGCTCAATCAGACTCCACTCACAACGTGGGAGTCCCAGTGGATGCTCTACGGAAAAGTGAACGACAGCACGATCACATCGGCAAATGTTGTTCGCAACAGCATAGATACATTCCTGGTATCAGTAGCCGCCAAATCGTTCACGTATTCCGCATCCCTTGTGGAAGGTGCAAATGTTTTCTCTGTCGTGACAGACTCGGCAGGTGTGTCGAAGGTTTCGGCACCCATAACGATCTACCGGAAGGTGAATCACTCGCCGTGGGCCACCATATCGTTTGGGGATTCAAGCGCTGGAATACTGTTGAGTGCCCTCTCAAGCACCGACCCGGATTCAGGGCAGTCGGCGTCGCTTACGTACTTCTGGTCGGTTGACCCTGCAAACCCTTCTGCGGTCGCGGGTGTTTCGGGTTCGACCGCCGGGCAGATTTCAATTTCCAAACCCTCAGTTTCCGGAGAATACTATTTTGGCCTCATAGCCACCGACCCTGACGGTAAGAAGGATACGACGAGGAACTATTTTACGGTCAACGGTGACGGGACGGTGTCCTATCCAACACTGGCCAGTAATCCGTCGTGGGTCAACCGGGGGAGAATGTACCTGCTCTTTTTTAAGTCGGCCACTACGGAAGGAACGATCAATGCTGCGCTGCCGCGGCTCGATTACATCAAGAGCATGGGATACAACATCATCTGGATCATGCCTGTCATGAAGAACGCCTTTCCCATGGATAATCTGTACGGGACAGGCTACAACATCGTCGATTTCTATAACGTCGCTCCGGAATACGGTACAAATGAGGATTTCAAGAACTTCGTGGCGAGGGCGCACCAGTTAGGCCTCAAAGTGATTCAGGATATCACGCCGAATCACACGAGCTCGATGCATCCTTTTGTCCTCGATATCCGGAACTTTCGAAAGAACTCCAGGTATTGGAATTTTTATCAGCACCAGGTGATCACGAATCCGAACTATCACCCTGACCTCTCGGAGGCGTACACCGATGACAGCCTGTTCGTGCGATACTACGCGTTCGGAGATATGTTGTTGAACTACAACTGGTCCGACCTCGATGCCCGCAAATACATGATAGATGTGTACAAGTGGTGGGTGAAGGAAATGGGCGTCGACGGCTTCCGCTTTGACGTTTATTGGGGACCGCACAGCCGGGCGGACGGCGGCAACGGCGGGGAGAATGAAATGGGGCAGCCCGTTCGCACGGCGCTGAAGCATATTAAGCCCGACGTGTTTATCCTCGGGGAAACGGACGGTACGGGAATCGGTACGGAGGTAATTTACGGCGACCGGTCCGGCGGTGTCGACGCGGGTTATGACTGGAACCTGTTCCATAATGGCATTCAAAACTTCTATTCATCCGGTCCCCAGACCAACACACTGAATTTCTACTTGCTCAACGGCAACTCGACAACCATGGGTTTTGAGCCGGGGCCGAATGCATACTTCATGCGATTCCTGGAAGATCAGGATGAAGACCGTATCGCGTACGTCTACGGTTCGTTCGCGAAGACGATGCCGGTGGCGACCACTGTATTGACCTCCGTGGGAATTCCCCTGGTCTACTCGGGGCAGGAAGTCGGTTGGGGAATCGACATAACGGGAGCGAAGGAAGCCCGCAATCGCAGCGTCATCGACTGGAACTATGATGGGAAATCGTCTCTCCAGCCGCATTATCAAAAGATTGCCCAGATGAGAGCCCAGTATTCTCCGTTCTGGACGCAGCAGCAAGTGAGAGTTAACACGGGCAACAGTTCTGTCCTGGGTTACACGCGGCCCTTGAATGACCTCAACTGCATCGTGCTTGCGAATTTCGATTCCAATCCACACGGAGCAGCCGTGACTCTTACAACAGGTGGAACACCGAACGTGTTTTTCTCTCATGGTGTGGTGAACGGTCGCACCTACTATGCCAGCGACCTCTACAACGACACTGTGTACAATGTTGCGTTCGATGCGGGGTCGGCGACGCTTTCCATAAACCTCCCGGCGTACGGCTCGGCCGTCCTCGTTCTCGACGAGACTACCCATACTCTTCTTCTCCCTCCGATTACGGACGTGAAAGGAATTGTGCAGAGTGTTCCCCGCCAGTTTGCGCTTTACCAGAACTATCCCAATCCGTTTAATCCGACGACGAGGATAGAGTTTGACGTACCAACACGATCGAACGTAACATTGAAGGTCTACGACGTCCTGGGACGCGAAGTGGCAACTCTTGTCAATTCGGTGCAGTCCCCCGGGCATCATTTCGCGGTTTGGGATGCCCCGCGGAACGGCGTGGCGAGCGGGGTGTACTTCTACCAGCTCACCTCGGAGAATGTCCGGATCATGCGGAAAATGTTGCTTATCCGTTGATCGTCCGACGTACCCTCTTGTCTGCGACGCCCACATCCTTCCACGTGCCCGGAGCCCTCATGAGGCTCCTCTCTCTCCTCATGATGTTGTCGCTGAATGCCTGCACGCGACACGTTGACCCGCATCGGATCGTTATCTGGCATCAGATGCGTGTGGACGAGCGGGAGATTCTCGAAGACCAGATGAACCAATTCATGAAACTTCACCCCGATGTCCGCGTTGAGGCAGTCTACAAGGAAACTGAAGAGTTGCGTTCCGGCTTTATCGTTGCCGCAATAGCAGGCCAGGGCCCCGACTTGGTGTACGGTCCATCCGACCAGGTCGGGCCGTTTCAGGTGATGAACATTATCCTTCCTCTGGACACTCTTTTTGAACAACAGTGGCTGGATTCGTTCAATCCCAAGGCGCTGACGCGGTATAAAGGGCATCTCTACCAGATTGCAGATAAACTGGGGAATCATCTTACGCTTGTGTACAACAGGAAACTCGTCCAGAAACCGCCCGAGACGGATGTTGAGTTGATCGATCTTTGCAAGAAGCTCATGGTGTACAAAGACGGAAAAGTTGATCGGTACGGTCTGGTGTGGAATTACACCGAGCCCTACTTTTACATCCCGTTCCTGAGCGGTTTTGGAGGATGGGTGATGAATGACAGCGGTGCCCCGACACTTAATACGGAGAGCAATATCGAAGGACTGCAGTTTATCAAGGATCTCCGCGACAAATACCAAATAATTCCTGCCGAAGCTGATTATAATGTAGCAGATGCGCTGTTCAAGGACGGGAAAGCGGCAATGATTATCAACGGCGATTGGTCCTGGTCGGGATATCGCAAGTCGGGAATTGACATCGGGGTTGCGCCGCTTCCAAAAATCAGCAAGACCGGTCTGTGGTGTGCGCCCATGATCTCACCGAAGGGATATTCGATCAATGTCAATGTCCCGAAAGAAAAACTCCCGTTGATTGTGGATTTCTTAAAATTCATGATGCAGCCGGAGATTCAATTGCAGACGGCAAAGGCCCTCACCACGATGCCGACGCGGACGTCGCTGTACGATGACCCGTTCATCAAAAACGATGACATTCTCATCAATTCGGAGAAGCAAATCGAGCGCGGGAGGCCGATGCCGATTGTTCCGGAATTACGCGCAATCTGGGATGCGATGAGGCCCAGTTACCAGGCTGTCCTTGGCGGTGCGATAACCCCGCGGCAAGCTGCACATGACATGCAAATCACGGCGATAAGAAAAATTGCCGAGATGAATGAGTGATTAAGATGATGAGATTATGAGATGATGAAAGGGAGTAGGGGTGGGTGGGTGAATGGGAGAGGGAGTGATGGAGTAGTTGAGATTATGAGATAAACGGGTAATGGCATTGTTGAGATTGTGAGACGCAAGAAGCCAAGAGCCAAATGCTCAATGCCAGAACCAGGAACAAATGACCAATGACCAATGACCAGTGACTAAGAACCAAGAACCAACAACCACGAACTGACAACTTAGAACCGACAACCAAGAACCAATAACGCTCCTCCCAATTGTCATGAACAAGATTTACCGAAATATCTTCATAACTCTTTTCGTCGCTCCGGCCTTCCTGATTCTTTTCGGGGTGGTGTTCTATCCGTTTATTTATAACGTTGTTATCTCCTTCTCCAATATGAACCTGAGCCACATCAAGGATTGGCATCTCATCGGGTTCAAACAGTACGTCAAAGTGTTCACGGAAACTACGGAACCGAACTTTTACGGAATTTTCCTCAAGACAATCATCTGGACGGTGGTGAATGTATTTTTCCATGTTGTGTTCGGCGTTTTCCTCGCGCTTCTCCTGAATCAACAGATTCGAGGCCGGTCGGTGTACCGGACGCTCCTGATCCTGCCGTGGGCGGTTCCCCAGTACATTGTCGCGTTGACATGGCGTGGGATGTTCAACTATGAGTACGGTTCCATTAATCTCATCATCACAAAATACCTGCATCTGCCTGCGGTGGAATGGCTGAAGAGTCCGACGGAAGCGTTCCTCGCCTGCATCCTGACAAATGTCTGGCTCGGTTTTCCGTTTATGATGGTTGTTGCCCTCGGAGCGCTCCAGAGCATCCCGCACGAATTGTACGAGGCCGCGGATATCGACGGGGCTTCCTGGTACCACAAGTTGCGGAATATAACACTTCCGCTCATTCGACCGGTCATGATTCCCGCAATTACGCTCGGGATTGTATGGACGTTCAATAATCTGAATATCGTCTGGCTGGTGAGCAATGCCGGCGAACCGTCCGACAAGACGCACATCCTGGTCTCGTTTGTGTACAAAGCCGCATTCAACCTGTACCGCTACGGGTATGCAGCGGCAATGTCGATGGTCATCTTCTTCATTCTCCTGCTCTTTAGTGTGGCATTTATGCGAAGAGCACGGGCCACGGAGGCGGCGTACTAATGATTGGGGATTGTGGATTGGGGATTGAGGATTCTGGATTGTGGATTGTGGAATTTCAAAAAGAAAAAGAATGAAAGCAAGAAAGATCAAAAAGCTGTCGGTAAGGATACTGACGCACGTTATCCTTCTTGTCTTCGTGGTTATTGCGGTCTATCCGGTGCTCCAGGTCGTAACGATTTCTCTGCGTCCCACGGACAAGCTTCTCTCGACGTCACTGGAGATCATTCCCCGCGGCGCGACACTGAAATCCTACGTGACGCTCTTTACTGAACGGCCGTTTCTTCTCTGGGTGAGTAACAGCGCGCTCGTATCCGTTACCGTCACGCTCACCGGAGTCATTCTGGCGGCGATGGCCGGCTACGCCTTTTCACGATTCAATTTTATCGGCAAGAAGTCCGGATTATTGAGCCTGCTCGTCACACAAATGTTTCCTGCCACGATGCTGCTGCTGCCGCTGTACATTATGTTGATTTATTTCGGGTTGATCAATACCTACTTCGGTTTGATCGTCACGTACACGGCGACGGCGCTTCCATTTTGCATCTGGACGATGAAGGGATACTACGATACGATTCCGACGAGCCTCGAAGAAGCGGCCCGCATTGACGGCTGCAACCAATTCCAGGCGTTCTACAAGATCATTTTGCCGCTTGCGGCCCCTGCGTTGGTGATCACCGGATTGTTTTCGTTCATGACGGCGTGGTCTGAGTACATCGTCGCAGCACAGATATTGCAGGATTCGGCTTTGTGGACGCTTCCGCTCGGGCTTAAGTCGTTTGAGTCAAACATGTCGACCGAGTGGGGATTGTACGGTGCGGCATCCCTCGTCGTGATGGTTCCGGTTGTCGTTCTGTTCCTGGTCTTGAGCCGCTGGCTGGTTTCCGGACTCACGCTTGGAAGCGTGAAGGGGTAGGCCTCAACGGGCCGGAAAGAAGTACTCCAGAATCTCTCTGATTCTTGCCCGCCAGTTTGTCCAGTTGTGTCCTTCGGGGAATTCCGCATAGTGCACCCTGGCACCTCTCTTCTCCAAGAGATTGCCGACGATCTTTGCCTCAATTTCGGTGTCGTGAATTGTTCCCGTTCCGATGTAAGCGTTGATATCAGCTTTTGAAACTGTCCGCAGGAGCTTGATAACCGCGCTGTCGGCCTGGAAATAAGCAGGAGATTGCGCAGCGCAGTTAACGAATTGTTCCGGCTGTTTGAGTGCGACATACGTCGCCATCAATCCTCCCATCGACGCCCCTATGATTGCACGCTTGCTTGCCGAATCCGATGCCGTGTAGTTCTTGTTGATGAACGGAATGAGCTCCTGCGACAGGAAAAGCAGGAACGTGTCGCTCGCCCCGTAATCTGTCATGCGATGGTTGGTGTTGCGGTCGTGCAGGTCGGTTCGCGGGTCGACGAATATGCCCAGAATCGGATCAATCCGATGCGCGGAGATCAGATTGTCGAGGATAATGTTCATCCTGCCCAGCGAGAGGTACTCGCCTCCGTCAAGGACGTACACCGCCGGAAGTTCTTTCGTTTTGGATTCGCCCTGGGGGACGTACACAAATACCGGATGGGTTCGGTTCAGGACTTTGCTGACAAACCAAATAGTATCGATTCTTCCATGAGAGACGTTTGGGTTCTCCACAATGTCTTGCGGTGGGACGTACTCCGGCATCCATAGGTCCGAGTTTTCTCCCAGTCCACCGACCGACCGCAGCGGGTTCAGGGGGTCGAGGATCCAAGAGCTATCGACCCACAGCTTGTACTCCACTCTGCCGTTGATGGGAATATTTTCTTTGCGCAGAAAGAGGTCGGTCCCTTCGACTCGGTGCATCATCGCAGCCGAAGGATTCCAGTGGTTCATTTCACCCGGGACTGCTACGGCTTGGCCGTGCCCACGATAAACAAAGTACGCCGTGCTTCCCTCAACGACCGGAACTTTGGCGTTGGCAAGATAATCCGTAATGAGTTGAGATCTTGAGAGACCGTCGTGGGCTTCATGAAGTTTGGCCAGAAACGATTCGAACGATTGGCCTGGCCCGCCAGGGGGGGCTTGCGGGTTGGAACTTTGAGCGACAGCGAGAAGCGATACTAACATCGCGAGAAGCCCTCTTATCATAATTACCTTCGATTCCGGACGCCCGGAAAGGGTGTACGGCGTTGCCCTAGAATAACGTGTAGATGAACGGAGCCAACGCAGAACCTTCCGTGAGGACGACGACGAGGCCCAGGAGCACCAGGACGAAAATAATCGGACCCAGCCACCATTTTTTCCGGACTCGCATGAATGCCCAAAGCTCGCCCAGGATGGAGAGCCGCGAGCGAATGTCACTGAGGAATTTCATGATGATCTCGTTGGGCTAGTATAGCAACTTAAATATCGAAATGCAAGTGGTTCAGAGAGCAGTGACCGGGAGATCGTCATTTTCTCCTCCGGGGGAGAAGTCTCGGGGTCCAGCGTGGAACAGTCTTGCGATACTCCTCGTACGACGGTCCGAATTTCTTCGTCAGCGCGGGTTCTTCATACAGAAGGACGAAGAGATGCGCGAACACCAGGAAACCGACGGCGTACCACAGCAGGACATACGAAGAAAACGCGACGCTTTCCCCGAGAAGGATGCATCCGATTCCGATGTACATCGGATTCCTGACGATCCGGTAGAGCCCCCGGGAAACGAGGGTTTTCGGTGGGTCGATGGGTGCGGGTGTTCCTTTGCCGCTGAATGTGAAATTCCAGACACACCGGACGTATGCGGTTGCGCCAAGAACTATCAGGAGTGTCCCGAGAATCCCTGAACCGTTGAGGGTGAAATTCGCTCCGGACGGAAGCAACAACCGGGGCACGGCGACCGTCACGGTGCCGGGGACGAGAACGGTAAAAAGGAGGGTCCTGATGAGAACATTCATCCCGGCCGGTCTCTGTCTGGGTTCACGGGGAAGCTCGCAGTATCAATACAGGAACATCGGCTTTCCGAGCAAGTGGACGACTCTCGGACGGTAATGATCTGCGTCGTACAACTCGTCAACGTCGACGCGCTTCTTGCCTTCTGTGATGATGTTCACGGAGACGGTCGTGTACTTTCCGTCACGCAAGGCAACCATCCTGCCCGATTGCTTTTTCAGCAGGAGGTCGGTCGCAAGATATCCGTAGCTTGTGGAGACCATGCGGTCGAGTGCGTCGGGTTCGCCGCTGCGCATCAGGTACGCAAGTTGCTGTAAGATTGTCCTGACACCTGAACGCGCTTCAATTTCCCGGCTTACGTAATCTCCAATGCCGCCGAGCTTCTTGTGCCCGTACGCGTCTGCCTCGCCCGACATGACCATCTCGCCGCCGACCGGCTTCGCGCCTTCTGAAATCGTCATGATGGCGTAGTGGCTGGGATTGTTGGCCCGGTCGTCGGTGAGGAACTTCACGAGCTTGTCCACATCAAAATCCACTTCCGAGATAATGGCCCGGTCGACGCCGGCCAGGTAGGCTGAAATGAGCGACGTCTCGCCCGAATATCGCCCAAAGAGTTCAACGACTGCAATGCGCTCGTGCGAGCCGGTGGGAGTGCGCAGGGAGTGGATGAAATCCACGCTCCGTGTTACCGCAGTCGAAAAGCCAATGCAGTAGTCTGTCCCGTACACATCGTTGTCCATCGTCTTTGGAATACACACCACGGGGAAACCTTCTTTGTGCAGTCGAACGGCATAGCTCAACGTATCGTCTCCGCCGATGGCGATCAAGGCGTCGAGCTTCAGGTGTTCCAACACCCGGAGTATGTGTTTTGTGCAATCGATGGGGCTTTCCTTATCCGCGTCCCCGAAAGTCGCTTTCAAAAACTCCGGAAGCTCCTTGGGCTTCACCTTTCCCGGGTTGGTACGCGACGTGTGAAGATACGTGCCCCCGGTTCTGTCAATGGTTCTCGTGTTTGCTTTTGTCAACGGGATGATATGTGGTTCCTGCGATTGTGGATCGTCCGGATTGAAATGCAGCAATCCGGCCCAGCCGCGCCTCATCCCGAACATCAGATTGTCTTCATCCGTCGCACGGTAGACAGCCGCTTTGATACACGGATTTAGTCCTGGCACGTCACCGCCGCCTGTTAGAATTCCGATACGCATAATTTTCCTCTTTTGGTTGGTAGTTTATTTTCAGCAGAATGTGGATACTTGATGAAAAAGTGTGTGAACACGGTTTCAAGAACCGGTCGACAAGCGTAATTTAGCTTAAAATTGAGACTTCTACAAATTGACCAAAGGTCATCCTGAGTCCGCCGGAGGCGGACGAAGGATCTGACACCTTGGATGTCATGCTGAAGGAATTCTTTTCTCCCTTACAGAAGGTCTGTTGCAGATTTCGTCATGACCATGTCGAACCCCCCTAAATCTCCCCTTTGATAAAGGGGGGATGCCATGTCGTTGGCACAACAGGGGGTTATTGCTCTTCACCTGGAAGACCCGACTCCGAACTGAGGCACTGCCACAAATTGAGACATCTGAAAAATCATCACACGTCATCCTGACATGCCTCTGGTCAGGATCTGAACGGAGTTCGCATTGCTGAGGTATAGATGCCGATCAGAAACACATCGGCAAGACGGGGTTGGAAAGGGCTCCTCGGTTCAGATGCCGATCATCCCGTCCCGAAAGAAATCTTGACGGGACCAACATGACGGTTCATTCTTCACGACGCTGATTCTCAGTAGCGGCAGGAGTTGTTCCCGGGGATTCATTCTTGTGTGCCAGCCTCTGCGCTAGATACCAAACAATCGCAATATTCACAATCAAGAGGACTATCCTCGGTATTTTCATGTGAGAGAATATCTCGTAGATTTCCAGCGGTATCAGGATGGCCGTTGTGGCCACGGTGAGGTATTCCGCCCACCGTTTTCTCATCAGTAACCCGATTCCCTCGATGGTGAAGATGGTTGCATAGATGATCGTCCCGGCGCTAATCGCTTCGAGTTTCCCCGGGTCGAGCGTCGTGAGTTTCATCATCAGCTTTTGAATGTAGCGATTGTCGGGGTCGACGTGAACAATGACCACCCATTTCCGGACCTCCTCTGCGATATCCCTGTCAACGAGACTCAGCGCTCCCACGGCCACGACAGCCAACAATGCGGCCTTGACAAGTTTGAAGAGAGCGATGAGGAATATTACTCTGAAACTCCTGGCTGAAGGTGGGGGAGAGAAGTTCAATCGAGCTGGTACTCGTTCCGCCATTCAATGTCCTTCTCAAGAGGTTTCATGTTTTTCTTGTCGAGCAGGAACGGACCCATGACGAGACAGTCCATGTCGGTTCGCATAAAGCAGAGGAACGCATCCTGTGGAGAGCAGACGATCGGTTCGCCGCGGACGTTGAAAGAGGTATTGATGATGACCGGACATCCGGTTTCATTCTCGAATTCCTTGATAAGGTCGTAGTACAGCTCATGGTCGTTGCGGTTGATCGTTTGCAGCCGCGCCGAGCCGTCGACGTGCGTGATGGCGGGAACCTCTCTTTTGTTTTCCCGGACCTGCGCAGTGAAAAGCATGTACGGACTCGGCCGGTCGAAATCAAAAAAGTCGGAAGTGCGTTCCTCCAGCACGGTTGGCGCGAAGGGCCTGAAGCTCTCACGGAATTTGATCTTAAGATTAACGCGCTGCCAGTTTTCCGCATTTCGTGCGTCGGCGATGATGCTGCGGCTGCCGAGCGCGCGCGGGCCGAATTCCATCCGCCCCTGGAACCATCCAATGACCTTCTGATCTTTCATCAGGTGTGCAACCTTTTTGAGCAGACCGGCCCGGTCGAGCGTTTCGTACGTCATATCGTGCGCGTCAAGGAATTCCGAGATTTCCTCGCGCGAGTACTCCGGACCGAGGAAGGCATTCGACCATACGAAGGTTCTCTGGTTCCGCAAGAGGGTATTGTAAATATAGAATGCCGCTCCCACCGCGCCGCCGGCATCGGTTGCTGCCGGCTGAACGAACACTTCTTTAAACGGAGTTTGGCGCAATACCTTGCTGTTGGCAACGCAGTTCAGTGCGACGCCGCCGGCCATGCACAAATTGGGAAGCTTCGTTTCGCTGTACACGTGAGAGGCCAGCCTGACGACGACCTCATCCGTGACTTTCTGCAGACTCGCGGCGACGTCTTTGTGAAATTGTGAGAGTTGCGACTCGGCTTTCCGCGTCGGCTGGCCGAAGAGCCGCTCAAACCGCCTTCCGGTCATCGTCAGGGCCCGGTCGTACACAAAGTACTTCATATTCAGCTTAAAGCTGCCGTCATCCTTCACGTCGATGAGCTCGCGCATGATGAGGTCGTAGTAGACCGGCTTGCCGTACGGTGCCAATCCCATCACCTTGTACTCGGCGCTGTTGACTCGAAACCCGAGATAGTAGGTGAAGGCAGAGTACAATAAGCCAAGTGAATGCGGAAAATGAATGCTCTTGAGCAATTGGATATCGTTGCCGCGGCCGATGCCGTAGGTCGTCGTGTCCCACTCGCCGACGCCGTCGAGAGTGAGAATGGCGGCTTCCTGAAACGGCGACACGAGGAATGCGCTTGCCGCGTGCGACATGTGATGTTCGGTGAATAAGACGGGTCCCTCATACTTCAGGTTCTTCCTGACCATCTGGGGAACCCATATTTTTTCTTTGATCCACACCGGCATCGCCTTCAGGAACGACGGGAAGCTTCGCGGCCATGTCGCGAGATATGTCTGTATGATGCGGTCGAATTTGATGAACGGCTTGTCGTAGAATCCGACGTAATCCAGGTCGCTTGCGATCAGGCCTGCCTCCTTGAGACAATAGTCGACAGCATTGACCGGGAAGTCCGGATCGTGTTTCTTCCGGGTGAAACGTTCTTCCTGCGCTGCAGCGACCAGTCGCCCGTCCCTGATAACAGCGGCCGCCGCATCGTGATAGTAGCAGGAGAGTCCTAAGATGTTCATTTCAGAATTGACGTTTTGCCTGTTCGAGCGTTTGATCCGACGGCTGCTTGTCGATCCAGTAGCTGGACCTGTCACGGAAGGAACGGTCGAGCAGGTCTTTTCTGATCAGTTTCAAAATGATGGCAGGAAGAGCAAGGATGATGAAGTAAAAGATCGTCAATAATAATCGCGTGCTAAACCAGCCGATCGCGTTGGCGAAGGCCATCCACCATTGTTTTACAGTATCGAAGAGGTTGTGTCGACGTTGAGCCATGGTCATTGTGGGATTTTGGCGAGCATCTTTTTTGCGTCTTCATTCTTTGGGTCGACTTGCAGTGCGAGTTGAAGATGCGTTCTTGCTTTTCCGATATTTCCGCTCTTCCCGTACGCGAGGCCGAGAAAATAATAAGCGGTCGAGCGCGAGCGGACATCCATTTTCTCCGAACCATTTGCGTCGGCCGCCAGAGTTTCTTCGAACTCGCGGATTGCCTTGTCCGTTTTTTCTTGCTCGAAATACATCATGCCGAGGCGGACGTGGATGAACGGCGATTCCTGCATCGCCAGCGCCTTCCGGTAAATACTCTCCGCCGTTGAATCCTCCTTCAGCATCCGGTACATGTCGCCCATCAGCATTGAGGGGTAGTAGTAATACGGCGTAATCTTGGAAACCGCGTAATACTCCCCGAGCGCTTTCCGGAACTCTCCCTGCCGCGCGTACCAATCGGCAAGGTCGTACCGCGCCTGGGACCACGCGATCTGTTTTCTGGCGTAGCGGACGGCGAGTTCCTGAATCTTATTCTCCGGATGATATTCACTCTTCGAACCGGCGACGGGGTGGAATGGCCAGCCGCTCGTCAAGCGAGAAATGCGATATCGAGCGACTTCCATATCGAAATCCGTGACGCCGGAAAGTTGTCTGAACTGTTCGTCCGAAAGATTGCGATCCCACTTCCATGCTTCGGGCGGAACGAGGATATCGTTGTCGACAAATGCCTGGAAGAATGTTTTCGCGAGCAGGAAATACCCGTCGAAATTGGGGTGAAGGTGCTCGAGCATGAGGTTGGCGCCCACCAATCCGTGGGATGATTGTTGTTCGAAGCCCAGTTCGGCGTCGGCAACGGGTATGTATTCTTGCCGGCAGATCGAACGGATGAGGACGTTGAACTCCGAGCTGGCCCGGAACCGCAGGCCGTCGTAATCCCTCGCCTTTCCGTATTCACGTTTAGCTTCGGGATACGCGCCGAGCGTGTCAAAGCATGCCGCGAGCTGGAAATGCGCATCCGCGTTTCCAGAATCGATGCCAATGGCGTCCTGCAAGTGTACGATGGCCTCCTTGAAGTTCCCACTTGCTTTTTGCGATTTGCCTTGCGCGAATGCATTGTTCCATCGGAGTTTCGCTTCATCGCTGATATTTTCGCTAAACGATGCTTGCAGCGGTTCTTGGTCGCGGATGTTACTCACGAGGGTGCTCACAATAATAGGTACATGATGATCCCTCGCAACCGCGATGATGTCTTTCAGATTCTCTTCGTAATTTCCCCGTGCGATTCTATAATCCTTGCTCTGGTAGGGAATGATCTTTTCACGCACCATTGCTTCCATGAGAGTCGATTCCCGGGGCGTGACAGATGGCCTGAAGAAATTCAGTACTGCAACAGCGGCGTCGCGGACAAGCAGAAAAAGGCGAGAATGTCTCATCTGGAGATAGCTGTTGACCAGCCAGCGCCACTGGCCGAGATATTCCGTCGAGCCGATTCCCATCGCCCCGTAGAATTCGTTGTGGCCGAGGTAGAGTACAAAGGCGTCGGGTTGGTAGTTCACGAGTTCCTTGATGAAATCGAGGGACGTGTAGCTGTTGATTGCCGAAAGTCCGACGTTGACGACTTCGATGTTGTACTGGGGCAGAAGCTGAGCCAGCCGGTCATGCAGCAACCGGGGGGCCGTCGCGTTGTAATCGAAGGGAAACCCTGCCATTGTCGATTCGCCGAGCATGAAGACGCGTTTCGTGTTGGGCCGTTTGTGGACCTCGAAGAGGTCGTCGTACGCTTCGGGGATGGCGATACCTTTTTGTGAAAAGTACCGGCGGGCGACCTCCCGGTTTAATGTATAATACTCTTTCCCGAAGACGGTCTTCTTGACGACAAGGTCCAGGTTTCCATCGTAGTCAAACCAGCGAAGGATCAATTCAGCTCCGCCGAGAATGAGGATGGGTACGATTACGAGAACCAGCCAGAAAAAACCCTTGCCCTTTGGGGGCATCATCTTCTGAGCATCAGCGGTCACTTTGTACCAGCGACATCATTTAAATCATGTTTTATTCATCAGCGGTCTCAGCGGTCATCTTTCCATCAGCGGTCTTCTTCTGAGAATCAGCGGCATCAGCGGTCTCATTTCTATCAGCGACATCAACGGTATCATTTTTATCAGCGGTCAAATATACGGAAACATTCTCGGGTTATCAATTTGACGGAAATTGTGGGGGATTCTAGGCTGAAGGTTGGAATTAAACTCAAAGTTCAGTACATTTTTAAGAGAATTGGATCGCCACGTCTCATCGAAGGGAATATGAAATGAAAATGAGGTTTCTTGGGAAAGCCGGAATCAAGGTCTCGGAGTTGTGCTTCGGAACGATGACCTTCGGCGGTAGCGGCTACTGGAAGGCGATAGGGGCACTCGGTCAAAAAGAAGCAGACAAACTTGTCGGAATAGCGCTGGAGGGCGGAATAAACTTCTTCGACACGGCCGATGTTTACTCGGACGGGGTTGCCGAAGAATTACTCGGAAAAGCTCTCGGTGGGAGACGCAAGGATATCATTCTGGCCACGAAAGTACGGGGGCGAATAGGTCCCGGCCCGAATGACATAGGGCTTTCCCGCCATCATATCATTGAGGGATGTCATGCCAGTCTGAAAAGACTGGGGACGGACCACATCGACCTCTATCAGGTGCATAGCTTCGACCCGGCCACTCCGCTGGAAGAGACGCTCGGAGCGCTGGATGATCTGGTGCGTCAGGGAAAGGTGCGCTACATCGGTTGCTCGAATTACAGCGGCTGGCAGTTGATGAAAGCTCTTGCAATATCGGAGAAGCGCAACCTGGAGCGCTTCGTCACACTTCAGGCCTATTATTCACTCATTGCGCGCGACCTGGAACATGAGCTGGTTCCCCTCTGCCTCGATCAGGGAATGGGGATCCTGCCGTGGAGTCCGCTGGGTGGTGGTTTTCTCACCGGCAAGTACCGCCGGGGACAGCCACGACCCCAGGGGTCTCGACGGAGTGACCCCGAACGTCAGTTTCTCCAGTTCGATGAAGGAAGAGGATTTGATATCGTCGATGAACTTGACAGAATCGCGAAAGCGCACGGCGCTACCGTGACGCAGGCAGCTCTCAACTATCTTTTGCGCAAACCTGTGGTCACCTCTATCGTCATCGGCGCACGCACGCCGGAGCAGCTCGCGGATGAGCTCAAGACTTCCGACTGGGAGATGACGGCGGAGGAGATTTCCCGGCTCGAGGAATTGAGCAAGCCGCCACGCGTCTATCCTTACTGGATGCTGGATTTTGGCCGACAGGAGCGCACGTGAAACCGTACGATCTCGCAATCGCCTGGAACTGGGAGTACGATGAGGACTACATCGCCGGCATTCAGCGGGAATGCGAACAACGGGGAGTATCAGTGTTACAAATCAAACCCGGGAACCTCGATAACGTATTGGAGAATCTCCGGAACGGAGCCATGAGCTTCCATGCGTTTTACGACCGTGCTTCGGATGCGGACGAGGCATTCTTGCCCCTTGTAACATTGATCGGGCGGGATTCCGTTCGCGTTATCAATCCGCATGAACGGGTGCGGCCCGCAATCGATAAGGCGACGATGCACGTGGAATTTTTCACCCACGGCCTTCATGTTCCTCACACGATCATCCTCCCGCCGTACAATAAGAAAATGCAGATTGAGCTCGTGTCGTCGGAATTAGAAGGTCTCGGAAAGCCCTTTGTCATCAAGCCGGCAAATACCACGGGCGGAGGGACGGGTGTTGTGCTCAACGCCCAAACGATCCAGGATATTGTCGATGCGCGCCAGCGTCACCAAGGCGACAAGTACCTGTTGCAGGAAAAAATCGAGCCGGCGAACCTCGATGGGAAACGAGGATGGTTCCGCGTCTACTATGCCTTCGGAGAAATCATTCCATGCTGGTGGGACGACATCACACACATGTATAGCCAGCTTGTTCAGGCGGACGAGGAACGATTTGGTCTCGGCCCCCTGCGCGACATCATGCAGACCATCGAACGAATTTGTAAACTCGATTTCTTTTCCTCTGAAATTGCAATGACTGCGGATGGGAGGTTCATCGTTGTCGATTATGTCAATGAGATTTGCGACATGCGGCTGCAGTCGAAATATCACAACGGCGCCCCCGATGCCGTAGTGAAACGTATCGAGGTGCTTGTCTCACATGAGGTAGAACAACATGTTCATCATGGAACCCATCAGGAAATCATTGAACGTCGAGGGTAGCCGGTATGGATGACGTGCTTTCAATCATCCTTGGCGGAGGGCAGGGGAAACGGTTGTACCCGCTGACGAAGTACCGGGCAAAGCCGGCGCTGCCGCTGGCCGGAAAGTACCGCCTCATCGACATTCCCGTCAGCAACTGCATTAACTCGGGCATCCAGAAGATGTTCGTTCTCACGCAATTCAATTCTGCCTCACTGAACCAGCACATCTCCAACACCTATCGGTTTTCTCCCTTTTCAAAGGGATTCGTGGAAGTGCTCGCTGCTCAACAAACTGAAATCAGTCCCGAGTGGTTCCAGGGTACCGCTGACGCTGTGCGGAAAACCCTCTGGGTTATGGAACCGTGGAGGGTGTCGGAATATCTGATCTTATCGGGAGACCACCTGTACCGCATGGATTATCGTCCGTTCATAGAACACCACCGCAGAACGGGCGCCGACGTCACCATCTCCGTAATTCCCGTCGATGAAACGCAAGCTCAGAGTTTTGGACTGGTGAAGATTGATTCCTCAGGGCGGGTCATCGATTTCAAGGAAAAGCCTCAACCCGAGATGCTCGCCGCGATGCGTACAGACTCTTCCAGCCCTGGAGCCGGAGGGACGACCGCTCCCTACCTCGCATCAATGGGGATTTATGTATTCAAGCGCGAGGTTTTGGCTGAGATGCTGAGGCGCTATCCTGAACACCTCGATTTCGGCAGAGATGTGATTCCCTCGGCCATCAAAGACCATCACGTCCAGGCGTATTTGTTCCAGGGATACTGGGAGGACATTGGAACGGTGGAGTCGTTCTACCATGCGAACCTGAATCTGGTGCGGCAACCGGATCCTTCATTCAGTTTCTACGACGCCAAATTCCCCATCTACACACGGGCGCGTTCACTGCCGCCGACGAAGATGGCGAAAAGCACGGTGGAAGAGTCGATGATCTGCGACGGATGCATCATCAAAGAATCGACGATCCGCAATTCGATTGTCGGTGTCCGAACGCGGATCGAATTCGGTTCTGTCATTGAGAACTCGTTGTTGATGGGGGCTGATCTCTACCAATCGATGGAGGAGCGCGCTGCCGATACGGCATCCGGCCTTCCGCCGATGGGCATTGGCTCAAATTGCATAATACGCAACGCCATCATTGATAGGAATGCCCGGATTGGGAACAACGTCAAGCTTGTTAATAAGGATAATGTGCAGAATGCCGAGCGGGCGAAAGAAGGATATTGGATATGCAGCGGGATTGTTGTCGTCATAAAAGGAGCGATAATCCCGGATAACACGGTAATCTGACGAACAAACAGCGAGGAGAGCTATGAACGGCGAGCGACATCACGTGGTGATGGTGGCGTCGGAAAACGATGCACTCATCGGCGGCAAGGCGGGCGGCGTCGGCGACGTCATCAAAGGATTGCCGAACGCGCTGGCGGCGTTGGGCTGGCAGGTCACCGTCATTACCCCTGCGTACGGGTTTCTTCATAAGAACAATCCATCGAAATTGCATTCGAACGTGCGCTTTCCGTTTTACGGGAGGACCTTTGAAGGTGAAATCTGGAGCGCATGCGCGCAGCAGCCCGTCGACGGCGTCTCGCACTTTGTTTTCGAGCATGCCGACATCCGGGGAGAACCCATCTATGTGAACGACCCTCCTGAGACTCCCTTCCGGCGGGATGCGACGAAGTACGCTCTCTTTTGTTCCGCAGTGGGTGTTTTCCTGAAAACAATGAAGCCCCCCTATATTCTTCATCTCCACGATTGGCATGCCGCGACGCTGTTGTTGCTGAGAGAACTCCATGAAGATTTCTACCACCTGAGGGGTGTGAAGACTATTTTCACGATTCATAATCTTGCAATTCAGGGAACCAGGCCCATGCAGGGCGATGAGTCATCTGTGGAGAGCTGGTTTCCCGAGTTATTCAGGAATCAATCCTGGGTGGCAAGTTGGAAGGACCATCGGTACGAGGTGCCGTGCTACACGCCGATGGCTGCCGGCATTCTCCATTCCGACGCGATCAATACGGTCTCGCCGAATTACGCGGAAGAAATATTGAGGCCGAGCGATCCGGCCATCGGTTTTCACGGAGGTGATGGTCTTGAAGAACTGCTCCAGGGTGTCAAGAGCCGGCAACGCTTGTTCGGAATCTTGAATGGATGTGACTATGAAGAATCCGAGACGCCGAAGAAATCATTCGGTGAATTGTGTGATCTGATCAAGAATGAATTCATGGAGCAGAACGAAAAAGCCGCAAACCCAGGGTTGGCCGAAGTGTTGCGCCGCATCGACCGGTTCAAGGTCGATGCACCGAAGATCGTCCTGACCAGCATCACGAGAATTGTGGAACAAAAGGTGCGGTTGATGTTGGCGAAGACCGGGAGGGCCGGGACTGCGCTGGACAGAATTCTTGACAAAATTGAGGAGTACGGCGGAGTGTACATTGTTCTGGGGACCGGAACTCCGGATTTTGGACACAAGCTTTCCGAGGTATTCAAACGCCATGAGCGATTCATTTTCATCAACGGTTATTCCGGCTCGGTCGCGGAGGCACTGTATGCGAACGGAACTCTCTTCCTCATGCCGAGCATCTTTGAGCCCTGTGGAATCAGTCAGATGCTGGCGATGCGTGAGGGACAGCCCTGTGTGGTCCACCGTGTCGGAGGTCTGCGCGATACCGTCATTGACAACATGAACGGTTTCAGCTTTTCGGGGAGAAGCGTCAAGGAGAAGGCGGAGAACTTCGTCCAGACGGTCGAACGCGCGATCAAGATATGCGTTGGAGACCCACAATTATGGAAGAGCTTCCAGGAGGAAGCCGCGCGCGCGCGGTTTACGTGGAAGGCAAGTGCCAAGAAGTACGTGGGATTGATGTATTGCTGAAGCCCCTACTCCTCCATCAGAATAATGCCCGACGTCGGGGGAATGGCGATTTTCCCCGAGGCGGTTCCCAGCCTGCCGTCCAAGGCGACGCCCTTCGCGTTTGCAACAATCGTCCATCGTCCATCGGGGAGAGCGGACTCAAAGGATTGTTTCGGGTTGCCGTTGAGAATCACAACAAAACTTTTGTCTTCCTTCAGAGATTTTTCCGGGCCCAATTTGAAGGCGATGAGAAATTCGTCTTTCGTTTCCAGGAACTTCAGTGCCCGCTTTGGCGCGCTCCCGAAAATCGAATGGTGTCGCCGCACTTCAATTAATCCTCTGTAGTAGTCGTACAACTCGCGATTGATTTCCCGATGCGTGTAGTTCAAGTAATTTGTCGCGTTGTCCTTTTCGTAACTATTGTGATCCAACATCCCGACCTTCGGATCCGGAGCGGGGGTAGGAGAAATGGCTTTGCTGCGGGCGAATTCCTGTCCCTCGTGTATCATGACGGGTCCCTGGGAAGTGAAAAGAAAAAGCGCGGCGAGCTTATGGATTGCAAGTTGCTGCGGCGTCAGGCGTACGAAGGATACGACATCGGTAATGACCTGGTTCTCCCGTGCGTCGCCCAGGCCCAGGTCATTA